>Ga0318504_10000043_pt1 | contig 17978 bp, 15 predicted proteins | sample GRESIP084b2f17_FD_203679 | JGI IMG/M metagenome (GOLD analysis project Ga0318504, IMG submission 203679) | Tropical soil microbial communities from Luquillo Experimental Forest, Puerto Rico - GRE.SIPMG.084b2f17 | ecosystem: Environmental > Terrestrial > Soil > Tropical forest > Bulk soil...
CGTCGAGATGCGCGAAGAGGTCGGGCCGGAGAACTTCTTCCTGTTCGGCCTCACGGTGCACGAGGTCGAGGAACTCAAGGCAAAGGGATACCGCCCCGCCGATTACATCGACGGCAACGACGAGCTGCGCGCGGTGTTGGATCTGATTGGCAGCGGGACGTTCTCGCACGGCGATACCGAGGTGTTCCGTCCTCTGATGGACAACCTCCGTTACGACGACCCCTTCCTGGCGCTCGCCGACTTCGCGTCCTACGTGAACTGCCAGGAGAGGGTGAGCGCGGCGTGGCAGGACAGGGACACGTGGACGAAGATGTCCATCCTGAACACCGCACGCAGCGGCAAGTTCTCGTCGGATCGCGCCATCACCGAGTACTGCGACGAGATCTGGAAGGTCTGGCCCCTGACCGTGAAGATGTAAAAACCGACGACAGCGTACGATCCCGGCATGCCAATTCTTGGAAACGCAACCACGGTTGCCGCGAAAGTGACGAGGGCGACGTCCAACGCATTACGGGTCGAACTCAGTACTCCGGACGGCGCCGAATTGGGGCGCGCCCAACAAAAGGGTGGTGCGGCCGTGTTGTTGGGTTTCAAGAACGGGGGCAAGAGCGATTACACGCTGTCCAGCGCCGCAGGTGATGAATTCCGGATCGCGGTGGCCGGAACCACGACCATCACGAACCAGAACACACCCCTCGGGAGGATCGTGCCTTCCGACGGCGCGGCACGGTTCGAGGACGGTGGCGGCACCGTCCTGGCAGTGGTACAGCCGCACACCGGATTCAAGGCCGACAGCGCCTGGCATCATCGGATAATGTCGCCCGCCGGCCAAGAACTCGGCGTCCTGACCCTGATGAGGGCGCACACCGGTTGGCGCGATATCGAAGAAGAGGCCTACCAATTGCTGCTCAACTACAACGTGACCAGCCTGAAAGCGCCATCGTATGGTGCGTTGCTCAAACTCAGCGCGCCGGTTCCTTCGCAGTTGGGCGACGTCTTGGCCGCGGCGTGCGTTGACTTCTCGGTGCTGCCCCGCGGCTATATCGCGTAGCCGCCTCAGCTGTCCCAACTCGGGATCTGTCCCAGCAGGCGCATCAACTCGCCCTCGGACCCGGTCAGCAGCGAGATCACGGTGACCGGCGACTGCGGCAGTGGGAAGTTCAGGTCGGGGTTGAGTTCCGGATTGAACGGGTAGCCGGTCGGCATCATCGACGCGGGCAACAGCCCGAGATCGACCAGCGCCGCCTGCGGCCCCTGAATCGCGCCATTAGCCAAAGCCGGGACGATGGTGAACGGGTCCGGCAGTTCGAACAGGCTGGCGGGGGTGGGGAGGTTGGCGTACTCCCCGGAACCGTAGCCCATGTCGACGAGCACCCGCAGATCCGGCTGCAGCAGGTCGGCCAGCGCGTTGCCGTAGGACGCCGGCAGCATGCGCAGCGGCGCGAGGAGCGGCAGGTCCTGCGTGAGCCGCTCGTAGTAGGTGGTGTTCCCGGTGTAGCCGGGCGACGTCGGCAGTTGGATCGCGGTGCCGACCTGCGTCGGCGTCGGGTCGACGTAGTCGTGCGTCCCGTGGAACTCCAGGAATCCCATGACGGCATTCACATCGCTGACCGGGTTGAGCACGTACCGCGGGAAGTTGGCCGCCACGTCGTACTGGTTGCTGAGAATGACCGTGGGATATGGCGAGTTGGGGGGCGTCGCGCCGTTGAGCAGCACATCCCAGAAGGGGATGTAGAAGCCCGGGAACCGTTCGAACAACCCCCCGTCGGGGTTGCCGAGGTCACCGGTAAGGAAGAACGACAGCTTGCTGGGATCGGGCGGGTTGGGCATCGCCATGTAGTTGCGGATCTCGATGGTGGCGACCAAGGCACCTTGCGAGGTGGTGTAGACGACCACCTTGTTGCCCGCCGAGAGTTCCGCGTTGATGTCGTCGTTGAGCAACTGCACGCCCTGGAACGTCGACTGGCCAAGCGTCAGATTCCCGAGTTGCGGGGTGAACGGCCACAACTGCTCCGGCGTGTAGATCGACTGGCTCAGCGCCCCGGTGAGCGGTGAAAACCTGGGGTTGTTGAGGTAGTTGTTCATGATCGAACTGACGTACCCGCCGTTCGGCAGTGGGAACGTGCTGCCGCCCATGATCAGCGCCACTGACCCGTTCTGCGGCACGACCAGCGGCGGGATGCTCGTGGGGGGAGTCGAAAGTTCGTTTGACGCGAAGATCGGGGCGAGTGGTGATTCCGCCGCGCTGATCGCGTCACGTAGCGCCTGCTGCGCGCCCTGCTCGGCCTCGGTGTAAAAGGCGCGGGCCGCACCCAGCAGTTGCGTGAACCGCTGATGGAAAGCTTGCCCCTGCGCCGCTAGCGCCTGATAGCTGATCGAGTGGTTGTTGAACAGCGGCGTGATCGCGGCGCTGATCTCATCGGCTCCGGCGGGCAGGATGGTGCTCGTCGCCAGCGCCGCGGCGGTATTGGCCTCCTCGAGCGTGGTGCCGATGTTGGCGACATCCTGCGCCGCCGACGCAAGCTCTTGGGGGATGACCTGCATCTATTCTCCTTCGACCATCCTCGAAGAGTCGCGGTCGGCGGCGTCACCGTTAGTCGCCGCCGTCATCGCCACAGTTGGGGCCCGGAACACCCGCATCTGGCCCATTCTCGGACAACGACTGCGAGCGCTGGGGCAAATTTGAAGAATTCAAATCGAAGGCGGGCCTGGCCAGGGCTATACCGGTTCTTTGCGCATCCGTTTCGGCGGGCTGATATCGGTGCGTCGCCATTGATGACGGGCTTCGTCTTCCTGACTGACGTCCCGAAAATTGCGCACTAAACCCAGAGCCGGAATATGCTATTGAGCCTTCTGCGCGACCGATCGGTCAAGAGCGCCTGGACGCGAAGCCGCGAGTCGGAACTACGTTGCCGCCCAACACAACTCAATCGGCGTTAGTGCCGCACTCGCGGGGACGCCAGGCCCAGACCTTGATATCTGGCCACATCGGCAACACTGGCCTCTGCCGGAGGCGATGCGACGATTTGCCCACCTCACAGCGACAACGGTTGACACCGGCCAGGACGCCCTGAGTTGTCGCTATGAGGCGGGCACATCGGGTGTCGACCGGTGCAGAGACAGATGTGACAGTTGGGTTCAATGCGACAGCGCGCCCCGCGGTGTGCACCAGTTTGCACCAAGTTGGCCAGCCCTATTCCAGCTCCTTGCCCATGCGTTTCGGCGGGCTGATATCGGTCCGTCGCCACTGATAACCGGCTTCGTCTTCGTAGTCGATGGTGACGCGCAGCGTGTACTCCGGCTTCGCGGTTGTGTACGCCATCACGGTGTGGTGGTTCGGGGGCAGGGTGCGCTCCCACTCTGTGGCCAGATGACCAACCAAAGCGTTTTGCACTGCATGTTTGAGCGCCGGCGATAGGCGGGTGCCGCGCTGCGACCCTTCAGAACCGCCCCCTGATAGCGCTGCCCGGATGGACCGGTCGAAAGCCTGATCAACCGGCATGGTGTTGCTGGCTTGCCTACAGCCATCGGGAACTCGAATACCGTCGGCGTCGATGGCGGCTACGTCGACGGCGAGGATCGTCGTCACCGCATTGCTCGTGTTGTCGATCCTCACCGTCCACCACGAATCACCGAACATCGGCGCTCTGACGCACGAGGGAACGACCTTGCGAGCTTGGGCCGCAACGCGTTTCCGCGCGGCGCGCCGCAGCGCATCCACCTGTGCCTGATGGCGCCGGCGTTCTTCAGCCGCTTTCCTGGGTTCGCGGATGAGCGCGACGTATAGCGCGATCATCACGCTGATGGTGGTTGCGACCGCTGCAATCGCTTGAGTTCCCTGTAGCCACAGCGCCAGTCCATTGGTCACGTCCTCTCACCAGGCGTTAGGAAGCGATCGCCGACGGGATCGGGCGTGGGTAATCGTCGTAAAACCCCGCACCGGATTTCACCCCTAGCCGACCGCGCTGCACATAGTCGCGTAACAGCCGGCGGGGCCCTTCGGGGTACTCCGGGTGCTCAGCGCAATAGTGCTCTTCGATGTCCAAAACGACGTCCAGGCCAACCCGGTCCATCATCCGAAACGGGCCGGCGGTCGAGCCGGTGTTTATTTCAAACATCCGGTCGACTTCCTGTGGGGTGGACACGCCTTCGGCGACAACCTCCAGGGCCTCACGTTTCACCGCTGCCCATATCCGGTTGAAGATGAAACCCGTACTCTCCCTGCGTGCCTCGAACGGGTAGAACCCGAACCGCGGCAGCGTCGTCATGACGAAGTCAATGACGTCGCGGTCGGTCTTACCACACGACATGACGTCGACAGCATTCTGTTTCGGCGGCATGTAGAAGTGCATATTCAGCACGCGTTCGGGATGGTCAACCTCGTCCAAGAACATGCGGCTGGCATATGACGACGAATTGCTGGCAAGGATGGCATCGGCGGCCGACAACTGATCGAGTTGTCCGAACACCTGCCGCTTCAGCTCAAGCCGCTCGGGGACCGCCTCGATCACCAGCCACGCGTTGCGCACCGCTTCGCCAAGGTCGGCATCGGCCGAAACATGGCCAAGCACACGACCATTGACTCCTTCTTCCAACGCGGGGAGGCCGTCGGTTACGTATTCGACGGCAATCCGACCCTGCTCCTCGCTAAGGTCATAAATCCGTACCCCGGCGCCATGTGCGGCGAACATCAGCGCGATGCGGCGACCGAGCGTACCGGCTCCGATTAGGGCCACCGGCCGACTGGCCAAATCCGTTGGCACATTGCAACTCATCACATCCTCCTCAAGGACGTTCGGGTACTTCGGCATAGGCGATGCCGGTGAGGTTGCCTTGCAGGGCCCGGACGGGGCGGTTGCCAGTTCCGTCGAAACCGGCTGTCCAGATGTTGCCGCCGAGGTCGGTAACGAACATGCGGTTGTGGGCTGGATCGAGGGCGATACCAATGCCTTCCATCAGGTGCGTCATCACGATCTCGGGCTCGCTCAGGCCGTTGGTGTCCAACTCGGCGCGGTTGACGGTGTTGCCATTCGGTGGGTCGCCACGGTCGGTCCAGTACAGCGTCCGTGTGGTGTGCTCGATTTCGAGGTCGATTGGCTCGGGCAGGTCTTTGAAGACCACCTCGATGTCGCTGCGGCTCATCGCGGACTCCCCTGCGGGAAGGTCGATTCCGGCCCGCAGTATCCTGCCGAGGCCGGCATCGCCGGGACCCTTCTGCGTCCAGTAAAGATGCCCGCCGGCGTGGTCGACGGCCACGCCCACGCACCAGTTCGTCTGGTCACGGCGGTCGTCGTCTCCGAGCCCCGCCTGGACCAGGGTCTCAACGTTGGAGCCATCCAGGTCGCAGCGCATCACCCGCATGCCCTCCCGGTCGCCCCAGTACAGCTTGCGGCCGACGGCATCGAGATGCAGCTGCTTGGGCGTGTAGGTGTCCCCGCTGGGAACAATTGTGGTGCGGTTGTTTCCGTCGAGGTCCACACGTTCGATCGAGCCGTCGTTGGCCGACGGAACGCCCATGTTGGTCCAGTAGATGTGGCCGGCTTCAACATCGACCGCAACACCGTCGGGGACGGGGCATCCGGTGACGATGATCGTCTTGCCGGAGCCGTCGGGGTTGATGGAGAACAGCCGTCCACCACCGCTGGCTTCGAGCACGAACAGTTTTCCGGTCAGAGTCATGATTAGTCCTTTCAAATTCGATCTGTAAGCTTGTCAATGTCTTTGGGCACGCGGGCCTAGACAATTTCGCGGCGAGTGAACGCTTAAGCGTGACGCTGGGGTCGCGTGACACCAATGCGTAACCTGCAACACCGAAGGTTATGGGTATGATCGTCGCCACCCCACACATCACGCTCAGCATCGTTCTCTCCCTACATCACAGTGCTTTTCACTCAGCCGTTGCGGGAGTTGACCCGTAGTCGGCGCGCACCGCCAGCAGCCCGAACAGCATCTCGTCGCGCTCGGCGGCGAGTTCGTCGATCGATCGGCCGTCCGCTTCTTCGAGGACGCCCTTGACGATCCGTTGGGACAGCTCGGGGGTGAACTCGGGGTTGCCCAGTCCGGGCCAGTTGCCGGCCATGCGGGGCATCAGGTGCTCCATGAAGTGCTGGATGCCGCCCTGGCCGCCGCCGAGGTGCCACAACAGGTTGGGTCCCATGACGCCCCAGCGCAATCCGGGGCCCCACGACACGGCGTCGTCGGCATCGGCGACGTCGAGCACTCCCTGACCGATCAGGTAAACCACCTCCCGGTACAGCGCCGACTGCAGGCGGTTGGCGACGTGGCCGGGCAACTCCTTCTTCAGGTGGATGGGTTTCTTGCCGACCGAGGCGTAGAACACCATCGCGTCCTGGACCGTTTCCGGCGCGGTCTTGGTCCCACCGACCACCTCCACAAGGGGGATCACGTGCGGGGGGTTGAAGGGATGGCCGATGACGGTCCGGTCGGGATGCACGCACTCGGCCTGCATTACGCTCATCGTGATGCCCGATGAACTCGAGGCGATGATCGCGTCGCGTGGGGTGGCCGCGTCGATGTCAGCGAACAGCTTGATCTTCAGTTCGGGACGCTCCGGCGCGTTTTCCTGGACGAAGTCGGCGTCCGCGAGTGCCGCCGGCATGTCGGAGGTGAACTTCAGGCGGTCAGGGGAGGCGCCGGGCGCCAGTCCCAGCGTCTTGACCCCCTCCCAAGCACCCTCGACGTAGGACCGCAGCGCCGCCTCCGCGCCCGGCGCGGGATCGGTTGCCGTGACATCGAAGCCGCGGGCCAGGAAGTGCGTCGCCCAGCTCGCGCCAATGGTTCCGGTACCCACAATTGCTATGCGCCGCACCGGCTTTTGTGTGCTCATCATTGTTACTCCTTGGTTCGGTTGGTCGTCAGCGCCCGCGCCAGACGGGTGCACGTTTTTGGGCGAACGCCAGGGCTCCCTCGTGCGCGTCCTCGCTGTGCAGCAGGTCGGATGCGTCCTCGGCCTGGCGCTTGAACGCCTCGGTGTCATTGAGGCCCTGCGTCTCTCGCAGGACTTCCTTGACCCTCGCCAATGCGAGCGGTGCGTTGCCGGCAATGCGCTGCGCAAGCTCCTGCGCTTGCTGCAGCGCGCCCCCGGGCGCGGTGAGCTCACTGACGAGCCCGTACTGCTTGGCATCGACGGCCGAGAGCGGCTCGCCGGTGAGCAGCACCTTGAGAGCGACGTGGTAGGGGATGCGCTGCGGCAGGCGGATGACGCCGCCCTCCCCCGCGATGAGGCCCCGTTTCACCTCGGGCAACCCGAATTTGGCGTCCTCGGCGGCAACGATCAGGTCGCAGCCCAGCGCCATCTCGAAACCGCCACCGAGCGCCCAGCCTTCGACGGCTGCGATCAGCGGCTTGCGCACCACGGCTTGGGTGACCCCGCCGAATCCGCGACCGGGAAGGATTGGGGTCTGCCCGTTCGCGAACGCCTTCAGGTCCATCCCCGCGCTGAACGTCCCACCGGCGCCCGTGAGTACGCCCACCGACAGCAAGGGATCGGAGTCCAGCAGATCCAGGGCGGACGCCACTGCGACGGCGACGTCGCGGTTGACGGCGTTCTTTTGCGCCGGGCGGTTGATGGTGATGGTCAGCACGCCGTCGTGACGCTCGGTGAGCACCAGCTGCGTCGACACTTCGGTTGTGGTCACTTCGCCGTCTCCTGTTCTGGGGCACCGGGAATCGCTCCCGTGACTTGTAGTTGGTCGATGTCATCCGCGCTGAACCCCAGCTGTGCGAGGATTTCGGCGTTGTGCTCCCCGTGCTCGGGTGCGCGCCGCGCCGGTACCCGTGCCATCCCGCGAAGGGTGAGCGGGTTGTTGACCGTGTAGTCGAGGTCGGCGGCCCCCTCGATCGGCACGACGATGTTGTTGGCACGCAGCTGCGGGTCCTCGGCCGCCTCCTCGGGCGTCTGGATGATGCCGTAGGGGATGCGAGCCTTGTCGAGGACCTCTTTCCAATGCGCCAGGGGTTGGGCACGGAATTCGGCGTCGAGCACAGCGGCCAATTCTCCGGCGTGCTTGCTGATTGCCTCGAGGTCGCTGAAGCGCGGATCGGACAGTAGGTCCGAGCGCCCGATGGCATTGGCCAACACCGGAAATGCCGATCGCTTCCCGGCCAGCATCATCCACCGGCCGTCGCCGCACACGTACGGATTCGTCAGCGCATTGACCGGATTGTTGCGGTCATTCAGTTCGTACGCTTTGGCGCCGGCCAGAGCCGCCGAGACCAGCGTTCCGGTCGCCCACACCCCTGTGGCCAGTAGCGACGTGCCGACATTGGCGCCCCGCCCCGTCCGCTCGCGGTGGTACAGCGCGGTCGTGATCGCCGCATAAATCGCCACCGCGGTGGTGTAATCGCCGCTGCCCCAGGGTGGCGCCGTCGGCGGAGAACCGGCGTCGCGCGTCGAGGCGAGCAGCCCGCTGCGCGACCAGAAGGCCGTCAGATCGAACCCGGGCAGCTTGGCGTCCGGGCCGACATCCCCGAATCCAGTAATGTCGGCATAGATGATCCGCGGGTTCCAGGACGAAACCTCTTCGTAGCCCAGGTGCAATCCCTCGCGGGTGCCGTGCGGAAAGTTGGTGATCAGCACGTCGGCCCATTCGACGAGACGCTTCAGGATCTGCGTGCCGCCTTCGGACTTCAGGTTGATCGACATCCCGCGCTTGTTGCGATTGGCCAAGTGCCAGCTGTAGTTGCCGAGCGCAGGCGGGCTCGGCGGGACCGAGCTCAGCAGGCGCTGCGGGTCACCCATTCCGGGCGCCTCGACCTTGATGACGTCGGCTCCGAAGTCCGACAGCATCGTCGCGGCCGCGGGTGCGGCGATAAAGCTCGCCAGCTCAACAACTTTCAGACCGGAGAATACGGATTGCGTTGGTTGTGTTGTCATTATTGTTGTCTCCTTAGACGAACGCGCTCAGGCCGGTGACGGACTTACCGACGATCAGCGTCTGCATCTCGCGGGTGCCCTCATAGGAGTAGAGGGCCTCGGAGTCGGCAACGAACCGCCCGATGTTGTAGTCGAGCACAATGCCGTTGCCGCCGAACAACTCCCGGGCCCAGTGCACGGTCTCGCGCATCCGCGATGTGCAGTAGGCCTTCGCCAGCGCGGACTGCTCGTCGCGGTACACGCCGTCGTGCTGCAATTGGGCCAGGCGCGCCATCATCCCGGCGCACGCCGTGGCGTTGCCGAGCATCTTGACCAGCAGATCCTGAACCATCTGGAACTTGCCGATCGGGCGGCCGAACTGAGTGCGTTCCTTGGCGTACTGCAGAGCGAGCTCGTACGCGGCGAACTGGACCCCTACCGCCTGCCACGCCACACCGCTACGCGTCCGGCGCAGGATTTCCGCGGTGTCCCTGAACGAGTTCGCGTTCTGCAGCCGGTTGGCCTCGGGAACCCGGCACTCGTCGAGCACGATGTCGGCGTTCTGCACGATCCGCAGCGCGAACTTGTTCTCGATCTTCGTCGCGGTGAACCCGGGAGTGCCCTTCTCCACCACGAAGCCCAGAACCTTGTTGCTCTCGACCTCGCGGGCCCACACCACGACCATGTCGGCGAAGGTGGCGTTACCGATCCAGCGCTTGGCGCCGTTGAGCACCCACTCGTCACCCTCGCGGCGGGCGGTCGTCTCCATGCCGCCTGCCACGTCGGAGCCGCCGTGCGGCTCGGTCAACGCGAACGCGCCGATCTTCTCGAAGCGGCTCATCGCCGGCAGCCAGCGGCGCTTCTGGTCCTCGGACCCGCAGGTGAGGATCGAGCCCATCGCCAGTCCCGAGTGCACTCCGAAGAACACCGAGAGCGACGGATCGGCATGCGCCATCTCCAGCGCGGTGATGCCCGTCATCAGGTTGCTCGGCGCGGGCTCCGATGAATCGGGATCGGCCCAATCCAGCAGGCCCAGCTTCGCGAACCCCTTGACGAGCTCGTGCGGGAACTCGGCCCGCGCCCAGTAGCCCTCGACGATCGGCGCGGCCTCCGTGCGGTAGAACTCGCGGATACGGGCGACCTTCTCTCGCTCCGAATCTGACAGCAGCTCCTCATAGGAGTAGAAATCGGCCGGCAGCAGCCCGTGCTCCAGATAAGGCTGGGGCGTCCTCGGCAACGTCACTGTGGTGGTCATGGCATCCTCTCTTGGTCTGTGTTTCGGTGCCCGTAGATTCACCATCCGCGCGCTGCGGGCCGGGTGGGGATGCCGCGTTTATCCTGGGTACTGGCAGGGACAGGATTAGGCTCGAGCAATGGCGGTCGAAGCAAACGCGCTGGGTGATTTCCTGCGCGCGCGGCGCCAGCAGGTGCGTCCGGAGGATGTCGGGCTAGTTCCCGGGGCGCGGCGACGGGTCGCGGGTCTGCGCCGCGAGGAGCTGGCCATGTTGGCGGGCATCAGCGCCGAGTACTACCTGCGACTGGAGGTGGGTCGCGACAAGCATCCGTCGCCTCAGGTTCTTGACGCGCTCGCGCGGGCCCTGCGTCTCGACAGCAAGGCCACGCAGCATCTGCGCCGGCTGGTAGCCCCGCCCGAGCGTGATATCCCGGAACTGGAAGCAGAAGCCTACGCGTTAGCACAAGTAATCGAGCAGATTTCGATGCCTGCCGTCCTGGTCAACAGGTATCTAGATGTCCTGGCCGCGAACCCGTTGGCTCGGGCGCTGTCACCGGGATTCGCACCGGGACAGAACTTCCTGCGCTGGCGCCTATTGGACCCCGCTGCCCGAGAGCTCTACGTTGACTGGGAGGCCGCGACCGAGATCCTGGTGAATGGGTTACGGGAATTCAGCGGTCCCTGTCCCAACGATCCCCGCATGCAGGCGTTGATCGCTGAATTGTCTTCGGCGAGTGAACGTTTCCGCGAATTGTGGTCGCGTGCGGAGGTGGGCTACAGCTTGGGAATCCACCATCTGCGCCATCCCCTGGTCGGCGACCTTTATCTTTACCGTCACCGGCTGAACGCTCCCTATCCCGGCGGGGACCACGTGGTGATGTATCGCGCCGAGCCCGGTAGCGACTCCGCCCGAGCGCTCGAGGAGCTGCGCTCCCTGTCGGCCACGCCCACCAGCGCTGTAGCGGAATAGGTTCCGGGGTGGCGGCGAAGGCCAACGCGCTGGGAGAGTACCTGCGCGCGCGGCGCCAGCAGGTGCGGCCCGAGGATTGCGGGCTGGTTCCTGGGGCGCGGCAACGCGTCGAGGGTTTGCGCCGCGAGGAACTGGCGATGCTGGCGGGCATCAGCGCGGAGTACTACCTGCGACTGGAGGTGGGCCGCGACATGAATCCGTCGCCTCAGGTTGTGGAAGCGCTCGCGCGGGCCCTGCAGCTGGACATCAAGGCCACGAAGTATTTGCACCAACTGGCCAGCCCGACCATCAGCCACTGGGATCAGTCCGTTCTAGATGCAGCGGCCGAGGGGCTCGACGAGCTGATCGATCAGTTGCCGTTACCGGCGATCGTGGCCAGCAGGTACCAAGATGTCCTGGCCGCAAATCCGATCGCCCAGGCGCTGTCACCGGGATTCACACCGGGACAAAACTTCCTGCGCTGGCGCCTCTTAGACCCCGCTGCCCGAGAGCTTTACGTTGATTGGGAGGATGCGACCGACGCCGCGGTGAGTGGTTTGCGGGAACTCGCCGGCGCAGTTCCCGACGATCCTCGCATGCAAACCTTGATTGCTGAATTATCCTCCGCCAGCCCACGTTTCCGTGAATCTTGGGCGCGCGCGAACGTAGGTTATCGGTTGGGAGTCTTGCACCTGCGTCATCCGCGAGTCGGCGATCTTTATCTAAGCCGGAACCAACTCATCGTTCCGCACGTTCCGCACGCCGCCGGGCAACATATGCTCATCTATCACGCGGAGCCTGGCAGCGACTCCGCCAGGGCGCTAGAGGAACTGCGGTCGCTGTCGGCCCCCGCTCGCTAGGAGCCCGCTGATGTAGTGGCCTTGACTGTTGGGCGCAACGGCGACTGTCACACCAATCACACGAGCTTCCGCAGGTTAAGGGTGTTCATTTTGTCCGCCTTATCTGTGTTGGGGACCACGGTAAAGGTGGGATTTGGTTGTTTGGCTGCTTTCTTCGGGTCGGTGTCTGAGGCGGTGGACCGTAGTCGGGGTCAAGGTGGAGCGCCCGCAGCGTAGCGAGGACGAATGACCTTGAGGCCGATGACGATCCGCCGCATACTTGGCCGTCCGAAGGGGGAGGCAAAAGGTGTCTGGCTTTAGGTCATCGGCTTTGTCCTTTGTGTTGGGGTGAACGTGTGCACGTGGCCGGCGCCCAGCCTTATCTGGGTCCGCGGACAAGGTCCGGTGACATGATGATCGATGGGGTGCCCGACGTGCGGGCTTCACAAGGGTGCGGCCGCTCAATCTCAGCAGGAGATCCACCCCGTGTTGGGGTGGCCCCAGGCGGATTCAGGGAGCTGACCGCAGACATCAGGTGATCAATGGGCATGGCAACGCGCACATCGCATGTCAGGCGGCGATGTGGTTGATTTTCGTGCTCGGCACCGCCAGGGCGGTGTCGCCGAGTTCGCGCAAGGTGTGATAGCAGCGGCGTAAAATCTTGCGTTCTACCGCCAGGGTGGGGCGTTTGCCGTCTTTTCTGGCCGCCACCTGGTGGTAGTAGGCGTAATCCGGTGATCCCGGTCGGGCAGCGCATTTGGCGGCTTCAAACGCTGCCCACCGCAACTCGGGTGACCCTTGGCGGGCCAGATGCCCCGGTGCGCGTTTGGCATCAGAGGAATACACGGTGATGTCGAGCCCGGCAAAGCGCACCAGCTGATCTGAACTATGGAATCGGCGGGCGTCGCCGATTTCAGCCCACATAATCGCCGCACTAAGCCAGCCCACCCCGTAGTGGCGGGCCTGGAGTGCCTGGCAGCCGGGTTGGTGGCGGGCGAAATCCACCAATTGCGCCCGTAGCGGGACGATTTCGGCATTGAGCTGGTCAATACAGCGCATCGTGGTACCGACATACTGTCGCCCTGCCGCCGACAATTCGGCACCCGCGAGCGCCTCACGCCCGGCGTGCGACAGTAGCGCGGTGATCGGGGGACAGCCCTGGTGGAACAACTGGGCGTGAATGCGCTGCTGCCAACTACGACGCTCGTCCATCAACGCGCAATACAGCCGGCCCAGCGTGCGCACCTCCATCACCTGCGCCGGAGGGATCCACGACTCAGGGAACCGGCCTTCCAACAACAGGGTGCGCAGCAGCCGAGCATCCGAGCGGTCGGTTTTGGCGCGCTTCTTCGGGCCCCGCAAGGCCGCGACCTCGGCCGGGTCACCCATATGCACTCTGGCTCCGGCGGCCAGCAGCTCCTCGCTGACATACCGCCACCCGGTGCAGCCCTCCAGCCCAAATTCGCCGTTACCGTCGGGACAGTGTTTGGCCAGCCAGTCGCGCAACCTGGTACGCGTCGCCGGCCGGATCTGCCCCCAATGCACCAGCCCGTCGTCATCAACACAATCGAACGTAATCTGCTGTCGATGCACGTCGAAGCCGCCTATCATCGTCATCAGTGGGACCTCCTCGAGTTCCCGAAACCAATTTCTGACGCCATCAATCATCGAGCGTCTGAGCCGAGGGGGTCCCCAACACATGTCATCTCTGAGCGATAAATCCCCTACACGCCTTAGCTTGTCGCTGCGAGCCGGACAAATTCTGTACCGGCTCGGCTCGGAGATGGATGGGGCAGATGTGACTGCCGCGGTTCAGGACACCGGTGGTGTTCGTGACTAAACCAGCAGCGCCCTCGAGCAGCACGCGGCCGGGACCGCCCGCAACACCTTTTGCCGGACAACGCTGTTCAGCAGATGTCGTCGGGCTCGTCTCGTCTGATCCGGCCGCGGCGAGGGTGAGGCGGTTGTGGGGATTCCACCCACTCGGCTCCGCTGGCTTCGAACAACCGACCGATCTCGTCGATGTGCATGTCGGCGAGATCCCACACGTCGGGTACCAACTCGCGGTCGACGATGAAGCCGAAGTCGAGTCGGTCGAGGTAACTCACCACAGTGATGTTGAGTCCCTGTCCGTCGGTGACGATCGACACCGGGAACTGATGACACAGCTGGGCGCCAGCGAAATACAAGGGCTGGCGCGGTCCGGGCACGTTGGAGATCACCAGGTTGAACGGTTGAGCGACGCGGTCCGCCAACCGCAGCCGCGAAGCGAGTCGCACCGCCGAGGTCGCCAGCACGGGGGTGGAGAACTGGGTGAGGTCGACAAGCTCGTCGGCCGGCACCATATCCAGGGTGCGCTTGGCATTCTGCATCGCTTGGCTGCAGCGGGCGACGCGTTCTAGCGGATCGGCGCAATCGGTGGGCAACTCGGCGACGAGACCAGACACGCGGTTGGTCCACGGGTCGTCCTCCTCGCCGGTACGGGTGGATACCGGCACCATGGCCCGCAGCGGACGGTCGGGCAGTGCGTCATGAGACAGCAGGTACTGGCGAAGCGCGCCTGCACAGATGGCCATCACGATGTCATTCACCGTGCCGCCGGTGGCATTCTTGAGCGCCTTGACGTTCTCCAAAGACGTTGTGCGCATGGCGAATCGGCGATGGCCCGTGATCGACCTGTTCCACGGGGTCGACGGCGCCTGCGTTGTCGGCAGGGAGATGCGCGGCCCGTGGGGCTGGCCGAGTCGAGCGATGGCCTTGACCACCGCCCCGGCCTGGCCGGCCGCACTTCCGACGCTGGTGACACCTGCCACGTCGGCCACCTTGCCGACGAGCCGCGCTTGAACCCGCATTGCTTTGAAGGGATTCCGGGCCAGCTGGGCCGCTGTACGCCGCAACAGGTCTAGGGTGCTCGGCAGAGGTTCGGAGTCCCACGCAGGGCTGTCGCCCGGGGGCGGGGCGTCGGCATCCGGATCGGTCAGGATCTTCAGCATGAGCTGCCCGGCCGCGCCGTCAATGGTGGCGTGATGGTACTTGGTGAGCAGCGCCCAGCGTCCGCTGTGCAGGCCGTCGATGACGTAGACCTCCCAGAGTGGACGGGTCCGATCCATGGGGCGGCCAACAATCCGGGAAACCTGTTCGGCCAGTTGATCGACCATGCCCGGCTTGGCCAGATGGATCTCCCTGATATGGAAGTCGAGATCAAAGTTTGGGTCGGCCACCCAGTACGGATGGTCGAGGCCGAACGGCACCTCGACGAGGCGGCGGCGTAGTGGTTCCAGCTCGCCGACCAGGGAGGCGTACTTGGCATAGACGGCCGCGAATGGGTCGTACTCCGCGCTGGGACGTTCGAAAATCATCAGGCCCGTGACGTGCCCGAAGGTTGTCGGCGTCTCCATGTACAGAAACGCCGCGTCCAGGCCGCTAAGTTGCTTCACGAATGGCTCCTTAGGTGGTCAGCATGCCGCCTTCGACGGGCAACGTAATGCCGGTGATGTAGCTGCTGGCGTCGCTGGCGAGGAATAACAGTGCGGCGCTGAGCTCTTCGGGTTCACCGAGCCGTCCGCACAGTGTGCGCGGCACGATCGTGGAATCGAAGTACTCGGTGTCGAACTGATCGGTCATCTCGGATGCGAAGTAGCCAGGCGCGATTGCGTTGACGCGGATGCCCCGGCGCCCGGTCCATTGTTGGGCGAGGTCTCGCGTCAGGCCGATCAGCCCCGCCTTGGACGAGGCGTAGGCGGCCTGTGGCAGACCTGCGGTGGTCAAGCCCAGCACGCTGCTGACATTGATGATCGAGCTGCCGGGCTGCATCACGCGGCCGCATTCCTGCGCCATCCAGTAGCAGCCGTTGAGGTTGAGGTCGACGACCGACCGGAACTGCTCGGGGGTTTCGCGAGTGGCTGGTACCGCCGTTCCAACCCCGGCGTTGTTCACCAGGATGTCCACCCGCCCGAATTCATCCATCGCGGTGCGCACCAGAGCGTGGCAGTCACCGGGGTCGGTCACATCCGTTCGCACAGCGACGGCCCTTCGGTCCGCGGCCTCGACCAGCGCGCGGGTCTCCTCCAAGCGGTCGACGCGCCGAGCGCCGAGCACCACGTGGGCGCCCGCCTCAGCCAGCGCCTGTGCGAAAGCGACTCCGAGTCCACTGGACGCGCCGGTGACGACGGCCACGCGGTCGTCGACGCGGAAACGGTCAAGCACGCGCATTGCAACACTCCTTTAGTACTGGTCCGATCGCGGGCTATCTCCGCGTCATAAGTGGTATGCAACAGATCCTATACTGTTGCATCAATACGACGTATAGGACATTGATCACATGATTGCGTCGCTCTGAGCGAGCGTTATGACATGCAGCGTTTGATAATCTGATGCATATGCCCCGCGGGGCCCTGATGCCACCGGAGGTGCACGATCGCCGACACACCGCTGTCCCGCATGTTGGCGGAGGAGCGCAAGCCGGACGCGTTGGACGCGTTCCGGGTTGCCCGGCGCTGGTTCATGAGCGGACGCCGCATCGAGATGCAGGAACTGGCCGCTGAGCTCCGCGTAAACCGCGCGACCCTGTTTCGCTGGGTCGGCGGCCGCGATGACCTGCTCGGCGAGATTCTGTGGTCACTGGCAGAGCCGGCCCTTGCCGCGGCCGTCAAGGCTTCCGACGGCAACGGCGCAGAGCGCATCACCGGAGCGATCGGTCGCTTCGCGGCTGCGGTCGACCAAGCCGACTTCCTTCGGCAGTTCGTGCGGCGCGAGCCGGAACGTGCACTGAGGATTCTCACCACTCGCGCCGGCACACTTCAGTCGCGCCTCCTGGCCTCGATCGAAACCCTGCTGAAGGAGGAGGTCTCACAAGGCAACCTGCACCCACCACTCCCCCTGCGCGACTTGGGTTACCTGATCGTCCGGATCGTCGAGTCTTTTCTCTACGCGGAATTCATCACCGGCGAAGAACCCGACATCGCAATGGCCGAGTTAGCGGTGGGGGCACTGCTCGGACGCCGCGACCCTGAAACCGATTGACCCGGAATTGGACACGCCGTTGCCGCTACACTGCGGAGCCCTTCGATGGGCCTGGCCCCGGGGCTGACGCTGAGGCGACTTTTGAAAGCGCTATCACCGGTGATTGCGCGTTTGCGGTTCATGTGCAGGCCGCTTGCGTGGTGCTGATGTGAACAGTGTGACCCCACGTAGTTCGCATACGCCTACAATGACGTGCACTGCAGTGGCAGTCCAGCAAACGGTAGACAGGACATCCGGTGGGGTCTTCAACCGGCCTTTCCGACGTCGGCGGCCAGCGGCTGGTCACTCCGCCGATTCGGGGGCGGGCCGACGAGCTGAAGGTGATCGGCGAGCTGGTTACCGCGGTGGCGCAGGGGCGCGGCGGGGTGCTGGTCATCGAGGGCCCGCCCGGCATTGGCAAGAGTCGGTTGCTAACCGAGGTGGTGGCTCTGGCCGACAAGTGCGGGGTGCGCACCTTGTTCGGTGAGGCGTTCGAGTATCAGCAGACGGTGCCGTTTTCCTCGCTATTCATGGCCACGCTGAACGCCGATCCCCCGGTCGGAGACCCCGAAGCGCTGCGCCGGCTGGGCGGCTCGGCGGATCTGCGCTACTGGGTGGTGCACGATCTGGCCGACGCGATTAATGCGGCGGCCGCCGAAACCCCGCTGGCGATCCTGTTGGAGGACATTCACTGGACCGATAACTGCACGCTGGTGGCGCTGCGGTCGCTGGCCACCGCGCGGCCGGATGTGCCGGTGTTGTGGGTGTTGACCACGCGAACCGGGGCTGGCGGGCCGGCGGTGCAGGAAACCCTGTCGGTGCTGCAACGCGCGAACCCCACAGTTGTGCAAGTGGGGGCGATGGCAGCGGACGCGGTCGCCGACATGGTCTGCGACGCGGTGCGGGCGAGGGCGGATGCGTCGCTGCTGAGTCTGGCCGCCAAGGCGCACGGGAACCCGTTTCTGGTCAGCGAGCTTGTCGGGGGGCTGGGCGAGGAGGGCCGACTCAATCTCTCCGGCGGGCGTGCGGTGGCCGCCGGTGACGGGCTGCCGCGCCGGCTGGGCGCAAGCATGCAGCAGC
>Ga0318504_10000075_pt1 | contig 15654 bp, 16 predicted proteins | sample GRESIP084b2f17_FD_203679 | JGI IMG/M metagenome (GOLD analysis project Ga0318504, IMG submission 203679) | Tropical soil microbial communities from Luquillo Experimental Forest, Puerto Rico - GRE.SIPMG.084b2f17 | ecosystem: Environmental > Terrestrial > Soil > Tropical forest > Bulk soil...
AATAACGAGCTTGAAATCGGCAATCTCGCTTTCTCGACCTTGCCGATCGCGATCGAGAACGCCGGCATGGACGACATTCGCGTCATCAGTGACGATTTCCAGGATGGCGTCGAGGGCTACGTTTCGAATGATTACGAAGTCCTCACCGACGGCCCGATCAAAAAAATCGAAGAGTTGAAGAGCAAAGTGCTGGCGACCAATGCAGCCGGCAGCGGCGTCGACATCGCCATGCGCGCGATGTTGCGCAAGCACGGGTTAGAAGCCAATCGCGACTACACCATCATCGAAGCGCCGTTCCCGGGCATGAAGTCGATGCTGGTAGAAAAGAAAGTGGATCTCATTCCGGCCGTGCTGCCCTTCATGCTCGACCCCGAGCTGAAGAAAAACGCGCGATCGCTGTTTGACATGAAAGCGGCAATCGGCAGATCGCAGTTTGTGATGTGGTCTGCCCGCAAACCGTTCATTGACGCGCATCGCGCGGTGCTAGTCGACTTTCTCGAAGATTCGTTACGTATTCTGCACTGGTACCTCGATCCCAAGAACCACGATGCGGCGGCCGAGATCGCTTCGCAGCTGACCAAGCAACCGCCCGAACGGTTCGGCTGGATCTTCAGCAAGAACGACTATTACCGCGATCCCAACCTGATGCCGGACCTCGATGCGTTGCAGAAGAACGTCGACATGACGCATGAACTCGGCTTCGCCAAAGCGAGCTTCGACGTCAAAGCCCATTCCGACCTCAGCCTCATTCAAGAAGCGGCTGCGCGGCTAAAGTAGCCGGATTTCCTTCTTTCGTTTTCGGAGCGATATTCCCGCGCCGCCGGGGCGGACGGCCGACAGTCCACTGATGTTCGGCCCGGCCGCTGCGGCAATGCGGCCTGCTGCGAAGTCCTAAGGCACGCCGTACGGTCGCTGAACGCGACGGAGAAGATGATGCGTGCGGCCATAACACTCGGATGCGCCACTATCGGCGTGGTGGTTTCAGCTGGCATAGCCACTGCACAGCCGGTCACGATCCGCACGTCGTGGGTGGCTCCAGTTACGAACTGGGCCTCGATCTGGCTGGAGAAGAAGGACCTCGCCAAGCATCTTGGGCAAACCTACCTGGTGGAGCCGACGCAATTCCAGGGCACGCCGCCGATGATAACGGCGCTGGCGAACAACCAGCTTGAAATCTCCAATCTTGCTTATTCGACTCTTGGCATCGCGATCGAGAACGCTGGCTTAAGCGATCTTCGCGTCGTCGCCGATGAATTCCAGGATGGCGTCGATGGCTATTATTCACAGGAATACATGGTCCTAAAAGACGGTACGATCCACAAGGTCGAAGATCTCAAGGGCAAAGTAATCGCCACGAACGCGGCAGGCAGCGCCATCGACATCGCGATTCGTGCGATGCTGCACAAACATGGCCTTGAGGCCAATCGCGATTACACCATGGTGGAGGCGCCGTTCCCCGCCATGAAAGCTATGCTCGCCGAACACAAAGTGGATCTAATTCCAGCCGTCCTTCCGTTCTCGTACGATCCCGAACTGCACAACATTGCGCGCGATCTGTTTGTCCAGAAGGACGCTATCGGCGTTGCCGACATGATCGTGTGGACGGCGCGCAAACCGTTCATCGACAAGAACCGCGCCGCACTAGTCGATTTTTTCGAAGACACCTTGCGCATTACGCGCTGGTATCTCGATCCGAACAACCACGACGCGGTTCTACAGATTGCGGGGCGTGTGACCAAGCGCCCGCCGCAGAGCTTCGACTGGCTGTTCACAAAAAGAGATACCTATCACGATCCAAACATGCTGCCGAACCTCGCCGCGCTACAGAAGAACGCCGACCTCACGCACGAGCTGGGCTTCGTGAAGTCGAGCTTCGACGTCAAGGCGTATTCTGATCTAGGTTTGGTCGAGGACGCGGCGAAACGGCTGAGGTGACGCTCCCACTGCCCGGATTTTACGGAACCACCCGCGCCGGACCGATTCATCAGCCAACGAGCACGTTACTGAATTGCCAAGGGTCGTCCCGGTCCAGGTTTTCTGGAAACAGCCGGCCGCGGTCGGATAGCGGCGTCCAATCGGTATATTGACCGATCACCGGGCCGAGATAGGGGCGCTGGACGGCGAGGCAGCGGCGGAAGTCCATCTCGTCGGCTTCAACAACCCCGCAATCCGGATTCTCCAGCATCCAGACAATGCCGGCGAGCACGGCCGAGGTGACTTGTAGGCCGGTCGCATTCTGATAGGGCGCAAGCTTGCGAGTTTCCTCGATCGAGAGCTGCGAACCATACCAATAGGCATTATTGGCGTGGCCGTAGAGCAAGACGCCGAGCTCGTCGATGCCGTCGACAATGTCGTCCTCGCTCAGGATATGCCAGGTCTTTTGCGGCACCCAGCCATGCCCCGCCATTTCATGCAGCGACAGCACGGCATCGTCGCAAGGATGGTAGGCGTAGTGGCAGGTGGGACGGTAGATCAACTTGCCGTTCTCGCGCAGCGTGAAATAGTCGGCAATCGAGATCGACTCGTTGTGAGTGACCAGAAAGCCGTGCTGGGCCTGCGCAGTCGGCGTCCACGAACGAACCCGCGTGCCCGCACCCGGTCGCGTAAGATAGATCGCCGCGTCGCAGCCGAATTCATGGTGGTAGGCACCAGGCGGCATGGTCTTTTCATGGGTGCCCCAACCGAGCTCCGAGGGCTGCAGGCCTTCGGCGATAAACCCCTCGACCTACCAGGTATTGATGAACTTGCCGCGTGGCTTTGGCGTATGTGCCCGCTGCGTATCGCGCTCGGCGATGTGAATGCCCTTGACGCCGACGCGCTGCATCAGCCGGCCCCAATCCTCGCGCGTCGCCGGCGCATCGAATTTGAGCTTGATATCCTTGGCGATATCGATCAACGCTTGCTTGACCATCCAGGACACCATGCCCGGATTGGCACCGCAGCAGCTGATCGCAGTGACACCGCCAGGCCGCCGGCGGCGAAGGTCGAGAACACTCTCACGCAGCGCGTAATTGGAGCGCTCCGAAATCGAGCGCTTGCCGTCCAAATAGAGCCCAGGCCAAGGCTCGACGACCGTGTCGATATAGAACGCGTCAATGTCCTTGCAGAATTCCATTAGATCGACCGACGACGTGTCTACCGACAGATTGACGATCATGCCGCGGCCGGGACCGCAGGTCAGAAGCGGCTTGAGTACATCGCGATAATTGTCGCGGGTGATCGCAAGGTGCAGTAACCTGATCTGGCGTACGTCAAGCAACTCGCGATCACTGTCGTCCGGCGCAATAACAACGAATTTCTCATGATCGAAGGCAAGGTGACGCTCGATCAGCGGCAGGGTGCCTTTGCCGATCGAGCCGAAGCCGATCATGACGATGGGTCCGTCGAAGCGGGCGAGCAAGCTTGAATCTTTCATCCTTTACCCAAAGTGAATTGGATCCATGTGCCCCCGTCAAGCGGGCGTCACGGCTAGCGCTGTGTAATAGTAAGCAACTGTTTTCGCAAACCTTGTTTGAGGACATTCCATGACTGCCCTACCGCTTACTTTTGCCTGCGGCCTCTACGACCGCATGCTGGCACTCTATACCGGCGACGTTAAACCGGACGGCATCGATCTCAATTTTCTTGCCCTTGATAACCCGCGGGAAATCATCGATCGCATGACCAACCGGCTGGAATTCGACGTTTGCGAGATGTCGAGCTCCGAATATGTCAGCCGGTTTGCGGCGAATAAATTGCCGTTTGTCGCGCTGCCGGTCTTCGCCTCCCGGATATTTCGCCATGGCTTTATCGTGGTGAACCGCCGGTTCGTGAGCGCGCCCAAGGACCTTGCCGGCAAGCGTATCGGCGTTCCGCTTTACACGCAGACTGCAGCCCTCTTTACTCGCGGCTCGATGCAACACGACCTTGGGATTGACCTGTCCGGCATTGAATGGGTGCAAGGCGCTGTCAACGAGCCGGGAAGTTACGGCCATCCTTCGCTGATGCCGCTCCTCAAGCCTACTCAAATCACCCCGAACAAGACCGGCAGATCGTTGAGCGACCTCCTTGAGACCGGCGAGATTGCCGCCATTATCGGCTCCAATCTGCCACGTGCGCTCAACCGCCATCCCGACGTGGTGCGGTTATTTCCCGACTACCGCGCGCGCGAGCATGATTATTTTCGCCGCACGCGGATTTTCCCGATCATGCATTTGATTGTCATCCGCAACGATCTCTACGACCGGCATCCGTTCGTGGCGACGAGCCTTTACCGCGCCTTCGGCGCGGCCAAAGACTGGGCGTGGCAGAAAATGCGTTTTTCCGGCACGCTCCGCTACATGCTGCCGTGGCTCCCGGCCGATATTGATGAAGTCGATGAGTTGTTTGGGGGCGATTGCTGGCCTTACGGCATCGAGCCGAACCGGCCGACGCTTGAGGCGCTGGTGACCTACATGGCCGAGCAGGGGCTCATCGCCGAAAAGATTCCGATCGAAAAGCTCTTTGTGCCTACTTACGGGTAGCATGGATCGCGGCACTTTACTCCGCACCATTCTTGCCGCCAGCGCGCTGACCAAAGCATCGTTCGCGGCCGCTCAAGCCCGTGATCCCGTGGAACCGTCGCCTCGTTTAACGCTCAACGCCGCGATCAAGAACGGCACATTGCGACTCGACTACTTCGTCGAAAATCTTTCGGCAACCGACCTCTACCTCCAAACCGGGCTCAGCGATCTCGATCGCATCTTCACGTCATCAGGCTTCGCGTTTACGGCCTTGGATAAAGTTGTGACGGTCTATCGGATACCAACCCCGATACCGACGGATCGGGCTTCGCTGGTTCTGATGGGCCTGCTACGAGCGGGTGGCCGGTTTCGCGAGAGCATCGAGCTGGACCTCCCGCTGAGAGAGCACGACTGGAGCCCATCCTGCCACGAGAGAGCAAACACTTATCGCAGGCTTCGCCTCAGCACCGAGTACGTCTGGGATTTTCCCGGCGTCCGCATGGAGCGCTTAAAAATCCGCAATGTCGAAGTTGATCAGCCGGTTTTCCCATTGAGGCGAAAGCTACCGGGCGGGTGGCTTGTCAGCGACGTCATTGCACTTGATATCCCCGTTATCGAATGCGCGGAAACGTGACATTGAGGCAAAGTAAGCGCGTTACGGCGCCGCTTGGCCGATGGCGCGGGCCTGCCTTTGTTGTTGCCTTTGCGATGGTCCCTATGCTTTCCCACACAGGTGCCACCGCGAGCTTCCCATGCGCCGCAGCGATGGCTCCGCGCGAGCGACTAATTTGCGGCAATCCCGATCTTTCGCGTGCTGACGAGGCGCTGACGACGGCGTACAAGGCCGCTCTCAGCGCGCTCTCGGAAAGAGGGCGGGAGGTGACCCGGGAAGGGCAGTGGCAGTGGCTACGCTACACCCAAACCGTCTGCGGGATTGGATTGAGGCGGTACGCGAGCCGCCCGAGCGTCGATTGCCTCAAGGATGAATACGCGGCGCGGCACAAGCAGCTTAAGAGTGCAGTGGTGAAGCGCAGTGGCTTGGTCCTTCGGCGAGTCGATCTCTTAAAGGCCACGCCGTCTTCGGCTGCTGGCGGCGGCGGCAGGTATGCCGGCTTCAACACGATGGTGATCTCCTATCCGCAGATCGACAAGCCGAGCGACAAGCACGAGGACGCTTGGAACACGCTCGTTCTCAAGCATAGCCGCGCCGGCGAAGCGGTTGCAGGCGTGTCCTTCGATCCGAATGACGATCACGACCTCACAGTCAGCTATGTGCTCGGAAGTGTGTCACCAACTATGATTTCTCTGAGGCTTCTCATCTACGACGATGAGCATGGGCCGCACGGCAGCGCCGCGGACGAGCAGATCACCTGGTTCATTCGTGAAGGCCGCGCGCTCAAGGCCGAGGATGTGTTCGAGGGAACCCAAACCTGGCAGGAGGCGCTCGCGCGGCTTGTCCTCGATCAGGCCGGGCGGGCCGCGCACATGGGCGGCTACGATCTTCCCTTCTCACAGCCCTCGGAGCTTGCAAACGAGGTGAGCGATCTCGCTCATTGGCTCATTACCGATCGCGCGCTCCAAATTCGTTTTAACATCGACGCTTTTCCCCATGTTGCCCTCAGCGTGATTGCCTGGAGCAAGCTTAAGCGCTATCTCCGGTCCCCGCTTCCCTTCGTCATTTCGTCGGATTAGCGGCCTTTGGTCCGGTCTATACCGCCTTCAAGTGCGCGTCCTTGCGCTGGTAAAGCTCGTCGTCGGCATAACCCATTGTATCCGGCCGCCCACGGCCGAGCATGACCTGGAAATAGACCGGTTCGAGCGAGTCATTCTGATAGCCGTGAATCACGCCGGCCGGACAGGAGATGCACTCCCACGGCCCGAGCCGGGTAGTTACGCGCCTGCCGCTTTCGTCTTCGACAAACACGTCGAGAAAGCCTTGCAGCACGAAAAAACACTCTTCGACTTCGTGGGTGTGCGCCGCGTTGCCCTGGCCCGACTCGACATACACGATCGACAGCGTGAAATTGCCCGCCGGGATGACGGTCGGATCGCCGTGTTTGCCGGAGCCGCCGGCGCCGATGAAGCGGTGCTGCGCGCGTTTATAGCCCTCGATCTTGGCGTCCTCGAACGCCGCCCAATCCGGCTTTTTGTCTTTGAAGCGGCCGACATATTTTTTCATGATCTCTTCGAGCGGAACGCCCTCGAGCTCCTTGGGACGCGGATGGCGCGCAACGCTCATGAGCCTTACTCCCTGTTCGTTGTTGCCCGAAAGTGGGGCGATTGAACGCTAAACAATGGGCCTAGCGATAGCGTCGCGCAATGCGCGTTCTACCATCACGCCGATCAAGGCTTTTCGATAGGCGCCGCTGGCGTGAATATCGTCGGCCGGATCAACCGCTGCAGCCGCTGCCGCGGCGCAGCCGGAGATCACCGCATCCGACATCTCGCTGCCCTCAAGCGCCTGCTCGGCCGCGACAATACGCATTGGCCGATCGCCGACCCCGACGGCGCCGACGCGGACATTGCGAAATTTTTGCTCCGCCAGATCGAACGTCACGGCTGCCGCCACCAAGGCGAAGTCGCCGCGCCGACGGGCAAATTCCCGAAAGCCGAAACGGCGCTCTTTGGGCCAGGCCGGGAAGCGAATTTCAGTAATGATCTCGTCGGACCCCAACACAGTCATGAGCGCACCGCGGAAGAACTCCGCGGCTGCGATCACGCGCGACCCGGCCCCGCCGCGCGCGACGATTTCCGCGTCACACGTGACGGCGATACCGGGCAGTTCGGCGGCGGGATCGGCATGCGCCAAGCTGCCGCCGACCGTACCGCGATTGCGGATCTGATAATGAGCGACGTGATCGACCGCGGCGGTGAGGAGCGGATGCGCTTCGCGCAGCCGCGGCTCTTCAAGAATATCGCGCCACCGCGTCATGGCGCCTAAGGTGACGCCGGCATCGGTGATTTTGATTTGCCGCAATTCGGCAAGCTTGCGCAGGTCAACGAGCAGCGTTGGCGCGGCGAGGCGAAAAGCCAGCATCGGCACCAAACTCTGGCCACCGGCAATCGGTTTCGCCTCGCCGCCATGCGCGGCAAGGAGCGCGACGGCTTCGGCGATGGTCGTCGGACAGGCGTAATCGAAGGATGGAAGCTTCATGCGCGTTCCGTGCGCGTTTCCCTGGACCAGGCCTCACCGACCGAACCAGTGGAAATCTCCCTATTTTTCGTAACTCTCGCGCCGCAGCCGGTCAATGACACAGGCGCTGCCAAAAGCTTCCGGTTCTGCTAGCTTTCAAGCGACAGCGAGGGCTCACACGAGGCCCGCTCCGCTTTCCGGGAGGAACCGATGCTCAAGCGCATGCCGCCCAATGGCAAAAACGGCAAGGACCACAATGGCAACGGCGGCAAAAACGGGAAAAAGCCAAAGCGCGTACAGGAACTGCCGAAAATCACCATTCAGACCGATACGCGCGACATCCTGGCTCACGCCGCTAAGGAGAAGCGCGACGATTACTTCATTGTCGATGTCGATGCGCATGTGACCGAGACCGCATTCTGGTCGGAAATCATCGACCGCATGGACAGCGACGTCTATCGGCAGATGGCGCGCGCGTTCAAGGATCGCGGCGGTTCGCCGCCGGGACTACTCAATGCCACACCCGGATTTCTGCATCAGGATGTATTCGGACGCATCCCGCACCAGCAGCGGCTCGCCGAGAGCGTGCCGGGCGGCCGCACTCATGCGCAGGTCACGCTGGTACAGCGCGCGATGGATTCGATGGGCATCGACTACATGGTCGTGTTCCCGACACCAATGCTGGTGCTCGGCATGCATCCGCAAGTCGAGACCGAGGTCGTGATCGGCAACGCCTTCAACAAATGGCTGACGGAAGAAATCCTGCCGCAGGACCAGCGCATCAAGGCGATGCTGTATCTGCCGTTCAACCATCCCGAAGCTTGCGTCAAATCGGTCGAGATGTATGCCGATGATCCGGGTGTCATCGGCTACTCAGTCACCTCAACGCGTTTCCGCGCGGTCAATCACGACAGCTACATGCCACTTTACTCGGCGATCCAGGCGACTGGCAAACCGCTGGCCTTCCATTCTGGATTCCACTGGGGTGATCAGTCGATGCAGCAGTGCAATCGCTTCATCTCCATGCACTCGATCTCGTTCGTCTATTACAATCTCATTCATCTCACCAACTGGCTCATGAACGGGCTGCCCGAGCGCTTTCCCAAGCTCGATGTGCTGTGGATCGAAAGCGGACTCGCCTGGGTGCCGTTCCTGATGCAGCGACTCGATTCCGAATACATGATGCGGTCCTCGGAGGCGCCGTTGCTCAAACGGCGTCCGAGCGAATACATCGCCGAGATGTATTTCACCAGCCAACCGCTCGAACGCTCCAATCTCAAGCTCACCGAGGCGACTTTCGATGCGATCAACGCCGAGACGCAATTGCTGTTTGCTTCCGACTGGCCGCATTGGGACTTCGACTTGCCGAATTCAATTACCAGCCTGCCGTTCCTGAGCGAACAGGCCAAGCGCAATATTTTGGGGTTGAATGCGGCGCGGCTGTTCAAGCTGGAAGTGCCCAAGCACAAGCTCGGTAAAGCCAAAACGAAACCCGCGCCGAAGGTCGGCGTGCCGGTCACCGCGTGAACCGGAATGCCTAGAGCGGCAAAGCGCGCAGCCGTGAAAACGGCGGTCAAACGCGCAATCAAGCGCGGGACAAAACCGTCCAGTCTGCGAACGGCGGCAGAATTCTGCGCCGGCGTGCGCGAGGCTCTCAAGCGCGGCGCCCCGGATGCAATTTCCGATCGAGCGCTGCAACAGGTGCTCACCGCCGCAGTGAAAATCTATGCCGCCAAGGTCGAGCGGCGCGGCCATGACGTCGTGCCCTTTGCGCCCGGCACGGTGACCGCGACCGAGACGGTGGTGACCGCCTGCGGGATGATCCGCGCCGCCGATCTCAACATGTTCGACGTGGCAATCTGGTTTCACCGGCCGCAAGGCATCGAATGACGGAGACTTGGATGCAAGAAGTACAAATTGGCAAACTGGCGGATATTACCGATGGCGACTACCGAATCTTCGCCGTCGACAAGCTCGAGGTCGGCATCTTTCGCACCGGCAGCAAAGTGCTAGCTTATGAGAATGTCTGCCCGCATGCCGGCGGTCCGGTCTGCCAAGGCAAGATTTTCAATCAAGTCGAGGAAGTCATCACGCCCGACAAGACAAGCGCGGGCCTGCGCTTCGGCAAACAACGCCACATCGTCTGCCCCTGGCACGGCTATGAATTCGATCTGGCTACCGGTTGCCATCCCGGCGATCCGTCGATGCGCTTGACCCCAGTGCCGGTCGCCGTGCGCAATGGGCAGATCTATGTGAGCATTCGTGACCGGGCCTGATTGCAGCGTCGCCACCCACTAGCTTTGCTGCGTCTCGCTCAATATTTCAGCGGCGAGTTTTTCGGCCACCATGATCGTCGGAATATTCGTATTGCCGCGCGGGATCGTCGGCATGATTGACGCGTCGATCACGCGCAGACCGGCGATGCCGTGAACGCGGCCGCAAGCATCGGTCACCGCGGCGCGATCGTCGGGGCGGCCCATGCGGCAGGTACCAACCGGATGAAAGGTGCCGGCGACGTTTTGTTGAATGTGCTCCGCAAGCGCATCATCGTCGCCGGCAAGCGCCGCAAGATCCACGCGGCGATCGGCAAGCGTGGCAAAGATCGGCGCGGCCAGCGCCGGCACAGTATCTATGATCGCCGCGACCGCCGCGCTTTTGATCCTATTTGCCGGCGTGATGCGGTTGAGCCGTCGCAAGCGATCGTCGAATTTGACGGGGAAAGTCAGCTGGTGATGGCACGCACTGCTTCATGCGTCAGAACGTCGACGCAGCGGCGAAATCCCTGCATGAACCGCTTGAGGTCGAGCGCATGGCCGGTGAAATTGAACTCCACCAGCGGATGCACCAATGCATCGGCGGTTAGCAGCGACACGCGGCCACGCGCCATCGGTTTGAGCAGTGATGGGGCCAGATTGGCGACTTGATGGCCAAGCGGACTCCACGAGGTCTTGCACTGCACGTTGATATACATGTCCGCCGCGGGCGCGCCGGGCAGTGCCGAGGAATAGCGAAACGCCGTCATCGGATGCGGCCGGATGTTCTTTGCTTGACGCGCGCCGGTTTTCTGCAAGAGCCCAATGAACAGGATCGCGTGATTCGAGAGGTTTTCGCCGACGCCGGGGCGATCCGCCAGGATTTCAATCCCGAGGCCGCGCAGCGCGGCTTGCGGTCCGATGCCGGCGCGCATCAGCAACGCCGGCGAATGGATGCCGCCGAGCGCCACAATAATCTCATGCGCGTAAAATTCCTTCTGCTCGCCGCCAATCACGACTCGCACGCCCGTGGCGCGCCGGCCGTCGAACGAGAGCCCGGTCACGCATGCGTTGCATAGAACGCTGAGATTGCCGCGGCGGCGCACGTCGTGGTCGAGATAGCAGATTGCCGCCGAGGCCCGTCGGATCGGCCAATTGCTCATCGGAACCGCACCATAGCCGTCGCGAAAATCGGCATTCATGTCGGCGATAAATGGAATTTGCCGTTCATGCGCGAAAGCATGCACTGCCTTCGCCAGCGGTGCCCACTCCGCCGGCTTGGTACGCCGGATCGGGACCGGACCGGACTTGCCGTGCAGCGATCCATCGAAGTCCCAATCGCTTTCAAGCTTGCGATAGTAGGGGAGCACGTCGTTCCAGCCCCATCCTGTGGCGCCGAACGCTTCCCACTCGGCGTAATCGTCGGGAGTGCCGCGATGAGCCACCATGCCCATCACCGTCGAGCCGCCGCCCATGACGCGGGCTTGAGCAAAGCCGACTGGCGGCGAATTGTCCTTGCGGCGCCAGTGCACCTTAAGGTCGGGCCAGAAATACGCGTCGTTGTAGTAGGAGCGCGGATAGGAATCGAGGACGTCGGCCGGCTCGCGGCCGGGCGGCGTGTCGCGCCCGGCTTCGAGCAGCAAGACGCGGGTGGCTGATCGCGCCGAGAGCCGGTTCGCCAAGACGCAGCCGGCCGCGCCGGCGCCAAGAATGATGACGTCGAAAGCGACCGTCATCGCAAATCTCCTCTAAGCACCCATAACAGCGCGGCTCGATTGAACATCCCCGCCTCATGCGTTACTGGGTCGGCTGAGGCAAGCCATTCCAACTCAGATGACGAGAAGGGTAGAATACGCGCATGGCTGGTACGCAAAACGAGAAATCGGGCGACGGCCTTAGCGGCGTGATCGCCGCGATCGCGACCGCAGTTGACGCCAAAGGCGAGCCCGATTGTGCGCGCTCGATTGCGTTGGCGCGTTTCCTACTCGCCAATGGCTGCGATGGATTGAATGTGCTTGGCACGACAGGCGAGGCAACCTCATTCTCGCTGGATCAGCGCCGGCGTGTGATGACCGCCTACGCAGAGAGCGGTCTGCCGCGCGACCGAATGATGGTGGGCACCGGCGCTGCTGCTCCCGCCGACGCGATCGTTTTGACCAGGCATGCTGCCGAGCTCGGCTTCGCCGGCGCTCTGGTTCTGCCGCCGTTCTACTACAAGGGCGTGCCCGATGACGGTCTCTTGGCGGTGATCGAGGCGATCCTCACAGCGACCGCGGCCCGACCGATTCCGCTTTATCTCTACCATTTTCCGGCGCAATCCGGTCTGCCCTGGCACGTCGCGCTCATTCGGCGGCTGCTGCAGAACTTTGGCGAGCGCATCGTCGGCTTAAAAGATTCATCGGGCGATATGGCTTATGCGCGTGAGGCGGCAGCCATCGCTCCCGGCTTTAAGGTTTTTCCCTCTACCGAAGCGGCGCTTCCCGAAGCACGGTCTGGCCCCTTTGCCGGCTGCATTTCCGCAACCGCCAATCTCAATGCCGATCTTTGCGCCCGCGCTTACCGCTCCGGCGATGCCGCGGCCCTCGGGCAAGCAGTCGCCATCCGCAAGCTATTCGACGGTAAGGCCTTGGTCCCTGGCATAAAGGCGCTACTCGCGCATATTCATGGCGACCCGCAATGGGGCCGCGTCCAGCCACCGCTGGTCGCTTTTCGCGCCGCCGAGCGTGCAGCCGTAACCGCCGGCTACGACGCAGTGCGGGCCAAGCGCGTTGCCTAATCTGCGCGTGACAACGTTATTTGGCGCGCATTAGGCATTGTTTTTGCCGGTGCCGTTGACGGTGCTGCGGTGGCACCCTATAAGCGCCGCTCTCTATCAATGTTTTGTGTCCAGCACGTATGGCGAATACGAAATCCGCAAAGAAGGCCGCCCGCCAAGCCGCGCGCCGAACCATCATCAATAAATCCCGGCGCACGCGCATGCGGTCCGCGATCCGCAAGGTCGAGGAGGCGATCGCCGCCGGTGATCGCAGCGGTGCGACCGCGGCGATGGCCGAGGCCGAGCCTGCTTTGATCCGCGCGGCGCAAAAAGGCATCGTGCATCGCAATTCGGCGCGGCGCAAAGTATCGCGGCTCGCGCATCAAATCGCCAAGCTTGAAAAAAAATAATCGCTGCCCGGCGCGCTCGCGCGGATAATTCCGCAATCCGAATTGTGGATTGCAATCAAACTGTTGCATTATTGTCACGACGATCCGCAAAATGCCCCGACGTGATCGTGGCGCAGTTTGCGCGCGGCGACAGCAATTGAATCTTGTTTGCTCCCGCTCACTCGAGCGACGGGTACCCTTTTCCCGCGCGCAGAAGAATTCATGTACAATGAAAGGGTTATCGCACATAGCGTTGCGTGGAGTTTGAATTTGCCGGAATCACATTGTGCGTTTTTTTATTTGTTGCTTTGCTGCATCAATTCCGTTTTGCGCGCGTGTCACATATTGCAGAAATGTGAATCGTTAAATCGACTCAATGTCTTGGTCGCACACCGCCGCTGCCGCGCGACTTCTGCTGCCGACGCGTGCTGCAGAAAGTCCAATGTTCACGCGGTTTTTGCGGTTGCGGGCGGCAAATCGCATGCTAGCCTTTAATTCCCTTCCGTTCTGAAGGTCTTCAACAATCAGGTCGGCGGAAACCCATCGAACAATGGGTGCGGGAGAGTTGTGTCCGGTTAATTGAGTTAAACCGCAGCGTATTTGTATCGCGGATAGTACAGCCGCAGTTTGCGAAGCGGCTGAAAACATACAGAGCGGGTCTCGGTGCGAGACGCCTGGCATGCGCCAGTGCGTCAACGGGGTGTCATCGAGCCCGATAGCGGTTTGAGGAGGTGGGGGGCATGACAACAGCAATTGAACGATCGCAAAACGCGACCAGCGCGCCCTGGCCCGAAACTCATTGGCCAGGAGTGTTCCAGCCTGGCGTCCCGTCAAGCGGCTGAGCGGAGTTGCGACGGGCCCATCAGCCTGCGCAGGCGGGTGAGGCGGTAATTCCCCCTCCATCCGGTTGTTCAGCGTCTTCGCGAAGCCGACAGCGCCCGTTTGGCGTGCACGCTTCAATTCCTCTTCCAACGAAAAAAGTACCAACATGACAAGCACGGACCAGGAGCGATGGCGAAGAGTTAAGGACCAGTTGCGCTCTGAACTCGGCGAGGATGTCTTCAGCAGCTGGTTTGGGCGCATGGAGCTCGAAGTCGTAGAGAAGGGGCTCGTCCGGCTGTCAGTGCCGACGCGCTTTCTTCGCAACTGGATCCAATCCCATTACAGCGAAAAGGTGCTGCTCAAATGGCAGTCCGAGGAGCCGGACGTCACGCGCCTGGAATTAACCGTTCGTTCTTCGACGATACGAGTGCCGATCGCGAAACCAAAAACGTTGCCGCCGCCGCCCGCGCGCGACGGCCGTGAACCGCCGCTGGAGATCGCCAACGCGCGCGCCAGCATTCCGTTCATGAATGTGCACGAGGCGCTCGGTGGTTCGCCGCTCGATCCACGGCTGACTTTTGAAACTTTCATTGTCGGCCGTTCGAACACGCTTGCCCATGCCGCCGCCAAGCAAGTCGCCACCAGCCGGCATGGCGAGCCGCTGATGTTCAACCCGCTTTACGTCCATGCCGCGGTCGGACTGGGCAAAACCCATTTGCTGCAGGCAATCACCTGGGCGGGCAACACCGCCGGCGATCGGAAGATGCTCTATCTCACCGCCGAGCGTTTTATGTACGGCTTCGTCTCGGCGTTGCGCAGTCAGAACACGCTGGCGTTCAAGGAAACGATTCGCGCGATTGACGTGCTCGTAATCGACGATCTGCAGTTTCTCCAGGGCCGCTCGACGCAGGCCGAATTTTGCCACACGCTCAATACGCTCATCGACGCCGGTCGGCAGGTTGTGATCGCCAGTGACCGACCGCCGGCCGATCTTGAAAGCCTTGATGATCGGGTGCGCTCGCGGCTTGCCGGAGGCTTGGTGGTCGAGATCGGTTCGCTTGGCGAAGAACTGCGCCTTGAAATCCTCAAGAGCCGGATCGCCGCAGCGCGCGCGCATCACCCGGGCTTTGAGGTGCCCCAACCGGTCCTCGCCTTCATTGCCAAATCCGTTACCCATAACGGCCGCGACCTTGAGGGCGCGGTCAATCGGCTGCTAGCTCACAGCAAGCTTACCGGCCAGTCGGTCACGATCGAAATGGCTGAGCGGGAAATGCGTGACCTGATCCGCCCAGCCGAGCCGAAACGGGTGCGAATCGAGGACATCCAGCGCATCGTTGCGCGCCAGTACAATGTCAGCCGCGCTGATTTGCTGTCATCGCGGCGGACGGCCAACGTGGTGCGGCCGCGACAGGTGGCGATGTATTTGGCGAAGGTTTTGACGCTCCGGTCGCTGCCTGAGATCGGTCGCCGGTTCGGGGGTCGCGACCATACCACCGTGCTCCACGCGGTGCGAAAAATCGAAAACCTGGCGGGCAATGACAGCGCATTTGCGGAGGAGATCGAGTCGCTCAAACGCCAGCTCCAGGATTGATCGCAAGGACCGATCGCAAGGACCGATCGCAAGGACTGAGCGCAAGGACTGAGCGCAAGGACTGAGCGCAAGGACTGAGCGCAAGGACTGAGCGCAAGGACTGAGCGCAAGGACTGAGCGCAAGGACTGAGCGCAAGGACTGATCGCAAGGACTGAGCGCAAGGACTGAGCGCAAGGACCGAGCGCAAGGACTGAGCACAAGGACTGATGCCGCTCCTGATGCCAGGACCG
>Ga0318504_10000093_pt1 | contig 14687 bp, 15 predicted proteins | sample GRESIP084b2f17_FD_203679 | JGI IMG/M metagenome (GOLD analysis project Ga0318504, IMG submission 203679) | Tropical soil microbial communities from Luquillo Experimental Forest, Puerto Rico - GRE.SIPMG.084b2f17 | ecosystem: Environmental > Terrestrial > Soil > Tropical forest > Bulk soil...
ACCAGCGCAGCGCCGCAGTAAGACAAGGCCTTGTAGCGCGATCCTTTGGGCATGCTTTTGCTCCCCTCGAAGACTTGCCGACGGCGGAAAGTTTACCCTCAAATACCCGTACATGCTATGGATTTTCTATCGCAGGGGTGAGGCGCGGCCATGAAGGACATCCTCGACAAGCTCGAAGAACGCCGCGGGCGTGCGCGCGCCGGCGGCGGCCAGGCGCGCATCGAAGCGCAGCACAAGCGGGGCAAGCTTACCGCCCGCGAGCGCCTCGAGTTGTTGATGGACAAAGGCTCGTTCGAAGAGTTCGACATGTTCGTCGAGCATCGCTCGGCCGAGTTCGGCATGGAGAAGAGCAGGATTCCCGGCGACGGCGTCGTCACCGGTTGGGGCACGGTCAACGGCCGCACCGTGTTCGCCTTCGCCAAGGATTTTACCGTGTTCGGCGGCTCGCTCTCCGAGGCCCACGCCCAAAAGATCGTCAAGATCCAGGATATGGCGATGAAGGCGCGCGCGCCGATCATCGGTCTGTTCGATGCCGGCGGCGCGCGCATCCAGGAAGGCGTCGCCGCGCTCGGCGGCTACGGCGAGGTCTTCAAACGCAACGTGATTGCCTCCGGCGTGATCCCGCAAATTTCCGTCATCATGGGCCCGTGCGCGGGCGGCGACGTCTATTCACCGGCCATGACCGATTTCGTCTTCATGGTGCGCGACACCAGCTACATGTTCGTGACCGGTCCCGACGTGGTGAAGACCGTGACCAACGAGATGGTGACCGCCGAGGAACTCGGCGGCGCCGCTGTGCACACGACCAAGTCCGGCATCGCCGACGGCTCTTATGAAAATGACGTCGAGTGCCTGCTGCAGATGCGCCGGCTGCTCGACTTTCTGCCTGCCAACAACGAGGCCGGCGTGCCGGAGTGGCCCTCACACGACGACGTCGAGCGCGAGGAGAAATCGCTCGACACGCTCATCCCCGACAATCCCAACAAGCCCTACGGCATCAAGGAACTGATCCTCAAGGTCTCGGACGAGGGCGACTTCTTCGAGTTGCAAGAGGCGTTCGCCAAGAACATCGTCACCGGCTTCGGCCGCCTCGCCGGACGCAGCGTGGGCTTCGTCGCCAACCAGCCCATGGTGCTCGCGGGCGTGCTCGACATCGATGCCTCGCGCAAGGCCGCGCGCTTCGTGCGCTTCTGCGACGCATTCGGCATTCCGATCGTGACTTTCGTCGACGTGCCGGGATTCTTGCCGGGCACGCATCAAGAATATGGCGCGCTCATCGCGCACGGGGCAAAGCTTCTCTTCGCCTATTCGCAGGCCACGGTGCCGCTCGTCACCGTGATCACGCGCAAGGCGTTCGGCGGCGCCTACGACGTGATGGCATCAAAACACATCGGCGGCGACGTCAACTATGCCTGGCCGACGGCGCAGATCGCCGTCATGGGGGCCAAAGGCGCGGTCGAGATCATCTTCCGCGCCGATATCGGCGATGCCAAGAAGATCTCCGCCCGCACCAAGGAATACGAGGATCGCTTCCTCTCACCCTTCGCCGCCGCCGAGCGCGGCTATATCGACGACGTGATCATGCCGCGCGCCACGCGCTCCCGCATCGTCAAGGCGCTAGCGATGCTGCGGGGCAAGCGGGTGGAGATGCCCACAAGGAAGCACGATAATCTTCCGCTTTGATCGCGATTGCATCCGCGACCTCGTGGTGAGGCCGACGACGTCGGCCTGTTGACGTGGGACCGCAGCCCGTCTCTCCTGACCTCCCATGCGCGCTTTCCGAAACGAGTATGTCGGCGTGCTCGCGGCAGTCACGTCGAGCGCCTTGGGCGGCGTGGCGGGCGGCACCACCCGGTTTGCGATCGGCTCGAGCGATCCGGTCACGCTCGGCGTGTTCCGATTTGGCGTCGGATTCTTGCTCTTGCTGCCGATCGCGCTCGTGCTGCGGACCAAATGGCCGCGTGGGCGGGATTGGCTCGCCGTCGCCGCGCTCGGCGTCATGTATTTCGCGTTCTTCGTCGTGCTGTTCAATCTGGCGTTTCGTTACACGACCGCGGCGCGGGGCTCGCTCGCGCTCTCGACCTTGCCATTGATGACCATGCTCGTCGGCGCCGCGTTTGGAGTTGAAGCGCTCGATAGCCGCAAAAGCGTCGGCGTGACCATCGCCATGGCGGGGGCCGCGGTCGCCCTCGTCACCGGCCTTGCGGACGCGCCCGCCGGAGCCTGGCGCGGCGACCTGATCATGATCGCGGCCACGCTGGTGATGGCCCTTTATAACGTGTGGTCGCGCCCGTTCATCGTTCGCTCGAGCCCTTTGGCGTATGTCACCGCTGGCATGGGATTCGGCGCGGCGTGCCTCGTGGCCGTGGCCGCCTGGAGCGACAGCTACGCGAGCGTTGCAAGCTTTCATGGTCCGCAATGGATGGCGGTGGTCTATCTGGGCGTGTTCGGAGGCGCCGCCGCCTTTTTCCTCTGGGTGTTCGCGCTCGAGCGTACGACGCCGACGCGAACCGCCATCACCATGACGATTAATCCCGTGTTCGCTTCGGCCGTAGGCGTGCTCACGTTGGGTGAGCCGATCGGGATCAACCTCGTCGTCGGCCTCCTCGCCGTGTTCGCCGGAATTTGGATCGCGACGAGCGAGTCTGCGGGCAAGAAGCGTGCTAATCTTCCCACGTAGCTGGCGGCCGGCTTCGCCGACCGCCGGCCTTGAGGGGAGGACATCATGCACCGCGTCCTTCGCACCCTTGCTGTGGTCTCGGCGTCGCTGGTTTGCCCACTTTCCGCTTGGGCGCAAAACTCCCCGCCATGGCCTCCGGGCGACGAGATCGGGATGGCGAATACGCTCGGCCCCGCCACCTGGCAGCGCTGTGCCACCCATCTCGCCAACCCGAAGGCGAAATCCTACGAGCTGTCGTTCCTGCGCTCGAACACCATGCCGCAATCCCCGTTCGCGGTTCCGTTGCGCGAGAACGCCAAGCCGACCGTCGGCATTCCGGGCACCCGGCATGCCTTCAACACCGACGAGGTCGTGAGCGGCGATCCCAATCAGCAGGGGACGCAGATGGACGCCTTGGGGCATTTCGCGGTGCTGCCCGAGGCGTGGGACGGCAAGAGCGAGTTTCGGTCGGGCGGCGCAACCTATTACGGCGGGTATCGGCAAGCAGACGTGAAACCGACCCCGGATTCACCGCTCAAAAAACTCGGCATCGACAAGGCGCCGCCGATCGTCACGAGCGGCGTGCTGCTCGACGCCAAGGCGCATCTCGGGCGCGGCAGCGCCATGGCGCCTGGCGCGCTCGTGACCGCGCGGGACATCGAGGCGATGCTCGAGGCGCAGGGGCTGGCGCGCCGCGGCCTCGTGGCCGGCGACGTGCTCTACATCTACACCGGCTGGGGCGATAACTGGCAGGATCCCGACACCGAGAAATTCTACTACACCAAGGGTCCCGGCCTTTCCTACGACGCCGCCAAATATATCGAGGGCAAGGCCGTGGTGCTGGTGGCGCTCGACAACCCGTTCACCGATCCCGCGCCCGAGGGCTTTGTGGCGGGCAAGGCGCCGCCGGCGGCGGGCACGCCGCCCGGCCTGCCGTTCGCGATCCATCACCACAATCTGACGCAAGCGGGCATCCACAACATCCAGAACGCCAACCTCGGCGCCATGGCGCACGACAAGGTCTGGCTCTCCTGCACCATCATCCTGCCGCTGCGCACGCAGGGCGCGGCCGGATCGCCGGTGCGACCGGTCGCGATCGGCGCGCCGGCGCAGTAGAATTCGGCGCAATGCGCGGCAGCGGGGTTAGAGCCGGCTCGAGCAAACTTTCATTCGAGGTGCGGGACATTGACCATCGGCCCTTGCAATCATCACCAAAAGAAAAGGCCGGCGCGGAGGAGACGATGAAGGCAGCGATGGTTCTTCTGGCGGGCGCCGCGCTCGTCTGCGCGTCACCGCTCGCGCGCGCCGCCGACTATCCGAGCAAACCGATCACGCTGATGATCGGCTTCGCGCCCGGCGGACCGAGCGACGTGATGGCGCGCATCCTCACCAAGAAGATGGAGGAGATCCTCAAACAGCCCTTGGTGATCGAGAACCGCGCCGGCGCCGGAGGCAGCATCGCCGGCGCCGCGGTCGCGCGCGCGGCTCCCGATGGCTATACGCTGCTGCTCGCGACCGGCAGCCTGCTCGCCATCAACGTGAGCCTCTACAAGAACATCGGCTACGATCCGGAAAAGGATTTCGAGCCGATCAGTCTGATCGGAACCCAGACCAACGTGCTCTACCTCAATCCGTCGGTGCCGGCGGCGTCGCTCGGCGAGTTGATCGCCCATGCTAAGGCCAATCCCGGCACGCTCAGCTTCGGCTCGGGCGGCAACGGCACGCCGGCGCATCTCGCCGGCGAGTTGCTCAAGCTCGAAGCCAAGATCGACATCACGCATGTGCCGTTCCGCGGCACCGGGCCGGCGCTGCAAGCCGTCATCGGTGGGCACGTTCCGATGGCGTTCAATCCGCCGTCGCCGTTGCTGCCTCACATCCAGAGCGGCACGATCCGCGCGCTCGCGATCACGACGCTCAAGCGGACGGCGGTGTTGCCCGAGGTCCCGACCATCGCCGAGTCGGGCTTTCCCGGCTTCGAGGCGACGACTTGGCACGCGCTCGTGGCGCCGGCGGGAACGCCGAAGGACGTCATCGCCATGCTGCATCGCGCGACCGCTGCGACCGTCAACGATCCCCCCGTGCGCAAAGCCCTGACCGACCTCGGCATCGACGTGGTGGGCGGCACGCCCGAGGAGCTTCGCGCGTATGTGAAGTCCGAGATTCCGAAATGGGCCGAGGTGGTGAGAGCATCGGGAGCCAAGGTGGACTGACGCGCACATGCTCGTTCGCCGCAATGACCTGCGGCGCAAACGCCACGGCGCAATACTGAATGAGCGTGGACGCGATCTGCCGTCCCGGACGATCGGGACTGACCGCGAGATGATCAATGCGTGTCTGAGCCGACGGGGGGCTCGTGCGTTTCCAATTCGTCGCCGCCGCGCGCCGCATGCTCGGCGAGACGCAGCCAAGATTGCGCTAACGTGAGCCAGAAGGGCTTGTCGCGCTCGTCCGGTGTCGCTTGCGCCATCCGCAAGCAGTCTTGCGCGTTGCTGCGGTAGATGTTGTTGGGACTCATGTTTACGCTCCCCGATACGCGTTTGGCCGCAACGCAATCAGCCAACCTGGGCAAACTCGTGGCTCGCCACACGACGGGACGGAAAAAGCGTCCTGCAATGTCGGATTGGCGACATAGACATGAGGGGCGGTCGCATTCCACGCAAAGGGAAGCACCTCGCTCCGAGCACGGCAGGTATTGCCATGCCGATGGCCCCCTCGATTGCCAAGCAGGCTGGGATGTCTATGTTCGGCGGCCATGCCGCCTGCCGCGCCGTCCCGGGATATCGTGGTCGTTCACAGCTCCGACCTGCACATAGATCATGACTACACTGCACGCTTGCATGGGGGTGATGGCACCGCCGGGCTCTCCGGCGTCCTGAGCGCGGCCCGCGCGGCCGGCGCCGACGTGGTGGTGCTGGCCGGCGACACCTTCGATTGCCATCGCGTGCCGATCGATGTGCTCGATCGAACGGCCGCGGTCATTTCGGCCGCGGCGCTGCCCGTCGTGCTGTTGCCCGGCAACCACGATCCCGCGGTGCCGGACGCGGTCTATCACAACGGCGCGCTGGCTGCGGTCGAGAACCTTCACGTGCTCGGCGTCACCCATGACGAGGCTGTCGTGTTCGCGCATCTGGGTCTGGAGATTTGGGGCCGTCCGCACCGCGACTATGGCGACATGATTCCGTTCGAGCGACTGCGGCCGCGCTCGACTCGTTGGCAGATCGCGGTGGCGCACGGACATTATGTACCGGTGCCGGATCGAACCAACCGCCTGCGCCCGTCCTGGCTCATCGGCGACGACGAGCTCAAGGCCACCGGCGCCGACTACATCGCGCTCGGGCACTGGAATCGCGCGGCGAAGGTCGGAGCCGTTGCCGCCTATTATTCCGGCTCGCCGGAATACGCCGGCACCGTCAACGTGGTGCGGCTGACCGCGACCGGCGAGGTCGCGGTCACGCGCGCCGCGCTCGACATTGCGCGCGAGCCCTCGGCCGTCGAATAGCACTCAAGCGCGCGCGGCGCTCGGTAGAATTGGAGGTTCGCATGGGTTGTCGCCTCGCTTCGCTGCCGCTTGCTTTCGCCGTCGCACTCACGGTCGCCGGCACCGCCGCGCGGTCGCAAGCGCCGAGCGGAACATGGATGCAGAAAGCGCCGATGCCGGCGGTGCGCGGCGAGGTCGCGGCGGCGGCGGTCGGCGACAAGCTCTTCGCGCTCGGCGGCGGGGTTGCGGGCAAAGCGGTGCCGCGCAACGAGGAATACGACCCGGCGACGGATCGCTGGCGGGAGCGCGCGCCGCTGCCGCAGCCGCGCGATCATCTCGGCGTCGCCGTGCACAACGGCAAAATCTACACCTTCGGCGGCTTCACCTCCTCGGTGCATCAAGGCGCGGGCGACGTCGTGTTCGAATATGATCCCGCGAGCGACCGCTGGCGGACGCTCGCGCCCATGAAAGCCCCGCGCGCCGCGGTCGGCGTCGCCGTGTTCGCGGGAAAGATCCACGTCATCGGCGGGCGCGGGCTCGACGCCGTGACGGTCGCAACCCATGAGGTCTACGATCCTGCGACCGGGACATGGAGCGAGGCGGCGCCATTGCCGAAGGCGCGCGACCACATGGCGGTGGTCGCGGTCGCGGGAAAAATCCATGCCATCGGCGGACGGCTGGCGGGTCCGCTCGAGCGCACCGGCCAGCATGACGTCTATGATCCGGCGACGAATTCGTGGACGCCGGCGGCGCCGCTACCGACGCCGCGCAGCGGCGTTGCCGCCGCGCTCTACAAGGGAATGATCTTGGTGCTGGGTGGCGAACTTCCGCCCAATCACACCTTCCCGGAGAACGAGAGTTACGATCCGGCGAGCGACCGCTGGGTCGCGCTCGCGCCCATGCCCGCCGGGCGGCATGGCTTCGGCGCCGCCGTGATCGGATCGAATGCTTATTTCGTCGGCGGCTCGTTGACGCCGGGCGGCGGCGGGATAACGGATCAGCTGATCATGTTCAGCCTGCCGTGAACGGCGAACGGTTTGAAAGTTGCGCCGAAGATGGAAAGGCACCCCGGCCTCAGGAGCCGGGGTGCCGCGTAATGAAAAATCTCCGTCGTTATGTCCGTGCCACTATTGGCTCTGGCCCGTTGTGGACGGCGGCTGCGCCGGAGGGACCACGACGGCCGGCGGCGCGGTTCGCGGCGCCATGCCGCTCGTGGCGGGTGGGCTTGCGTCTTCGCGCGCGGTCCGGGTGCTCTCGCCGCCGGCGAACACGAGCGCCAGAATGATGACGATGAAAACGGCGCCGGCGATCCATCCCCATAGAGTGGGGGCGCCCATCCTGCGCTCGATCTCCATCTGACGCTCCATATCCATTCTTCGATCGAAGTCTCTGGGGTCCGTCATGGCGATCTCCCATCGTTGATGTCCGTAGACAGACAACCCCGTGGGCAGGCGCCGAGTTCCCGCCCATGGAACCCTGCATGCAGGGCGCGCTGCCAGCGGGCCTTTGCGCGATGGTTCCGGGGACAATCCGGCCGGGACGGACGCCAGTCACGCGTTGTTGTCGTTTCGGTCGAAGATCAGCTGGGTCTGCGTGACGATGGCGGCGAGCTTGCCGTCGCCGCGGGTGATGCGCGTCTCCAGCACGATGGTGGTGCGGCCGCGGTGCAGCGGCATGCAGACGGCGTACGCGGTGTCGCCCTTCGGCACGCCGGCAAAGAAATTGGTCTTGCTCTCGATGGTCGCGGTGCTGCCACCGTCGGGAAGGCTCACTCTCGCCGTCATCCCGCCGAGCATATCGCCCAAGGCCATCACCGCGCCGCCATGCAGCACGCCGCGGCGGTTGCACAGCTCTTCGCGCACCGGCAGCTCGGCTTCGGTGCGTTCGGGCGAGCGATGGAGCACATTCACGCCGAGGAGCCTGGTGAATGCGGGTAGATCGGGGACGGCCATGGTCGTTCCTCTGCTGCGATCGATGTACTCATAGCATGTACCAACCGAATTGCAGGACTTTGCATCCTAACGCATCCAATCTCACCAAGGTTCGAGGAAATACCGATTTGGCGGGCGCTTCCTTGTCGCCGGGAGTTGCAGGGGGTCGCATTTGACTGTCGCCAAGGGCGAGCATATTGTTGTCCTGATGTTGTCCCTGACCACACCACAGTCTTGGGACAACAACCAGCCAAGGAGTGGATGCGATGAAGCCAAAGAAGCCACTAACGGACCGAGCGATCAAATCGCTCCAACCAACGGCGGAAGGCAAGCGACGGATCGTATGGGATGCAATCGTTCCAGGTCTCGGCATTCGTATCACGGATCGAGGAGTGAAGACGTTCGTGCTCGTCACTCGTTATCCTGGATCAAGCAGCCCCGCTCCACGTTCGCTTGGCGTCTACGGCGCAATCTCGCTTGAAGCAGCAAGGGCCAAGGCCAGAGATTGGCTTGAATTGATCGCTAGCGGCATCGACCCTGAACAGCACTCTATCAGGAAGCGAGAACAGACTTTCCGAGCCATCTCCGAGCAATACTTTCTGCGCAAAGCGAAGGACCACCGCAGCAGACCGCAGAGCGAAGCAACCCTTGCCCGGCTTGTCTATCCATCCTTTGGTGTTAGGCCAATCGAAGCGATCAACCGAAGCGATATCGTCCGACTTTTGGATCGAATTGAAGATGAATGTGGTCCGATCATGGCCAATCGAACGCTAGGCATCATCAATCGAGTTATGAATTTCCATGCCTCCAGAAGTGATGACTTCCGTTCTCCGATTGTCAGAGGAATGGCCAGAGGCACAGAACAAGCTCGATCCCGAATATTGAATGATGATGAGCTTCGGGCAATCTGGAAGACAACCGCCGACTACCCCGTGTACGGGGCCTTACTCAGGTTCATTCTGTTGACGGCAACCCGCCGGAATGAGGCTGGCAAGATGCGTTGGGCAGAGCTTAACGGGGATCGAACCTGGATCATTCCAGCAGCTAGGTACAAGACCAACCTTGACCATGTAATCCCACTATCAGCCCTAGCCTTATCGGTGCTTCCTGAGCGCAATGGTGAATTTGTATTCACGAAGAACGGCCATCAAGCGATGGGCGGATACGAGCGGCATAAGCAGGCTATCGATGAGGCCAGTGGCGTCAGCGGTTGGGTCATTCATGATTTACGGCGCACAGCCCGATCATTGCTGTCGAGGGCAGGTGTACCGAGCGATCATGCTGAACGCTGTCTAGGCCATGTCATCCCTGGCGTTAGAGGCGTTTATGATCGACACGAGTACTTTGATGAGAAGGCGAGGGCACTCGAGGCACTGGCAGCACAGGTACAACGCATTATCGATCCCCAAGACAACGTAGTGCCGATTGGGAGTAAGCGATGACAGGACCAACCATCATCAACGTATCGCTGCGACCCAACCCTAAATTCGGTGGCGTTGCCCGCAACATTGCCAAGGGTGATCCGCCTAAGTGGTTGGTTGTTGGCCTAACGCATTTCAGCGACGGCATTGGCGTTGAGTATTCAAAGAAGGACCAGCACCACTTCAAAACTCAGATTAGGCGAATGCAGGATGCGGTCCATACCCTGATGACCTGGCTTCCAGCATGGGGGCACCTTGCTTACGGTCAGGAATGCCCTGAGTACGTAGCTCTCATGCTGTACGCTCTGCCGCTGATGAAGAAGGACCTAGACGGCCACGCCAAGAAGCGCATTGGCCGCAGACCCAACGTCCAACAGGAAATCTGTGCTGCTGTGGTTATCGAAGCCTGGAAGCTTCTGCACGGCCCACACCGGGGCAGAAGTGATCAACTTCTAGAGGCGTGCAGTGACTATTGGAGGGCCTGTGGCGGCAAGCAAATCGGCGGCTGGGACGATCCCGACAACTGGAAGCGACCAGTCGAACGAGCGTTAAAGACAGACCATTCCTGGATCAGCCAAATTTTGCTGGCGGTACAGAACGCACATTAAATAGCGTCCATTCCGTACCGGGTCTTTCGAGCCCGGAGCGACGACACTCCGTGACGATGCTGGCGCAGTTCAGCGCACGCACAAAACCACGGAGTTGTAAGATGAACTTGCTAAATCGACATGAGGTCTGCCACTACTTTGGTGGCATCAACCCAGCCACGCTTTATCGAAAGATAAGGCAAGGCGTACTGCCGAAACCAGTGAAGATCGGCGGCTCAAGCCGATGGCTTCGCAGTGAATGCGAAGCTGCGCTCCAGCGAATGGTTGATGGGAGGGCGTCATGACCTCCACCGAAGTCGCCACTACCACCACCGCCTCAAGCTCGATGAGGCCTGCTGAGGACAAGGCCCTCGCTGAACTGGCCCAACGCATTAAGGCCGAACATGCAGCGGTTACCAACGGCCAGGAGAGTCTTGTCGCCGCCCAGAAGACTGCTACCAACGCCAAGATGAATGCCATTCGTCAGGCGAATGTTGTCAGTCGGGCAATCAAAGCCGGCGAACTACTCAAGGAAGCCAAGAATAAGGTGCCACATGGTGACTGGCTTCCGTGGCTCAAAACCGACTGCGAGTTGTCGGTGCGAACCGCCCAACGGTACATGAAATGGGCGGACGACAAGCCCAGGCTTGAAAAGATCTGCCGAGAGAAAAACGTCACTATGTCGCATTTGACGCTGAACCAGGCGGCGCAGTTACTTAGAGGACCGCCTAACCCATCCGACGAATACGACAAAGCAGAAGAGGTGCTGATAAGAAAGTTGGCGAAATTATCGCCCGAGGAAGCCGACGCCTCTGTCAGGGCAACTATCAAGAAGTTGAAGGATGCGGTTGCAGAGTTGGCGGCATAAGTGACGACCAATCCAGAAGTGGATTGGGTTCTTTGTCATCGTGAACAGGTGGGTAAGGCGGTCTCTGTGGCGAGGACCGCCTTACCCTTGTCGTTTGATGAGATAGGTATTGGCTAAGTATAAGGACAGGCTTGGCGTTTACAGGAATCTGGCGTCCATAGTATTTAGGCCATTGAAGTTAGGTTTCTGGCATTGGATTGACGAAATTCGTTACTGGACGATCAATTTCGTTCTTGATTAGTTCCGTTTTCTGTGCTAGGGTATAGGGTTGGTTAGGTGAGAATGCCGAGGTATGTCAGCATGACAGTCAGATGCAGAGAATGTCAGAAAGAGTTTATCCCTAATACCAGTCGGCAGGAATTCTGTAACGACTATTGCCGTGGGGCTTTTCACCGCCGCAAGTACCGGAAGATAGCGGTTGAAGAAGCTGAGGATAGGCGGGAAGCCCGACTTAATGGTCATGGTACGCCGGAGGAGCGGCAGAAGGCGAATGAAGTGTTGGCCCGAATTATACAGAAGAGCAGACCGAAGCTGGTCAGGAGAATATGAGATGGCGGTGGATATAGATGGCAGAGGCCATTTTTTAAAAACTCTGCATACAACCAGAAGTAGAGCAATCAAATGAACGTAGCTGATGAGATAAGCCAAGCCGAACGCCGAAGAATAATGGCCGACGATAGGCGGGCCAAAACCTACTTTGGGCAAGCTCAGCACGCTGACGACGATCTTGGTGGCAGATACGCCAAGGTCCATTCGACTACAGTGGTCGGCTCCTCGCCCATTAGTTATCCGGCTCAACCAGCGACATCTCCCTGGCATCACGATGCATGTCCACCGGAGCCTCCACTAGGATTTTCAGTGGAGGCAATGGAGCCCGTTGGCGAACCACATGCTGCTTCCGCAACGTCATCGTCAGTTACGGCACGAGCTCAAGCTGGCGATGATGTTAGGCGTGTTCGCCGTAGAGGCATAAGAAGGATTTGAGTGAATGACGACCTATTGCGAATGGTGGCCAGAGTGCAGTTGTGGGTGGAGCTGGCGACGATGGCAACTGATTGCAGAGGAAGACGAAGAGTGGAACCCAAATCAACTTCAACTCGATTATGCAGAGATCGACATTAAGAACTTACTCAGTTGTGTTTCTGAGAGATGCCCCGACCCAGAATTTCGCCGACATGCAACGGTGCAGTTGATGCATCCGGTATTCGGCGGACACTTCGAACATAAGGCAAGCAGAGGAGGCCGATATGGCGGGCGCAGAGCGAAGGAGACGGCAATGAGCAAACTCAAGCCGGATACTTGGGACACCTTACCACGTCAAAGCAAGCTGGCCGCCGCAATGTACCCGGACAAAGTTCCTGAACACATTCGACGGCAAATGCTAGCCGCAAATCCAGCAATGGCGTCGAGGTTGGGCCCGCTCTTAGAGCCTCGACCGAGCCTGACTTCCACAGACTATTCGAAAGTTCCGGGCCTCATACCAGTGAGAAGGAGATAGCTATGGTTACGATCAAGTCAGGTGGAGGTATCAACTCCAACAAAGTAGTGCAATCACGCTCAGGGGATAAGGTCGAACCAATCAGCAAAGCCGGTGACGTCGCTGGCGTGGCTCAGCAAGGAATGGCGACGGCATTCCGCAAGGAGCCCATAACTCAAGGGCAGGGTTATACGCCGAAGCCTATGCCAGCCACTGGCGTTAGAGGCACCTACAACTCAGCAACGTCCGGACCCGGTAGTGGCCGCACAGTTTATCCCTCAGGTTCTCAGGGCGCTACTCCGATGGCTCGTGAGATGCCATCGGGTAGAGACACATTAGCCGAATACGGGAAGGACAGCCCTACAGCACGAGGTCGTCGCTAGTTGATGGAGAATGTGATGGCTAGGTTTCGTTTAACTCAAGCTATCGCTACTGGGGCGCTGAGGTTTCATGCAGGCGAAGTTGTCACAGATACCATTCCGTTGACTGTAGCCGGTGATAGGCATTGGCCAACGCTGACGGCTGCGACGATGGCGGCTGGAATGGTGCCGCTAGATGCAGCTGCTACGACAATGAAATCCCAAAGCGTGTGGGCCAATGAGGTCATAGCAGCGACGATCCAGGGTGTTCATTCAATCGGATAGAGGAGGATGGTGAAGGAAGAGGAGTAACGGCAATGATCGACCGTGAATTTCTGCAAAGGCTACTGCGCCTAGTGCCGTATATGGACACAGAAACGCAGATGAAACTCCTAGCCCTGGTAAAGGAGACCAGAGCCAAGCTCGCTGCTGTTGAGGGTGGTGGCCTTCCGGCTTCAGCCGTTTCTGCAATGGTTGAAGCGGTCCCTGACAAGCTCATGGCGGATATTGTCAAAGACTTGAGGAAGGGTCCTGGTGAGCCTGGTTGGATAAAGCCAGAGCGTAGCGAGCATGTGGTCAGAGGCACTGGTTGGCAATCACCAGCCAAGCCTGAAGATCGCAGTAGGCAATTCGCAATGTTCGATCAGATGGTCGAGGCGATGGTAGGCGGACCAAATGACACAAGCAAGCTTCGGTGATGGGATTAAGCTCGAACAGGTATCGCAGATCGAACTTGGCGGTGAGGGAGTAAGAGTTACCTTTGTTGATGGACAGAGGAGGTTTGTCGAGGGCGAGATTGGATTTGAGCTTTATCGGAAGTGGATTGAATTGGGGAATGGAGGCTAGAGATGAGCGAGAGAAGTCAAACCTTGAGAGAGCTCAGGGAGCGGCTCCAGCGCAAGCTGGCCGAAGGCATCCCTGATGCGCCGCCAAGGCCCAGACCTAAACTTGTTTGTCTTAATGGGCAGATCGTTGGTGATGCCGTTGTGATCGTCAGCGAGCGTGACCCCAACTGGTGGCGAGGGATGGCCGTTCGGCACAACGGCGAAATCCGACTTAACGGGGTAGGAGGCTGTAATGGCTGTAACCCCAGAACGAAAGGCTGAACTTATAGCGGCCTTAGAAGAGTTGATTGGGCCTAGGCCAATGCCCAAGCCCAAAGTCGTAATCAGAGACGACGACATTGTTCGAGACGCTGACCCCCATGTCAGCAGAGCCGACCCCAACTATGTGGAAAGCGAGCAAGGAGTGGTTAGGGTCCGACGAAGTGACTGGGTCACCCTCCGGGTTGATCTGTGGGAGGAGCAGATGCGTCAGAAGAGGGAGGAACGTCTCAGACGAAGAGCATTAGACCCATGTAGATTGGGCTTATATGGCCCAATCGATGATGAAGATGAATAAAGGCCTCCCTTCACGGAGGCCTTTAATTTTGGTCCGGTTGGAGCAGTGTGATGGTAGACGAACTCGAAGTAGCCCCGATGTGGATGGCAACGGTGCAGGGTGCTGTTGCGAAATTTAATGAAGCTAGTCCTGACGAGCAGGAAGTGATCTGCTTGCGGCTTGGAGAAAATTACGGGCCCGAAGCTGCTGCAAAAGCAAGGGAGTTGTTTAAGGCCGAAAGGGCGAGGGTGTTTGTCGACGCCGTGGAAAGAATAAAGGCGAGGCCAAAGCCAGCACCGATCAAGGTGGTAAGGGATGAGGAGGAAGAGCCAAGGAGGAAGCCAGTTGGGTCTAGGTTGGGGATTGCTCCTGGCCTTGTGGGAGAGATGGCTGACTTCACCATTAGTAGCGCCATGTATCCAAGTGCTGGGTTCGCTGTTGGTGGAAGCGTCCTAACGATCGGTACATTGATCGGGCGAAGGATCGCAGGACCCTCAGGACCACTCGGCACCGGCACTCATTTGTAT
>Ga0318504_10000122_pt1 | contig 13426 bp, 16 predicted proteins | sample GRESIP084b2f17_FD_203679 | JGI IMG/M metagenome (GOLD analysis project Ga0318504, IMG submission 203679) | Tropical soil microbial communities from Luquillo Experimental Forest, Puerto Rico - GRE.SIPMG.084b2f17 | ecosystem: Environmental > Terrestrial > Soil > Tropical forest > Bulk soil...
GATCAGGCATCAAAGGTTTGCCATACGAGCCGTCATGTGGGCTCGATCTGGTGGCGTGTCACGGGGCGGATGCCGTTGTCAAAACGGATACGGAATTACCATTCGCCGCCAAAGCATTCGATATTGTTTTATCTACACCCTGTCTTTCTACGAGATACGATGTTCTGCCCACCTCTTTTAGAAATCTGTCGGTCTTTGAGACAGCGCGGATATCTTCGTAAAAACGCCATCGACAGGGGGACCTATCACCGATCGATTGTAATGACGGGAGGGTCATCCGGTCGAGGAGCAGGTCCCACACACATTTAGCCCTTGCGCCCGGCCGCGGACACCAGGCTGATGCTCTCGTCCCGGCGCAGCGCCGCGCCCCGGGTCTATCTACGCCAAACGGACCCTGACGGCCTCTGGACCTTTGCGGCCTTCGGCGATATCCATGACCACACGCTGGCCTTCGTTGAGCGTGCCGATCCCGGACCGCTCGAGCGCAGAGGCGTGGACAAACGCGTCCTTGCCGCCCTCGTCGCGAACGATAAATCCAAAGCCCTTCTGGGCATTGAACCACTTCACTGTCCCGGCTTCTTCAACAGTCGCCTCGGAGGGAGGCGCGCCGCGGCCCGCTGCTGGGTATGCCGACCGCCGTGCCGCCGGAGGCCCGGCGGTGCTGCTGTCGACGCTGATGATCTCGGTCACCTGGGGTCCCTTTTGCCCCGGCGCGACCCGGACCTCGAGCGTCTCGCCTGCCTGCAGCGCAGTGACGCCGTTGCGCTCGAGCACGCTGGCGTGGAGAAAAGCGTCCCCCGAGCCATCCGCCAATTCAACAAACCCGAAGCCTCTTTCGGGCTTGAACCATTTGACGACGGCGCGGACCGGCGGCCCAGACGGTGCTTCGAACCGCGGCTGACTGAAGCGCGGCGTTCCTCCGAATTCGCGAAATTGGGGGTCATAACCCTCGTCGTCGAAATCACGGCGGCGGGTCTGACGAAAATTCCTGTCTCTGATCAAGTCGGCTTCCTGTCGAGTCGGTTGACGGTCCGGTCGGGACCGCAGAACCCGATTGTTCCAAAAAATCGAGCCGGGCGCGAGCGGATTAATTGTGACAACGCGGCCCGGCTAGGACGCACCGCATCGTCTCTTCTACCGGGCGCAAACCTAAACCACCCGGGAGGCCGGTGATTATAGGTTCCACGGGAGTGACCGGGTGCATGATTGCCGGTGCCGACACTCGCGTTTTCGGAAGTCCCAGCCGGGTCAGCGCAAAACGTGCGGTCGATAGAAGGCGCGATTGCTAAACGACAGGTGAAGGAAACCATGGCGTCTCGTCGCGGAACCAAGCTATATGAGCCGCCGTTGTGGCTTCGCCAACCAGGAGGTCATCGAATGCTCAAGAAACTCGCGATTGCCATCTCTGCGCTCGGTCTGGTCGTCGGCGCTTCGTCGGTCGAGACGCCGGCCCGCGCCCAGGGCGGTGTGCAAGTTGGTGCGCTGACCTGCAATGTGGCGGGCGGCTTCGGCTTCATCCTCGGCTCTTCGCGGGCCGTCAACTGCACTTTTGCGCCCGCCGGCGGTGGGCCTGCTCAACATTATGTCGGGTCGATCGACAAATTCGGCGTCGATATCGGCTATGTTGCAGGTGGGGTACTGATTTGGACGGTCGTCGCGCCGACCGCCAACATCGCGCCAGGATCGCTGGCCGGGACGTATGCCGGCGCGACCGCCAGCGCGGCTGTCGCCGTTGGCCTTGGCGCCAATGTGCTGGTTGGCGGATCGGGCAATACGACCGCACTGCAGCCGCTCAGCATCCAAGGCATGACCGGTCTCAATGTTGCAGCCGGCGTCGCGGCGATGACGCTGACCTACCAACCGGGGTAAAAATGAGCGTAGCGAGGAGGGTCCTCTTCGGTCCGAGAGCCCACCTCGCGAGCCTCCGCCTCGGAGGTCTTTCCGGATTCATCGGATTGCCAGGCCGGAAGCGTGGTCTAAGATGGGCGGTCGGACCTCGATCCGCCGTTGTCCTCTGGAGGCCATGACATGATCACAAAATTCGACAGCCTGTTCGCCGGTCATATCGACATGGACGATGTGGGATATGGAGGGACGCCGGTTAACGATCGTCGCTTTTCGAACGAACACTTGGCCACCGTCTTCGACAAAACGCAGGCGATGGCGCAGCTGATGGATCGGGTCGGCTACAACGCCTTCTGGATGGCTGAGCATCATTTCCAGCATGAGGGTTACGAGTGCATCCCCAATGTCTTGATGGCGGCGTTGCACCTCGCCCATGTGACCCAGCGCGTCAAAATCGGCTGCGGCTTCAACATCACGCCGATGTGGCATCCGTTGAGGCTGGCCGAGGATTATGCCACCGCCGACATCCTCACCGGCGGTCGCGTGATCTTCGGGGTTGGGCGCGGTTATCACACGAGAGAGGTCGAAACCTTCGGCTCGCCGCTGCTAGATCAGCCGGCCAACCGCGAACTGTTCGAAGAGCAGGTCGACATCATTTTCAAGGCCTTCAATGAGGAGTCGTTCTCACATCGCGGCAAGTACTTCACGTTGCCACCGGAGGTGCCGTATCGCGGCTACACGTTGAAGGAGCTGACCGTCGTGCCCCGTCCGCTGCGGCGTCCGGTAGAATGCTGGCAGCCCATTCAAGGCGGCACCGCGCGAGCCATGGACTTCATGGCAAAGCACGGGATCAGGGGCCTCATCGGTGGCGGGTCGGCCGAGGGCGGCGCGATGCACCGGGTCGTGCTGGGCTGGCAGGAGGCGCATGAGCGGCGCGGCATCCACCTCGAAATGGGCGAGCGGCTGTGCTTCGGATTCCATTTCTATCTTGCCAAGAACCGCGAGGAGGGGATCCGCGAGGCCGCCAAATTCTACGAAGAGAATATGAAGATGTTCGGCGAGCTGCGTCTCGTGCGTGCTCTGACCGACGAGCAGATCGAGATCATGCGCGATCGCTCACGCGCTCCGACGGCAAAACTGCCCCGGATCGAGGACGCGATCGCCAATGGCGGCTTCCTGTGCGGCTCGCCGCAACAGGTGATCGAGCACCTGAAGAGCCTCGAAAGGCGCTACCCCGGTCTCGACCGCGTGTCGGTGAGCCTGTCAGTCGGTGTGCCGAGAACCGTATGCCTAGAGCAGCTGGAATGGTTCGCGACCGAGGTCATGCCGGCGTTTGAGCGCGCCAAGGTCCCCGAGCCGGCATTGGCCAACTGAACGAGACCGCTGTCTGTCGCGCGCACTCATTTACCGCGTGGTCGTCAGCCCCTCCCATTCCCTCCCCCCGCAAGTGGTGGAAGGTTAGAGCAGGGACTCAAGCAGCCTCGTTGAGGGTTGAGCCGACGTCGAGCGTAGTCGCGCGGCGGAGATCGCGCGGGTATCGATCGTCATGCGGGCGGCCACGATGCATCGTGCAGCGGTTGTCCCAGATTACGAGATCACCCACCCGCCATTTGTGGCTGTAGACGAATTCGGGCCGGGTCGCATACAGCGTGAGATCGTAGAGCAGGAGCCGGCCTTCCGGAACGGGCCAGCCGACAATATGCGAAGCGTGCGCCGAGAGGTACAACGTCTTGCGCTTCGAGGCGGGATGGCGTCGCACCAGGCGTTGCCGGGAAGGTGGATATTTCTCCCGTTCGCCGGGCAGGAAGTCGGTGAAGCCGATCTGTCGTCGCGACCAGAAAATATCATGCTCGGCGATGAGCCCGCCGATCTCGTCCTTCAACGGCGACGGCAAGGCATCATAGGCGGCGCGCATATCAGCGAATTCGGTCTCGCCACCGCCGAGCGGACTGGCAGGCGGCACCGCGACGGCATAAAGCATTCCGAGCACGACCGGGACGGGCATGTAAGAAGCATCCGTATGCCAAAGCCGGTTGCCAAGGCTGTCGAGGCGCCGGCGATCCTCGCGCTGGCGCAGTCGGCCCTCTTCGTCCAGGTTCGAGATGTCTCCGATCTCAGGCAGCGTGAGTCGCCGCTTACGGGCCTCGGCAGCCGCCCGCCCGATTTCGAGTCTGCCGAAATTCACAGCGAAGTCCCGCAACTTCTCGTCGTCGAGACGCTGATCGCGGAACACCAGCACAGCGTAGCGATCGATCGCTTCCCAGATCACGCCGAGAGCCGCCGCATCGCTCGGCGCGGCGAGATCAACGCCGCTGACCTCGGCGGCGAAAAGCGGATGGATTTGGCCAATTTCCATGCCCATGCCTCGACCTCCGATGGGCTTCCGAAGATGCCCCCTGGGGCGAGGCCGCGCAAGCATAGCAGTCGAGCGCCAATCGGTTCATCGAATTTCCTTTGTTAAATTGACAAGTCATTCTCTTTTTTGATATCGATAAGGTCATGCGAATCGACCGTGGCGCGTGTCACCGTGCGAGAGGACGCTTTCCGTGACGTCGCTGTCTTTCCCAGCGGCAAACGGGGAACAGTGAAGAACAGCGAGCGCTGCCGCCGTTATTATTAGGGTGGAGCCGCCGATTACTCAGGATTTCTGCGGATAGCGGATTAGCGCCCGCTGATTATTCTGAAAAACAGCAAAAACACCGGTAAGCGCTCGTTCGATCCGAAGCGGTGGCCACTTTGCCGCTCCGAAATAGGCAGCTGGCAATGAGGTGAGCGAGTTCTTCCGACCCCTGCGCGAGCAAAGATCGGAGTAGTTCGTGGCGACTATCATCGGCCTAGCAACGGTCGCGATCTGGACTTACCTGCTGTTCTTTCGCGGCGGCTTCTGGTGGTTGCCGTTTCGGCCGGCTGCGGCGTCTGGAAACCCGCCTCTGCGATCTGTCGTCGCCGTCGTCCCGGCGCGGGACGAAGCGGCGACGATTGGGCGAGCCGTCACGTCGCTGTTGGAGCAGGATTATCGCGGTGATGTTCACATCGTCGTCGTCGATGACGGGAGCGTGGATGGCACTGCCGAAATCGCCCGTGCGACGGCGGCGGTGGCTGGCGCCTCGAGCCGGCTCACCATCTGCTCGGGCAAACCTCCTCCCGCCGGATGGACCGGAAAGCTATGGGCGATGCATCAGGGGGTCGAAGCCGCGCGATTGCGGCGGCCGGATTACCTTCTGCTGACCGATGCCGATATCGAGCACGGGCCGGGCAATTTGCAAGAGCTGGTCTGGCGGGCCAAGAGCGAGGGTTATGATCTCGTCTCGCTGATGGTCAGGCTGCACTGCCGTAGTATTTGGGAGAGGCTGCTGATCCCCGCTTTTGTCTTCTTCTTCTTCAAGCTTTACCCGCCTCGGTGGGTCACCGACCCGTCACGCCGCACCGCCGCCGCCGCCGGCGGATGCATGTTGATCCGATCGTTGACGCTGGACCGCATCGGCGGCCTCGACAGCATTAAGCACGAGATCATCGACGATTGTGCGCTCGCCCGCCGGGTCAACCCGGTCGGCAAGCTGTGGCTCGGTCCTGCCGCGCAGACCATGAGTGTCCGTGAATATCGATCGTGGCGGCCTATCTGGGACATGATCGCGCGCAGCGCCTTTGCCCAGCTCGGTTATTCGTATCCTATGTTGGCGCTCACCGTCATCGCGTTGGGATTGACCTATTTGGCTCCGCCGCTGTTGCTGTTGTCATCGAAGCCTGCGGCGATCCTCTGCGGCGGGTTCGGGTGGCTGGCCATGTGCATCGCCTATTTGCCTACTCTGAGAGCCTATGATGCTTCGCCGCTGCTGGCTGTGCTGCTGCCGCTGACCGCGCTTTTCTATATCGCGGCGACCGTAGGGTCGGCAGTCCAGTTTTGGCGGGGCCGCGGCGGGAACTGGAAGGGCCGGTTCCAAGCTTCCGCGCCCGACCGGGCCGATCTAATTTAATTGGCGGGGAAGCGCAGCAATCGCCTGATCGATCAAGGCCGCACCCCGCGGTTCGTCGAGCGAGGCGGCGATCGCCTGACGCGCCGCCGATATCGCGACTTCGACCGCGATCGCACGAATTTCGGCCAGCGCCTTCGCCTCCTCTTGCGTGATCCGCTCCTGCGCCAGGAGCTCCCGCCGCTGCAAGGTTTGTTCGAGATCGCGCAACGACTGCGCCGTGATCCGTTCGGCCTCCGCTCTGGCATGGCTTACGATCTGCTCGGCCTCAGCTCCAGCTGCCTGTTGCCGGCGCTGATAGGTGGCAAGCGCCTCTTGTGCCTCGTCGCGCAATTTTGCGGCAGCTTCGAGCTCCCCGCGAATGCGTGCCGCCCGCGCATCGAGCGCGCCCAGTATCGCTCGTCTGCCCGGCTTCCAGACGACGGCGAAAAAGATCACGAGCGCGACGATAACCCAGAACTCGGGATCGCTGAACAGATGCGGCATCAGCGTGTCCGTTCCGCCATCGCCCGGTCGACTGCTACGCCGAGGCTCGCAATATCGGCGGCCGTGCCGGTCACTTTCTCGGTCACCGACCGAGCGACTTCGACGGCGACATCGTGCAGTTCGGTGAGCGCCCGCTGCTTTGCGGCAGCGATCTCACGCTCAGCCGAAGCAACACGCTGCGCCAGACTTTCACCGAGCTGCCGCAGCCGGTCGGCCGCCTCGGCCGCGAGCCTGTCGGTGGTATCCTTGACGGCCGCCTGGGCCTGCGCTCTTGCCGACGCCAGGGTCTGCTGATAGGCCCCGAGCACAGCTTCCGCTTCGGCCTTCAGCTGCGTCGCGCGGGCGAGATCGTCGTCGATCCGTTTGCGTCGCGCCTCGATCACTCCGCTGACCCGCGGCAATCCGATCTTCGCCATCAGCAGCAACAGGAGGCCGAAGGTGATCGCCAGCCAAACCAGCTGCGGCACAAACGTCGTCACGTCGAGCTGCGGCACAGCCCCGTACTCGCAGTCAGAACACGAAGAGGATCAGAAAGGCGATTGCGAGACCGAACAACCCGGTCGCCTCGGCGAGCGCAAAGCCGAGAAACGCGAAGGGCTGCACCTGCCCCTGTGCCGCGGGATTGCGCGCAACCGAGTTGATCAGCGCCGAAAACACGTTGCCGATGCCAATTCCGGCACCAACGAGGGCGACGCAGGCGAGACCGGCCCCGATTAGCTTTGCAGAAGCGACATCCATGTGATTTTCCGTGAGTTGAAGGTTGAGGGTGCGCTCAGTGCAATTGAATCGCCTCACCTAGATAGAGGCAAGTCAGGATCGCGAAGACATAGGCCTGCAACACCGCCACCAGGAACTCGAGGGCGATGAGCATTGCGTTGATCGCCGTCGGAAACAAAGCGAGGATTCCAAGGCTCGCCGCAAAGCCGGCGAAAATCGCCAGCATCGTGTGCCCGGCCAGCATGTTCGCAAAAAGCCGGATCGACAGGGTAAAAGGGCGGATGAGGTACGACAAAAGCTCGATTGGAACCAGCAACAGCAACAGCAGCTTCGGTACGCCATGCGGCACAAACAGGCTGAGGAAATGAAAGCCGTGCCGGACAATGCCGACTGTCGTGACGAGGATGAATACCACCGCGGCGAGCGCGAAGGTGACGATGATCTGGCTCGTTGTCGTGTAACTGTAGGGAATCATTCCCAACAAATTCGCGAACAGAATGAACGTGAACAGCGTGAACACGAACGGAAAGAACCGCCGCTCCCCGTGCCCGATATTGGTGTCCACCATATCGGCGACGAATTCGTAAAGCATTTCGGCAACCGACTGCCATCGCCCCGGCACCAGCGCGGCGCTGCGCGTCGCGACAACCGTGAGGACAGTGACGAGGACGACCGCGATCGTCATCACCAGCGCCGCATTGGTGTAGGAGAGATCGAGGCCGCCGATATGGATCGGGACGATGCGCGCAATCGTGAATTGCTCGAGGGGATGAAGTTCTATCGCCAACTCAGTTCTCGTCGTCGTCCCAATCGTCTTTCGCCATTTGCCCGGCGACCTCGTCCCCGCCCAGCCGCCGATAGCCGACCGGGACATTGATACCGGTGACCGCACGATAGACGTTCAACATGCCGGCGGCGACCCCGAGGAAGAACAGCACGATCATCCCCCACGGTTTCGTGCCGAGCCAGCGATCGATCGCCCATCCCAGTGCGGTCGCAACGGCGATCGCGACCACCAGCTCGATGCCGATGCGAAAGCCGAGCCCGAGCCCTGACTGTAGGGCCGAGCGGTCGACTGCCACCGGTTGCCTCGGGACATGCTCCGCCCGCGCCTTGTCGATCCGTTCGCCAAGCCGCTTGAGAGCATCCGACGGCTCCTCGCTCATTGAGAGAAGCGCAACGCCAGCGACACCTGTTCCGGCCGCATCGCGGCAAAACCGCGGCGCACCCTAGTGGTCGGCCCAATGCCTGTCAACGCACCCCACACTAGGAAACCGGACGGTTTGCCGCAGTCTTCCAAAGCCGCTGTGTCTCCCATCATCAGACTGGACGAACCAGAGCATGGCGTTTGCGGCCGGCGCTGAGCTTGATCATCCCTTGCCTGTTGAGGTCGGCAAGAGATACCGGACTGGCCTCGTTCTCGACGACGGCATCGTTGATGCGCGCGCCGCCGCCGCGGATCAGCCGCCGGGCTTCGCCGTTGGATGCGGCGAGCCCGCTTCGGGTGAACGCCTCGAAAGCGGGGATGCCGCGTGCCAGCAGATCGCGGGGCATGGCGGTTTGCGGCAATTCGCGGCCGCTGCCGCCGCCCTCGAAGACGGCGTACGCCGTCTCGGCCGCGGCTTCGGCTGACTCGCGGCCGTGGCACAGCGCCGCGCTCGACTGTCTCGATTCGGGGCAGATCCAGTTCGGTGAAGAGGCGCAGAAAGCGGCCGACATCCTCGTCTTCGGTATTCCGCCAGAATTGCCAATACCCGTATGGCGGCAGCTTCTCGGCATTGAGCCAGACCGCGCCTTGTGCAGTCTTGCCCATCTTGGCACCGGAGGCCATTGTGATCAGCGGCATCGTGAGGCCAAATAACGTGCGGCTTTCCGCCCGCCGGGCGAGTTCAACCCCGGCAACGATATTGCCCCATTGATCGGAGCCGCCAATCTGCAATTCGCAACCGTAGCGTCTCGCGAGTTCGACAAAATCGTAGGCCTGAAGGACAGGATAATTGAATTCGAGAAAGCTCAATGGCTGATCGCGCTCGAGCCGCAGTCGGATACTGTCCTGGGTCAGCATGCGATTGACCGAGAAATGCCGCCCGACATCGCGCAGCAGTGGGATGTAGCGAAGTTCGTCGAGCCAATCGGCGTTGTTGACCATGACGGCATCGCTCGGCCCATCGCCGAAACTCAGGAATTTTGCAAAGACCGACCGAATCCCGGCCATGTTGGTAGCGATTTCGGCATCGTCCAGCAGCCGGCGGGTTCCGTCCTTGCCCGAGGGGTCGCCGACCCGCGTCGTGCCGCCGCCCATCAGCACGATCGGCTTGTGCCCGCATTTCTGAAACAGGCGCAGCAGCATAATCCCGAGAAGGTTGCCCACGTGCAGACTGTCCGCCGTGCAGTCGAAGCCGTCATAGGCTATGACGCGACCGGCGCTGAGGCGCTCGTCAAGCGCCTCGAGATCGGTGCATTGATGCACGAAGCCGCGTTCGGTCGCGGCGACAAGAAAGGATGAACGAGGCGTCGACATGGCTGCGTCATCTAACATAGGTGCCGGCGCCCGGTCACACCAGCGGATCTGGAGTGCGATCGGGTTGATGAGCGGCACTTCGCTCGACGGCATCGATGTCGCGATGATCAAGACCGACGGCCGCCACCGGGTGACACCCGGCCCATCGCTGACCGTTCCCTATCCGACGCAGTTTCGCGAGCGGCTGCGCTCGGTCCTTGGCGGCGTCGGCCCTATCGCCGCGGTCGAAGCCGATTTAACCGAGCTTCACGCCGACGCAGTCGAGCATCTCCTGCGCCGACACGATGGGGCTCCAATCGACGTCGTCGGGTTTCACGGCCACACGATCCTGCATCGCCCGGCCGAGCGCCGAACCTGGCAAATAGGTGACGGCGCGCTGTTGGCGCAGCGGCTCGGGCTCGATGTCGTAGCCGATTTCCGTTCCGCCGATGTGGCCGCGGGCGGACAAGGAGCGCCGCTGGCGCCGCTCTTCCATGCCGCCCTCGTGGCGGCGCTGCCGAAGCCGCTCGCCATTCTCAACATCGGCGGCGTCGCGAACGTCACCTGGATCGGCGAAGCGGAGGAAATTCTCGCCTTCGACACCGGTCCCGGTAACGCGCTGATCGACGACTGGGTACACCGGCACACCGGCGCTGCCGCCGATATCGACGGCGCCCTGGCGCGTGCCGGCCGCGTCTCCACTATGATTGTTGCGCGATTTCTGGAAGAGCCGTTTTTTGATCGCCGGCCGCCGAAATCACTCGATCGGGACGATTTCCGAGCAGTCGAACCGGCCGGGCTCTCATTGGAAGACGGCGCGGCGACACTGACCGAGATGACGGCCTCCGCGGTCGCGGCAGCTGTCCGCTATTTCCCCGCCCCGCCGCGCGAATGGCTCGTGTCCGGAGGAGGCCGTCACAACCCGGCGCTGATAGAGGCTCTCCGCCGCCTTCTTGCAGTCACCGTGCGCCCGGTGGAAGCCGTCGGATGGGATGGCGACGCGCTCGAAGCGCAAGCCTTCGCCTATCTCGCCGTCCGCTCGCTGGAAGATCTGCCGCTGAGCCTGCCCTCGACCACCGGTGTCCCGCAGCCGACCCGCGGCGGCCGCTTGTTCTCACCCGGTGGCGTCAAATGACGGTAATACTCTCGGCCTCTAGGCCCTTTTTACCTTCGACCACTTCAACCCTCACCCGCTGACCAGGACCGAGGGCTGTCACTCCGCTGCGGCGCAGTGTAGTGATGTGGATGAACACGTCCTTGCCCCCGCAGTCGGGCGAAATAAAGCCGTAACCCTTATCCGGCTCGAACCATTTTACCGCGCCTTCCATGGTCTGCGAGGGGCGGGGTCCGTAGCGGCCCGCGGCACCATCGCTTTGCGGCGCCACCGCCGTGCTGTTGTCGATGTTCAGGATCGTGGTCACCAGCGGGCCTTTCGCCCCGGCGCTGATCTCGCAGACGATCGAAGCGCCTTCGCGCACCTCCTCGTATCCGGCGCGGCGCAGCACCGCCATCGGCAGGAACGCGTCCTGTGATCCGTCAGTCAGCGTGACGAACCCGAACCCTTTGCTGGCATTGAACCATTTGACTTTGGCTCCGACACGACGCCCGGGGGGAAGGTCTTCGCGAAAGAAGCCGGGACGGCGATCGTACATAGGTCCTCTAAACGTCGAATTGAATGCGGCGAGCGCCCGCAACGCCGAATCTTATCGTAAACATGGCGCCTCGCGCTAGCACTCACATCGTGTCAGCGCCACCGATTCGGTTCGACGCGCAATCTATTCGGTGAAAGCCACCAGCCTCTGGTTCTGCTCACCCAAGCCCTCGACCGAAAGCCGCATCCGGTCGCCCGGCTTCAAAAATTGCGGCGGTTTCATGCCGAGACCGACCCCCGAGGGGGTGCCGGTCGGGATGATATCGCCCGGTAGCAAGGTCATGAAATGGCTGACATAGCTGACGATCTCGTCGATCCCGAAGATGAGGTCCGAGGTGTTGCTGTTCTGCACCCGCTTGCCGTTGACCTCGGTCCACAGCCCGAGCTTGCCTGGATCCGGCACTTCGTCGGCGGTCACGACGCAGGGGCCGATCGGGCAGAAGGTGTCGGCGCTCTTGCCCTTGGTCCATTGCCCGCCGCGCTCGATCTGAAATTCGCGCTCGGAGACGTCGTTCACGACACAGTAGCCGGCGATGTATTTGCGCGCGTCGTGGGCCGGAACATAGCGCGCGAGACTGCCGATGACGATGCCGAGCTCGACCTCCCAGTCGGTCTTTTGCGACGCCTTCGGAATGATCACGTCATCATTTGGCCCACAGATCGAAGAGGTCGCCTTCATGAAGAAAATCGGCTCCTTGGGGATCGCCGCCCCGGTCTCGGCGGCGTGCGCGCGGTAGTTGAGGCCGATCGCGACGATCTTTGAAACGCGCGCCACACACGGACCGAGGCGCGGGTTGCCTGAAACCAGCGGCAGGGTCGCCGGATCGAGCCGGCGCAGCCGGTCGAGCGAAGCCGGGGCGAGCGCCTCCCCATCGATGTCTCGGACCGTTCCCGACAGGTCGCGGATCCCGCCGTCGCGATCGAGCATCCCCGGTTTTTCCTGGCCCACAGGTCCGTAGCGAAGAAACTTCATCGGGTTTTCTCCTATCTCTCCTCAGAGCGTGAAGCCACCGTCGATCACATGGATTGCGCCGGTCGTGAATCCCGCTTCATCGGAAGCGAGATGGACGGCAAGCGCCGCGACCTCTTGCGGTGTGCCGAGCCGGCCCAAGGGCTGGCGTTCGACAAAGGCGCGCCGCGCGGCCTCGGCGCCGCCGACCATTCTCGCGCCTTGCGTTGCGATGCGGTCCTCGAGCGAGGGGGTCGCGATCGTGCCGGGACAGATCGCATTGCAGCGGATGCCCGAGACGATGAAATCGGCGGCGACCGCTTTGGTCAGGCCGATTACTGCAGCCTTTGTCGCTGCGTAGACGCAGCGGTTCGGTGCGCCTTTGATCGAAGAGACCGTCGACGACATGTTGATGATCGAAGCGCCCGTCCCGCGCTCTACCATCTTCGGCAAGAACGCTCTTATCATCAGATACATCGAGCGCACATTGAGGACGAACGACGCGTCCCACTCGACCGGCGCGCAGTCGAGGATTGTCCCGTGATGCACAAAACCGGCGCAATTGAACAAGATGTCGATAGCGCCGAGCTCGCCCGCCAATGCGGCGATCGCCGCCTCGTCGGTGACATCGAGATGACGGGTCGCGATCAGTGAGTCGGCGAGCGGCGCCAGCTTGTCTTCGGCGATATCGGTGGCGAGCACGCTCGCCCCCTCGGCGGCGAAGGCCAGCGCCGTCGCACGGCCGATCCCCTGCCCCGCCGCCGTCACCAGCGCCCGTTTGCCTGCGAGCCGTCCCGCCATCGCGTCAAATTGCCACGCGGAGGCTGGTTCTGCAAATTGGGAATGCTCATCCAGCGCGACCGAAATCGCTTCGGCAAGCCCTGTCAAGAGCAACCAATACTTGTGTTGATTACTGCCTTTTGTGCAATCTGCAGCGAATCTGCAGCAAAATCTACTTTGAGTTGTGGGATCTCTATGGCAAGACTGGCCGCGCGATGCGCGTCCTCCTTGACCACCAGGGTTCCGCTCCGAGCAGCGTCGGATCAGCAACATACAATGCGAATAAGGCGACATTATGATTAAGACAAATTTATTGCGCCGATGCCGCCTTCAGGAGATGTCACCGGCAACCGAATTGGTGGTAGTCTCTCCGCCACGTCAAGTGGAGGACCCCGATGATCAAAGGTCTGCATCATAACGCCTATCGCTGCCGGGATTCGGAAGAGACCCGAGGCTTCTATGAGGATTTCCTCGGCCTTCCTCTGGTCAGCGCTTTCGAGATCGACGAAGGGCGCGCGCTCCACACC
>Ga0318504_10000141_pt1 | contig 12916 bp, 13 predicted proteins | sample GRESIP084b2f17_FD_203679 | JGI IMG/M metagenome (GOLD analysis project Ga0318504, IMG submission 203679) | Tropical soil microbial communities from Luquillo Experimental Forest, Puerto Rico - GRE.SIPMG.084b2f17 | ecosystem: Environmental > Terrestrial > Soil > Tropical forest > Bulk soil...
GCAGGCGGACGACTTACCTGGCGGTATGTGGCAAACGGGTCACACTTGCGGATGAAGTCAACACGCAGCCGCAGTGCTGGCGGAACCGAAGACGCGGATGGAATGTTAAGCGGGCAGCGGTTCGGGCCTGGGGGCAACACCACTCCCGAATGTTGGATCGATGGGCGGCGAATGCGAGCCGCTCCGAACGCGTGCGCCATAGCGGAAGAGGCTATGCCGTCGAAACTAGGACAATCGGGGGTGTCTTCATGAAATCTACAGTCGTCAAGCGCTCAGTCGTGGTCGCTGGCCACAAAACGAGCGTGAGCCTCGAGGATGCATTCTGGAACGGGTTGAAGGAGATCGCGCGCGAGCGGCACATGACCTTGTCGGAATTGGTCGCCGAAATCGATGCTCATCGGCAACTCGGCAATCTGTCATCGACCCTTCGGCTTTTCGTGCTCGACTTCTATCGCACCCAACTTTCCCACCCAAAGGGAGGGCACGCCGGAAATCACGAGATGATCGGCGACACTGCGCCTGCTTTTTCGTGAGTTTGTATGGGCAACCCTACCGGCCGTCGGTTGTCCATAACGCGGCTCCAGACCTCCACCCGGCCCAGGTGAAGTCAAGCGCACTCGCGAGTCGCCGCATGAGTGATGACGATCGCAGTCTCACAGATGGGAGCGGGCATGACCAGCCAATCCTTGGTCAGTGATCCTGAGCACTGGCTCACCCGTGCAGAAGAGGCGCGCATTCTGGCGAGTGAAGAGAAGAATACGAAGACCAAAGACGCGCTGGTGCGGATCGCTGACGACTATGAGCGCCTCGCTCACTGGGTCGAAGACTGGGCCTTGCGGCGTCTATCAAAGAACTAACACCGCTAACAAAGCCCAGGGCGGCCATACATGAACATCGAAATGATCCTGTTGATCGTGATCCTGACATTCGGGTTTGCCTTTGTGCTTGACCGGTGGGGTGTGCGAGGTAGGCGCGGAAGAGAATAAACAGGAGCCCAATTTTGTCGGAATTTCCCTCATTGAACCGCGGCGGTGGCTTTGCTCGGGGCCGGATACAGCGCCAGGTCGTAAAGGCCGTTAAAATTCAATTAGAGCCCGCCGGGGTTGGCTTGCATCGCGCTTTTGGCGAGTCCGCTTCACCCCCGAAAGCGGACATCGTGAGCTTGCCTCGATATGTCAGCTTTGTGCCAAATGCGGACTCATGCACTGCAGCAAACGACGCGCATGGGTTAGCTATTCGAACACCCCATCAGCACGGGCGAGCAGCGTCGCTGGCACCTCGAGGCCGAGCGCCGAGCGCCTTCGCAGTCTTGAGGTCGATGACTAGCTCGAACTTGCTCGACTAACGCACGCCACTGCACTGAGCGTTCTACTTCTCATGCCTGCCTAGTGCCGACGATTGCGTTAGTACCATCTCCCGAAATAGGACGGACGATAATATCCTCCGTACGAGTACGGAGAATATCCTCCGTAATATCCTCCATAGGAGTACGGAGAATATCCTCCATAGGAGTAGGGGGAATATCCTCCATATCCATAGTAAGCACGTCGATAGGCTCGACGATAAACCCGGCGAACGTGCCGGCGGTAGGGTCCATAATAGTACCGTGCATAATTTGGTTGAGCTTGTGTGGTCTCGATTAAGTCACTCAACCGTGCTGAGGTTTTGGATGGAGTCACTATCGCGGCGCAGGCAGCGATGGCGAGAACTAACAAGGACCTTTTCATCGCATCACCTCTTGAGTTCGCCCAGTCATGTCGTGTGATGATAGGCGGCCTCGCCACCTTGACCGAATGCTTGCTAGTCTTGCATGCGCGCCCGGAGGTGGCTTGCCGTTATTGGGCGGGCCGCGTCGCCCTCAGAAACTGCGCGCGTCAACATCGTCGCGCAGGTCCGAGAAGAAGTGAAGTGGCCGAAAATAAAATCGCTTAAAATTGACTCGGAGTGTGGGTCGGGCGGCACCAGCATACCTCCGCGGGGTGGACGGACTGGTGTGTTGCGCCGCGCCGCGTTGCAACGTCGATGCGTCGCCCGAGGAGGTCGGTCAAGCGCTTCGCAAAGCAATGACCTCATCTGCCGACGCCGCCGAGCAGATCGTCCAGCGTCACGCGCCGATCGAGTCCGCCGACCTTTTCGCCCATGCCTTCGGCTCGCAACAGGTCGCGTACTTGCCCGTGCGCTCCGAGGATACGCAGTGCTATGCCGCGGCGCGCAAGGTCGAGGTGCAGCTGGTGCAACATGCGCGCGCCCGCGAGATCGATATGGGGCGACGCGGAGAGGTCGCAGACGACCAGGCGGATGTCGCGCGCGGCCTCCGCCTCAAGACGCGCCGATACGGATTCGAGGACGGAGTCGGCATTGACATAGAGCAACGAGGCTTCCGGACGGAACGCGATCGCGTGGGGCAGCGGTTCATTCTCGGGATGGCGGGCGAGATCGGAATAGCTCATCGTTCCGGGGATGCGACCCAGGAATGCGACGTGAGGGCTCGACGCGCGCGCCAACAGCATCAGGACCGAGGCCAGCGCAGCGAGCAGTATTCCTTGCAAGATGCCGAGAAGCAGCACGGCGCCAAGCGCGATCGCCGCCGCGTAGAAATCCATCCGGCTGATGCGCCACATGCGAAGCATCGCCGGAAAATCGATCAATCCGTACACTGCGGTCAGCACGACGGCGGCAAGCACCGCCTTCGGCAGATTTGCCAGCAGGCCCGTGAGAAAGAGGAGGCACAGCGCCAGCGTACAGGAGGCAAAAATCAGCGCGAGCGGAGTGCGAGCGCCTGCCTTGTCGTTGACTGCGGATTGCGACAAGCCCCCCGCCACGGGATAGCCACGGCCCAATGCCGCCGCGAGGTTGGCCGCGCCAATTCCGAGGAATTCCTGCCGCGGATCGAGGCTATAGCCATGCTTTGCCGCAAACGTGCGTGCCGCGGAAACACCTTCGATGTAGGCGAGCAGCAGACACCCGGCAGCCAGCGGAACGATCCCCTCGACGTCGCGCAGGCGCAGCCCGGGGAGCTCAAGGGATGGCAGACCCGCCGGCACCTCTCCGGTGGCGGGCACCCCGCGATCGGGAAGGGCGAACGCCGATGCCACCGCGATCGAGAGCGCAACGACCGCAAGTCCCACCGGCCGCGCCGGAAAAGCACGCTCGCCAAGCACGAGGAGCAGGACCGCGACGAGGCCGAGCGCGAACACAAGGTAGTTGATGTCGCCCAGCTGACCCGCCAATAGCACCGTGCGTTCAAAAAAATTGTGTCCGCCGCTGGTAACGCCGAGCAGGCTCGGCATCTGGGTCATTGCGATCGTCAGTCCGGCGCCCGCCTTGAACCCCACCAGGATGCTGTCGCTGATGAGCCGCACCAGCATGCTCAGCCGCAGCAGCCACGCGATCAGGCAAAGCAGCGCCACCATGCCGGCCGCGAGGCTGGCGATCTGGGCGTAGCGCTGCGCATCTCCGTCAGCCATCGTCGCGACGGTCCCCGCGATCATCAAGGAAATCGCGGAGGTCGGTCCGATTGCGAGCTGGCGCGAGGAGCCAAGCAGGGCGTAGCCGAGCCCACCCAGCAAATAGCCGTAGATGCCCGCCTGCGGGGGCAGCCCCGCAAGTCCGGCATAGGCCAGAGAAACTGGAATCGCGTAGGCCGCCAGCGTGGCCCCGGCGATCGCATCGCTGGCCAACCATTCAACTCGATAGTCCGCCAGCCAGCGAGCTGCTGGTATATGCCGAAACCAAGTTGGCCCGCTTTCCGGTTTCATCGTCGCGCTAGGAGATTTGGCACAATCATACAGGAAAAGCGTCGGGCGAGACCAAACCCCGGTCGGTCCGCGGTGCGATGGCCAGTCTTAGGCGTCGAGCCGAGAATTCTCGATTATCCGGTCGCGGGCAGCGGGTCTCGTCATTGCGCCGAGCGGCGCCACCACAACGCCACCAGCAGGGATAGCAGCACCTCGACGATTCCGTAGGACAACGCGGCGGATACGGCCGGCGTGCCGGCGAAATTTCCGGTGACGATGACCAGACCAACCCCGACGTTTCGAAGCGAGGTGGTCAGCGCCATCGTCCTGCGGTTAGCGGTTCCCGGTCCGCCGGCGAGCCAACCGATGACGAGGCTGCCGACCAGCAGGATCAACATGCCGACGAAGCCACGCGTCCGGATCTGCGCGAGCATCTGGAACTGGGTGGCCAGAATCAGCCCCGCGGCACTCAGGTTCAGGAGCTTGCTGGCGAGTTCGAACGGGCCGAGCAGTCTCTCCGCAAGCTGCGGACGCCGGTGTCTCACCAGGAGCCCGAGCAGCAACGGCAGCAACTGCGTGATCAGCAAGGCGCTCATCATTCCGAACGGATCGATGCGGGCCGCCTCGCCGCCCGCCACCAACGGCAGCAGGACCTGCAGAAGCAGCGGCGAAACGACCGCCGAGGATCCCGCCAGGACCACCATCAAGCCGACGGCTTCGGGCACGTTGGCGCGCGCTATTCCTGCAAATGGCGGTCCGTAAGGCGCCCCGGGGCAGACCGCAAGAACAAGAAAGCCGACGGCGACCATCGGACTAGCAGCGAACAGGATGAGGAGAACGATGGCCAGGACTGGAACGAGCAGGTAGTTCGCCGCCACAGCCCGCGCGACCAATGGCCAGCTCCTGGCGGTATTGGCGATTTCGGCAAACGTCACCCGCAACCCGATCAGCACCATCATTTCGATGAGCGTGACCGTCACGAGGATGTTGATCAGTCGATCGAGCGGCATCGCGATCTCATCGGCGATCTCTCAAGTCTAGATCAATCGCGGCCTCACTCTCCGGGGTAGCACTTCGAAAAACGTCGAGGGCCTCGACAGAGCCGCCACCCGCGATAGTCTCGGCGGCGAGATGGATAGGGCCGAGCCGCATCGGCGTCTGTGACAGCGATGGAAAACGAGCCAATCCAAACGGCAGTCGATCCGCTGGCGCCGTTTTCAGCCAAACCATCCGATCGAATCCTCGAACCGATGGACAGGATCTCGGAGATCCTGTTCGGCCTGATAATGGCGCTTACCTTCACCTTGACCCTCGGCGTCGTGACTGCAGACCACATCCAAGTTCGGACCATGCTGCTCGCCGCACTCGGCTGTAACCTGGCCTGGGGAATCATCGACGCCAGCGTGTTTCTGATGGCTCGCTTCAACCAACGGGGGCGCAACGCCGTGCAGTTGCGGGCTGTGCGCACGGCCGCCGATATCGGTGATGCGCATCGCATCATCGCGGACGCGTTACCACCCGTGTTGGGGTCGGTCTTGCCGCCGGACCAGCTGGAATTGATGCGGCAAAGACTGCTCCAATTGCCCGAGCCCGAGCGTCCGCGACTGACGAAGCGCGACGGGCTCGGCGCGATCGGGATCTGCTTGCTCAGCTTCCTGTCGACGTTCCCGATCGTCATTCCGTTCATTCTGATCGGCGACACGCGATTGGCGCTGCGCCTCTCGAATGCTGTTGCCATCGGAATGCTGTTCGTGTGCGGATATGCGCTTGGGCGTTGCGCCGGGTTTCGACCGTGGGCCACGGGCCTTTTGATGGTCGCCGTCGGTGTGGCGTTGGTCGGCGTTGCGATAGCCCTGGGGGGATGAAGGCTCTCGCGGCCCACAAAGCTCCTGCATCATCGTGGCAGCGTGGCGGGCCTTGCCAACCTTGGTTGCGCTAACTTCTGTTCCGCTGCCTCGACGGAGAACGTGACGTATGCGGTCCATCCCTCGAGCCGGTTCTTTGCATCGAACTCGGAGTAGCCTCTGAGATTGAGGTATCCTTCGCGCTCACCGATTGGAAAGAAAAACCCGATCTGCGGTCCAATGCCGGCAACGCGCGACCTGAACCCGCCGAGCACGGGACTCGCGCCGCTATCGCCGGTCACCTGGTTGTAGACATAGCCGACGGCACCGATGTGCAGTTTCTCGGTGAGATACGGCGAAATCGCCCAATCCAAATGTGCGTCGATGCCGCTGCGGTATTGGGTGTAGGGATTGATGAAGTTGTAAGTGAACCCGACAACCGCCGACCATTCAAAACCAACTTGCTCATTCAGATAGGTGTAGCCGGCGCCTGCGTCTGCCGCCCAATGGCCTAGTCCCATGCTCGCCAGACGGGTTGGATCATAGACGCCGACGGGAACACCGGTCGTCGCGTAGACCATGAGGTTGTGCACGTCGCGGTTCCATTTCAAGGAAGCGGCCGGATACAAATCTCCGAATCCGAGGACGGTATCGGAGCTGCTTCCTGACAGCGAGGCTCCCCCCGGTCCGGTCAGCGTTGCCGAGACGGAGGTGGCGTTCCGTCCGTACAAAGCCGTCATCCCTACGGCCGCCTGCCCGCCCAATACCGGCGTTGCGAACACATATGTCGGAGTCAACATGACGAAGTCGGTGGGCGACTTCACGCCGGTCTGAAACCCGCCGCCGCGCACGAAGCTTAAGCTTGGGTTCGCGGCCGCCGTTGCATGATAATACGTGCTTTCGAACGACCACCCCGGATTCGAGGGCGCTGCGGCGAAACTGCCGAATTGACCTTGCAGCCAGAAGCTCACGCCTGCCTCGTCTGCCGACGCACGATCAGCAAGGGCGAGCGGAAGAAGCGCCGCGATCACGCAGGCTGAATGAGTTAGCGGCCGATCTGACAGACAAACGTCCCGCATCATTGCGCCCGAGATCGTCAAACCGAGCTTATTCCTCCGGCCGGGAAATTGGTGTTACCCGGAAGCCACACCTGGAGCTATTCGCGGTCCATTTGCACGATGAATTCGACCGGATCGTCGAGCGATGCGCCTGACGGAAGCACCGTGCCGCCGGTTTGCAGATCGCGCCATTGCAGCGGACCGTGAGTGCCGTTGAGGACGAGAACCACGCGCCGTTTGGATCGTTCGACCCGCACCTCCATGAAGCTCTGGAAGAAGGGCGCATGGTTGAAATCGAACAGGCCGGACAAAGCCTCGACATGGAACGGCCAGGCGCTGAACCACTTGATCCAGTACCAGAACGGCTGCTTCCACATCGGCATCTCCGCGTCCATCTTGGCGCGTAGGCGGTCGGTGCGCGGATAGAACGCCCAATCCCTGACAGCGGGCTCTTTGGGGAAGTCCAGCGCCGTGCCGATGCTGAGGTAGGCCCCGCCGCCACCATTGACGAAGTGGTGCATCACTCGCGCGGCGCCGTTGCCGCCAATTTTCTCCCGGTAATACTCGAAGTCATGCGTATCCCCGGCCATGGCAACCCTGACGTTGTGACTCGCCAAAAGGCGGTAGAGCGCAGCGAAATTTCCCGACGACTCGGAGACATCGTGCCCTTCCGCAATCGGAGGCAGATCACGGCCGCCCGCGAAGCGCGGATGGCCCACGATCGCCATGATGAACTTGCCGCGGCTTCGGCCGAGCGCGCGCTCGATCCAAGCCCATTGTCGTTCGTCGACCGTGCGCAAGACGCCGGTATCGATCGCCAGCAGCGCGAAGTCCTCGCTCTGCAATTCGAAGAACGGCGCCCGCTGGGTGCCGACGTCGACGCCGTACTGCCGACGCAGACGCGCCGCCTCCGCCATCACCCTGTCGATGCGTCGTGCATTGGTGCTGGTGAGTCCGAGATCGGCCTCGACGCGCGCTTCGATCGCCGCGCGCGCCGCCTTGGGCTCGAGGAAGTTTGCGTTGAACCCCTCCAGCGCATCGTACCAGTCGTGGTTGCCCGGGATCGCATAGATCGGCTTGGCGAAGCCCTGGAAGGGAAGATAAAAATTGGCTTCGTAATCATGCATCGATCCTGCGGGATAGATGACGTCGGAGGACACGACGAGAAACTTCACGTCATCGCGGCGCCCCAGCTCCAGATAGCGCGAGACCAATGAATATTGCGACGCATCGCCTTCTCCGGGATCGCCGATGACGAGAAAGCTGAAATCCCCGCCTCCTTGCAGGCCGCCGGGATCGACACGAAAGAGACCATCGCTGTCGCCACCGTAGACGCGCGTCACCGCGTCGATCATCTTGACGCGCCAGGGATCGACCCGCAGCTGCGTCATTTTCTGATAGACGCCGGTCGCCCAGCTTTCCGTGTTGAAATACCAAGTGAATCCCCAGATCGGGTTGAAGGCCACGAAAAAGGCGGTCACCGGCAGGCCCAGTCGCAGGACAAGGATCAGCGCGGCCGCAAGCGAAGTCCGTCCTTCGCGCAGGCGCATAGCGAAACCGAAGCGGCTTTCGAGCCAACGCCCGATCAGCCAATCAGCCGCGCGATTCATTGGCACAGCGCTGGCCTTCGCGCCGAGCCTCAGCGACCACGCCATACGCTCGACCGGCCTTGTCAATCGTCTCCACAGGAGGCGCGCCGGAAGGATGAGAAGCGTCGCCAAGACCACGGTCATCAGAACGTCACCGGCGGTCGCAACGAAGGGAGAACTGATGCCGAGCAGGCTGTCCGATATCGGCATCCGGCCGGCGTGGATCGCCAGGAACACAACCGCAAGGGTCATCATCCACATGAGATCGGTGGCACGCACCGTCTGCGACGCGGCGTCGGCTTCGGCGCGCAGGCGTGCGAAGGTCTCGTTGGGAGGGAGGCCGAGCTCGCGGTCGGGGTGAGCGCTCAGCGCCTCCGCGGCCGCGGCGGGCGTTGCAGCTTCGACCGGCGCCATCAGCATCCGCCACCCGGCTGCTGCGATATAGGCGCCGACGACGATGCCGATCGCCTGCTCTGTGCCGATGATGCGACTGAGATGCCAAAGAAGCGCCGCGCATGCGAAATCGACGAGCCCATTGACGATCGTCGGAACGCGTGGCGCTTGGGGTTTACGCCAGGCGGCCAGGATCTTGCCGAAACCGTCGATCAGGAGAATTGCGACGAGCAGAATCAACAGGCCGCTGACGACCAGGGCGGAGCTCAATAGCAGCAAGTTTCCGGCAAGCAGCGCAAGCAGACACGGCAGATAGGCGCTGGGGTCGGCGCGTCGCGGCGAGGTGAAAGCGGCGTATGCCTCCGCCACGCTCAGCACGATCAGCGGTATCCCGAGGATCGCGAGCGACCACCGCCCCGCTGCCACGGGCGCAGCCAGAGCGAACGCTCCCAGCGCCATCAAAAGGGCGCCCGCGACGCGCTTTCTCCAAACTCCGCCAGACTGCGGCATTGGTCATCCGCTTCCAGTGGACGCGATCCAGGAGGACGAGGCCAAATCACTGTCTATCAAAGAATCCCAGTCGCGGAGGCCAACATTGATGTCGCCTTGTGGACGACCGTCGGATGTGGCGCGTTCATTGCCCGTCCCGACGAACTGGCTGTTTCCGAAATGACCAATTCGATATCCTGCAATCCGGCGCTGCATGGTCGGAAACCGAATGCATTCATACGAACAACGATCAAGCGAATCTGCCCCCATGAAGCCCTCCATCTACTGGCTCTTCGTTTTCGTTCCTATCACCGTGATCCTCGAACACGCCGGCAAGGTGCCGCCCCCGGTGATCTTCTTTTCCGCCGCCTTGGCCATCGTGCCGATCGCGGTATTGATTGTGCGGTCCACCGAACAGATTGCTGCGCGGACCGGCGACGCCGTGGGCGGTTTGCTCAACGCCACCTTCGGCAATGCGCCGGAACTGATCATCGCGCTGGTTGCTCTCAAGGCCGGTTATCCGGACATGGTTCGCGCTTCGATCATCGGCGGCATCCTCGCAAACCTACTTTTGGCTTTGGGCATCGCATTCTTTCTCGGCGGGATCCGCCACCGGGACCAGAAATACAATCCGGCTGCCGCACGCGTATACAGCTCGATGATGCTGCTGGCGGCGGCCAGCCTCGCTGTGCCAAGCGCGTTCAGCCGCTACTTCGCACCGGAAGGTACGATACGGCAGGAAGAGCTGCTCAACCTCGGAATCGCCGGCGTGTTGCTGCTGACTTACGGACTTTATCTGTTGTTTTCCGTCAAGACGCATCCCGGCACGTTCGCGAGCGTCGAGGGAGACAAGGACGAACCGCACGACGACGGCAACCTCTGGAGCATGCCGCTCGCCATCTCCGGCCTCGCCGGCGCGTCGGTGCTGGCGGCTTGGATGAGCGAAATTCTGGTGGGCGTTGCGGAAGGCACGGGCAAAGCGCTCGGCATGTCGCAAATTTTCATCGGCATCGTGTTCCTGGCGATCATCGGCGGCGCCGCGGAGAGCGGATCGGCCATCGCCATGGCGCGAAAGGACAAAATGGACTTGTCCGTGGGCATCGCACTTGGAAGTTCCATTCAGATTGCGTTGTTCGTTGCGCCGGTGCTAGTGTTCGCGAGTTACCTGATTGCGCCGCAGCCGCTGGAACTTTCATTCGGCCGCGCGGAAGTGGGCTCGCTCTTCATCGGCGTATTCATCGGCACGATTGTATGCGGGGACGGACATTCCAATTGGTTTAAGGGCGTCCAGCTCGTAACGGTCTACATCATCGTCGCGACGATGTTCTATTTCCTGCCGGAGCTGCATCAGTGACTTCAAAACCGCAGATGCCGGCTCACGCGGAGACGATGCGCGCCAGCGTGCACAATCGCCGTCACGCCTTTCGCCGCTCGTCAGTACGTTTCGCGGACGAAATTTCTGCCCTTCAGCGCCGACTGATCGTCATACCTGCCTTTGCCGGCTCGCTTCGGCAGCTTGACCTTCGTGTGCGGCACTTTCTTGTACGGAATCGACCTCAGGATGTGCGCGATGCAATTGAGCCGCGCGCGCCGCTTGTCGTCGGACCGAACGATATACCATGGTGCGTGCTTGCTGTCCGTCGCCTCCAGCATCGTGTCGCGCGCCCGCGAGTAGTCGTACCACCGCCGGTACGATTCGAGGTCCATCGGGCTCAGCTTCCACTGCCGGAGCGGGTCGTTGATGCGAGCGGCAAACCGTCTTTCTTGCTCGTCTTGTCCGACCTCCAACCAGATTTTGATCAAGATAATACCGGCGTCGACGATGTATTTTTCCACTGGCGGGCAAAGCTCGAGAAAATGGCGGGTCTGCTCCGGACTGCAAAATCCCATGACAGATTCGACGCCGGCGCGGTTGTACCAGCTGCGATCGAAGATCACGATCTCGCCCGCGGCCGGAAATTGCTGGATGTAGCGCTGCATGAACATTTGCGTCTTTTCCCGGTCCGACGGAGCGGGAAGCGCCACCACGCGAAACACGCGCGGGCTCACGCGCTCGCTGATGGCTTTGATGGTTCCACCCTTGCCGGCGGCATCGCGCCCCTCGAACACGACGATGGTGCGCGCGCCCTTGTCTTTGACCCAATCCTGCAAATGGCAAAGCTCGACCTGAAGCTTGCCCAATTCCTTCTCGTAGGCTTTGCGCTTCATCTTGGGCTTGTTGCCTGATGCTGGTTTCGACGCCATGGGATCATCCATTTTCACGAACGATAATTTTGTGCACTCGGACTGACGCCAATTTCCAAGATTGCCGTTTGGCGTCGGTTCGGTCTAATCCATGATGTGGTAGCCGCCGTCAATGTAAAGCGTTTCGCCGGTGATGAGGCGGGCAGCGTCGTGGGCGAGGAAGGCTGTGGCCACGCCCACGTCCTCGATGCTGACGAGGCTGCGCGCCGGCGCCTTTGCTTTTGCCTTGTCGAGCAGTGCGTCGAATTCAGGTATCCCCGAGGCAGCCCGCGTGGCGAGCGGTCCGGGCGAGATGGCATGTACACGGATGCCCTTCGGCCCGAGCTCGGCGGCGACATAGCGGACCGCGCTTTCGAGCGCCGCCTTGGCGACGCCCATGACGTTGTAGTTCTTAACGACCATCTGGCTGCCGTAATAGGTCATCGTGAAGAGCGTCCCGCCTTTGCGCATCAGCGGCTCCGCAAGATGCGCCATGCGAATGAAGGTCCAACAGGACACCTCCATGGTGGTGAGAAAACCCTCCCGCGGCACGTCGACGACGCGCCCCTGCAGCGCCTCCTTCGGCGAGAACGCGATGGAATGCACGAGGAAATCGAGCTTGCCCCAATCCTTGGCGATGCGTTCGAACACCGCTTCCATCTGGCCGGGTGCGCGCACGTCGAGCGGCAGCATGATCGGAGCCTCGAGCTCGCGGGCGAGCGGCTCGACGTATTTCTTGGCCTTGTCGTTGAGATAGGTCACCGCGAGCTCGGCGCCGAACGCCCGGAAAGCCTTGGCGCAGCCCCACGCGATCGAATTTTCATTGGCAATGCCGACAATGAGGCCTTTCTTGCCTTCGAGCAGCTTGGCTTTTACGACAGGGATCATGGAGGGCTTCCTCTTGCTATCACCCGCCGTGCTTGAACATTGCGGCCCCTCCCGCCGGCAGTCTCGAAACCCGCGAGCACCGTCGATCCACTGAAATCGCTACTGTCTCGCTCTAGTCGGTGCTGAAGGGCCCGGCCGACACACAACCTCTTTCTTCCGGCGGCAAGGTGCTCACCGCCAGCTCCAGACGCCGCGCTTCGTCCTCCAGCCCGATCCAGCGCAACTTGCGGATCAGTTTCGCCCATTCCCACGATGACCGTTGAGTCATGGAAACCACGGGGTCCCTGTCCGTCTGCTGCATGGGCGTTCTCCCATTTGGCGGCCCACTCAGCTTCGTTTTCACGTGCCTGCAGTCGTCGGCCATCCATTGGACATTGACCGCGTGATCATTTGCATGACCTTTTGACAGTCGTCGGAGAGTCGCCGCCCATCTTCCGCAGCCATTTGCATCCGCTTCGCGACGCATTCCTGATAAGCCCCCATGGCTTCCGAAGTGGAATGGGTTCCCGTCAGCTTGGTGGCGAGCTCCGACCAGAGGTCCACTTCCGACTTCACGCGGGCAAGCCAAGCACGGCTCGCTTGCTCATACGCGTCAAGCAGCTCCTTTTGCATGCGCAGCATAGCGTCTGTTTGCTCCTTCCCCACATTGAGAAATGGCATCGACGCGTCTGTCGACTTAGTTGCCATGGCATACC
>Ga0318504_10000146_pt1 | contig 12879 bp, 19 predicted proteins | sample GRESIP084b2f17_FD_203679 | JGI IMG/M metagenome (GOLD analysis project Ga0318504, IMG submission 203679) | Tropical soil microbial communities from Luquillo Experimental Forest, Puerto Rico - GRE.SIPMG.084b2f17 | ecosystem: Environmental > Terrestrial > Soil > Tropical forest > Bulk soil...
CATGGTGGCGGGAAGCGACGGGTCGTCACAAGCGCCGCCGCCATGTGGGCGCGTGTGCGTGCGTGCGGGCGGGCGAGCGGTTGTGTCGCGAGTTCAGTGTGGGCGATTTCGAGACCGCTCCCAGGCAAACATTTCCTGAAAGAATGGGATTTCTCCCGGGGCGTGGTCACGCAGGATGGCGATCACTTCCTCTTCGCTGATTTCGTCGTCGCCGTCGCCGCCTTCGTCGACGGCCTTGATGATCGCTTCGAGCTGTTCCTTCGTGATCATGGTCTTTTTTCTTTTGGGTTTGGATGGGGCCACCGCGATCAGGAAAACCCGGAAATCTAATCCGTGTTCTGGCCCTCGCTTTTCATGTTTACCCTACCCGTTGAACTGTACCTAAACGTTTTGGAGCTTCCGTACCCGTATTGCGCAAACGTGATCGCGCTTGAATTTGCGTGAGCTGCCCCAAGCGAGTGAGGGCAAACGGGGCTACGAGGAAGTAGCGGGCAGGCTTCGCTATGGTCCCATTGATCTAGGTCAATGCCGTTCTTTCGTGCAGCCTTTAAACAGAGCAGCATGGACGGCAAAGGCGCTGATGAAGGTCCTGAGTGCCCGAATTGCGGCAGCCCGATGCGCTTCTGTAAAGCAGTCCCGAGAGTGGCCTCGCTTCCTGAACTACGCACCTACAACTGCCAACAATGCGGGGTGACAGCGACGGAAGCCGAGGAACCAAGAGAGCGTCGCTACTGCTAACCTTCTCAGTCGCGTCGCTTCCCTTGGATCACCGTATGCCCAATCGAGGGGAGGTGATCCGGGTGGATACTCAAATCACACACAAAAGCGGCCTTGCAAATAACCTCTGGGTACAAATGGCTGCATTGGTGATCGTGACAATCGTAGTGATTGCACTTGCGGCAAAATTCATCTGGTGAAAGGGACCAGTTGATGCTGCTAAGGCGCAGGCGACGCTGGCGCAGTGTAAGGGTGAGGGGGTTACTGGAGCTGGGCCTACCGATCCTGGCACGGTTCTGGGGCCGCTCGCTCAAGCACGCAAGGAAACTACGCTTGTCGATGCCTGCATGGCGCGGAATAGTTACATTCACGCGCAGCAGTAAAGGCGCATCATGATCGGCGTGCGCTCACTAAAGGGCCGAGAAGTGCGCCTCTGCAGAGTGGAGTGCACTACATAAAGTTAGCCCGGATGAGGGACAGCCACTTCTTCTCTTATGTCGTTGATCACTTCCAGTGTACGAATGGCGTCGTCGAGCGCCTCTTGCTCCTTCGCTAACAGCAGTGGCTCATAGTCGCGCAAAGCTTCCTGGAGTGCGGTGCGTGCACGATCATATATTGCGCACCTCGCTTCATCGGTTTTGCTTGGCAAACGAGAAACTGCGGTCGCAATGATAGAATAATAATCAGCCATCGATGGCCGTCCCCCTCTCTTGAGGGGCAGCATATCGCCCAGCGAGTTTGGGGTGTTGGGTTCCAGGCGTGGTGACAACACCTATCGGCGCACTTTCCAGCCCTGCTTCTATGGCCGCGCGCAAGCGGGCACAGAATGCATCATCCATGCGGTTCGTGCGTGACTGGATTTCGTTGTCGTCGCTCATCCCCATTTGGAGCTTATCGATGAGGAAGGCGAGAACGAGGGGATTTCCTGGCCCACTCGTGGCAGTGCACAGCCTTGTCCGCGGCCTGGCCTCGATCTTGCGCACCAACTCCAGTCAGTCGGCGATACACCAACCATAGAACTGCAACAATCGCCGCTGTGATGAGTACGACTATGATGGGAGTTTCGAGCATGGCTCAGGCCGCCACCACTCAATCCTTGCGCAGCAAGGCGGGAAGTTTAGCGATGTTCGCGGCAATACGTCTTGCCTCATCTTTGCTGAGCAGCTTTGCTGCTGATCGCCGCCCAGGCTCACACTCATAATAGATGTACGCAATCTGCCGACCGTCAGCATCGCGTACGATGTAACAGTTCGGGGTGAGTTCGGCGGACCACGGCGGCGAGAAGCGGGGTGTCGTCATTGTGAACGGCGCAGCCCAATTTGAAAGCCAATTAGCGCAAGGATGATCAAGCCAATAACGATTACTTCGTCTGTCCTCAGCGATGCGGGGCCTAAAAAGTACAGCAGACCTCCAATCACGATTAGGCCTACAATCACCCAATCAATTAGGTGGCTGGCCTGCCTCACAGTCATCATCGGCGTTACTCCGGCAAATTACATGGTAGATCGACGCCGAGGGCAGAAGCAGAAAAGTTAAAGGCCCCGACCGAATGTCGAGGCCCTTGAAGCTGAGCGCGTTGTCATGACAAATCCGCCCAGCCTTACTCCAACAATACCGTTATCGGCGTTAAGTTCCCGGAGTGCGCAGGGCTTTTACATGGAACCTTCTCAGCAACGCCGACTACCAATATCATTCCCTCCCCTACCCACCTTGGCCTGCGCAGATTTCAAACGCCCGTTTTGTCATCCAAATTGTCACCCAATTATTCGTAACTTGGTGACAATTCACAACACCAACAGGGACGACCAACCCAAAAACCCCTGACAATTCAATACCCGCTGGGATCAGGAGGGATGACTTGAGACCAGCGTCGCGCTGCAAAACCGTTTACCTCGGTTCATTCCGGGCGTGGCCTCCAGAATAAAATCAATAACTTAGCTTATCTTTTTAAAGCGGTCGTTGGAGGCTCAAAATCGTTCTGGGAACCCGCTGGGAAACCCATTTTGGAAAATGCAGCGAAACTCCCCTCGCCGCTTCCCGCCGCCCTGGTCTGTCGCAACGCGTGCCTTCGTGGTGCCGGGATTAACCGGCCGTCTTCTTTTTTCGATGGTGGTCGCGATATTTTGGTTTGCCTGACGCGATCAGGCATTCACCGACACCCGCCCTTTCCGCCGCCGTGGTCTGTCGAGGAATTGGGCAGGAAGTCGCCGCGTAAATAATCGTCCGGTAACCTTTGTAGGGGCAACCTAGTGGCATTGACCCGCAAAGGAACATGCCATGACTTGGGTGATGGTTCTGGAAATCTCGTCCGCGATGGCGGTCGGCTTCGTACTCGGCCGGATTTGGAGCCAATCGGTACACGACCTACAATATGTTTGGATGGCGGATTATGAGGCGGACGATTCCAGCGCCCGCATTCCGCACCCTTGATCCCATACCCTCGCACGGTACGTTTGTTTCGAGGATGAGCCGGCGCTCGGCACTCGACGCCAAGTTGCCCAGCAAGGACGAAGCGCGAAGGATCGCGGCCAATATTGTCAAGCTGCCGGAGCCCCCTGGAATCTCCAAGTCAAAAATCCGAAAGCGCCAGCGGTGAAGCGCGAGGCCGAGGAGAATTGGGGGGATTCGGTTCTCCTCGAACGTACATCCAGCTAGAATGGCCGCGAAGTGTGTGCAAGCCGAAGGAGGGCGTCATGCGGGTTTTTGCTACCCTTTCGCAGCGACTGCGATCTACCTCAGCGCGCATGATGTTGCGCTGGCGCAGGCAACAACTCCAAACGTCACTCCTCCTTTCCAAGGGCTTTCAACTCCAGTCACTTCGACCGTCACGAATTGCATGATGTCGTGCAACTCGCAGGCGGCAAACTGCCAAACCGGCTGCGTCATTCCCGCGGCGCCGACGACCACGGCCACTCGAACCGGCACCTTAAACGCAACATCGAACACGGCGTGCGTCATGGGTTGCACTTCGGGCCAGCTCGCATGTCAGACGACATGCTCCCTACAATCCTCCCAAATTGGAAGATAAAACGCCGCGTCGCCCGTTTCCTTGTGGCATACAGCGCCATTCCAGTTGCCGTGCCGTCGCGCCGCTTCCCGCCGCCCTAGTCAGTCGAGGACATTGGACGCCCATTTTATCGGGCAGCGCCGGAGGCTCGCCTATGTTTCTTTGGCTGTTCGCAGGTCTTCAGAGGGGCCTGCGCTAGTTAAATGCACTGTAATATACATCATCCGTTGTGCTGGATCGCGACGAATATCACAGGGAAATCCAAGCTTCTTGAGTAAGCGCGGTGCGCCCTCATTGTCCGGTATCGCGAGTGCGTAAAGATGTTTTAGGCCAGACTGTCGGGCGATAGAGCACAAGTGCGTCAGCATTGCTGTGCCGATGCCTTGCTTCTGATAGGCATCAGCGACGATGAAGGCGATTTCGGCCTCGTCTGGCCGGGTGATCCAATACCGCGCTCCCGCGACAATCGCCATTCTAAGATTATGTCGGACAAGCCCGATGAGGCCGACCTGGCTCACAAAATCGCAATTAACAAGTGACGCGAGTTCTTTGTCGGCCAGGTAATGCTTCGGCCGAAGGAACCGATAGAAGAATGTTTTGGGGCTGACTCTGCGTTGAATTGCGCCAGCGAGGTCATCATGCGGTTCCGTGGCGCGAATTAGCAGTCGGAGACCATTCGGTAGCGTTTCAGTCGCCTGATAGTGCGAGGCGTTCAGCATGCCGTTTTTTTCCGCCAATGCGTTGTTGAGAACTAGTATAGCAGCGGCGCAATTCATTGCACCTTGGCTCCAGTTCTTTGACAATAGTCAAAGTAATCGTCTCGGGCGAGCGTATTCAGCGTTGCCTGTAGCAGACCCAACCATGGTTCGTCGTGCGTAAAGTCGATGGTTTTCGAAAATGCGCCAGTTATTTTGCGGCTGCAATAATTATAGCAATGATCGTGCCTGCAAATTGTTGGCACGATCTGACGACATCCCAACTCTCGATGTGCACCCGGTCTGTCGCGGAATTGCCAGTCAGTCGACGTTAGAAGTAGGTCTTCAAGGGACCAATTTTGACCAATGCTTGCAAAGCGAGGAAGAGGTTCGTGACCAATTAAAACAGGCATGGCCTACTTTCTCCGCAGAGGATAAGCGACATTGCGTTGCATTGGCTAAGACAGGAGGAGAATCCAGTTACACTAAGCTCGTTACCTGTCTGGAAATGGCTCGAGATGTGCGAGCTTTAAGGTCCACCGAAGCCGCGTCCTCCTCAAGGGCCGGCACGGGTCAAGCTTCCTCTTTGCCTTCGGCGCCCGCAGTGCGGCCAGCGCCTGCCAATTCGCCAGCTTCGCGGTCATCCTCGGCTAAGGAGCCCGCCAACAGCGACGTGGATTCAACACTGAAGGAACTGCAACGGCTGACAGCCGACGCCCAAAACGCAAGGATTGACGCCCAAAACGCAAGGGCCTCGGAAGCATTGACCCAGCGTAAACTTGCAGACACGGAAGCGGATCTAAAACGAGCAAAGGATGAAGCTGGACGAACTAGCAAAGAGGCGGAACAGGCAAGGGCGGACACCGAGGCTGCGCGGTAAGCGAAGACGGAGGCCGAGCGCAAACTAGCTGATGCGGAAGCGGCTCGCTCGGCGGCCGAAGAGCGCCTAAAAGCCAGCGACAGCGCCGCCAAAAACGAACGAGGCTTCGGCGCGTGGTTGCGAGGGCTGTTCGGACGTAAACCGTCCAATGAGTAAGGTCCCCCCTTTTGTGCCGGAAGAGCCGGGCGCTTCAACACTTTGGTGAGGAGCCGGAGACGCTTTGCAACTTTTGCGGCGTCGAGCCTGAAGCTGAAGGGGGCGGCGGGATCACCACGGCGCTCGCCGAGCAAGGTAGAGGCGCGAAGAATTGCTGCGAATTTTGCTAAACTGCCGATCTGCTACGAAAGAATTGAACGGACACCCAATGAATTGGAGACGCGGTCTTTTTCGATTATGGCTGGCTGTATCGGCTCTCTGGCTGATTGTGTCGTAAGCCGGTCATCCTGGGCGGCTTCCTGCTCGCGGCGGTCACTTACTATCCGCTGTACAGCTGGCTCGGCGCGGTCGCCCAGCCGGGCAACGTCGACTATCCGGTCGCAATCATCATCGTCGCCATCATGGTTGCCTATGTCGGCTTGGTGTACGGGCCGATCGGCGCGTTCCTCGCCGAATATTTCCCCGGCAGGATCCGCTACACCTCGGTTTCCGTCCCGTATCACATCGGCAACGGCTGGGGCGGCGGCCTCGTGCCCTTCATCACTACGGCCGCTTACACCGCGACGGGCAGCCTCGCCTATGCGCTGATCTACCCGATCGCAGTGCCGGCGATCTGTTTCGTGCTCAGCCTGTTCCTGATGCCGGAAACGCGTGAGCGGAGCATCTGGGAAGAACCGGCGGCGCAGAAAGCCTAGTCGACCGTTTACAAGGACAAGTGACGTGCGGGGCCTATTTCGGCCCCGCATGTTTTTGATGCGCAACTTTGTACGGCGCTTCCCGCGGCTAGTTGCCTTGCAGTCTCGCCCTGAAACTGGCCACGGCGCACGGCCTTTGACGCACTGCGGCGCTCCGACTTTGGCGTCCTGCGACGTTGCGATTTGGCTGGTTTGCCGCGTGCTCTGAGCGCCGTCTCATTGCCTCTCCTACACTTAGGACAAGGCATCGTAGGGGGTTCAACTGGCAGACAGGAAGTGGAAAGACGCTCTATTCCACCTTGATGTTTGCAAATTGGATGACCTTTGCGTACTTCGCGATTTCGTCGGCAACGAACTTTCTGAAATTTGCAACCGACATTGGCATCGGTTCGACGCCCAGATTGAGCAAGCGCGACTTAAGATTTGGATCGGTAACGCAGGCGGTGATCGCCGCATTGAGCTTCTCGACTATCGCATCGGGCGTCCCTGTTGGTGCGCAAATCCCATACCAGCCGCTCGCCGCATATCCAGGCACAAATTCCGCTATCGCGGGAATTTCTGGCGCAGCATCCGATCGCGTCGGGGTGGTGACTCCAATCGCGTTCAGTTTACCGGCTCGCACGTCCTGAATAATCTGCGCAATCGGCGAAAATGCTATTGGAATTTGGCCGCCAAGCAGATCGGTCATGTAACTCGCCTTATACGGCACCTGAACCATATCGGCGCCCGTCATCATCTTGAACAGTTCGCAGGCGACATGCGGTCCAGTTCCCACCCCAGCCGAAGCTATGTTTATCTTGCCAGGGTTTGATTTCGCATATTCGATCAGCTCGGGAACTGATTTAACGGGAAATGCAGGATTGACCACGATCACGAAAGGAGTCCGGCCGATCGCAGCGACCGGCGTGAGATCGCGCGCAAAATTGAAATTGAGATGCGCGTAGAGCGTCGCATTGATGCTATTGCCTGAAATAGTCAGCAGCACTGTGTAACCATCAGGTGCGGCGTGTGCGACCACTTCGGTGCCGATATTGCTCGCCGCTCCAGGTCGGTTATCCACGATGAATTGCTGGTTAAGCCGCTCCGAAAGGGCTTGGGCGATTAAACGGCCGAGTATGTCCGGCGACAGTCCCGCCGCGAACCCGACAACGATATGAACTGCGCGAGTTGGGTAGTCGAGCGCCGCGGCGAAACGCGGGAGAGTGGTCAGGGCGGCGCTGCTTCCTGCGCAAGCGAGGAAAACTCTTCGTGAACGCTTCATCGCATTCTCCGTGCCAGAAAGGACATTTGAAGCAAACTATTCGATCACCTCGTCGGCGAGAGAGAGCACGTTGTTTGGAACCGTGAAATTCATCGCCTTTGCAGTTTTCAGATTGATGACGAAGAGGTAGCGCGTCGGGATCTCTACAGGCAGATCGGCTGGTTTTGCGCCTTGGAAAATCCGTGCAGCCAGATCTGCGGCGCGATCAAAGGACTCGCGCGCGTCGGCGCCATAGGACATCAGCCCGCCATCTCGCGTCATAAAGTCCTGTTCGTAAATCGCTGGAACTTTGTGTTCAAGGGCAAACTCGAACACGCGCTTACGATTGAGAAGCGTAAGCGAGTCGGTCACCATCAGAATGGCGTCTGGCATTTCGCGATTCATAGCCGTGAAGGCCTCATTGAAATCGTCCGGTTCGCGAACACCGAGCGGTTGCACGGTGACCCCAAGCTCCTGGGCGGCCTTTGCGGACGCATCATAGCGTTGCGTCATGCCGCGATCATCCTTGTTCCACAGCATTGCAACCCGACGAAGCTCCGGCGATACGGCCTTCAACAATCCAAGACGCTTGGTGGACAGCGCGGCGGCATCGTCAGCAATGCCCGTCACATTACCGCCTGGATGCGCAAAGCTTTGCACTAACCCGGTCACCACCGGATCGCCCGAGCCACTCGCGATCACCGTTGCGACGCCCGATAGTTTGGCGACCGCCGCTGACGGATAGCCAATAGTCACCACTGCATCTACATTGGCAGCCTTCAGTTCCTGCATCAGGTTGGGCATCTGAGGGATTTTTCCCGCCGCACCACGCGCCTCGTATGCCAGGTTCTCACCCAGCCTGTATCCCCGCTTAGCCAAACCCTCTACAAGCATCTTTCCCGTGCCTTCGGTGGGAGGTATGGGCGGCCCAACCGTCAGCGTTCCGATCCGATATGTCTTTGCGGCGGGTTGCGCGGCAATGCTGGCAGGAGCAAGTACTATGGCGCCGGTAATGATCTGAAGAGCTTGCCGCCGTCTCATGATTTGCCTCCTCATGGCTATGCAAAAGGCAAGAAGCAACAGGCGAGTGCTGTAACACCAAGGCTAGGCAAGAATTCCACGCGGGTTCGATCATCGCGACTAGTTTTTTACCGAGAATGTCTCGCCGAACAGCCAATAGTTTGTCACCCCGTATACCAGAATCAATGTAATGCAGATCGTACTTATGAAAATTCCAATTTGGTCTGCTTCGCGCCACGCCCGATAAGAGCTGTACAGCCAAAAGACTTGGCCGATCAAATTAGCGATCACGCCGTAATGCGGCAGCTTCAGTGATGTGAGAAGGAAGCCAAGGCCCGTACACACGACAAGGCCAATCTGCATCAGGATATTCGCACTCAAACAAGATCCCCGAGTTTGGTCTTTACTTCGAGTGCGCCGCAGTTGCCGCGGCTAATTTCATTCGGCACGCCGGCGTAATCAAACCTGAAACCAGATTAGTCTCAGGACCAACAAACTGATGATGATTGTCACCCACGTGATCAGGCGCGTGCTCTACGTTACGGTCATCCTTGGCGGCTCTTCATCATATACCAGAGACCCGGAGGAGCTAGCGGGCGGTGCGCCGTCTCGCCCAGTCTTCTTGAATTTACATCACGGCGGTGCTGTTTTTTGCATCGAAGGCAGTTCGCTCATCGACTGCATCCAAGCGGCGAGCTGTGGGCGTCCATCACTGAGATCACCGAAGCCGCGTTTTGCCGCGACGTCGAGCGCCACCGCTAGGGTCAAGTGCGCCATCGTCGGCGGCCCCCGCATCGGCGGATCGGCAACACGTCCCTCAAATACATCCGCCATACGCTTGGCGCGAGCTATTTCGTGCGCCAAAACTGTGGGCGAACGTTCGTCCGGCGGTCGAGCCATCTCGCGTACCCACACGCAGATGCCTTCGCACATGCTGCGCGCCGAGAATTCCAGCCGCTGATAATCCCAGTCAAATTGACGTCGGGCGTCGCGAAAACGAGGTTTACCATCTAAGCTGTCGAGATAAGCGCAGATGATTTGGCTGTCCTCCATGCCAACGCCTGCATCATCGATAAGATACGGCACGCGCCCGGATGGTTGATTTTATAATAAGGGCTGTCCGCAGTACGTGTCTTTACCGCGATAATTTCCACGCGACTCTCGAGCGCCTTCTCCAGCACCACGATGCGCGCTAACCGCGCATAGGGCGAGGTAAACGTGACATAGAGTTTCATCAGAAAGTCACAAATGGGCCGTCTTACGCTTTCGGGTCTGTGACCGATGTCACTGCATGGTCCATCGGCCTGCTTATGATCGCAAGTGCTCCGGAGTGTTTCCTCCCCGGAGTCCCAACTTAAAGGCCGTCAATAATGGCGGCCTTCTCTTTTGCGTTGCTTGCACCGGCATCTTTACCCAAGCTACGATGAGGCGAACAATAACGGCTCGACCGTCATCAGCATGAAGAACGACTAGAAGCGCATCTTTGCTTTCGACTAGAGGCTGCACCACCCGATGTTTCACACCAGATGATGACGGCGTCGTAGCTCGTCGGCGTACTGCCGGTATTCGCGTTGGAATCTACTTGCGAAGCGGATGAAGTCCGCCCTTGCGCGTGGTGATTGCGGCGGAATATTCCGCATCGTCGAATTCAATCTGCTGGCGAATTAGCGCGGACAGTTTTTCGGTATTTTCCGCAATTAAGCGCCACAATTGATCGTCGCTCAGATTTGCGCATCGCATATTTGCCCCGGCGCAACCGCTGTTGGTCGAGCGCCCGCCCTCCCACTGAGCGGGCGCTCGTGCAGCGCCGCAAACTTATGGTGTGTGACGGAGAATGGGCCTCAACCACCCTCAGAGCCGCATCAGCAAAATCACTTTACCATTTTTGTTTGCCAATTCACCTTAAAGACCAAACATTGGTTAAAAGCGCTCGTCACTCGGTTAAGTTGACTGACATCAGTTGGCGCGTTCGCCAATTCCGCTCAGTACCAGTAGCGAACATTCTTGCGTGACTTTGATCAGCGCGGGCGAGGAACGGGAACAGACATCCTTCGGGACAAGTATCCGCGGCCAAAACCAAAAAGTTTGGCTTTACTGTGGCCGTAAATTCCCCAATCAGGCCGAGGAAACGTCGCAAACGTTAAGCACGATTTGAGTCGCGTGAATCAACGGGGGGTAAGGGCTCATGACGATTAACGTCTATCTCGCCGCAACTGCTCTCGTAGGTGTAATTTTGTGGGGCGTGTTGGGGCTGTTAATGGAGGAAATCTAGCCGAGGCGAAAAATACGTGGCCGCCATGTGGAAAAGTGCAAAACGGGGAGAATTCAAACCGTGTCACACTCTTTCCCTCCAAAGGTGGCGGCGTAAGGCGCGCGTCTGACACCACGGCCGTCCTCCCAAACTGTAGCGGCCGAAGAGGCGTAGCTGGGCCCCGACATTAGGGCCGTCGGGGCCCTTCTTTATCCACATGAAACCGCCCGCGCGGCCCCAAAAAAGCCGTCGCGCGTCCGAATTCGTGCGTGGTCGGACACGGCGTCCCCCTTTTTGTGGAACGGAAGGGTGAGGACGAAGGTGAAAGCTGCCGCTGCACCGCCGGTTCGACAACCGAATGCCGTCTAAGAAAACGGCAACGGGGGACGAAGGCAAAGCCGTCGGCTTCAGCCGACGGTTTTGCTGTCTGAGCTGCTGCCCTGCGCGAAAAAGCTGTCGAAAAAGAACCGCGTGCGGAATGCGTTACAGCTGCGCCAAATTCGTCAAATATGATTTGCGCGTCGGGCTGGCTCGCGTTGCTGGTTGCGGGCGTGTCAGCGCCGACACCCAACGAAGCCGTTCAACAACAACGACACGTATGGGGGACAAGGCAAAGCCGCTGGTCGTCCGGCGGCTTTGCTCTGAATCCCCGATCAGCCGCGTTTGGCTGGAAGGTTGGCGCCAGACTATTTGGCTCAGTTCATTCGCATCAACTTGCCAAGTCCGAGCGGGGTTGCCAGCTGCGGCGTCCAACCTAGTGCAATCAACGCTGCTGGATCGGCGACGAGCGACCCGGACATGCGCCGGTAAATTGCTTCCTGGCCAAGAGACCGGAAGAGAAGTTCAAGCAATATGGGGGGCAATGGAAACATATTCGACCGACGGTCGAGCCCATGGCGCATGGCCGTAATCATTTCGCCAACCGTCAGTGCCTCTTTATCAGCAGCAATGAAGGCCCGGCGCAGACTTCCGGGCACTTTCAGCACGGTTTCGATCGCTCCAGCGAGATTTTCCAAGGCAAGCAGCGATCGCCTTGCCGTGATGCTGCGCAACGGCAACGGAAATGGAGAGTGAGCGAGCCGAATAAGTTGTGCCATATTGCCCTTCACTCCAGGTCCGTAGACCAAAACAGCCCGCAGCGAGACCCAGTCGAGATCGAGGTCCGCCAAGCCGCGTTCCGCCGCCAGTTTGGATTTTCCGAAAACGTCAGTCGGCTTCGGATCGTCGGCTTCGGTGAGCACCTCCTCGGCGGTCGGTCCACACTGAGCGCGGATTGAGGAAAGAAAGATGAAACGCTTTGCGCCGGCCCGCTGCGAAGCGCGGGCGAGATTGATCGTCGCCTCAGTGTTCATTAATCGATAGTCGTCCTCGGGAATGCCTGACATACCGGGAGTTAAGCCGGCGGAGTGGATCACCCCATCGACGCCTTCCAGTGCCGCCGACATGTTTCGTGACCGAGCAAGGTCGCCAATTACCGCGCTCGCGCACGGTATTGGGACCGAGCTTGGGTGGCGGAGTAATACACGCAGCCGGTAACCGCGCTTCGGTAGTTCGCGCAGCAAATGTTGCCCAATAAAGCCAGTAGCGCCAGTGAGCGCGAGCAGCATTGAGCGCCCTCTTCCCGGCCCGCCGTAAATGCCGGGAGCAGTCCTGATTTGTTTACTTCGGCGCGTCGTACAAAACCGATCCTTTTTCGACGATGTGTACGGCCAAATATTTGAAGGGCGTATCGCCGAGGACCTTCAGTCCGGCGTGCGGAACGTCGCGGTGGTTGATCGCGGCCGCCCCCGTCGCCAGTGTAATTTGCTTCCCATCCGGTGTTTCAAGTGGCGCGCCTTGAAGCACATAGAATGCTTCCTCGCCATGATAAATGTGGCGGGCGAGTAGTTCGCCAGGCTGAGCTTCAATGACGGATATGATGACTTCCATGTTCGTGCCGGTCAGAGCCTCTCGCTTAAGCTCCTGCCGGTTTTTCGGATCCAAATCACCCTGGGCAGCGGCCAAGCCGCCGACGAATGCGACCGCGGCGATCCCAACGGCGAGCCATGTGTTAAGCCTAGTCACGTAGTCCTCCCCATCTGACCCAGCCACTACGAGCGGGAAACTATAGCCGAATGTAACGCTGCACCAGAAACACGGCTAGCGATGAGATGGAGATCTGAGCCGTTTCATGCGGCCTGATTGATTTAACATGGTGCTATTTCGATCTGGCTGGGCT
>Ga0318504_10000163_pt1 | contig 12527 bp, 11 predicted proteins | sample GRESIP084b2f17_FD_203679 | JGI IMG/M metagenome (GOLD analysis project Ga0318504, IMG submission 203679) | Tropical soil microbial communities from Luquillo Experimental Forest, Puerto Rico - GRE.SIPMG.084b2f17 | ecosystem: Environmental > Terrestrial > Soil > Tropical forest > Bulk soil...
GTCCGGCGGGACCTCCGAGGCTCAGGCCCGCGACCCGAAGCCAGGTCCAGAATGCCTCGCGCAGCGACACCCCGTGCTGCGGCTTCCATTGTTCGGCGATCGAGACGTCAGCCAATGTGTGCCTCATTGCCGGGCAAATTCCGGAGTCGGCTCGTTCGAGCGCGCATGCTCATCGGCGTTTCTTGCGGAAGTACTCGTAGAGGTCATTGAAGACCTCAGAGCCCCGCGCAATCCGTTCCGAGTCGTCCTTGGTCGCGACGCTGATGCCTTCGATCAGCGTCCTGATGCCGGCGACTTCGGTGCGGCCGAACTTGCTGTCCTTGAGATCGATGTCATGGATGATCTCCGCGATGGCGCGCAGCGCCGAGTCCTTCAACGCGCCGCGGTCCAGCAGCACTTCGAACGTGCATTTGTCGCCCTCGTGGGTGAACTCGGCCTCGAACATGTCGAAGCGCAACTCGCCTTCGCTGGGGCGATACCCCTTGCCGGATACGAATTTGAAGTGCGCCTCAGGATCGATGAAACGCCGTATCAACCAAGCGCTGGCGATGCGATCGACATATACGCCTTGTCGCGTGACCCAGGTCCTGTTGCGAAGCGTCCCAAACGTGCTCGCCCCGGAATCAACCTTCGCTTTCTCCGTCACGGCCTCGTCCTCGTTCAATCGAGCCTCTAGGTTTTTGATCAAACCTTCCGCTGTTTCGCGACCAATGGCGCCGAAGAAATCGACCGCAACCACCTCGGCGAGACGTTTGCGCAGGCGCGCGACCTGCACGCGAAGCTCGGCGACCGTCTCGGACTTTGCGTTGGGGCGCAGCGACTTCGCCAGCGCGCGCGCCCCCTTGACCACCTCGGCGTAATCGGCGTCGCGAGCCCGGTCGAACAGCGTCCGCACCTCTTCGTCCGAAAGGCCGTCGATCAGCCGGGCTTCGCAGACAAACGCTTCTCCGCCGCCTTCGACGATCTCGCGCAGGAGCCACTCGAAATCCTCCTGCGTCTCCTCATTCATCGGCAGCGCGTGCACGGCATTCTTGACCGCGATTGCGCCGAGGTCCTGCAGCCGGCGCCAGATCTTGACGCGGAGATAGGCAGGCTTTGCCGGCAGTTGATGGATGAGGAGAAGCCAGCTGTGCGCCAGCGTCCTGGGTGCTCCGACATTCATGAGATGAATATTGTATCAAGGCAAAAATAAAGGCGCAACATATGTATCATTTCAATTTTTCGTGTAACGTGACGGCGGGAGGAGTGCGTCCGAAACGCCGAGGAGAGCGGCCAGATCGGCCGATTGCATGCGGGCAATTTTCATCGCGGCCGCGTTCCTTTGCTCAGTGGAGGCGAGTGCCATGGCAGACAGCACAGCGAGCTTCGAGGCCGACGCGATTGGTGCCGCACCGAAAGGCTGGACGGCGACCAAGACCGGCAAGGGTGATCCAAAATGGACGATCGAACAGGACAAGACGGCACCTTCGAATTCGAAGTTAGTCAAACAATCCGGTCGAGCCACTTACCCCCTGCTGTTGAAGGACGACACCGACATCAAGGACGGCTTCATTCAAATGAAGTTCAAGGCCGTTGCCGGCTCCGAGGATCGCGCGGACGGAGTCGTCTGGCGGGCCAGAGATGCGAACAACTACTATGTGGCCCGTGCCAATGCGCTCGAGGACAACGTCGTGCTCTACAAGACCGTCGCAGGCGTGCGCAGCGCACTTGACATCGTTGGCAGGAAGGGAGGCTACGGGGTCGCGATTTCGGTCCCAGCCAATGCGTGGCTTACGTTGCGTGTGGAGTTCAAAGGCAGCTGCTTTCGCGTCCTCTACAACGGCCAACAGTTGTTCGAGGTCGAAGACCAGACTTTCCCTGATGCGGGAAAGGTCGGACTGTGGACAAAGGCCGATAGCGTGACGCTGTTCGACGATGTCACCTACGGGGTAGCGAAATAGATTCGGGGCTTCGCGGGCTCCAGAGAAATTCCGGAGTCGTCCGGAAGCGAATTGCATGAACCAATCGAAAGCCCGGTTGGATCAATCCGGATTTTCCCTATGAACGCGTTCATAGCGATCGTGTTGGCAAGCCTGCTTTCGCGCCTTGGCTATCAAATGGCGCGAAGCCCAGTGCTGCCTATTTTCGCCGCCGATCTCGGCGCTCTGCCCGAACTCATCGGCGTCATTGTCGCCGCCTCGACCATCACCGGCGTGTTCTTCAAGCTGCCCTCCGGCGCGCTCTCCGACGTCCTTGGGCGCAAGCGCATGATGGTGCTCGGGGCGCTTTTTTTCGCCGCGCCGCCGTTCGTTTATCCATTCATCCATGATCCATGGTCGCTGTTGGCGCTGCGTTTCGTCCATGGCTTCGCCACTGCGATCTTCTCCCCGGTCGCCTCCGCCTACGTTGCGGGGCTCGGCGAGACGGGTCGAGGCGCTCGGCTCGGTTGGTTCTCGTCCGCAAACGACGTTGGCGCAACCGCGGGGCCGCTCGTCGGCGGCTTCGTGCTTTATTTCACCGCCAGCTATTCGGTGACTTATCTTCTAGTCGGCGCGCTCGGCGTGCTCACTTTGCTTGTGGTGTGGCTGCTCCCCGATGCCGATCGGCCTGTGAGCGACACTAAGACTCTCAGCGCGCGAACGACGGAATTTCGGCAAGGTCTCGCCGAGGTGTTGCGGACGCCGCCGATCTTCGTCGCGGCCGGCATCGAGGCCGTCATGTACCTCGGCTACGGGGCGTTTCTCGGATTCCTGCCGATCTACGCCAAAAATGTAGGGCTCAACGATGCCGAGATCGCGATCGTCCTCGGCGCACAGTTGGTCCTGGCCATGGTGGCGAAGCCAATAACAGGACGCGTCTCCGATCGCGTCGGGCGAATACCCGTCATCATTGTTGGTCTTCTGCTTTGCGCCGCGGCGCTGCCGTTGATTTTCCGCAGCGAGAGTCTGACCGTTTTCCTTCTCGCGGCGCCGCTGCTCGGCGTCGGCGTCGGCGCGGTTACGCCGGTGACCAATGCGCTCATCGCCGATCTCGCCTCGGCGCCGCCATGGGCGTGTGCGGAACCATCTGGGACATCGGCGAGGCAGCCGGCCCGATGATCGCGGGATTCCTGATCGGCGGATTGGGATATGCGGCGACCTTCGACGTGCTCGCCGCCGTGATCGCTCTAGTCACGGCCGGACTGATGGTGCTGGTGCGCGATCCAAAAGCTGCTGCGGCTGATCGCGAATCCAAGCGACCGGCGAAATGATTCGCGTCCGTGGGCAGGAGGGTTAAAGCAGGCCCAAGCAACGGAGCCTGAAACGAAATATCGATGAGATCGGGGACAAAAGGCGTTCGCTCGCGCTGAGCCGGCCACGCTAGCCGCGGGAACAAGACGGGGAGCCCCGCAGTTGGACGGCAGCATGGCAAGCAATTGCTGCTGCAGCAGCGCGACCGTGTCCCCGGATGCGGAGCGGCAACGCGCCCGAGCCTGCGAGGAGATCGTCAAATGTATCGACATCGGATTGTGGGGCGCCAGGCTGCATCGCAGGGAGCCATTGGACCTAAGAAAGCGACTGCATCTCGGTGGAAAGGTGCCACCGCCGCGTTCTTGGCAGCCGCGGCGGCATTCGTGATCGCGAGCGATACATCGGCGGAAGACGGCCAAGTGAGCATAGCGGGTGCGTGGGCGTATACCGCAAGGAACAAGGACGGGGCGGTGGAGCACATGGCTGTGACCCGTGCGGCAGAGGATGCTACTTGGCTTGTACTTGCATGCACCGCCGACGAGCGACTGAGCGTCGCACTGATACATACTGAACAATTTCCGTTTCCGTTAACGTCTTCGTCGGCGGTAAACTTACGATCTAACAACGTATCGACCGTTTCGATTGAGGGACGAAGCGTTCAAAATAATCAGGTCTTTGTCGATCCGAGACCCTTGCGTCACATCATGCCGCTGGTCGTGCAAGATGACCAGCTAGTGATTTCCATCCCTGAACGGAATGGCGTGATGCATGATTACACGTTTTCGATACAGCCAAATGACGTTGCACTCAGACCAATTCGGTCGCATTGCTTTGATTTTTGAAAGCACCCCGGCGGAACGCAACCACTCGCGAGCGCCGCTTGGAACCCTCGCGGCTATTGCAATAATTCGGTTCACCGCGTTTGCGGCTCTATCACAGCCGGACAGGGACCAACCACGCGACGTCTTTGAATGAAATGATTCATCTGTGGAGCAACCTACCGGCCCACGTTCGTAAATCGGGCATCACATGATGCGATTGCATTGGAGGAGTAAAAGGCGGACACTAACAGCTAGCGGACGCCCAGCTCGTCGTCGTTCAACTTCACAGCATTGGCGCCGACCTGAACGTCGGCGAGAAAACGGCCTCCGCAAGGGAGGATCGTCATGATCACATACTCCGCAAGTCGACATCTTTTGCTGCTCGCTGGAGCCATCGGAACGCTTGCTGTCGCGGTGCCGGCAGCCGCGCAGCAGCCACCGGCAGCGCCGGAAGCCCCTCCACCGTGGGCGCAGGGCCGGCCTGAGACGGCCATTGAGGCCAAGCTCGCACCGATCGTACCGCCGCCACTTCCAACGGCCGTCGAGAAATTACCGACCGAGAAGTTGAAAGCGCCGAAAGGTTTCAAGATCGAAGTCTATGCGAGCGGTCTCGCCAATGCGCGTTCGTTGCGCCAAGGCGACAAGGGTACCGTGTTTGTGAGCAGCCGCATCTTGGACAAGGTCTACGCCATCACTGACCAAGCCGGCAGACGCGAGGTCAAGACGCTCTACTCGGGCCTCTATCGGCCGAACGGCCTCGCTTTCGCCAACGGCACCCTCTACATCGCCGAGCTCGCGAAGATCTCGAAGGTTGAGAAGATCGAGGACAACCTCGATAACCCGCCCAAGCCTGTCGTCATCTACGACGATCTGCCCAAAGACGAGGCGCACGGCTGGAAGTTTCTCACCATCGGCCCCGACAACAAGCTCTATTTCAACGTTGGTGCACCGTGCAATATCTGCATGCCGTCGCCCGCCCACGGCCAGCTCCGCCGTATCAATCTCGACGGCAGCAACCCGGAAGTCGTGGCGCGTGGGGTTCGGCAAGTGGTCGGCATGGACTGGCACCCGGTGCTGGGGCAGCTCTACTTCACCGAAAACAGCCGCGATTGGCTGTCGGAGGATATACCCGAGGATAAGCTCAATCGACTCACCCAACCGGGCAAGGACAATTTCGGATATCCGTATTGTCACCAGGGCAACATCCCCGACCAGGAATTCGGCTGGGGACGCTCGTGCGACGAATTCACGAAACCAGCCACGCTATTGGGGCCGCATTCAGCCCCGCTCGGCATGCGGTTCTACACCGGCAACATGTTCCCGTCGGAATACCGCAATGCCATTTTCGTCGCACGCCACGGCTCGTGGAATCGATCTAAGAAGTTCGGCGGCGACATCGCCGTGGTGTCCCTCAACGAGAACGGTACGGTGAAATCCGTCGATCCGTTCATCACGGGCTTCATTGAAAACAACAATTATATCGGACGCCCGGCTGACCTCATGGTCCTCAAGGACGGCTCGATGCTGATCTCCGACGACTACAACGGCGCAGTCTATCGAGTGACTTACGACGGCGCGAGCGTCGCCAGATAGTTCACGTAGCTTGGCGCTCGCTACCACGACGCCGTGCAAAAGGTCTTGGACCTCGTGAAGAGGTCACGAAGATGCACGGTGCAAGCGGCGGTTCTTGCGTCGTGTAGCATGACGGCGGGAGTGGGCGCATCCAAGGATGGCCGTAATCGGCCAATTGGCATGCGAGTAACTTTCATCGTGGCCACGTTTGTCTGGTTAGTGGAGGCGAGTGCCATGGCAGAGAGCACAGCGGAGGCAGAATAGGACGCCTGACCGATCAGCGACGCGGCAGCAGTCAGAGGGGTTAGCAGCGATGGCACTTCGCTTACTGGGCCACATCGAACTCCCGGCGCATCGATCCACTGGCGGGTTCGATCACGCAGATATTCATCTACCGTCAAATCGGATCTACGTCGCACATACCGGCAATAATTCTGTCGACGTGATCGATTGCGGGGGAGATCGGTACATTGAATCGATACCTGATCTCATAGGAGTGGCAGGTGCGCTTGTATCTGAAACGCGCGGTCTCGTCTTCACGAGCAATCGTGGCGAGAATACCGTCTCGGTGTTTGCGCCTTGTGACGAGCAGAATGCTTTCAAGATCGCTGTAGGCGTTAAGCCGAATGGGCTCGCGTTCGACTCCACTCGTAACATCCTGATCGCCGCGAACGTTGGCGACCCCTCGATCCCGGATTCACATTCAGTATCGGTCGTGGACCTCGGACGACGTGAGCGGATCGCTGAAGTCAAAGTCCCGGGTCGCACGCGTTGGGCGATTTACGACGCGGCGATCGAGATGTTCTTCGTCAATATTGCATCTCCAGCGCGGATCGTCGCTATTGATGCTCGTGACCCGATCAAAATATCGACAGAGTATGAGGTTCCCGCGGCAGGACCGCACGGACTAGACCTCGATCAAGCCAAGGGTCTGTTATTGTGCGCCTGCGATGCGGGCGCATTGTTCGCGATCGACGCAGCGTCGGGTCGCGTGCTCGGGGATGTTCCCCTAAGCGGCGCCCCCGACGTGATTTTTTTGCATCCGCAATCCGGACACCTCTATGTGGCCATCGGCGATCCTGGGGTCATAGATGTCATCGATATTGTCACGATGCGCTGCGCGGAGGTGGTGCCAACCGAAGCAGGCGCACACACGCTGGCACTCGACCGGAAGAGGAGCAAAATCTATTCCTTCCTGCCGCAGTCGCATCGTGCCGCGGTATTTGCCGATACGACTTGATGAAGGCACCATCGCAACGCGCTTTTCACCATGTCTCTGATCCGACCCTTGACATCGCGAGCGTTCTGCAACTTCAAGAGGTCGTTGCGAGCGCGGCGTTGGGTGTCTTCACGCTGAACACCGCATGGACCAGCATCGCCGCGTAAAGGCAGAATCCGGCGGCGACTGCGGCAAAGAACCCGGCGACGCCGAGGTCGAACCAGTATATAGCGACGAGCCCGCCGGCGGTGCTGGCAACCATGCGCACCGCATTGGCGTTCATGGCCGCGACGGCGCGGCCGACGCCCAGGGTGACGTAGAAAAGTCCGAGGCCCAGCCCGAACAACAGATAGGCCGGACCGACGATGCGCAGGTAGAGGGTGCCGAGGCGCGCGACCTCGGCATCGTCGCTGAACAGGCCGATCCACAGGCCGGGCTGGAACGCGACGATCAGGCCGATCGTTCCGCACAAGACCGCGACCGTGGTCGCGCCGGTCCAGGCGATCTCGCGGGCGCGGCGATACTGCTGCGCGCCCCAGTTCGTTCCCACCATCGCGACGATCGCGGTGCCGAAGCCGAACGCAATCGGCTGCATGATGTATTCGAGACGCGCACCCATGGCGTAGCCGAGCGCGGTGTCGCGCCCCAGCTGTCCGGCGATTCCCGTCAGCACGACGACCGACAGATTGGTGATGGCGATGTTGATCAAGCCGGGCACGCCGACCTTGAGGATGTCGGCGAACAGCTCCCAGCGCGGCGTCACCCCGCGGAAGTTCAGCCGGACGATCGCGCGGGAGCGCAGGTACCAGATCATGATGGCGCTGCCGCCGGCGAACGGAATCACGATTCCCCAACCGGCGCCGGCCGGACCGAGCGCCGGCAATGGTCCGAAGCCGAAGATCAGCACGGGCGAAATGGCGATGTGCACCATGACGCAGCCGATCAATACGGCCGCAGGGAAGCTCATGTTGCCGGTGCCGCGCACCGTATTGCCGAGCAGATTGCTCACGCAGATGACGACGGCGCCGCCCAGCGCCACGTCCGCGTAGGCGAGCGCGTCGGCGAGCATTTCGTCGCGTCCGCCCATCCACCGGAACAAGAAGGGCGCGCCGATGAGCAGCCCGGTGGAGAAGATCGCGGCAACGGCGAGCGCCAGGAGAAACGCGTGGAAGACGAGGGCGTCGGCGCGGTCGCGGCGCCCCGCGCCGAGCGCGCGCGCGACCGCCGACGAGACGCCGGCGCCCATGCCGCTGTTGGTCGTCTGCAGCACCATCATCACCCAGGGAAACGCCAGCGAGGCGCCGGCGAGCGCATTGGTTCCGATGCGCCCGAGAAAAAATCCGTCAAACGTGATCACGCCGGCGAACGCGAGCAGGGTGAGGATGTTCGGCGCCGCTAGGCGCAGCAGCGTGGGCAAAATCGGGCCTTCGAGCAGGAGCTTGGTGCGCGCTGCCGTGGACGCTGTCACGCCTTTGGCGGGTGCCAACAATGGCGGTGAAATCGAGATGTTTCTGATGTTCATAGGCAACTCCTGTCCCCATCGGGGGGACTGGCGCAGCTCTTCGACGGAGCGTCTTGGGAACGGGGCGGCTGCGTTGGTGGCCCGACGGCTCATTAGTGAAGCTGTGCTCGATATCGTCTGGGTCGGACCAATCTACAAAGCATCATTTCTCGGACGTGCCTCAGAATTTCTAATGAGGAGCTTCGGCTACGTCGTTGTCGAGGAGCAAATTGCGCTCGTCGATCGGCGCACGCGCAAGGTCGAGTTAGTATTTCCGCGCTGGGGCAAATAACCAGACGCACATCCGATTGCGGTCTGTGAGAACTAAAGCGCGTTCAATCCCGCCGCAGCTTGTTGGGGTCGCCCCCGCAATAGAGATAAAGCGCATCGTAGAGATGCCGCTCGCGGCGAATTGTTTCGTGATCGTCGTAACCCTGCGCGGCGGCGAGCCGCTTGAATCCTTCCGCGATCGCCTCGAGGCCGGGTGACTGCGGTGTGAGATCGCCCCGGCACGATCAACGCCAGGCGGCTGATAGCCGCATCCTTGACATTGTATTTCTTGACGATCGCGTCGAACGAACATTCCTCGCCGTGGTGACCGAGCTCGACGCCCGCAACATCGTACGGAATCGCGCCGGTCTTGCGCGCCACGCTCTCCACCTCGCCGACCGGCACGAATAGGAATTCCGCATCGCGATCGATGAACGTGCGGATGAGCCAAGGACAGGCCACGCGGTCGACCTTCACATTGGCGCGTGTAACCCATTTCATCGGTGCCTCCCAAAGGTCGAGGGATGATGACGTCGCAGATTGGGCGCGAGCGATTTAAGTTTGCGGCGCGCATCCATGTAGATAATGTATCATGGCATAGAGCTGTCGTGCAACATATGTATCATAAAAGCTTCTTTCAAGATGGAATGTTATGAGAAATTCTATTGCTGGCGCGAGAAATGATGCTTTGTCGGCAGCGCGGATCGGCCATATTTCGATGGCTCCAGGACAGGGCATCGGTTCTGTCCACCACATAGGAGTCATGAAAAATGCTACGAATCCTCCACGCTGCACCAGGGTTCGCCGCGGCCCCCCATGAGCGAACGCGCTTCTCGCCGCCGACCTGGCCGGCCGCCGTCTGGATGATGTGCGAGGCCATGCACGAAGGTCTTGCCGCGCATCGCCATTACGAGGAGCTGAGGTCGAAGGGCGTTGCGCACGATGCGGCGCTGCGACAAGCGCTCGCAATGGGCCCCGCTTGCGCGCGGCCGGCGCGAGCAGCTATCGCGCCGTTGTATTTTGCCGGCAGGGCCTAGCGCGCCGATCAGGGCTCGCTCGCGTCGATGTTGTGTCACCAGCGCCTGACGATCGGTGTTCGGGAGAACAACGACGTTAGCGAGCGGCCCGCGCGCTGTATCGCGGTTTCGATTTCAGTGCGTCGAGCTGGCGCGCATCCTCGGCGGCTTCAGCCAGGAGCCAATCGCTGAAGGCCACGATTTTCGGCAGCTTGGCGACCGCCTTCGAGCAGACGATCCAATATGCGTAAGACACCGGCATTGCGATATCGAAGGGACGCACCAGCCGGCCGCCGATCAAATCCCAGGCCGCCAGCGCGGTGCGGGCGAGCGCGACACCCTGGCCGTCGACCGCTGCATCGATCGCCATGCTGGCTTGGTTGAGAATGGGGCCGCGCGCGGCATCGACGCCGCTAACGCCGGCAAAGTCGAGCCATTGCCGCCAGCCTTGCCGGTCGTTGACGTGCAACAGCGCAAATCGGCTGAGATCCGAGGGCGTGCGCAGCCGGTTACGGCCGTTGAGAAACTTCGGACTGCAGACCGGAAACAGCTCCTCCGTGCAGAGCCGGGTCACGTGCAGGCCGGTATCGGTTCCGTCGCCGTGGCGAATGGCAAGATCGATGTCCTCGCGCGCGAAGTCGACGTGCTGCAGGGACGCGCTGACCCTCAGATCAATCTCCGGATGGGTCTCAGCGAAGCGGCTCAGCCGATGGACGAGCCACTTCGCCGCAAAATTCGGCGAGGTGCTCACGGTGAGCGCGCCGCCGCGCTGGCGTTGCAGCAAGCGTTCGGTTCCATCGCCGATGCGGTCGAAAGCGTCGCGCACGACCACGAGATAGGCGCGGCCTGCCTCGGTGATCACCAGCCGCTGGCGTTCGCGATTGAACAGCTTCAACCCGAGCTCGGCCTCGAGCGCCTTGACCTGATGGCTGACCGCGCCTTGGGTGACGCACAGTTCCTCGGCCGCGCGCGTGAAGCTCTCGTGCCGGGCCGCGGCTTCGAAAGCCTTGAGCGCGTTGAGCGGCGGCAAGCGGCGCGGCATGGGGCAACCGAAATCATGAGAAAAACTACGGCAGGCTAAAGAAAACAGGCTTTGCCTGCAATGCAATTTCGGCTTGGCGCTGCGGCAGATTCATCATCTACGCTTGCGGGCCGCGCCCGGCGGAGGCCCGTTTTCCATCGAACCGCAGCTTCGCTTGCGCGCTATCGGCGCCCATTGCATCGATCGGGCCCAGTCGCTACATCCCGCCAGCGGCGATGCAGCGAACACGCCTCGCGGGGAGATCATGCGCGCGGAAATCCAAAACGTCGTCGACGAGATCAAGCAGTCGGTCGGGCTGCTGAGGAGGCATCTTTGACTTCGACAAGGCGCGTGCGCGCCTGGCGGAGCTCAACAAGCAGGCCGAAGACCCCACGCTCTGGAACGACCAGCAGCGCGCGCAACGGGTGATGCAGGAGCGCACCGCGCTCGAGGATCAGCTCACCGCCATCGGCCGCATCGAGCAGGAGCTCGACGACCAGATCACCATGATCGAGCTCGGCGAGGCCGAGAAAGACCGCAAGGCCCTCGCTGACGCCGAAGCGGCGCTGCACAAGCTCAATGCGGAGGTGGCGCGGCGCCAGCTGGAGGCGCTGCTGTCGGGCGAGGCCGACGCCAACGATTCCTATCTCGAGGTCCATGCCGGCGCCGGGGGCACCGAGAGCCAGGACTGGGCCAGCATGCTGCTTCGCATGTATACGCGCTGGGCCGAGCAGCACGGCTACAAGATCGAGTGGATCGAAGAGACCGAGGGCGAAGCGGCCGGCATCAAGTCGGCAACCGTCCAGATCAAGGGCCGCAACGCCTTCGGCTGGCTCAGGACCGAGAACGGCGTGCATCGGCTCGTGCGCATCTCGCCGTTCGATGCCAACGCGCGCCGGCACACCTCGTTCGCGAGCGTCAACATCTATCCGGTGGTGGACGACCGCATCAACGTCGACATCAAGGAATCCGACGTCAGGGTCGACACGATGCGCGCCGGAGGCGCCGGCGGCCAGCACGTCAACAAGACGGAGTCGGCGGTGCGCCTCACCCACATCCCGACCAATATCGCGGTGGTGTGCCAGAACGACCGCTCGCAGCATCGCAACCGGGCGCAAGCCTGGCAGATGCTGCGCGCGCGGCTCTACGAGCGCGAATTGAAACTGCGCGAGGAAAAAGCCGCCGCCGAGCAGGCCGCCAAGACCGACATCGGTTGGGGCCACCAGATCCGCTCCTACGTGCTGCAGCCCTACCAGATGGTCAAGGACCTGCGCACGGGCGTGCAGACCTCGAACACCGCTGCGGTGCTCGACGGCGACCTCGACCAGTTCATGGAGGCCGCGCTCGCGCAAAAGGCGTTCGGCACCACGCCGAAGGACTTGGAGGACGTCGACTAGATCGCCTCAAAGGCCGGCGAGCCTTTGTCCCGCGCGCAGGAATTTCTGCGGGTCGATCGCCTCGCCTTTGAGCCGCGTTTCGTAGTGCAGGTGCGGTCCCGTCGAGCGGCCGGTCGAACCGACCTTGCCGATGATCTGCCCGGTCTTGATGGACTGGCCGACGCGAACGGCGATCGACGACAGGTGACCGTAGCGGGTCGACAATCCGTTGCCGTGATCGACGTCGACCACACGGCCGTAGCCGCCGCTCCAGCCCGCGGCGGTCACGGTGCCGTCGGCGGTGGCGCGCACCGGATCGCCGGTCTCGCCATGGAGATCGAGCCCGGTATGCAAGGCCGGCGTGCCCAGGAATGGGTCGACGCGTACGCCGAAGCCCGATTGCAGATCGAGCTCGCCGTCGATCGGCCTGCGCACGGGAACGGCGCCGAGCGTGCGCGTGAGCCGGGTGATCTGCGCGCGCGTGATCTCAATGCGATGAAGCTGCCGCTCGAAGTTCATGGC
>Ga0318504_10000175_pt1 | contig 12209 bp, 15 predicted proteins | sample GRESIP084b2f17_FD_203679 | JGI IMG/M metagenome (GOLD analysis project Ga0318504, IMG submission 203679) | Tropical soil microbial communities from Luquillo Experimental Forest, Puerto Rico - GRE.SIPMG.084b2f17 | ecosystem: Environmental > Terrestrial > Soil > Tropical forest > Bulk soil...
CTGCGGACCAATCGTATGACGATCCCAATGGCACGCCGGAGTAAATGCGCGCCAAAAGCAAATACCCCGCAGATCACCATGTAATAGGCGGCCAGTGCTACAAAATTGCCTGCCTGCATCTCGAAATAGCGCTCGAAGCCAAGGCGTTTCCAGTCGGGCGACACGAACAGCGCCAGCAGCGTCGGAAACAACAGAGCGGCAATCGCTGTAACCGCCGCCACTGACCAGACCCGCGCGCAAAACAATCCGCCGGCGATTGAAATAAGAATCACAATGTGTTCGGCGTCTCTAACGGTCCACATTAGTTTTAGTCCCCGCGGCTCACCTCAAAGAAAGCCCCGCTGGTCGCGGGGCTAAGCGCTGGCGGTAGCTCAGACGACAATCCAGAGCAAGACCACGCGAATGAGGTGGGGGCAGCTCATTCGATGAGGGCCAGCGCCCAAATCACGGTCCCCGGTGCGGTCACCAGTATGATCGTGGCTATGAGCACCAGACCCAACAGACAGAATAGGAGCACATGCTCGCGCATGTCGGTGCCCTCAGTACAAAAGCAAAAGTTGAGGCTGGTAAATCGGATAAATTAGCGAGCTCGGCGCAGCCATCTCCCACGTCATGACCGCTAGGATGGTCAATGCCATCGCGACGGCAAATACGAACCTAGCTAGTTTTGATTTTGGTTTCGGTGCCATGTTTCCCTCCTGGCTCAGTACCGGACTTTTAGAGGGGCAAATCGGGAGAAATGGGTGAGCCACTTCACACTTAGAATGATCATTATTTTGATGGAAACGATAAAGGATCTTTTATCAGACTCGACTCGCCCGCGCCCCGGCTCCATCTTATAGCCCATGTTGTTGCGTCCTGAGTACCTGTCCCAAAAACTAGACCAGCCACTCCCGACAAAGGACGGCGGCACGCTGCGCACCATCCGCGATGCGTGCGATTACATGACCGGCATGGGCAAGAAGCGGGAGCTACGGGACCACTGGCGGCGGGCTTGTAAGTTGATTCTTGCAAAGGCCGATGTGCAGACCGTTAGCAGGGTGCTTGAGTTGGCGCTATTCATGGATGCCAAGCTAGACGTATCGAAAGTGCCAGCGAAATGAGCGCGGCACATGGACAAGGACTACCTGATTCTTAGACGCGCCTCAGCTTCGCGGCCGTCCGGCCAGTGGAATGACGATGACTTCGACGTGCTTGCCAATGGCGTAGTCGTCGGCCGCATCTTGAAGGTACATGCGGCCCCGGTAGGGTCGCCGTGGATGTGGACACTAGCCTTCGGGCAGCATGAGGACCGCACCCCGACGCACGGCTACGCGGCGACGCGCGAGGCTGCAATGTCGGCATTCGCTAAAAGCTGGAGGCGGGCGTAAGGCCATGTCCGCTTTCGGGGGCAAAGCGGACATCTAATCTCAGACCGAGTTTGTCTGGTTATGACCCATAGCGGACTGTCGGTAGCCAAAATTGCTGTGACGCACAATGCCGTCAGTCATCCTTGATCTGAATCAAGTCAGTGCTGCGTTTTAGCGGACAGATTCTGACCGGCGATGCGTCGATCTGCGCCAGGGCTCAGGCTATGGCAATGGACCTTCCAGGTATCCTTATCGTCGATGACAATGAGGACGATCGATACACGCTGCAATTGCTACTGGAATCCGACGGTCACGAGCGGATCGCCAGCGCGGCCAGCGGAAACGAGGCGATTGCGCTCATCGAGAAGGAAAAATTCAGTCTGGTTCTGCTCGACCTGATGATGCCGGATCTGAACGGGGACGAGGTTCTCAAAGTAATCAAGAGCGATCCGGACAAAAGAGATATCCCGGTCGTCATGATCAGCGCCGAGACGGACGCCGATAAGGTTTCGCAATGCATCGAGCTCGGCGCCGACGACTATCTGCCGAAGCCGTTCAATCCGACGATCCTGCGCGCGCGGATCGCCGCCGCGCTGCGCAGGCACTCGCTACAAGCGCTGGAGAACGAGTATCTAGGCAAGATTGAGAACGAGAAGCGGCATTCCGAGAACCTCTTGCGCAACATTCTGCCGGCTGAGATCGCGACACGCCTGTGCAACGGGGAAAGCAACATCGCAGACTACTTCGATGACGCCACCGTCATTTTTGCCGACATTGTGGGCTTCGGCAAGATCACGGCGCGCATGAAGGCCTATGAAATCGTCGCCTGCCTGAATCAATTATTCAGCGAATTTGACAGGCTTGCTGAAGATGCTGGGATCGAAAAGATAAAGACGATCGGCGACAACTATATGGCGGTTTGCGGCGTGCCGACGCCGCGTCCCAATCACGCCCGGATGGCGGCGAAATTCGCTCTCGACATGGTCGCCGCCACCGCGCGATTGCGGCCACGGCTGCCGGTCCCGTTTCCGATCCGAGTCGGCCTGCATTCTGGCCCCGTGATGGCAGGGGTCATCGGTGCGCGCAAGCTCGCCTACGAGGTCTGGGGCGACACCGTGAACATCGCCGCGCGCATGGAGGCGGCGAGTGCGCCGAATCGCGTGCTCGCGTCGGCGGCGACCGTCAAAGGGCTGGGAAGCGATTACAGCTTCGACGGCCCGCACAAGATCGACACCAAGGAAGGCCGCGTGGTGAAGGCGTTTTTCGTGAGTTATCAACCGTTACGTAGCGCACAGATCGGAGGTCCGCTTTCGGGGCAAACAGGAAAACATTTGCTCCGCTTTTGACCCCAACCCGACATAGGCCGAATGGAAATCCCGCAGCGCAGCAGTTTCCTGCCGGTGTCCTTCGGTCGAACGCATGAGGGGTGTCGCCAGTGCCCCGATCCTCTATGTGGGTCGGCGGTCGTCGAAGCGATCGTCACAATTGATTTAGATCAAGGCGCAATTCGAGAGGGTTCTGCCTACTTGTATGGGGCCATGGTAACAACATGGCGAACGCATCCGCTAGAGAGCGAGCTTTTTGCACGCGCGGAGCTGCGGGCGTCGGCCGGCGCGAGTTCATCAAACTTGTCGGCGGCGCTGCGGCGGCGTGGCCGCTCGCGGCGCGGGCGCAGCAGGCGGAGCGCATGCGGCGCATCGCCGTGCTGATGCCCTTCACCGCAGACGATCCGGAAGGACAAGCCCGCCTCCTGGCGTTCGCGCAGGGCCTACAGCAATTGGGCTGGACGGTCGGCACCAACCTGCGCATCGAGACGCGCTGGGGCGCGGGCGATGACGAGCGCAATCGCAAATACGCGGCAGAATTGCTCGCGCTTGCCCCAGACGTAGCCCTTGCCAACGGCAGCCCGGAAGTGAGCGCATTGCGACAGGCGGCGCGTAGCGTGCCCATCGTGTTCGTGAACCTGCCCGATCCGGTGGGCCAAGGTTTCGTTGCGACCCTCCCGCGGCCAGGGGGCAACGTGACTGGATTTACGCCACTCGACGAGTTTGGCCAGAGCGGAAAGTGGCTGGAGCTGCTCAAGGAGATTGCCCCTCAGGTGACGCGCGCGGCGGTCCTGCTCAATCCCGCGTTTGCCACGGGGATCGCACAGTTGGGCGCCATCCAAGCCGTGGCGCCGTTGTTCGGCGTGGAGGTAACTCCGATCGACCTGCGCGATGCCGCCGAAATCGAGCACGCTGTCACCGAATTTGCGCGCACGCCGAACGGCGGCCTGATCGTGACCCCGACCGGATCGGGCGCGCGGCGCGAACTCATCATTTCTCTTGCAGCCCGACTCCGATTGCCGGCGGTCTACCCCTACCCGTTTTACGTCGCCAGCGGAGGTCTGACCTCCTATGGCCCTGATGTTGTCGACCAGTACCGGCTCGCCGCCGGCTACGTTGATCGCATTCTCAAAGGCGAGAAGCCGGGCGACCTTCCCGTGCAGGCGCCAACCAAGTACCTGCTGGCCATCAATCTGAAAACCGCCAACGCGCTCGGCCTGACCGTGCCGCCAACGCTGCTCGCCCGTGCCCACGAGGTGATCGAATGAAGCGACGCGCCTTCATCGCACTACTCGGCGGCGCGGCGGCGTGGCCGCTCGCGGCTCGCGCGCAGAAGACCGAACGGATGCGGCGTATCGGTGTGCTGCTGCCCGCAGCTGCGGACGATGCCGTATTTCAGGCCCGCATGGGGGCCTTCTTACAGGAGCTGGCGCTATTGGGCTGGGGCATCGGCCGCAACGTGCGCATCGACATCCGCTGGGGCACAACCGATGCCGCCGAGATTCGCAGACAGGCCGCGGAATTGGTCGCGCTCGCGCCCGACGACATCCTGGCCGGTGGCATCTCGACCGTGCCATCGTTGATGCAGGCGACCCGCACAATACCGATCGTATTCGTAATGGTCTCCGATCCGGTTGCCGCCGGCTTCGTTGATAGTCTGGCGCGGCCTGGCGGCAACGTCACCGGCTTCATGAATTATGAATACAGCATGAGCGGGAAATGGCTCGAACTGCTCAAAGAAGTCGCGCCAACCGTAACGCGGGTAGCAGTCCTTCGCGACCCCACCATATCCTCCGGGATCGGCGAATTCGCTGCCATCCAAGCCGTCGCGCCTCAACTCGGTATAGACGTGAGCCCCATGAGCGTCCGCGATGCCGCTGAGATCGAGCACGCCGTCACCGCCTTCGCGGGTATCCCGAATAGCGGCCTTATCGTTACAGCGGGCCGGTTGGCGGTGGCTAATCGTGAACTGATCCTCATGCTGGCAGCCCGACACAAGCTGCCGGCGGTCTATTTTGAACGCTTCTTCGTCGCTACCGGTGGCTTGATCTCCTATGGGCCTAACTACATCGACCAGTTCCGCCGCTCCGCCGGCTATGTCGACCGCATCCTCAAGGGCGAGAAGCCGGCCGATCTCCCGGTTCAGAACCCGACCAAATACGAATTGGTGGTCAACCTCAAGACCGCAAAGGCGCTCGGCCTCGACGTGCCTTGGATTCTTCAGCAGCGCGCCGACGAAGTGATCGAATAACGGTACTTTTTGTTGCGGTGCATGAGTCCGCCCGCCAGCATTGATTCCCCTGCGCTTTTTTTCAAAAGGCAGGGTATTTCCGCTCTTGGAAACACAAAAGCTTAGCGCCGATTTTCAAAACGACTTAGCGGCAATCCTGTTCGCGCTCGCGTTGCGATGGGGCGGCGCGATGACGGCCGTACGTGATGAAGAGCCGCCGAGACCGGCGTCTTCCGGCTCGTTCTCCGTTCTGAAAATTCGTAGGGAATATCCGCTTCGCGAAATCGGGTTTGGTGCTGGCTTGTCTGAGGTTTTTGCTGCTCCGCGTTTTGGTCGTATCCCGACCGCCATGCAGCGCAGCGGGGATCTTCAACTGCTCGACCAGATTCTCGCTGAGCTACCGCCAGCCAGGATCGGCTCGAGCACATCCACGAAATGCGAAACGCCCACCTCGGATTGAGGCGGGCGTTTCACGTTTCGAAGGCTACACGACATCGGTCTTGCCAGACCCGGTCTGTGTAGCAAACCGCGGCCTTCGCCGCAATGACGGAGCTACACGTGTCCGACATTTGTCCGCATTGCGGTCAGGTCCTTCTCCCGCGTAACTCGATTCCGCTCCCGCCTATCAAAGCGCGCATCCTCGATCTCGTGCGCCGTCATCCCGGTATCGACGCCGAAACGCTGCGCACATTGACATGGGCCTCCGATCCGAACGGCGGACCAGAAGACCGCAAGTGCCTGCACGTTCACGTTCATCAACTTAATGAAAAGCTAGCTCCGCACGGGCTGCGCATCCGCGGCTCGAAGAGCTTCGGCTATCGCGTGGACAGAATCTAAGGAGGCGTAAATGCCCATCCAAACGCTCACCACCATCCGGCGCGCGCGCGCCCGCGCCGGTGGGTATCGCAACGGCGCTGCACGGGTGCTCACCAAAATACAGCGCGGCGCCGCGTTGCATCAGCATTTCTCGAGCGCGGGAACAACCTGGACCTTGTCTGACCGCACCAAAGTCGCTGCCGACATCGCGAAGATTGTCACCACCAACGTCAACCTGATCGGCGTGAACGATTGCCTGTACGGCTCCGAGCTATCGCAAACCTTCCGCTATATCGAAACTAGGTTGGCTCATGAACGTCTCTTCCGGGTGGAAACCGAGTGGCGACGGCATCACGACGCCGCCAATTCCCGAACTTTTATCCCACGTAACCGTGACGGCCGGCAGTCCGTCGTCAACGCCGGTGACACCACCGGAGGAAGGACTAGTCATGACTAAGCCAACTGACAATGTAATCTCGATTGCCAAACCGGCGGAGAAATCCAGCCTCGACAAGTTCAAAAGCAAAAAGGCCGCCGCGCTGGCCAACATCGAGACGTTGCCGACCGAGTTGAAAATTCACAACATTGCGGCGGCAAAGGATTTCGTCCGGGTGCATCCCGACGAGAAAAACTATTGGTCGTCGGAGCTGTGCTTCGTCAATGTGCCAATCAAAGGTCAGAAGCGCGACACACTCCATCTGATCGATGAAGACCTCGCCCTACAATACATTCAGCCAGGACGAATTCTGCGCTTCCGCTTGGCGCTCGCAACCAAGCCGTATGATGTCTTTTTTCTGTGTCAAATTCCCAGCCGGAATTTGGACAACGAATGGAACCGGGCCAACGTCAAAGGTTGCGAGCAGGCGAAGACGTTGTGGACGATCCTCACCAGCCGCAAAGAGGAAGGTGTTGAGACCTACAAGGTTGACTATGCACAGAACCAAGATGCCTTCCCCGAACCGAAATGGCCGGAGAAGCAGACGCTCGATGACTTGATCCTCACGCGCTTCACGGGGTTGAGCATCGAGGCGGCGGACCATCCAGGTTTGCTGCGTTTGATCGGTGCAAAGCAGGCAAACTCGTGAGTAAGAATTTCACCACGATTGTTGTCTGTGACACCGAATATGAAACCAGCGGCGGGGAATTCAATCTCCGCCCTGGTGATCTCCCGGTGCCTTTGTGTCTAGTTGCACATGTACTCAATGAAAATCTCAATCATGTTCGTACTATCAAGATATGGCGCTACCAGCTTTTGGCTTCAAAACATCCTCCTTTTGATGTTGGTCCAAATACCTTATTCGTCGCTTATTCGGCGCAAGCAGAACTCACGATCTTTGAAGTGTTGGGGTGGGCGTTTCCAATTCATGTCTATGACCTTCACACCGCCTATCTGGCGAACAGCAATATATTGTTGCCCTACGAGCCTGACGTAAAGCGTGTGAAACAACGTAAACGACTGAGTGATGCCTGCCGCGCCTACGACATCGACGGTTGGGAGAACATCAACAAGGAACAGATTGCCAAGGATATTGGTGAAGGCCGCTGGCGCGACTACGGCCAACCAATTGTCTTTGAATATTGCGAGGAAGATGTCAGCAAATCAGCCGAATTACTGCGCAGACAAATTCGTGGTTCCAACAGGTTTCCCCGCGTCGATACCGATCGTGTGATCTTCTGGTCGGAGTACAGCGCCAAAGCCGTCGCCCGTATTCAGGCGAAAGGCATTCCAATCGACATGTACATTTGGGAACTCATTCAGGAGAATAGGCTCGCCATCATTGACGCGCTGCGACGCCGCTTTGATCCAAGCTATAATGACGATGAGCCAATTTTTGATGCTGAAGGTAGTTTTAGCTATGCCCGCTTTGAAGCATGGCTTGTGCGATCTCGCATTCCCTTTTGGCCGCGCCTCGATAGTGGACAACTTGATCTCGACAGCGATGCTTTTTGCCTGATGTCCATGTTTCCGGGCATCGAAGCAATCCATGCGCTGCGCGATACACTTGGTTTCATTGCCAAGGCTCGCCTGCCGGTCGGGCGCGATGGACGAAACCGGCCAAGCCTATTTCCGTTCGGAACAGCGAGCGGGCGGAACGCCCACGCCAAGAGCATTTTTAACGCCCATGCCGGCATGCGATCGCTCATTGTGTTTTCAGCGGATAAAACCGGTGCCTATTACGACTGGCGCACACAGGAAGTTGGAATTGCGGCGGTTGAGAGTGGTGATGAGAACCTCAAACGCGACTATCTGACTGGGGACGTCTATCACGCGATTGCGCATCGCTTTGGGTTCACCAACGACACTGATCGAATACGTTGGAAGGCAACCCAAGTCGATATGCGCAATCGGATGAAAATCCTGCAGCTCGCGGTCTCGTATGGGCAAGGCGTCGCGAGTTTGGCCCGCGGGATCAATCGTCACCCGTTGATTGCAAGTGGCATCATTGAACAGCACAAACGAACTTATTCGCGTTTCTGGGGCTGGCGCGCCGAAGTGATCCAGCAGGCAATGTTAAAACGTCGAATTGAGACTTCGCACTGTTGGCCACTCCACATCTCAACCAGCCCAAACCAACGCACGCTAGGCAATTTCAAGCTGCAAGGGGGTGGCGCTGAAATGCTGCGCTGGGCGACAGTGCAATTATGTGAGGCCGGCATCATTCCGTGCATGTTGATCCACGACGGAATTTTGTTTGAGGAGAGCGACCCTGAAAAGCTCGCGCATGCCCGCGAGGTAATGCTTAAGGCGGGACGTGATATTTGCGACGGATTCGAGATTGGCGTCGACGTTGATCAGATGTTGATTGGTGGTGCCCGTTACCGTGACAAACGACCGATGGCGCAGAAGATGTGGGATACGATCATGTCCGTGCTCGAAGCTTTGGGTGCATTGCCGAAGAGGGCCTGATCGTGGGTAATGTCCATTACATCTACCGCGACGGCCGTAAGATCGAGGTCAAGACCCTCTACACCGGACCTGCGCCTACAAAGAAGCGCCACGAGCAATTCGCTTTAGTACCGGTGTCGTTGATGTTGAAGTTGGCAGCCCTGAAACCGTACACCCGGTGGCTTGCTGTAGTGCTGTTATTGAAAGCCTTCCGTCAGCGCAGCAAAACCTTCACTTGTGCGGATTTGAGGGAATTCGGCGTCACACGGTGGCAAAAAGATAAAGGCCTGATCGAGCTGGAACGGGCTGGCCTCATCGTGGTTGAGCGCGCCAAGCACCGGGCACCTCGGGTCAAAATGCTGGCCGGTTAGGTTGCTGGGATACAACAACGGAGGTTGCTGCGGTACAGCAACCTAGGTTGCTGTGGTACAGCACCCCGTCCCCCTTATTATCTTTTATTCTCTTCTTCTCTACGCCGGTGAGTCGCAGTCCGCCATTGTGCATTGCCGCCCTTTGCTGGCCATCCCTGCGGTAGCGTCGGTTGCCCGTCTACGGAAAATGCCCGCCAAGAACGGTTCTGCCGCCGCTCCCGAAATTGCAGTTGAGCCAATAAAACGGCGTTTCTTGCCTTGTGGAGTGTCCCGTAAGCGTGTCTATACGGGAAAGTAGCAGTGGGAAAGGCCTGAAAAATCATGGCAAAATCGAACCTGGCGCTGGTGACGCCGGCAACCGTTATTGGGACAGTTGACAACCGTCCGCGTCCACCGCGCCGTCGGCGTAACGCGGAGGTCCGCGCGCGCGAGTATCTGACCGACCCCGAGGTCGCCCGCCTGATCGCGGCCGCGTCGGGCAACCGCCACGGTCACCGCGATGCCACCGCGGCGCTAATCGCGTATCGGCACGGCCTGCGGGCGGCCGAGTTGGTGACGCTGCGCTGGGATGCCATCGACTTTGCCCACGGCCGCGTGCACGTCTATCGCGTTAAAAGCGGCTCGGAATCGGTCCATCCGCTGTCTGGCCGCGAGCTGCGGGCCCTGCGCCGGCTCAAACGCGAGCAGGATCCGGCATCGCCGTTTGTCTTCGCGTCGGAGCGCGCTGCGCCGTTCACGCCCGCGGGGTTTCGTAAGATGGTCGCGAGGCTTGGCGTTGCCGCCGATCTCGGTTTCCCGGTGCATCCGCACATGCTGCGGCACGCATGCGGCTTCAAGCTCGCCAATGACGGCGTCGATACCCGGTCGCTGCAGGCCTATTTGGGCCACCGCAACATCCAGCACACGGTGCGCTACACCGAGCTGGCGCCCACCCGCTTCAAGAACTTCTGGCAGGATTGACCCGACCCCGCTAAACTTGTGCTCATAAGGAGCATAAGTTGGATGTCCCGAGATCGTCCGGTTATTGAGGCCACATCGTCTCCCTCGGCTGAGTTCCCGTCACGAACTCGTTCCGCGGTGACGAACCACAAAGACCTGTTGCCGGGCCTCGATGGCCGTTCGGCCTCGGCGCGCCGCTTTCGCGATCTAGTCAACGCCTTCGTCGCCGACATGGGCGGCCTCGATCGCTGCTCGCAGATCAAGCTTGGGCTGGTGCGCCGCCTCGCGGCCACCACCGTGCAGGCAGAGATGCTCGAGGCGCGCATGGTGAACGGCGAGGCGATCGATATTGCCACACTCTGCACTCTGGCTTCGACCACGGTCAGGCTGAGCCAGCGTCTCGGTCTCGAGCGTCGAGCGCGCAATGTGACGCCATCATTGGGCCAGTACTTGGCCGCCAGAACAGCACCAGCCACTGGCGATACGCCTAGCATGGATGCGGAGGGGACCGAATGATCCCGCGCGTTCCGCTGCGCGAGGCCCTTTCAGATCCCAACTTGCTTGGCACCGCGATCGCGGGTGACAGTTGGAGGTCATGGCGGACGCTCCTAATTGCGGCGATGGGCGAACAGCTCCGTGAGGACGAGCGCGAGATTTTCAGCCAGCTGACCGGCCGAGAGCACGAGCCGCTAGAGCGCGTGCACGAGTTAGCGTGCATAATCGGAAGAAGAGGCGGCAAGAGCCGCGCGATGGCGACGCTCGCCTGTTACATCGCCGGGCTCTGCGATCATGGCGACGCGCTTGTCCCGGGCGAGAGGGGGATCGTCTTATTGATCGCGCCCAATCAGAAGCAGGCGAAGATCTCTTTAGACTATGCCGAGGCAATCATTCAGCATTCCCCGATCATGCGACAGCTGCTCGCGAACCGTACGGCGGACGCGCTGGAGCTCTCAAACGATATTTCGGTCGAGGTGCGCCCCGCGAGCTTTCGTAGCCTTCGCGGGCCAACTTACGTCGCCGCGATCTGCGACGAGGCGGCGTTCTGGCTGGCCGAGAACAGCGGCAGCGTGAACCCGGACATTGAGATCATCAACGCGGTAAGGCCAGGCCTCGCGACGACGCGCGGGCCGCTAATCATCGCCTCCTCACCGTACGCGCGCCGGGGCGTACTCTGGGACGTCTACCGCAGGCACTACGGCCACGACGGGGACCCCTTGATCCTCGTCGCCCACGGCGCAAGTCGTATGCTCAACCCCTCGCTGCCGCAGCACGTGGTCGATCGCGCGCTTGAGACGGATCGCGCGCACGCGACGGCGGAGTATCTCGCGCAGTTCCGCACCGATGTCGAGGGCTTCGTCGCGCTCGAGGTGGTCGAAAGTTGCGTCGGTAGTTATCGCGAGATGTTGCCGACTGAAGGCCTCACCTATCGCGCCTTCATCGACCCGTCTGGCGGCAGCGAGGACTCCATGACGCTGGCCATTGCGCACGGCAGCACAAGGCCGGACGAACGAGTGATCGTGGACGCTGTCCGCGAGGTGCGGCCGCCCTTCTCGCCATCGGCCGTGGTCGACGACTTCGCCGCTCTGCTCCAGCGCTATCGCATCAGCAAGGTTGTTGGCGACCACTACGGCGGCGAGTTCGTGAAGGAGCCATTCCGCAAGCACGGCATCAGTTACGAAGTCTGCAAACAGCCCAAGTCCGATCTGTTCAGGGACATGCTGCCGTTGCTCAACTCTGGCCACGTCATCTTGCCTCGCCATGATCGGCTCATCGCCCAGATCGTCGGCCTGGAACGGCGGGTCTCACGCGCCGGCCGCGACAGCATCGACCATGCGCCCGGCGCCCACGACGACGTCGTCAACGCCGTTGCCGGCGTTATCGGCGCCATCGCCTCTGGCGTCGGCTCGTTCAATTTTGAATTCTGGCATGACGATCGCACCTGGAATGGTGGCGCACCGTCAAGTGACGAATTGCTTTGGTTCCTCAAAGGCTGACGTTCATACAAGAGGCAAAGGTCGACTATAAAACTCCTAATGCCCGGCGGGTTCGACTGGCTACCGCAGCGAGCGAGCATCAGGGAGTACCTTGATGGGCCTGGCAAGAGGGGGCGATTGCGGATCGACCAGGCCACGATCACTGGATGAACTCGCCCAGCTCCGGACGAATACAACCCCATTATTCGCCTGTGATGATTGCACCTTTGTCGATCAATTCATCGCACGCAGACTGCAGGCCTGAGCGCTCTTTTTTTTCTATGATGCGGGCGTTTTTCAGCGCCGTACTCTGGGACGT
>Ga0318504_10000187_pt1 | contig 11970 bp, 12 predicted proteins | sample GRESIP084b2f17_FD_203679 | JGI IMG/M metagenome (GOLD analysis project Ga0318504, IMG submission 203679) | Tropical soil microbial communities from Luquillo Experimental Forest, Puerto Rico - GRE.SIPMG.084b2f17 | ecosystem: Environmental > Terrestrial > Soil > Tropical forest > Bulk soil...
CGCCGTAGGTACACACCACGTAGGGTACGCAATAGGTCAAAATCAGTTTCAGCCAGTTAATGGATGCCATTCCGAGCAGCGCATCGCCCTGATTGATCAGGTTGAGCACCGTTCCGACGATGAGCGCGACATAGAGCGATCGGCGGGGCACGCCGTCGGATATCGCGCAGCGGCATGCGAGCTTCCAGCTCGAATTCGCACTACCTAGAAACTCCATCGAAAACCCCCGTAGAACCGAAGGCGGCCGTCTCATCCACCCGGTGCGCAAGCTGCGAATCGCAACCCATTTCGATCACCTCGTCGGCGCGGCCTATTCCGGCACCCGGGATGCGTGGTGAGAAACCATGAGCCAGCGATCGCCGCGCTTTTCGTAAACTTGCGTCTCGGTGATGGTAAAGCTGAGCGTCTGACCGCTCTTGTTTTTGCCTTCGACGCCCACAACGCCGGTTGTCCACGCCGTCGTTTGATCGACGTGGATGTGAGGCGCTCGTTTCGGCGATAGCTTCAACTCTGCCCAGAAGCCGAACACCCCGTCCTGCCAGTCTTTTTTGACAGCATCCCAGCCGACCGCTGGCGCCTTGTCCCGTGGGTTGATCAAGACCACGTAGGGCTCCTGAGCCCACACGCTCTGCATTTTGCCGATGTCTAGATTCGACAGCGCGGCATGAAAGGCATCAATGGCCGCATTGACGTTATCGCTCTCGGATCGCTGCTCCGCGTAGCCAATTCCGCCACCCGCTAGCAGGGCAACTCCCATAAACAGCAGCGACACAGTGGTCATTGCGAGCGTGGCAAGTCGGTTCATTGTGTTCCTCCTCCTGCTCGACATCCCAACTTGGTGATTTCTCGGCTCCTTCCAACCAAAGTGCGCAAGCCGCGCACGGCGACTCATTCGCACCGCTGCGACATTCACGTCTACGACGCTCCGACCAGGGCCGGCAGTTCGGCTAGCGATTTCACCGTTCGGTCCGGCGCGCCCGGCAATCGCTCCGACCGTTGCCCGTAGCGATTGCACCATACGACCTGCATCCCGAATGCCGAGGCCGCGTAGGCGTCCCACGCATTCGACGATTGGAACGCGATGGCGGCAGCCGGCACCTGGAGACGATCGACGGCGAGTTGATAGACCTTGGGGTGAGGCTTGTAGACGCCGACGTCCTCGACCGAGAGCACCGCATCGAGCAGCGGCTTCAGCCCGGCTGCCTTGACGGCCGCATCGAGCATCTTGGGCGAGCCGTTCGACAGGATCGCGGTCCGCAGGCCCGCCTGTTTCAGGCGCGTGAGGACATCTGGGACTTCGGGAAATGTATCGAGCGTCAGGTAAAGATTCATCAAGCGATCGCGCAGGCCTGGCTTGTCAATCGCCAGCGTCTCCAAGGCGAAGTCGAGAGCGTCGGAGGTGACCTGCCAGAAATCCGCGTGCCGGCCTTGCAGCGCCCGCAGCCAGGTATATTGCAGCTGCTTGTCGCGCCAGAGCGCGGTCAGCTTGTCGATGCTGTCCCCGAGCACGTCGCGGCAGCCCCTGGCCGCGGCGGCAAAATCGAACAGCGTCCCGTAGGCGTCGAAGACGCAGGCCTTCACGCCGATGAGAGGTCCCTGCTTCATGCGCGTCACCTCACATACGCCCATTTGCGATGGTTGACGGTCCAATGATATGCGAGAAACCGCACGTTGAAATCGGCGGGAATCTGCTCCGCGCGATAACGATTGACGTAGGCGATCAAGCTTGGCGCATGCGCGAGAAAATCTTCGGTGTAAAAATCGAAAATGGCGGACAGCCAGACCTCGCGTTTGCCTGGATCAGGCCAGACGTTTCGTGTTTCTCCGATGAAAGCACGTGCGGCCGTGTCAAGTTGCGCGTCGAGCTTGGCCGCGCTGAACGCGACGCGCGGAAGCCTCGGGCAGCTGACCACCATGCAATTGAGGGCGAAGTGAACCCGCTCCTCGCCGAGCGGGCGAATGACGTCATTCTCGAATTTGTAGAGAGAAATTGACTTTCCGCCGACAGTGAAGGTCCGGAGATAGAAAAAAGTAAACTTCATCAACCCACCGAGACTTTCCGGCACGCCGGCCTGAACGACCCCGTACATTGCCAAGGCGTTATAGGCATTGATGTAAAAGGCGAGGCGCGAGTGCTTGTCAGGAAACCGTTGTGGCTGCGAGTCGGGATCGACGGCAGCGATAAACGCGACAACCCGATCGAGATCGCTGTGATTCTGCCTGAGCGAATCAAAATCGATACGGCCCGCATCGTCGACGTACCGGGTCAGGACCTTCGTCCACGCGGTCTCCCATTCGCCGATGCTCCATGCTTCTGTTGCTGTGTCCCCAGCAGGAGCGGGCGTGGCGATCGAGATCAGCGAGAGCAGACCAAGAGCCATGTAAGCCACTCTGCGAATTCTGCGCAACATTCTTGCGCTTCTCGACGATCTAACCAGCGACGGCGGCGCCGGCTGCAGCGAGGGCACGCTTGAGCCGTGCTTTCGCAGCCCTGCGATTCGGATTGGGCGGGCGATGCGTGCCAGCCGACTTTTCCATTGGTTCCCCTGAAAGCGGAGTCCAAAAGCAGTCGCCTTCGGGTCCGCTCAGCCTAACTGGCGCGAGGATGAAGGCGTCGCGTTTGGCGTTGTGCAGACACATCGAGATGGGGCCGCGTCCCGTCATCGCCATGAAAGCGCACGCGTCGACCCGGTCCCGTTCCAAGCGACACGCATCCATGAAATTGTGGATGACGAACGACAGCTTGTTCACGCGACCGCGCGCCGCCCAGAGATCGGACTTGGCCTGCCACGCCTTCCGGAGGAGCCAACCGGCAGCTTTGAATGAAAGGTATGGGCTGGTTAGAATCCCCTTCACGAAAGTGGCTATGACCTTGGACCGGCTGCGGCGGTCGAAACTCAACAGCGGCATGCGCTTGAGGAGGGCCTCCAACGATCGCCGGTCGTCGAGCGCGTCGTAGGCTCTGTTGTTGGCCACGAAGATCATTCCATAGCGATTGCAGCGCGCGTGTCCGACGCGGAGAGTGTCGAAGGAGATTGGGGACCTTGCGCCCTTCTCGATCTGCTCCTGGACCGATTGGATAGTGATCGCGTCGCTTCGGCGTCCCAGGACGGTGCGGCCGGTGTCGGCCTGGAGTTGGAAGGACGCCAGGCGCACGACGTCACAATTGCGAACGAAGAATTCGACGATCTCGGATATTTCCTCGAAATTGCGGTCGACGACGGTCGTATTGAACATCACCGACAACGGCAGTCCACGTGCCCGTTCGATGTATTCTTTGCGCACTTCGTTGAGCGCCACTTCACTGCCGTACCCTTTGCGTCCCTGCGTGATGTCGACGTGAAAGGCAACGTCGACGAGACCCGCTTTCGCGAGTTCGACCAGCAATTCGCGCTTGGCTCGGATGCCATTGGTGAGCAGCGCTGGCCGCATGCTTTTTTGCGATAACCTGCGCACGATGGCGACCAACTCGTCCCGTTTGCGAAGCGTGGGATCGCCGCCCGTCACCTGTACATTGGTATTGGGGCCATAGTGATCGAAATTCAGATCGATGCGGCGGAACAATTCCTCGAGTGGAATGTCCTTCACGGCTTCAGAGTGCTCCGACAGGTAGCAGGCTGTGCAGTCGAGATTACAGCGCTGCGTGATCTCGAGCGCGACGCATCCGATCGGCCAGCGACGCCCCATGAGCTGACTTTCGGTCCATTGGTTGGCGGACGTGACGCGGTGCCGCGCCGCGCTGAGTGCATGATGGTAATCGGGAGGCCGCGCCGTGGGCTGCGCGAGGTGAACTTCGTGCGGTGCCATATGCGCGCCGCATGACAGGCCGCCGCTCGACACCATGCTAGCCGCCAATGCTCTAAATAAAGTCACCTGATGCCCCAATGACGTTTCGCCGCGCGGATCGACGTAGGTAGCTACTCGATGGGAGGACCGGTGAGGTGGTTGACGTAGTTGCTCAGCGTTTTCATGGACACCCCGACCATCACGTCCAGCAACTGCGATCGGGAATAGCCTTGATTGAGGAACGCTTGAACGTCGGCGTCCGAGCGCCATCCGTGCTTGTCGACGATTTGGCTGACAAGGCAGCGTAGCGCCTCGGTCTTTGCATCCTCTAACGGGGCTTTGGCTTTGATTGCATTGATCGCGTCCTCGGGCACCCCCGCCATCTTTGCGCCTCTGCTGTGGGCGGCGACGCAGTAATCACACTTATTTTCGACGCTTGCCGCCAGAATGACGATCTGCTGCTCGGCTGGCGTGAGCGCGGTGCTTTGGAAAATTTTGGACAGCGAGAGGTAGGCATTGGTCGCGGCCGGCGATTCGGCGGTGATGCCAAAGAAATTCGGCACGCGACCGAACTTCTTCTTGACCTCGGTTAGAGCATTGCGCGAGGCCTCAGGCGCCGTTTCGATAGTGTGGAGTTTGAACTCATGTTTGGTCATGATCCCTCCTGGTCCGATGTCACGCGAAACATTGAGGGCACGATTTCGATCCAAATCGCGGACCGTGATGAGACGGCATCTAGCCGACGGAGCTCACGGTAAACATTATAGTCCTGGTACGATCAGTCAAAGATAATTTCGGCCGCGTCAGCTAAGAACGGCTGGCTGCCTCAAACACATTCATGTTACCTAGTGAGCTCCGTTACCGGCGCCGCCCAACGAAACGCGAAAGGCGACACTATGCCAGGCACCAGACAGTTCGATCATGACACGGTGGTCGAGCGCGCCATGCTGCTGTTCTGGCGCAAAGGCTACGGCGCAACATCAATCGATGATCTGGAAAAGGCGACCCGGCTACGCCGGGGCAGCCTTTACAACGCATTCGGCGACAAGCAGGGGCTATTCGTCGCCGCGCTCAAGCGCTACGCGGCAATCATCACCGAGGAGCGGATTAAACGTTTATCCAACCCGGACCCGCGTAAGGGAATCGAAGGATTTTTCGATATTCTCATCGCACAATTGAGCGAACCGAGCCGGCCGCGCGGCTGCCTCCACACGAATACCTCACTCGAGTTCCCCCACGCGCCAGACGAAGTGCTTCGCATCATCGCCGAGCGAACCGCAGCGATCGAAGGTGCAATCTATATTATGCTGCGGCGCGCCCAGGCCGAATGCATGCTTGATCCGAAGGCTGACGCGCGTGCGCTGGCCCGCTTCTATCTTGGTGTCGCGAAGGGCATCACCGTGCTGCACAAAGTCTCCGGGGATATCTTGGCATTGCGCGACATCGTCAAGGTCGCGATCAGCAAATGGCCGCATCCCGAGGGCAAACGGCCGGGCACAAGCAAACGTGATCGTCGCGTTTGAATCCGGTTCTTGACCGGTCATTCCAGCATTGCAAGGATCGCCTGTCGCGGCATGGAGGCCGTCGATGGGCGGCAATCCGAAGTTCCGTCACAATCAGTCATCGCCGCCGCACCGGACGAAGGATCCGCGACGGACGCGTCGCGCCATTGCGGGGTTCCTGCTGGTGGGATCATCCGCGGGAAGCCGCTTTGTCGGGGCCGCGCACGCTCAAGCCGTTCCCACAACCGTGGAGCTGGATGGGCCGGATCACCTATCCCGGCGTCACGTGAAGGTGCGCCGCCCCAGTTGTTGTGGGGGTGAGTTTTGAGAACTGGTGGAAGCGCCGCTTTATTCCGCAGACCCAACAGCGCCTGGGAGATTCGCCGTGACAGCAAAGAACTGGCTCAAAGGGATGGTTGCCGGCTTTATAGCGACGGTGGTGCTATCCGTCTTAATGCTCATCAAGCAGCGAATGGGGCTGGTGCCGCAGCTCAACCCAATCGAAATGTTGGCGAAAATGGCTGGCGGATCGATGCCGGCTGTCGGCTGGGTCCCCCACTTCCTGATTGGAACCGTGGTGTGGGGTAGCTTGTTTCCGATCTTCGATGCCAGAGTTCCCGCCGGCAGTCACTGGCTGAACGGCATCCTGTTCGGAATTGGCGCGTGGATTTTGATGATGGTCCTTGTAATGCCAATGGCAGGGGCAGGTCTTTTCGGCATGGCGCTGGGCATCATGGTGCCCATAGCAACGCTCGTTCTCCACCTGATTTATGGAGCGGTACTGGGCGGCACCTATGGACTAGAGCATCCCGATCCGCTGCCGCAGTTTCAGGTGACGCATCGGTAGCTCTTGATGGAATGGACACCGAGCGCGGCGCGTCGGCATGACCGAGCGCGCCCAGCGCGAGGCCGGCCGCAGGGCCAAGACCGCCCGGTTCGACATGCAGCGGAAAGGCAAAGCCGTGGAATCGGCGAGACCGCAGGCTCATCAAGGTCGTGGTCGACGCCGAGACGGACCGCCTGCTCGGCGCGGCCGTGCTCGCGAACGACGGCGAGTTCGATCTGATGAATGCGGGAGCGCCTTATCAGGCGCACTCGATTGAGGTCAGCGGGAGTCGATCATGCGTAATTCCCAACAAGACATCGGAGTGCCAACCGGCGCCCCTGAGCGGACCATTGCGAAGGTTCTGGCTGGCCAAAAGGCACTGGTCACCGGGGCCAATTCCGGCATCGGCCAGGCGGCCGCGATCGCTCTCGGGCAAGCCGGTGCCGATGTCGTGGTCAATTACGTGACCGGCGAGGCCCAGGCGGTGGTCGATGCGATCCGTCGATCGGGCGCCGAGGCTTATGCACACAAAGCCGACGTGTCGCAGGAGGACCAGGTCGAGGACATGTTCCGCCACACGGTCGAACGGTTCGGCACCGTCGATATCCTGGTCAACAACGCCGGACTGCAGCGGGACGCGGCGTTTCACGAGATGACTTTGGCGCAGTGGAACACCGTCATCGGCGTCAATTTGACCGGTCAGTTCCTGTGCGCGCGGGCGGCTGTGCGCGAGTTCCTACGCCGCGGCATCGTTACGGCGGTGTCCTGCGCCGCCGGCAAGATCATCTGCATGAGCTCGGTGCACGAGGCGATCCCGTGGGCCGGTCACGCCAACTATGCCGCATCGAAAGGCGGCATCATGCTGATGATGAAGAGCCTTGCGCAGGAGGTCGCACCCCACCGGATCCGGGTCAACAGCATCGCGCCGGGCGCGATTCGGACGCCGATCAACACCTCGGCCTGGAGCACAGAGAAGGCCTACGACCAACTGATGACCTTGGTGCCCTACAAACGGATCGGCGAGCCCGAGGATATCGCGCGGGCGGTCGTGTGGCTCGCGTCCGACGATTCCGATTATGTCGTCGGCACGACGCTGTTCGTCGACGGCGGCATGACCCTCTATCCCGGTTTTACCGAAGGCGGATGATGGCGGCGAGCAATGGCATCGGGCGCAATCGAGGCTGTCCGCGGGCATTGGCCCGAATATTTGATCGAGGCCGCCGGTCTGGCGCTGTTCATGATCTCGGCCGGCGCCTTCGGGACATTGCTCGAATACCCGCAATCGCCGGTGCGCGGCATGCTTCCCGACCCGCTCGTCCGGCGCGCCTTGATGGGAATAGCAATGGGAGCGACCGCGATCGGTCTTATCTATTCGCCGTGGGGGCGCCAGTCCGGCGCTCATTTCAATCCCGCCGTAACATTGGCCTTCTCGCGGCTCGGCAAGGTCGCGCCCTGGGACGGCGTGTTCTATGTGATCGCCCAATTCGTCGGAGGGCTGGCCGGCCTCCTGGCGATCTCGGCCGTGCTCGGCAACGCCTTTCGTCGACCGCCGGTCGAATTCGTCGTGACGGTCCCGGGCTCTGCCGGCCCGCTGATCGCCTTTCTGGCCGAATTTGCGATCTCGTGCGGTTTGATGCTGGCCGTCCTTTACACGAGCAATCGCATCCGCCTGATGCGCTATACCGGGCTGTTCGCCGGTGCTCTGCTCGCCGGCTACATAACGGTAGAGGCGCCGTTCTCCGGGACGAGCATGAACCCGGCAAGGACGGTTGCCTCGGCAGCGCCGAGCGGGGTTTGGGACGGCGTGTGGATCTATTTCTTGGCACCGCTCCTTGGCATGCTGATTGCCGTCGATGCCTATCGTCTGTTGACCGGACGCACGGGCGTGATCTGCGCCAAGCTCAACCACATCACCCACCGGCGCTGCATCTTCCGGAACTGCGGCTTCAAAGAGCATGCCATCGACGTGCCGCGCCTGGTGGAGGGGCGCAGCCGGAGCAATACGGGCGCGCAGGCATTTGATTGAGTACGGAGTTGCCGATGGCGAGCGAGCGTTATGACGTGATCATTATCGGCACCGGCGCCGGCGGCGGTACGCTCGCCTATCGGCTCGCGCCGACCGGCAAGCGCATCCTGCTGCTCGAGCGCGGCGATTTCCTGCCCCGAGAGCGGGACAACTGGGACCCGACTGCCGTCTTCGTACATTCAAAATACAAGGCGCGGGAGACCTGGTACGGCAAGGACGGTCGGGCTTTCCATCCCGGCATCCACTATTACGTCGGCGGCAACACCAAATTCTACGGCGCCGCGCTGTTCCGCCTGCGCAAGGAAGATTTCGGCGAGATCCGGCACCATGGCGGGATCTCGCCCGCCTGGCCGATCGCCTATGCCGATTTCGAGCCCTATTACAGCGAGGCCGAGCAGCTCTATCACGTGCACGGCGAGCATGGGGCGGATCCGACCGAACCGCCGGCGAGCCGGCCCTATCCCCATCCGCCGGTCTCGCACGAGCTGTGCATCCAGGAGCTTCACGACGGGTTGCGGGCCCGCGGATACCACCCGTTCCCGCTGCCTCTCGGAATCCTTTTGGACGAAGCAGACGGGAAGCCGAAGCGCCACAGCGCCTGCATCCGATGCGATGCCTTCGACGGCTATCCATGCCCTGTCAACGGCAAGGCCGATGCGCAGGTGATCTGCGTCGACCCGGCGCTCGATCACCCCAACGTGACATTGCTCACCAACGCCTACGTCCGACGGCTCGACGCCGACGGCTCGGGGCGCACGGTGACGAAGGTTTTGGTGGAACGCGGCGGCGCGCTCGAGGAATACGCGGCCGAGATCGTCGTAGTCTCCTGCGGCGCGATCAATTCGGCGCTTCTGCTGCTGCGCTCCGCAAACGACAGGCACCCGCACGGCCTCGCCAACAGCTCGGGGGTCGTCGGGCGTCATTATATGCGCCACAACAACTCGGCCTTCCTGGCCCTATCCCGCAAACCAAACCCGACTATTTTTCAGAAGACGCTGGCGATCAACGATTTCTATTTCGGTGCAAAGGATTGGGATTACCCCCTCGGGCACATCCAGATGCTCGGCAAGTCGCACGGCGAGACGATCAAGGGCGAGGCACCGGATTGGATGTTCTGGAAACCGGAGATGCCCTTCGACACGATGGCACGGCACGCTATCGATTTCTGGCTGACCTCCGAGGACCTGCCCGATCCGGAAAACGGGGTCACGATCGATGCGACGGGCAGGGTCGTCCTTCACTTGACCGAGAATAACATGGAGGGACATGTCCGCCTCGCCGACAAGCTCAAAGACATACTGAAGGCGATGGACTGCGAGCCTCATCTCCTGCCGCGCGCGCTCTATCTCGGCAAGAACATCCCGATCGGCGGCACCGCCCATCAGTGCGGGACGGTCCGCTTCGGCCGCGATCCGCGGAGCTCGGCGCTCGATGTGAACTGCAAGGCGCACGATCTCGACAATCTCTATGTCGTCGACGGCAGCTTCTTCCCGTCGAGCGGCGCGGTGAATCCGGCGCTGACCATCATGGCCAACGCCCTGCGTGTAGGTGATCACTTGGTGGAGCGGCTCCATTGAGATTTGATCGCAAGGTGAGAGATCCAGGTATGGGTCAAAGCAGGCAAAGCAAACTCGCTTTCGTCCTGATTCTCGCTGTTTTATTGCTGCCCTGCGCGGTCCTCGCTCAACAAGCCCCAAGCCCACTGGTTCAGGGTGTTGGCCCCATCGAGATAACCGTCTCCGATGCGGACCGGGCGCTCAAGTTCTATTCCGAGGTGCTGTCGTTCGAAAAGGTTTCTGATCAGACCGTGCACGATACCAATTACCTACGTCTGGAAGGTGCATCGGCTTCGGGCGTACGGGTGGTGCGGATGCGGCTCGGGGATGAATACGTCGACCTTGTGCAATTCCCAGGGACGCAAGGCCGCTCTGTTCCCGCCGACTCGCGCAGCAATGACCGCTGGTTTCAGCACATCGCCATTGTCGTAAGCGACATGCAGCGCGCGTACGAGCGGCTGCGTGATGCGCATGTCGAGCAAATCTCATCCGGCCCGCAGCGCCTTCCCGATTGGAATGTCAATGCCGCCGGCATCGAAGCCCTCTACTTCAGGGATCCCGACCGCCACGCGCTGGAGCTCATCCACTTCCCGCCCGACAAAGGGCAGTCGAAGTGGCATGCCCCCGCGAACAAGCTGTTCCTCGGCATAGATCATAGCGCCATCGCCATCGGCGATACCAACACGAGTTTGCGGTTCTACCGCGACCTGCTCGGACTTCCCATTGTCGGCACAAGTGACAACTCGGGGATTGAACAGGAACATTTGTCCGGAGTCCCAGGCGCTGTTGTCCACATCACGAGCCTACGCGCGAGCTCAGGCCCGGGAATCGAGTTGTTGGAGTACCGATCTCCGCAAGATGGCCGCCCCATTTCGCCGGATGAGCGGGCCACCGATCTGGTTCATTGGGAAATTACTCTCATGACTGCAAACGCCAAAGGTGCTTCCGAAGAGCTGCGGAGAGATCACGCTCGTTTCATGTCACCGGACCTTATTACTCTCAACGAAGCTGAATTGGGTTTCCGCGAAGGCTTTGTGGCTCGAGATCCAGACGGGCACGCATTAAGGATTGTCGAGCCATGACACTCACCCGCACAAACATTCGATTCACCGCTTCCGGATTGGAAGTCCCTGCCGTAACCGCCGAGCAGATGCGCGAAGTAGATCGCATAGCAATGGAGGAAACCGGCCCCAATCTCTTTCAGATGATGGAAAACGCGGGTCGCAATCTCGCAGCACTCTCGATGGAGCTACTGGGAAACGGTTGGCAGCAGGCATCCTATCTTGTACTCGCCGGTAGTGGCGGCAATGGCGGAGGAGGCATCTGTGCAGGCCGACATCTCGCCAATCACGGCTGCCGCGTCAATGTATGCCTTGCTGACCCTGACCATTTGGGAGAAGTCCCAGCCTTCCAATACAAGGTGTTCCAGTCCACTTCGGGAAAGGAGATCAGAATTGCCGAGCTTGACCGACAGCGGCCCGATATCATCCTGGACGCACTCATAGGCTACGGTTTGAAATCCGCGCCTGTTGGTGGGGCTGTGCGCCTCATCGAATGGGCGAACGCGAGCGGAGCACCAATTCTCGCGCTCGACATTCCTTCTGGGAGGAACTCCACAACGGGTGAAGCACCGGGCGCTTGTATGTGGCCGCGCTGGACCATGACATTGGCGCTTCCCAAAACCGGCCTACTGCCAGACACGACTGGAGACCTGTTTCTTGCTGACATTGGAATACCGCAAGAGACTTATCAGCGCACACAGACGAAGTATGTAAGCCCTTTCGGAAAAGGTTATTGGATGCGCTTGGTGGCGTTGCGCCACAATGAAACAGCACGTGTCACAAGCCCGTCCTGAACGCTGACGCAAACACACCTGTTAGGAGTCGAGGAATGAGTACCCTCCCAATCGCCGACTATGGATTGATTTCCGATTGTCATTCAGCGGCGCTTGTCAGCCGCATGGGCTCGGTAGATTGGCTTTGTTTTCCACGGTTTGATGCTCCGTCGATATTCGGTCGCCTGCTGGACGACGACGCAGGGCATTGGTCAATTCATCCTACAGTCGAATGCACAACAACGCGTCGCTACATCGATCAAACCTTGGTTTTACAAACAACTTTCACGACATCTATAGGCAAAGCAGTGTTGCTTGATACCATGGCGGTCGGGAAGAACGAGCGCGGACACCAACTCGGGGCTGAGGCTCCTCATGCTCTGCTTCGTTCGCTGCGCTGCACGGACGGAGAGATGGAGTTCGAGTCAGAGTACGCGCCC
>Ga0318504_10000199_pt1 | contig 11786 bp, 10 predicted proteins | sample GRESIP084b2f17_FD_203679 | JGI IMG/M metagenome (GOLD analysis project Ga0318504, IMG submission 203679) | Tropical soil microbial communities from Luquillo Experimental Forest, Puerto Rico - GRE.SIPMG.084b2f17 | ecosystem: Environmental > Terrestrial > Soil > Tropical forest > Bulk soil...
CGCGGCACGGGCCGAGTTCGAGCGCTTGCGGCAGTTTGTGCATGCGGAGCGGCGGTTCCTTGATGGACGCGAGCGCGAGTGGCTGGCGAAAGCGCCCGCCCACGCGCTGCGGCTGGCGGGCACGCTCTGCCTGCTGGATTGGGCGTGGGATGAAAAGTCGACTGAAGAGCCGACTGAGATCGAGGCCCGCTACATGCAAAGGGCGCACAAGCTGGTTAGGGAATATTTCTGGCCGCACGCGCGTGCAGTGCTCCGCCTGGCTGGGCTCTCCGAGCGGCACGCCAGGGCGAAGCGGGCACTGCGCTGGATTCGGGCCAAACGTCTCAAGGAAGTCTCGGTGCAGGACGTTCGCGTGGATGCGCTGGGCCGCACGGTCGATGAGGCGGACGCCAAGGTAGTGATTGATGCCCTGGTCAGCGCCTGCTGGCTGCGGCTGAAGGTGGAAAATTTTGCCTCGCTTCGCGGCCGACCCGCCCTGCGCTGGGAGGTGAACTCTCTATTGCCGGAAATACCAGAAAAGCCGGAAAGCTGTATCAACGGTTGCGGGCGAAAACCGGAAAGAGACCTTTCCGGTGTTGCTGGTATTTGCGGCACACAACAGGGGGTCCCGAGCGAAACGGGCCGCCCCGCCCGAGGGCCTTCGACCCCGGCCCCATCCCCGATTGCCTGATCCGCGCGCCCAAGGTCGCCCGCCCGCCCGCGCTCGGCCCGGTCGGCGACAGCTTGGACGACCTGAAATGACCGCCGGTAAGAACAATTCCCGCCCGCCGTCTGCGTTCCGGCAGCGCGACGTTACCCGAGCAATTCGGGGCGCTGTCGCAGCGGGTGTGGACATTGCACGGGTCGAGGTCACGAACGCCGGGACGATCGTTATAGTCCCTGCCGCCGGGGCCACCACCGCCGGGGCCGCCGCTCAGAACGGTGAGAGCGCGGAGACGAACGAATGGGACCGCCTCTAATGCGGCGACCGCCGCAATACGTTAACGGCTTCATCGACCGTCACGGGAAAGCCCGGTGGTACTTCCGCCGCGCCGGCTTCAAAAAAGCGCCCCTGCCCGGTCTCCCATGGTCCCCCGAATTCATGGCGGCCTACGAGCGAGCGCTTGCCGGGCAGCCGGCGCCAATCGGCGCGGAGCGCACCATTCCAGGCACCCTTCGTGCCCTGGCTGTGTCCTATTTGGCCAGCCCGGCGTTCCGAACGACACGGCCCAGCACGCAATCCACCTATCGTGGCGTCATTGACCGGCTGTGCATCGAGCATGGTGACAAGCGGGTCGCGCTTCTGCAGCGCGAGCATGTGATCAAACTTCTTGCGGCCCGAGCTCGCACCCCCGGAACCGCCAACGCATTGCGCCGCTCGTTGCGGGCACTGATGCAACACGCGGTCGAGATCGGAATGCGGTCGGACGACCCTACCCGCGACGTGCGCAAAATCCCGACGGCTAAGGGCGACGGCTATCACTCTTGGACCGAGGCCGAGATCGCCCAATTCGAGCGCTACCATCCTGTAAGCTCTCGTGCGCGGCTCGCCTTCGCGTTACTACTCTATACCGGCCAGCGGCGTTCTGACGTGGTGCGCATGGGCCGCCAACACATGAGCGACGGCGCGATCTGCGTTTGCCAGCAGAAAACCGGCCGCGAGGTTTGGGTGCCTGTACATGGGACGCTGGCGCCGATCCTCGCAAGAGCGTCCAGCAATCTAACCTTCCTTCTAACGGACCAGGGAAAGCCCTACACGGCCGCAGGATTTGGCAATTGGTTCCGTGACCAATGCCGAGCCGCGGGCCTGCACGGATGCAGTGCTCACGGCCTCCGCAAGGCCGCCGCAAGGCGATTGGCCGAGGCCGGGAGCACTACGCATGAGATTTCAGCGATCACCGGCCACGCTAGCCTGAAGGAGGTTGCGCGCTATACTGAGGCGGTTGATCGGCGACGGCTTGCGGTGTCGGCCATGGCCAAAATAAGAACATCGAGTGACTAACCTTGGCATCCGGTTAGTCAAAATCGGGGAAAAGTCGTGAGAAATCAACGCTGAATTTTTCGCATGCTGGACCGCCGCGATCTCGAACCCGTGTTCTTCGCCCCCTTCGTTTCCTTGCTGATGCGGGTCGAGCCCGGCTGGATCGACTACAACGGCCATCTCAACATGGCCTATTACAACGTGCTGTTCGACCGCGCGGTGGACGAGGCCTTCGAGCTCATCGGCTGCGGCCTCGATTACGTCAAGACGCGCAAGCAATCCTGCTTCACCGCCGAGGTGCACGTGCGCTATCTGCGCGAGCTCCATGCCGGCGACCCCGTGCGGGTGACGTTCCAGCTGCTCGACTACGACGCCAAGCGCATGCACTTTTTCGAGCAGCTCTTCCACGCCGACGAAGGCTGGGTTGCGGCGACTTCCGAGAACATGTCGCTCCACGTCGACATGACGGCCGGCAAGACCGCGCCCTTCCCGGACGAGGTCGCACGCGGGCTTGCCCGCATGAAGGCCTCGCACGCCAATCTGCCGCGGCCGGAAGCCGCCGGACGGCGGATTGCGATGCCGGGGAAGCGCTGAACGGCCCCTCCCCATTCGGCGCGACGAGTGCCATCTTTAGCGTGGGATTCGCCGCGACCATGCGGCGCGCCGACACCAGCCGTCGGGATCCAGCACGGAACGAGGAATGGCCGAACCGGGCAAAGCGCCGCGCCACGACCCGCATGCGCCGCCGATGCCGCAGCCGGGCGGGATCGCCGCCCGCGCACGGGCGGCGGTGCTCGCGCCCTATCTCCAGGACCTCAATCCGGAGCAGCGGCTGGCGGTGGAGACGCTGGAGGGTCCGGTGCTGGTGCTCGCCGGCGCGGGCACCGGCAAGACCCGGGTGCTGACGACCCGCATCGCCCATATTCTCGCCACCGGACGCGCACGCGCCAGCGACATCCTGGCGGTCACCTTCACCAACAAGGCTGCGCGCGAAATGAAAGGGCGCGTCGGCGCCATGGTCGGGCAGATCGTGGAGGGCATGCCGTGGCTGGGCACCTTCCATTCGATCGGGGTGAAAATTCTCCGCCGCCACGCCGAGCTGGTCGGCTTGAAGCCCGACTTCACCATCCTCGACCAGGACGATCAGATCCGCCTGCTCAAGCAGCTGTTGGAAGCGGAGAACATCGACGAGAAGCGCTGGCCCGCGCGCGTGCTCGCCGGCCTCATCGACAGCTGGAAGAACCGCGGGCTCACCCCCGACCAGGTGCCCGCCGGCGAGGCGGCGAGCTTTGCCGGCGGCCGCGGCAAGAAGCTCTATGCCGCCTACCAGGAGCGGCTGAAGGTGCTCAACGCCGCCGATTTCGGCGATCTGCTGCTCGAATGCATCCGCTTGTTCCGCGAGCAGAGCGAGGTGCTGCGGCAGTATCAGGCGCGGTTCCGATACATCTTGGTCGACGAGTATCAGGACACGAACGTGGCGCAGTATCTGTGGCTGCGCCTGTTGGGGCAGGCGACAGCCCCTCCCAGGATGCCGTCACCCTCTCCCCTTGCGGGAGAGGGTGACGAGCCGCCGGAGCACAGCGAAGGCGGCGAGGCGGGTGAGGGGGATGCGTGCGTGGACGCAAAGGCCCCCTCACCCGGCTCCCCCCGATCAAATCGGGGGTCGCCGCCCTCTCCCACAAGGGGAGAGGGCATGAGCCCGCTGCCCGCGCCGGCGCGCACGCTCAAAAACATCTGCTGCGTCGGAGACGACGACCAGTCGATCTACGGCTGGCGCGGGGCCGAGGTGGACAACATTTTGCGCTTCGAGCACGATTTTCCCGGCGCCAAGATCATCCGCCTCGAGCGCAATTACCGCTCCACCGCCCACATCCTCGCCGCCGCCTCGCACCTCATCGCGCACAACCAGGGCCGGCTCGGCAAGACGCTGCGCACCGAGGACGAGCCGGGCGAGAAGGTCAAGGTGACCTCCTGCTGGGACTCCGAGGAGGAGGCGCGCGCCATCGGCGAGGAGATCGAGCAACTCCAGCGCGACGACGGGCGCGGCAAGAGCCACCCCCTCGACGAGATCGCCATCCTGGTGCGCGCCTCGTTCCAGATGCGCGAATTCGAGGACCGCTTCGTCACGCTCGGCCTGCCCTACCGCGTGATCGGCGGCCCGCGCTTCTACGAGCGCCAGGAAATCCGCGATGCGCTGGCTTATCTGCGCGTCATCCACTCGCCCGCCGACGACCTCGCCTTCGAGCGCATCGTGAACGTGCCCAAGCGCGGGCTCGGCGACGCCACCGTGCAACTCCTCCACGACCACGCGCGCCGGCGGCGCGTGCCGCTCACCGCGGCCGCGCAGGCGGTGACCGAGACCGACGAGCTCAAGCCCAAGCCGCGCGCCGCGCTGCGCGACCTGCTCGCCGCCTTCGAGCGCTGGCGCGCCCAGAACGCCACCCTCCCGCACACCCAGCTCGCGGAAATCGTGCTCGACGAGTCCGGCTATACCGAGATGTGGCAGAAGGACCGCTCGGCCGATGCCGCCGGACGGCTCGAGAACTTGAAAGAGTTGATCCGCTCCATGGAGGAGTTCGAGAACCTCGCGGGCTTCCTCGAGCACATCGCGCTGGTGATGGATACCGAGAAGAGCGAGGGCGAGGCGGTATCGATCATGACCTTGCATTCCGCCAAGGGGCTCGAATTCGACACCGTGTTCCTGCCGGGCTGGGAGGAAGGCCTGTTCCCGCACCAGCGCACCCTCGACGACCAGGGCCGCGCCGGGCTCGAGGAGGAGCGGCGCCTGGCGCATGTGGGGCTCACCCGCGCGCGCCGGCGCGTCAACATCTATTTCGCCGCCAACCGGCGCATGCACGGGTTGTGGTCGTCGAACATCCCCTCGCGCTTCCTCGACGAGTTGCCGGAGGCGGACGTGGAGGTGACGGAGTCCAAAGGCGGCTTCTCCGCCTACGGCAATACCGGCGCCTCGCGTTTCGACGAGATGACCCATTTCGGCTCGAGCTACGGCACGCCGGGCTGGCAGCGCGCGCGGGCGCGCGGGCGGTTCGGCGGCTTCGATGAGGATACCGAGGCGTATTCACCCGACGGCGCGGGCAACACCGCGTCCCCTCCTCCGCGTCGGAGCGAGGCAGGGGACGTGCAAGGAAGCGTCCGCCGCAAGCCGCGCACACGGCTTCCGCTCACCATCGAAGGCGAGCTCGTCGCCAAATCCACCGGCACCGTTTCCGACTTCGCGATCGGCGACCGCGTCTTCCACCAAAAATTCGGCAACGGCAACGTCACCGCCATCGACGGCAACAAGCTCACCATCCAGTTCGACAAGGCGGGCGAGAAGCGGGTGGTGGATAGCTTCGTGGAGCGGGTGTGAGTGGGGCGTTGAGCGGACCGGGCGCGTGGCCTGTTTTGCTCTGCCAAAACCTTTCACCGGCGTAGCTGAAACATCACCAGCGCCGCGAGCATGATAGCGCCGCCGAGCGCCTGCAGCGGCGTGAGCACCTCGGCGAGGAAGAGCGCGCTGCCGATGGCGGTGAGCAACGGCTCGAGATTCATGAACAGCGCGGTGCGGAACGGCCCGATGCGCACGGTCGAGGCGAACACACCGATGAGCCCGGTGGTCACCGCGGCGCTCAGCGCGATGAGCGCGAGCCAGCCGGTCGTCGTCGCGGGCGGCTGCCAGTTCCAAGTGGCGAGCGCGGCGATCACGAACACCACGGTCGAGGAGACGAGCGAGTACCAGGTGATGCGTAGCGCGTCGGCGCCGGAGAGCAGCGCGCGGGTGACGAGCAGGATCACCACCCGGCAGACGGCGGCGCCGAGGGCGGCGAGGATGCCCGCGGCCGCGAGCGTGGTCGGATGCGCGCCGATCATCAGCGCCAGCCCGAGGAAGGCGGCGATGGCCGCGGCGGCGCCGCGCCACGTGATCTTCTCGAGACCGCTTGCCGCCGCCGCCAATCCGGTGAGCAGCGGATAGACGAAGTAGGTGAGGATCGCGATCGGCACCTCGACCGTCTCGATTGCAGTGAACAGCAGAAACACGTTGCCGGCGAAGAGGAGGCCGAGACCGAGGGAAATCCACTTCGCGCGCGGGGCAAAAGCGACGGCCGGCGGAACGAGCTTGAGCCAGGCAAACAGCATCGCGACGCCAAGCACGGCACGCACGGCCGACATGGTGAGCACGTCGGCGCCGTCGATGAGCACGACTTTGCTCAACACGTCGGCGCAGGCGAACGAGGAGGCGCCGAGCAAGGCCGGGCCGATCTGCGCCAGACGGCTGCCGGCGTGGGGGGTCGAGAGCTGAGTCAAAACGGGGCGTATGCTGTGGCGGGACGTGCGGTAAGGGCGAGCGTAGCGAAGCGTTAGCGAAATGCCCAGCCGGACTTACGCGGACTGCCCCGGGTTGCGCCGCGTCTCATCCGGCACTGTGTCTGTGCTTGGCGGCGCGGCGGCGGCGAGGCCGCGCGCTGCGTGCAAACGGATTTAGCGCTCCGCGCGGTAACGACGAGCCCGGTCGGCCGGCGATAAGTTCCAGCTCCCGCCTCTGCCGTAACCCGTGCCGGGGTACGGATTTGGCTGACAAAATCCATAAACGCCCGACACGCTCGCGAGGCATTGCTGCTGCGAGGTGTAGCTGCAGTTGATCCCGCTGTGGCCGGTGCCGTAATTCGCGCACCAGCTGCCATTCGCGTCAGCGCGCGCCGCGCTCGTGGACAGGGATAAAGCAACGAACGCGATCAAGACAAACGGGATCGTGCGCATGACAGCCTCCTCGGCCACTCCCCGATCGATGGTAACGTTAGCAGATTTGATTGAAGTCCAACACCGCCAGTTATCAAACGCGGTCGCAAGGCCCGTTCACTTCTTCTCGAGCATCAGCGTGCCTTCCTTACGGATCGCGGGCGTGAATTTCTCCGCGACCACCGCCAGCAGCCATGGCAGCGCGACTTCCAGGCGCACGTGGTCATCGGCGACATCGATGAAGCCGACGGCGCCCTGGCCGAGCGCGCTGAGATTGAAGGCGAGCCGATCGCCGCTCCAGGTTTCCTCATGGATGGTCAGCAGCGCGGAATAGTTCGTGCGCGCGGCGGTGAGGCCTGACTTGATGCGGCGCGTCGCCTCTTCGCGGCCGAGGCGGTGTGGGATGGACACGATCAGGGGTCTGGACAATTCGAGCCTCCACGGATGCGAGAGCTCATATGGGGGACGCCATGCGTTCATGCCAGCCATACGCCCGGGACGGCTCGACGTTCCGTGGGCAAGACCGGGACCGCCATGACCGTCGGTTCGAAACGGGCCGCACCCGGGCTTATTGCGGGGATGACACGGACTGTGCAGAATCTTGCCTGAGCGCGCGGGCGTGGGCCGAACGCACATGGCGTACGCGCGCGACGACACAAGAATGACACGCACGAGGAGCGCACCCATGAGACTCAAAGCCACGCTGTATTTGACCGTCGCGGCAATCGGTATCGCCTCCGTGCTGGCGGCCGCGCCGGCGCAGTTGCGCGCCCAGACCGCCGTCGCCATCGACAATGACGACATCGGCGGCGTGGTCACCGGCGCCAACGGGCCGGAGGCCGGCGTCTGGGTGATCGCGGAAACCACCGACCTCCCCACCCGCTACGCCAAGATCGTCGTGACCGACGATCAGGGCCGCTACGTGCTGCCCGACCTTCCCAAGGCCAAATACAAGGTGTGGGTGCGCGGCTACGGCCTCGTCGATTCGCCCAAGGTCGACGGCGAACCGGGCCAGCAACTCAATCTGCGCGCGGCGCCGGCGCCGAACGAGGCGGCGGCGGCGCAGTACTACCCGGCGATCTACTGGTATTCGATGCTCAAGATTCCCGACAAGAGCGAGTTCGGCGGCAAGAGCAACATTCCGGAGAAGCTCACGCAGGTGGACTGGCTCAAGCAGACCAAGAACATCGGCTGCATCGGCTGCCATCAGCTCGGACAGCAGTCGACCCGCACGATCCCCGCGGCGTTCGGCGAGTTCAAGTCGGGTGAAGAAGCATGGATGCGTCGCATCCAGTCCGGGCAATCGGGCGAGCAGATGACCAACCAGCTCGCCGGCAATTTCGGCGGCGCGCCGTTCAAGTATTACGGTGACTGGACCGACCGCGTCGCCAAGGGCGAGCTGCCGAAGAGCAAGCCGCCGCGGCCGCAGGGTGTCGAGCGCAACGTCGTGATCACCTCATGGGAGTGGGGCACCGACAAGCAGTATCTGCACGACCTGATCTCGTCGGACCGGCGTAATCCAACCGTCAACGCCAATGGGCCGCTTTACGGCTCGCCCGAATACTCCACCGACAACATGCCGATCCTCGATCCCAAGACGAGCAAGGTGACGTTCTTCAAGATGCCGGTCGAGGATCCGAACATGCCGGAGTCGCTGGGGCCCGGCCATGCCGCCAGCATCAAGCCGCTGCAGACCTCGGCCTACTGGGGTGACGAGAAGACCTGGGATACCCGGGCCAACAACCACAACGCCATGTTCGACAAGAAGGGCCGGGTGTGGATCGCGGCGACGGTGCGCGGCATGGACAATCCGGCCTTCTGCAAGAAGGGCTCCGACCATCCCTCGGCCAAGGTCTTCCCGCTCGAGCGCTCGCCGCGTCAGGTGGCGATGCTCGATCCGAAGACGATGAAGTACACGTTCATCGACACCTGCTTCGGGACGCATCATCCGCAGTTCGGCTACGACGCCAACGACACGCTTTGGCTGAGCGGGACCGGGCCGGTGGCGGGCTGGGTCAACACCAAAATGTTCGACGAGACCGGCGATGCGGCGAAGTCGCAGGGCTGGTCGCCGTTCATCCTCGACACCAACGGCAACGGCAAACGCGACGACTACGTCGAGCCCAACCAGCCAATCGATCCGGCCAAGGACAAGCGGATCGTGCCGGGGTCGGGACCCTATGCCGTGATGCCGAGTCCGGTCGACGGCTCGATCTGGTACACGACCGGCGTCTTCGGCGGCCCACCGGCCTTCCTTCGCTTCGATCCCGCGACGGGTCTGTCGGAAGTCTACAACGTGCCGCTGCCGGCCTTCGGCATCCGCGGCGGCGATATCGACAAGAACGGCGTCGCGTGGGGATCGGCCTCAAGCGGCCATCTCGTCAGCTTCGATCGTCGCAAATGCAAGGGCCCGCTCAACGGCCCGAACGCCACCGGCAACCACTGTCCGGAAGGCTGGAGCCTCTACAAGTATCCAGGCCCCGGCTTCGAAGGCCTCGGCGATAACAGCGCCGAGTCGAGCTATTACACCTGGGTCGACCAGCACAACACGTTGGGACTGGGCGAGAACATCCCCATGTCCACCGCCAACCTCAACGACGGCTTCGTCGCGCTCAAGGACGGCCAGATGGTCATGCTGCGCATCCCCTACCCGATGGGCTTCTATGCCAAGGGCTTCGACGGGCGCATCGACGATGCCAACGCCGGCTGGAAAGGCCGCGGGCTGTGGAGCACCAACGGCGATCGCACGCCCTGGCTGATGGAGGGCGGCAAGGGGAGCAAGCCGCGCGCCGTGCATATCCAGCTGCGGCCCGATCCGCTGGCGCACTGAGCGGGATCGAACGCGGCAGATACATCCGCCCGGCGCTGCACCGTCAGCGCCGGGCGGTTCATTTACAGGTGGTTGGTCGGCGCGCGCGGGCTTCGACGCGCGGCGCGTACAAGCCGTCCGGAATGGAATAGACTTCGGGGCTGCGCTGTTACCGCCAAAGCAAAAGACCGCTGCAACCTGGAGGATCGATCATGACCGTAACCCGCCTCGCCCTCGTCGCCCTCGCCTGCGCCGTCGCGGCGCCCGCGAGCGCACAACTCCTCCAGCGCAAGGACCTGAGCTATCCGATCGCGCTGACCATTGCGCAGGCCGCGTTGGATGACTGCAAGGCTCGTGGCTACGCCACCTCCGTGGTCGTAGTCGATCGCGGCGGCAACACCGTGGTCGCGCTGCGCGCCGACAATGCCAGCGCGCACACCATGGAAAACGCGCGCCGCAAGGCCTACACCGCCATGACCTTCAAGATGACGACGGCGGAGTTCATCAAGGACATGGCGACGCGGCCGGTGCGGCGCGAGCAGACCACGCTGCCGAACGTGATCGCCATCGACGGCGGCGTGCCGCTCAAGGTCGGCAGCGACGTGATCGGCGGGGTCGGGCTCTCCGGCTCGCCCGGCATCGACGAACAGTGCGTGATGGCGGGAGTCAACAAGGTCAAGGATCAGCTGCAGTGAGCAGGCGAATGCAACACGCTGGTCGCCGTCCATGATGAAGCGCGAAACATTCGCGATCGCGAACATCTATGTGCCGGCGAAGCGGCGCGCCACGCTCGACCCCAAGAAGGCGCAGGAGATCGCCGAGAGCATACTGCAGGTCGGCCTGCAAACCCCGATCCTGGTGCGGCAGGATGGCGAGCGCTTCGTGCTGGTGGAAGGGCTGCATCGCTTGGAAGCGTGCAAGCAACTGGGCGAGGACACGATCGTCGGATACCTCGTGCAGGCCCGGCGGCACTAGCGCGTGCAGTGAATAGCAAGGTGGGCAAGGCGCGGAACGCGCGCCGTGCTCACGACCTTTGTCAGTCCGGCTTGCGAAACTTGAGCACGAACTCGTCCACCGGCCCGGTCGGACGATTGACCGAGAAGTCGCGCGCGTCCTCGGGGTGGCGCAGGAAATCGCCCTCCGCGACGAGCTTGAAACCGGCCGCCTCGACCTCGCGGCGGAGCACGCCCTCTTCGATGCGATGGAGCGTCTTTCCGACCGCGGCGCCGTCGCCGGGCCGCGCCGAATGGTCGGCGATCACCAGCATGCCGCCGGCCTTGAGCGCCGCGTAGAGCTTGCGATTCATCTCGGCGCGGTCGACCTCCATATAGGTCGTGTCGTGGTAAAAGAAAAAGAACGTGATGAGGTCGAGATCGCGCACCTCGGCGGGAAGCGGGTCGTCGAACGGCCGCACCAACGCGACGACCTTCGTCATCGCCGGCGTCTTTATGCGCGCCTCGAATCGCTCCTTCGCGCGCGCGCCGAGGTCGGTGGCGTTCTGGGCGTAGACGACGCCGCCTGCGCCGACCGCGCGCGCCATCAACTCGGTGCTGTAGCCGCCGCCGGCTCCCATATCGAGCACCTTCATGCCCGCGCGTACGCCGGTGAAGGCGAGAAGCTTCACCGGATCGCGGCGCTTGTCGATCTCGCGATCGGCGTCGCTGCGGTCGGGCGCCGCCACGATGGCGGCATAGTCCGGCGCGCTTTGCGCGACCGCGGCGGCCCAAGCGAAGGCGAAAAGCACAACACAAGCGAGCATGCACGCCGATGCACGAGCGCGCGCGCCGCAACGCAATCCAATCATGGCATATCCTCCTTACGACTCCCTGCCTTCGGCGCTACTTCGCGCCGACCAATCGCATGATCATCGGCGTCCAGCGGTCGATCTCGCTCTGCATGAAGCGGGTGACCTCGGCCGGACTCATGGCCCTCACTTCGATCGCGTCTTGCTCGATCTGGCGCTTGACTTGCGGGCGCTCCAAGGCCTTGACGACCTCGCGGTTGGTGCTCTCGACGATGTCGGGAGCAAGCCCGGCCGGTCCCGAGAGCGAATACCAGGTCGTGGCGACGAACTCGGCATGGCCGAGCTCGCGCAATGTCGGCACATCCGCACGGTAAGGGAGCCGCTGCCCGGAGGTGGTGGCGAGCGCAAGGAGCCGGCCGGCGCGGACATGCTCGGCCACGATCGACCAGGTCAGCATGCCGACCTTCACGTGACCGGCCACGAGATCGAGCACGGCCTGCGCGCCGCCCTTGTAGGCCACGTGCACGAGCTTGATC
>Ga0318504_10000207_pt1 | contig 11703 bp, 13 predicted proteins | sample GRESIP084b2f17_FD_203679 | JGI IMG/M metagenome (GOLD analysis project Ga0318504, IMG submission 203679) | Tropical soil microbial communities from Luquillo Experimental Forest, Puerto Rico - GRE.SIPMG.084b2f17 | ecosystem: Environmental > Terrestrial > Soil > Tropical forest > Bulk soil...
CCTCTTCTCGGCGCACCCGGACACTGTGGCCCAAGGGGGCGAAGTCGGCGTAGCCGCGGCAGTCAATCGCAAACTGCGGACAGGCCTTCACGCAGGAGTAGCACTCCCAGCACATATTAGGCTCGATGTTGAAGGCCCGGCGGTAGGTGGTATCGATGTGCATAATGTCGGATGGGCAAATATCCACACACTGTCCGCAGCCGTCGCAACGCGTCATGTAAACGAAGGTCGGCATGTTCCCTCTCCTGTATCGAAGGCCGATGTGGGGGCCGATTAATAATGTCGGGTCTGCCGAGGGACGCTGCCGTAAATTGCGGGCGCGTCGGCAGGAGCCGGCAAGTTGCTCCTCGTGCCATTTGCTTCGGCTACTCTTTTCTCCAGGGCAGCAGCAGGCTTGAAGAACATATGCGAGAATTTGGACCACGGAATTGATCCAAATAGCACCGTGGTGGTGAGGAGATACAGAGCCAGGAACACGTATGCCCAAGCGATGTTACCCGTCGCCTGAACGCACGCCCACACCAGGCCAAAGGTCACGCTCAAGACAAGCGAGACGATAAACAAGTCGGCGCGCACGAAACGGAACGGTGAATTTCCCTCTGCGGCGACATCGACTCGGATGAAAAACCAGAACCAGTAGCCGCCGAGGCAAACCATCAGGGCCCCGATGTACCACAATGTCGGTAAACTGGCGGGCGTAGGGGTGGCAGGCGTGGGGTACGCGAAGACCATGATAACGGTGGTGACGACGTAAATCACAAAGCCGTACATTGTCAGGAGATGGGCAACTCTGCGCCGCATGTTGCAGAATTCACCCGAAGCCATGACATCAACCACGGCCGTCTGCACCGCGATGGCCACCATCTCTCTGCCGCCGACCTGCTGCTTCGCTTTATTCGTGGAATTCCGCCAACTGTCAAAGAAGTAGGTCGCGCTCTTCTTGTGCACGATGTCGAAAAGCGTCCCTGCGGCGACCAAGAAGGCCATTACGACAACGTATGCCTGCATGACGGTGGGTGGTACGGACGCTGAAAGTTCGGCGAACGGGTTGCTGATGAACATGGTAGACGCTTGTCTGGAAGGATCTCCAAGAGTACGGCAAGCACTATAGTCGCGTGCAACTCGGCGCTTCAACCGCTTGCCGCCCGAATTGTCTGATAGTTCACGTATATCGGCGGCACCCGGCTCGCGATAGACCCGAACTATTGCGGTATGTATGGTATGAATTTTTGTGGTGAAACCGGGAACGGCTATACTGGCGAAAGCTTCTCGTTTGGCCGCTGGACTCAAGCCCGGAACAGAGACTGCAAATTTCGATTGCGAGTGCTGGCACGCAACGGAGAATTGTCATGACGACGCAGATGGCGAAGACCACCTACGATAGCGGTGAGCCGATTCCGTATGTCGACAGCCGAATCTACAGCGATCAAAGTATTTTCGAGGAAGAGCTTGAGAAGATCTGGAAACGAGTATGGCTCGTTACCGTGCACGAATCGGAAATTCCCGAACCACTCGATTTCCGGACCATGACCGTTGCCCGCGAACCCATCGTCATCGTACGCGGCTCGGACAACAAGATTCGGGCTTTCCTGAATGTATGCCCACATCGCGGCAATCTAATCCTGCGGCAACCTTCGGGAAGCCTGACCGTGGCCGAACCGTCGGGAAATGCCAACCACATGACGTGCATGTTTCATGCTTGGCAATTCGACTGCTTCGGACGATGCGTTGATATTCCCCGCGCGAAAGCCGGATATCAGGATCGGCTAAGGAAGGAAGACATTGGCCTTAAGGCACTCCCTTGTGAGGTCACGCACGGCGGCTTCGTCTGGCTGTCATTGGATCCCAATGCGCAACCACTGTCTGCATACATCGGCCAGGCCTTCGATATCATGCGGGAGGAGCTCGACACCGAGCCGCTCACGATCTTCCATTATCACAAGGCCATCATACCGAGTAATTACAAGCTCTGGCACGACACCAACAGCGAATTCTATCACGACTACATGCATTATTTTAATCGCGCCACGAGCATGCTGCAGAAGGGATACTTCGAACGACAGTACACGACCTTCCCCAACGGGCACTGCACCGTTGGATCGATGGAGGTGAAATACGACGCCTATCAGGGAGCGGCCGACCGCGTTCTGTCGTTTCCCGGCATGCCGCGCAACGGCTGGAAGATGGTCGATTTGTTCCCGGGAGCCACATATAACATCCGTGGCTCGTCATTGCGCGTCGACACGATGACCCCGATCGGACCAGACCGGGTCATGATCGAGTTCCGCGGTCTCGGCCTTAAGCGCGACACCGAAGATGAGCAGGCGCAGCGCGTCCGCGACCACAATACCATCTGGGGACCGTTCGGGCGCAACCTGCATGAGGATCTCTTGGGAATCACCGGACAGGGGGTCAGCATGCGGCCGGGCTCGACGCCGCGGCATATCCTGCATGGCCGGCGCGAAAACAATTCCATCCACGACGAAATCGGCATGCGACACTTCTATACCGAGTGGTCGCGCCGGATGGAGCGATCGCCCTGCGATCCGTTCTCCGACACGTTGGTGGCCGCCGAATAGATCGCGGCGCTGCGGCTAAGGTGGTGGATCATGAACGCCATGGCAAAAACCGAGGTGAAATCCGTCGATCAGGCGATTCGGGATGTCATCTATCGTGCCTGTCTCTTGCTGGACCAAGAGAAGTTCGTGGAATGGCTCGCCCTGTGCGCGCCGGAGTTCAGCTACCGCATCACCACCTATAGCCCCGAGATCCGCAGGCAAATGACTTGGTTCGAGCAAGACGTGGCTGGGCTCAAAGCCATGATCGACCTGCTGCCGAAGCACAATACGGATCACGGCCGGCTCACCAGGCATGCGACGGTCTACGCGGTGGAGGCCGATCCATCGCAGGGCGAGGCCAGCGCCACGACCTCCTTTGCCTGCTACCGGACCATGCTCGATGGTATCAACTCACACATCGACTCGGGCGAGACGCAGCTGTTCCTGATTGGAAAGTATTACGACCGGTTCCAGCTGGGCGAGAACGGCCCGCGCTTCATCGAGCGAAACGTGGTTCTCGACACACGCCGCCTCGATAAGGGGTCGCACTACCCGATCTGAGCCGTGTTGGTTGCGGTGATCCAAAACGCAAGGGAGCTAGCAATTGGGTTGGCAGAGGCTTTGCTCTGCGCAGGAGGTTGCGATCGGGCGGCTCACCAGCGCCGAAGTTCAAGGCGTGAAGGTCCTGGTCACCAGGGTGGGGAGTGATTTCTTCGCGCTTCCGCCGCTTTGCCCGCATATGGCCGAACCGCTGGAAATTTCCGGAGTCTGCGCCGACGGGATGCTGACCTGCACCAAGCACATTTGGCAATGGGACCTGCGAAGCGGCGAGCCGAGAGGCGAGGCCGAGAAGCCCCTCCTCTACTATCCGACAAGGCTGCAAGAAGGCGACCTCTGGATCGATTTCGATCACGAACTCACGTATGATCATGACAATTGAAGTTCAGTCACGTCGCGCCCTTGAGCAGTGTGCTCTGCTCGAGAAAGCTCTGTGTGATCATCCTGGCCAGACGCCGCATGACCAGGTAGCCGGCGCGCGCATCCTGATCCAGAATCTGCAGTAGCGTCTCACCTTCGATTTCGAGCAGCCGGCATTCTTCCAGCGCGATGACGGTGGCAATGCGCCGCGGCTGATCGCCCAGAAGCGCGGCCCAGCCGAGAATGTCGCCGGCTGGAACGATGGTGCCTTGCGCCGCGGGACGACCGTCGCCCCCGAGAACAAATCGCAGCCGCCCGGCGGCAACCACGTACGCGCTGCGCACAGGATCGCCGACGGAGTAGACGGTCTCCCCTTCGTCCACCGTCTGAGGTCTGGCGACTGCCGCAATCTTCTTGACGGTCGCATCCGATACGCCATCGAGTATGTCGGTGGACCTCAGAATCTCGAAATTGTCGGATTCGATCGCAGCTAAGGACATTCTCGTCTCTCCAACTCACTCGGGATTAGCTGAACTTGTCGTAGCGAATGTCGCGCACTGGCAGCCGACCCTGAGTGATCAGCATTCGAATCGACACGTCGACCAGAATCGGCGGCCCAGCGAGATAGGCGACGCGTCCCGCAAACCTTCCGGCGAGATCGCGCGCAGCGACCTCGTGCGGGAATCCAGACTCGAACGCCAGCAACGGGTAGCGCTCTCGAATTTCCGCCGCTGGAACATCGTGGGACAGCGCGACCGTAATTCGCAACATGGTCGGGAACGCGTCTGCGAAGCGGTGCAGTCGATCGAGATAGAACACATCGGCATTGCTGCGGACGCCGAAGTAGACCGCGGCTTCGAAGTGGTCGAAATGCCGCGAGGAGCATCCGGCCTCGAGAATCGACATAATGGAGGCGATGCCGGAGCCACCGCCGATACAGACAATCGTCCGCTGCTCCTGCGGCGTGAAGATCGCCTTGCCCAGCGGACCAAACCATTCGATGGGATCGCCGGCGCCGGCGCGCGAGAACAGCCAGTCGGTGAACGCGCCGGCCGGTTTTCGCTTGACCACGAATTTCGCTTGCTTGGCAGTCCCGGGATGATTGACCATCGAATAGCCGCGGTAACCGGCAATGGACGGAACCCGGAATACGACGAACTGGCCGGCATCGAACTCAAGGGCAGGATCGAGATCAAGCGACAGCTCGACCGTGTCCTGGGTCAGCGCCTCGACGCGGGCAACCGTGCCCCGACCGAAGTACGGGCGAACCCGCATCATGGACGCCAAATTGACGCTGCCCGGAATTTCGAAGCTGCAGTCGCTGAGCGCGCGGGTCTGACAGAGTAGCACCTCGTCGCGATCAGGGCGCAGATAGGCCTTGCCGGGCGCTTCTCCCCAGTCGCCGACGATCACGCCAGCAATACGCCGTGCCTTGCACGTTCCGCAGGTGCCGCTGGCGCACTCGTAGGGAACTGCTACACCCGCGCGCAAGGCCGCATAGAGGAGCGGCTCCTGCGGCTCGGCTTGGAACGCACAGCTGGAGGTCTTCGATCGCGCTTCGATCAGCGCGGCCCTCCTCGGCGTGGAGCGAGGGGCAGAAAAGGCAAGGTCTTGGGTTTCGTTCATATGGAAAGTCCGGGCATAGCCGCGAAATGGGCCGAGCGAGGGCGTGTGACGGAAAGGGCGGGCATGTCAGCTCGGCTTGCGGATGCGTCGCGAGTAGGCGTCAATGAAATCTGCTGCCGCCTTGCTGCCGTGCGCGAACGATTTCATCGCCTCCTCATGCAGCAGGGACAGCACTTGCATCTTGATCAGGTTGGCATCATCGTTCTCGATCACGTCCTCCAAGCGACGGGGCCTCGGCAGATTCACCTCCAGCACCGCGCGTACTCGCGCCGGTACATTGGTCATGACCAAAATTCGATCTGCGAGAAAGATCGCCTCGTCGATGTCGGTGGTGACGAAAAACGTGGTGCGCCGCGTCTCTTCGTATAACTTGGCGTAGTATTCCTGCATCAGCTTCTTGGTCATGGCGTCGAGTCCGCGGAACGGCTCGTCGAGGATCATGACTTTCGGCTCGTTGATCATCGCGCGGGCAAGCTCTGCGCGACGCTGCATCCCCCCCGAGAGCTGGGTGGGGTACTTGCGACGAAAAGCGCCAAGGCCGACCTTATCAAGCAGAAGCTCTGCTCGCTTTCGCGCATCCGCCCCGCCCTCGGCGCGCGCCCGCGGACCAAACATGATGTTGTCGTAGGCGGTCATCCAGGGGAACAAGGCGGTCTCTTGAAACAGCACCAGCCGATCGCGCCCGGGCTCGGTGACCGATTTGCCGCCTATCCTGATCGTGCCCGAGGTTGGCCGTTCGAAGCCCGCCAACAGGCGAATGAGCGTGCTCTTGCCGCACCCCGAAGGGCCAATCATGACCGTGAGCCTGCCGCGATCGATCGTGAACGAGCAATCGCGAACTACAGTCTTTGCAAACTGGGCGGCGCCGTATGATTTGCTGACGTCGCGGACCTCAATTTCGGCGACGGTATCAGTCGCAGCGCGCTGGGCCGACGCGGCAGCCGAAGGATGGGGAGCTTGCGGCAAAGGCATGACGGTCATCGCACTGGTCCGGCTCGATGTATCATTGCTCGCGCAGCCAGGGGGTGGCCAGCTCGCCGAGCTTGCGCAATAGCGCGCTCGAGATGTACCCAGCAATGCCAATGCTGATCATGCCGACGACGATCTGCGTGTAGGATCCGCCCACGTAAGAATTCCAGATAAAGAAGCCGAGCCCGCCGCCGGCGCCACCCATGGAGCCGGCGCTGCCGCCCCCGGAAATCATCTCCGCGGCGACGACGACCGCCCAAGCGATGCCAATGCCAACCGTGGCGCCGACGACGATCGAGGGCACCGTTCCGGGCAGAATGATGCGCCGAAAAATGTCCCAGCCCGACGATCCCATGGATCGTGCCGCTTGGTAGTAGCGCACGTCGATGGCCCGTGCACCATCGATAACATTAATGACCACCGCATAGAACGCGCCGAGGAACGTAACGAACATGATCGATAGTTCCTGCGTCGGCCAGAAGATGATCGCGGCCGGGACCCAAGCCAGCGGAGGAATCGGTCGCAGCACCTCGAAGACCGGAAACACGGTCCCGTAGAACGCCTTGCTTACGGCCATGGCCAGCCCAAGCGGAATGCCCACCAGCATCGCGGCGAAGAAGCCCAAGAATACTCTTCGCATACTCAAGTACCAACTGAACCAATAGCTCGGGTCAGCCATAAGGTCGCCAAAAGTCAGCACGACGGCGCTGGGCGCCGGAACCCGCGAGATGCCCACGCGCGATACGATTTCCCAAAGCGCGATGAACACCACGGTGGCCACCACTCCGCGCCAGAACTTGGTGCTGGCGACGGTCTGGTAGAGGCGTCCTGAGAGAGCGCTCGGCTTCGGCATTTCAACGCTCCCGCTCGCCCGCCGCAAAAGCCTTCAAGGCTTCCTCGTGCACCGCCGCGATAGTCTCATCCAGGTACTCGCGGAACCGTTTCGTGGTCAGTACGCTGTAATCTCGCGGATGCGGGATATCGACCGTGAGAATCTTTTTCGGGCGGCAGGGCCGCGTCGTCATGATCACAACGCGATGTCCGAGAAAAATCGCCTCCTCGAGATCGTGAGTGATGAAGAAAATGGTAACCTGGTTCCTGTCGAACGTCTCGAGCAAGGCCTCGTGCATCACCGACTTGGTCAGCGAATCGAGCGCGCGGTAGGGTTCATCAAGCAGCAGTACCTTCGGATCATTCATCAGCGCGCGTGTGATCTCGACACGCCGGCGCATGCCGGAGGAAATTTCACCCGGATAGTTGCTCTCGAGATCCCGCAGCCCCGCTTCCGCCAGCATCGCGCGGCCCTTCTCGAAGGCCTGCTTCTTGCTGAGCCGGCCCTGCATCATTGGACCGAACGCCACGTTCTCAATAATCGTCTTCCAGGGAAACAGCGCACCGTTCTGAAACACCACGATCCGATCCGGTCCCGGTGCTGCGCTCGGCCGGCCGGGCCCGCACAGCAATGCATCATCCAGATAAATGGTCCCCGACGTGATGCTGTGGAAGCCGGCGATCGCGTTCAAGAGCGTGGTCTTGCCGCATCCAGAGGGCCCCACTACGACCGTAATCTTTCCGGCAGGAACGTCGAACGTGCAATTGTCCACCGCACGGATACTGGCCGTTTCCGAACCGTAAATCTTGACGACATTGACGATCCGGATCTCGCCCTTGTGGCGTGCCGGTGATGGGGATACCGGCGCTTTCGCAGCGGCGCTGGGACGGTCATGCGTCGGCAGCGGCGCGCGATTCACTTTTCGCCCCCCATGGCCAACTCGCGCGCCCGCCATTGCATCAGGTAATTGCCGAAAATGCGCACCGCTGCGCTGGTCGCGTACCCCACCACCCCGAGGGTGATCATGCCAATCACCATCGTCGGATACTGCACCATGGTGTAGGACGTATTGATCAGATATCCGAGGCCGTACTGGCCCGATACCATCTCGCCGGCAACCAAGGAAAACCACGCGACGCCTACCGAAATCTGCAGTCCCGTGAAGATGAAAGGCATCGCGCCTGGCACAATCACGTGCCAAAACACTTGCCGTCTTCTTGCTCCGAGACAATAAGCGGCGCGAACGAAGGACACGTCGATCGATTCGACCCCGAGCATCGTATTGAGCGTCGTCGCATAAAAGGAGGCGAGGAACGTCAGGAATACGATGGGAGTCTCCGATCCCTGGAACATGATGATCGCCAACGGTACCCAGGCGAGCGGCGGGATCGGGCGTAAGAGTTCAAACACAGGAAAGACATACTCCTTGAACCTCAGCGACCATCCCAGGAAGAGTCCGAGCGGCACGCCGGTCGCCGTGGCAAGCAGAAAGGCGATGGAAACTCGCCGCCAGCTGACCCAGATGTGCTGATAATATTCCGGCGAATAGATCGAAAGTCCGTAAGTTGGATCCGGACTTAACCATTCGCTGATGACCGTGGTCGGCCCGGGCATCTGCGAAAAGCGCGGGAGCTTCCAAACCTCGACCGTCAGATACCAGAAGGCAAAGAAAAGCCCGAACCCAAGCAGCATCAGATACGGGCGAGGACTGCCCAGCCATTGTCGCAGGCGATAGGCCGCGACTTTGACCCGCCGCACCCGATCAGTGCCATCCGCAGAGCGACCCGCCGGGGCGTCGCTCAGGCTGGCATTGATTTCGCCGGCGGCAAGCATCGGTTCTAGCTCTTTCACGCCGTCCCTCTCACTGTGCCGACCCAGCCACCCGACCGGGTCCGGCCGAGAGGCCGAGAGTGGGAACCCGAATGTTTCGGCGAAACGAGAGTGCCGTCGTTCATGAGCCAGTGTAGGCGGAGTCCGGCAGTGCCTTCACCTCACCGACCGGAGCCTTCAAGTTGCGACTCTTGAGAATCTCCTCAGTGAATGTCGGCATCACCGCTTCCGGGCGGATATCTGCTTTGATGCTCTTGATCTCGACGAGGAACTTGGCCGCCTTGGCGATCAGTTCCTTCGCCTCCGGTGTGAAGGTATAGGGCAACATGATGCGGGTGGTCGTGCCGCCTTCCGATTTCGGGTAGGTCCCGTAGGCGGAATACCACAACGTCCTTTGGCCAAACCCGGTCGTTTGCTCGAGCGCCATGGCGCTTACCGCCATCGCGTTTTTCTCGTCGCCGAAATACAGCTGCGCATCCAGCTCGGCCTCGAGCCACGCTTTTACGACGTCGGGACGCTGCTCGATGAGTGCCCTCGGCATCACCATGAAGCCGCCGTCGTTCTCATTGACGGAGGCGCCCGTGGCTACTTTGCGGGCGAGTTTATCCAGCGCGAGCCGGGATGTCGTCGGCTCCCACATCACCGCGGCATCGAGTTTGCCAGCGCGGAACCCGCTTGTGATCACCTCGATGCTTTGATTGAGATATTCGGAGGGAGCGATTTTAAACCGCTTGAAGACGGCTTGCGCGAAGCGATCGGTGCAACTCCCCTTCGGCACCGCGACGATCTTGCCGTCGAGCCACTTTATGCCCTCTTCCGGCGATTGGAATTTGGGCGCGTCGACGCGCACCAGGAACGCGTTGCACTGGTCGTAACCCAGCCCGAGCACCGACACGATGCGAATGTCACGGACATTCGAATGGCTGGTGGACACGATTGCCGGCATATCGCCGACGTAGCCGATGTCGACTTTGCCGGCGAGCATGCCATTGACGATGATGGCGCCCTGCAGGCCTACCTGGAAATCGACCTTCGAGCCCTTTGGAAGATATTTCTCGTAGAACTTTTTGCTGCGCATGATGACGCCGGACCACGACTCCGTGTAGTAGGGCTGATAACCCACCACTAGCTCGATCGGAGTGCCCGGCTTGCCGTAGTCCTTGATCTCCTCGGACAATGCCGGCTGGGCACAAGCCAGCATGCAGCCGAGCCCGGCCGCGACCGAAAAGAGACACGCTCGGAAGCTTCCCAAAATTCGTGGCGAACTCGTTGCGACACGCGAAGCGATGCCATGCGATCCATCTCCGAATCTACGAGACGGCCGCGGCCGTGCGGCCATGCCATGAGAAATCATTGCGTCCTCCCTGGTGAGATCGCGGAACCGTAACCGAGGTACCGTCAACGCGCCCTTCGGGGCGTTCGCGTTTTATTAAAGCCTATGGACGGCGATTGTGGCTGTCAAACGATGGCGGTGAATGAGGTAATTTCCGGCGTCTATCAGCGCGGAAGGCAAACACACTACTCTCAAATGATAGACAAGGCCGATCGAAAATCCAGATCGCGCTCATTGTTCGCGTGAATAGACCGATTGATGGCCGCTTGGGCCTTTGTTGTTGACGAAGGGGCGATCGGAGGGCATCACCACCAGTAACCTGATCCGCACAGATGTTTTCCCTGCGGGAACAGCAACGATGGCCTTGGTCGGTGAATCCCGTTTGCGGAACAACGCAGTCGTGGTTGCCGCCGCGATCTTCGTTACGCTGCTGCTTGTGTCGGATTTTGCCGCGGCGCAAACCTCGCTGAAGTTCACACTAGAGGGGAAACTAGCGGGACCCGTGGCGCCGTTCACCGTTGGCATCGACAAGGGATATTACGCGGCGGAAGAGTTGAATGTGACTATCGATACCGCACGGGATTCGGCCGATGCATTGAAACGCATCGCGTCGGGTGAATACGATATGGGTTTTGTCGATATTAATGCACTCATCCGGTCGAGGGATCAGAATCCAGAAATGCGGGCTCGGGCAGTGTTCATGGTCAACAACCGGCCGCCCTATGCCGTCATCGGACGAAAAAGCCCGGGGCGTGGTGCAACCGAAGGACCTCAAAGGCAAGAAGCTGGGCGCGCCCGCCGCCGACCTGAGCTACGCTCAATTACCTATCTTCCTCCGGGCAAACAGCATCGAGGCGTCCGCCATCACGGTGATAAATATCGGGTTGCCGGTGCGCGAACCGATGCTCGCGGCTGGCCAGCTCGATGCCGTAATCGGCATCTCATTCGAGACCTACGTCGACATGATCGAGCGTGGCGTGCCTGTCGACGATATCAGCATGATGCTGATGGCTGATTACGGCGTTCATGCCTACGGCAGCGCAATCGTGATCAACTCGGACTCCTCCTCCGCAAAGAGCGACGCCATCAAGGCGTTCCTGCGGGCTTTTCTCAAAGCTTTGAAGAGCACGATAAAGGCTCCGGTGGCCGCGATCTCCTCCGTGGTTCGCCGCGATGCTGCCTCAACAGCGAAGTGGAGCGGACACGCCTAGAGCTCGCCATCGAGAAAAATATCCGCACTCCCGAGGTGGCAACGCTTGCCTATGGCGCCGTCGATATGGCCCGTCTCAATGAGTCTATTGAGCAGCTCGGTTTTGCTCACGGCTTTAAGACCAAATTCAGAGCCGAGGATATTTTCGATCCCGCGTTTCTGCCGCGCGCTAGCGAGCGCCGGGTGCAGTGATCGAGCCCTCACGACGCGCGAGAGCGCGGGCCGTGTCCGTGCGACTGCTTCGCGACCCGCGGAGCGGGTGGCCGCAGCAGCGCCGGAATCGGCGTGGCCTTTACCGACTGGAGCATCGCTTTCGCCATCGGCAACATCGGGTCCCCGTCGACCCAGATCAGCCCGACCTGTCGAACCACCTCGGGCTCGACCAGTTTGACGAGACGCGTGCCCGGAAATCCGCCGATGACGAGTT
>Ga0318504_10000222_pt1 | contig 11366 bp, 10 predicted proteins | sample GRESIP084b2f17_FD_203679 | JGI IMG/M metagenome (GOLD analysis project Ga0318504, IMG submission 203679) | Tropical soil microbial communities from Luquillo Experimental Forest, Puerto Rico - GRE.SIPMG.084b2f17 | ecosystem: Environmental > Terrestrial > Soil > Tropical forest > Bulk soil...
GAATGCCACAACAAGTGCAAGAGAATGAAGTACCCCTGCGAACTTATTCACGACTGTCCTCCCGTGTTGCGCACAGGTAGCGGTGCAACTCGATGCTACGGTTTTCGTGGTGGCTGTCCAGACGGTGTACGTGCGAAACGCGGGATGGAGTTAGGACTAAGGCAGTCATGTCCGCTATTGGCACAAAGCGGACATCCGGACGCGCTCAACAAATGTCCGCTTTCGGGGGTAAAGCGGACATGACGCGGACGTGCTGCGGTGTCTGCTTTTGACCCAAAGCGGACATTGACCGGTAACCAAGCCACTTCCGCTCCAGCGACTTGACCCGCTACGATGCCTCGGGCTGAGGCTTGGGGAAGACAATGGGACGGCGCTCCAGAGCAGGTGGTGCATCCGTCAAAACGCGAGGCCGAAAGCCGGCAAGGCCAAAGCGCCTTAGCGGAACAGCAGCTCGGCCTCGTAGGTCATCTCCCGCCGGCCAGGAACCAGAGGCCGCGCGGCTCGCCAGCGAATTGTCGGCAATGAGCGAGATTCTGCGCCTGATCTCGAACTCGCCGAGTGATCTTGGAACCGTCCTTCAATCGGTAGCCGAACAAGCTGCACACATCTGCCAGGCTCAATTCGTCGATATCTTTCTGGTTGAAAACGACAAGCTGCGCGACGTTGCTTGGTTTGGCGAGCTTAAGCGCACGCTAGTATTTCCGTTAGATCGTTCCAGTGTATCGGGGCGATCCATTTGCGAAATGCGACCCGTCAGCATCGACGATCTTCAGAACGCTGGGGACGACCTCGCTCTCGGGCGAGAGATGGCACGCAGGGATGGTCATCGCAGTATCCTTGCCGTACCGCTAATCCGAGAACGACGAGCGGTTGGCACTATCATAATTCGCCGAACCGAGGTCCGACCTTTCGAGCAAAAAAATATTGCTATGCTGACGAACTTCGCCGCCCAAGCAGTCATAGCCATCGAGAACGCACGGCTGCTCAACGAGCTGCGCGAGTCACTGCAGCAACAGACCGCCACCGCCGATGTGCTCAAAGTCATAAGCCGCTCGACCTTCGATTTGAAAACGGTTCTGCAAACTCTTGTCGAAGCAGCTGCCCGACTTTGTGAGGCCGACAAGGCTGTTATTACTCGACAGAAGGGTGGAGCGTTCTATCGTGCCGAGTTCTACGGATACTCCTCTGAATTCATGGACTACGCCAGAAGTATCCCAATCGAGCCGGAACGAGGCTCGGTTAGTGGACGAGTCTTGCTCGAAGGCAGGCCGGTCCAGATCCCCGACGTGAAAGCCGATCCAGAATATACGTCGGTCGAAATGCAGCGACTTGGCGACTATCGCACCGCCCTCGGGGTGCCCATGCTCCGCGAGGGCGTTCCAATCGGCGTTTTGTTGTTGTCACGATCCGAAGTCAGGCCATTCACCGATAAGCAGATCGAGCTGGTCACCACCTTCACCGACCAAGCGGTGATCGCAATAGAGAACACGCGACTGTTCGAGGCCGAGCAGCAGCGCACGCGTGAACTCAGCGAATCCCTGGAGCAGCAGACAGCAACGTCCGAGTTGCTTGGCGTAATCAGTCGTTCGTCGGGGGACCTCGGCCCCGTGTTCGAATCCGTTCTCGCGAACGCAATCCAAGTTTGCGGAGCCAAGTTTGGCGGACTATTCCTTTGTGAGGGAGACGCAGTTCGAGTTGCGGCCTTTCACAACGCGCCAAACGCACTGGCCGAACTATGGCGCCGCGAACCCCTGTTTCGTCCTGGGCCAACACTGGCACTTTCGCGCAGTATTAAATCAAAGCAAGTAGTTCAGATCGCCGACATGTGGGCAGATCAGGCTTACCACGAGCGCGATCCTGCCCGCATTCAGGTCGTTGAACTCGGTGGCTTCCGAGCCGTGCTCTCCGTGCCACTCGTTAAAGACCATGAAGTGATCGGTGCATTTACCATCTGGCGACAGGAGCCTGGTCCGTTTGCCGATAGACAGATCACGGTCGCAACTAACTTCGCGAACCAAGCCGTCATCGCCATCGAGAACACGCGGCTGTTGAACGAACTGCGGCAATCGCTGGAGCAGCAGACGGCTACGGCGGATGTGCTGCGCGTTATCAGCAGTTCGCCGGGCGAGCTAGAACCGGTATTCCAGGCCATGCTGGAGAACGCAGTCCGCATCTGCGAGGCCAAATTCGGCGTCCTGCATCTCAGTGAGGGAGACGGCTTCCGCCTCGCCGCGATGCGTAATGCACCGCCTGCGTATGCCGAATTGCGGCGGCGCGAGCCGGTGATGGGACGGCCCAATCCCCGAACCGCGATCGGACGCGCGGCCGCAACGAAACGAACAGTACAGATCGCGGATGTTCAAGCCGAACCGGGTTACTTCGATCCGCTACCAGGCTTCAGCGGCACGCAAATGCCTGCGCTCACCGGCGCTCGGACCATCGTCGCCGTGCCAATGCTCAAGGACGATTCGCTGATTGGTGTCATTATTATCTATCGCCAAGAAGTTCGGCCGTTCACCGACAAACAGATTTCACTGGTGCAGAACTTCGCCGCGCAGGCCGTCATCGCCATTGAGAATGCACGGCTGCTCAACGAATTGCGTGAATCACTGGACCAACAATCCGCGACTGCCGATGTCCTCAAGGTTATCAGCCGATCGACGTTCGATCTGCGGAGAGTGCTGCAGACCCTAGTTGAATCAGCTGCCCGGTTCTGCGCTGCCGACAATGCCACTGTCATCCGCGAGAAAGATGGGCTTTTCTACACCGCTGAGGCCTACGGTTATTCTCGCGAGTTTTTGGACTACATTAGGAATACCCCGATCAAGACCGAACGAGGTTCAGCATCAGGACGCGCGTTGGTCGAAGGTCGCGTCGTTCATATTCCTGACGTAAAGGCTGATCCGGAATACACCTTCATTGAAGCGCCGAGATTGGGCGACTTTCGCACAGCTCTCTGCGTCCCAATGTTGCGCGAGGACGTCCCGATCGGCGTTCTTACTTTGACGCGCTCGGAAGTACGACCCTTCACCGATAAGCAGATCGAATTGGTTACGACCCTTGCCGACCAGGCTGCGATTGCGATCGAGAACGTGCGGCTGTTTGACGAAATTCAGGACAAGAGCCGGCAGCTTGAAGTGGCTAGCCAGCACAAGTCGCAATTTCTCGCCAATATGAGCCACGAGCTGCGCACGCCGCTCAATGCCATCCTGGGCTACACCGAATTGATGGCGGACAGCGCTTACGGCGAGCCGTCGGAAAAGATGCTGGGAGTGCTCAAGCGATTGGAGGGCAATGGCAAGCACCTGCTTGGGCTCATCAATGACGTGCTCGACCTCTCCAAGATCGAGGCTGGTCAACTGGAACTCGAACTCTCCGACTACTGCATTCAGGACATTGCCCAGACCGTCCGCAGCACGCTTGAGCCGCTGGCGTCTGACAAAAAGCTCGCATTCAAAGTCGAGATGGCCTCCGAACTACCGCCAGGGCGTGGTGACGGCCGTCGTTTGACCCAGGTGCTGATCAACCTTGTCGGCAACGCCATCAAGTTTACTGATGCTGGCGAGGTCGCCATTAAGGCCGAAGCGAACAATGGCTCATTCTTTGTATCGGTCCGCGACACCGGCCCCGGCATCTCCGCTGCCGATCAGGCCAACCTGTTTCAGGAGTTTCAGCAGGCCGACAATGCCATCACGCGCAAGAAGGGCGGCACTGGTCTAGGGCTCGCCATATCGAAGCGCATCATTGAGATGCACGGTGGAAAGATCTGGGTCGAGTCGCAGCCCGGCCAAGGCTCGACCTTCACGTTCGCGCTGCCGGTCATCGTCGAGCTCCAGGTAGACGCCGCATGAACCTCCCCCGCGCATCGGCAGTCTCTTCGGCTTAAGTCGTCGTTTGATACGAGACGCTTGGAAAGTTAATCCCTCCAGAAGTTTTTGAACCGGTTCGGCGTCAAGACCGTGTAGCGGACCGTGGACATGATCGATCGGTGGCCGAGATGGGCTTGGATGGCGCAATGGATAGGCTTGCGGCGGTTATCCGGTGGCTTTTTCGGCTATGTCTGGGGAAAGAAATACCGGGCCTGCTTCGCCGCGAACTGAGTTGTGGGTTAACCACAGATCGAGCGCACGTGGCGGGCAGATCCTGCCTGGCGTGCCGGGCGAGGTGGCGAAGGTAGGCGTTATGGCACTGGGACGGGTCCATTTGAGCGTCACGGGCGCCCGCGATCTGGCGGAGGGTGCGCTGCGCGGCATCGGATTTGATCACGATGAGGCACGCATCGTCGCCAATCACGTTATCGATGCCGCGTTGTGCGGCTATGAATATTCGGGCCTCGCCAAGATCCTCAACATTGTGGACAGCGAACACTTCAAGCTGCCACGCCGACCCATGAAGGTGCTGCGCGAGACCGACGTCTCGATCGCCTTTGACGGCGGCAACAATGTCGGGATGCTGTCGCTGTTTTACGCGGCAGAGGCCACAGTCAAGAAGGCGGCTGCGCATGGGATTGCGTTGATCTCGGTGAACGATGCCTGGATGAGCGGGCGTAGTGCCTACTATGTCGAGACGATTGCCAATGCCGGTCTCGTCGCGATCCACACCGCGTCCAGCTCGCGACAGGTGGCTCCGCTCGGTGGCGCCAGGGCGATGCTCGGCACGAATCCACTGGCGATTGCGGTTCCGTCGTCGCGCGGGCCGATCGTGCTCGACATCGGGACCTCTGCCTACATGATGACAGACGTGATGCTGCGCGAGCGGCTGAGCGAGTTGCTTCCCGAAGGCGTGGCGATCGGGCCCGACGGCAAGCCGACCAGGGACCCGACGCTTGCACGCCGCGGCGCATTGCTTCCTTTCGGCGGCTACAAAGGCTTCGGGCTGGCGCTGATGATACAGGCATTGGGATTGCTCGCCGGGTCCGGCTCGGAGCAGGAGAGCGACTATGGCTACCTGTTCATCGCCTTTCGGCCCGACCTCCTCGGGATAGCGGATGTTTTCAGCCGGCAGGTGACGCAGCTGATTGACCGGATCAAGGCGACGCCGCGGCAAGCTGGCATCGACGAAATACGCATCCCGTCGGAGCGGGCATTTCGCTCCCGCGAACGTGCGCTTCGCGAGGGCCTGACCTTCGATCGACTGGTCTTCGATGCCCTCGTCGCCTTGCGTGAGCGTCGAGGATAACCGAACCGAACGTCCGCTTTTGGCACGTAGCGACTGGCGGGCATGTCGCTTTCGCGGACGCTTTCGGGGGAAGAGCCGACATGGCGTCGGACATGGCTAAATCGACACTAATGATCGCTTTCAAGAAGATCACCACGTCGCCGGATTTGACCTTCGACGTGATGGTTTGTGGCGCCGAGGACACGCCTCTGGTGCTGCTGCTGCATGGGTTTGCGGAATCGTTCTCTATGTGGCGTTCGCAGATGCCCAAGCTTGCGACAATGGGATACCGCTCCGTAGCTCCAAGCCAGCGTGGCTATTCGGCAGGTGCGCGGCCGGACACGCGCGAGCCCTCAGGTTACAGCTTCGATCACCTCATGACAGACGCCCTGTCCATCGCGGCGGCCTGCGGTCGGGCTACTGGCCGTTTTCACGTCGTTGGCCACGATTGGGGCGGCAGCATCGCCTGGGGTATTGCCGACCGTTATCCCGAGCGCGTTGCTTCTCTCACCGTCCTCTCGCGTCCGCATCCGAACGCCTTCAACCGCGCACTCGCGGCGCCGGATGGTGAGCAGAAGCGCCGCTCGTCACATCATTGGTGGTTTCTTGAAGCTGACGCGACCGCGCGAATTCTTGCCGACGACGCCCGCTGGCTGCGCGAGCGGCTCAAGGCGAATAAAGTGTCGGAAGCAGCGATTGCAGAGTACATAGGCGTCCTCGGAAATCCCGCGACAATGGAGGCGGCACTTACCTGGTATCGGGCGCGCGGCGCGATTCGTGCGCCTATTGGTATCATTAGAGTACCAACTCTATTCATCTGGGGCGACGCCGACGATACCGTCGGCCGAATGGCAGCGGAGGGAACGGGGGAGTTTGTTGCATCAGCCTATCGGTTCGTGGAGTTGCCCGGCGTGGGTCATTTCGCTGTCGACCAAGCGCCAGACCAGATCATTGCCCTGCTGCTCGATCATCTAGCAGCGCATCCAGCGTGAAGGACGCCGTCGCCCTCAAGCGACGCTCGAATTTGGCACCTCTCCGACATTGCGCGATGTCCGCTGTCCGGTCGCTATTGGGGTAATAGCGGACATGGGCCAAGGCCCCGAAAATGACGCTAATGACAACGCTACTCGCCACTGCCGATAAAGCGATCGAATAACAGACCACTTTTGTTGCAGTGCATGAGTCCGCTTTTGGCACAAAGCGGACATTCCACGACTGAGTTCCAATGTCCGCTTTTGGGGGTAAAGCGGACATGACGCAGACATGCGCTGATGTCTGCTTCTCTAATCGGCCGGGTGGGGTCAAGCGCTTTCAGACCGTCCACGGCGGCGTCAATGTCACTCGCGGGCTCGTGCTTCTCTCCGGACTCGGCGCTAGGGCCCTTCCATCATGGGATCCGAGGACAAGGTGGAACAATCTTTTGAGCGGCCTTTCCGTCGAGAGAACGATAGGTCCAAGCAGACATGCGAACTCACCTCATCCCTCGTCCCGCGAGGGACATTATTCCACCGCTTGGTGGAGCTCGAGTTTCCTCCTATCGCATTTGATCCTGAGCAGCCCTTAGGCCGCCGCAGCTTCTCTGGTCCATCTGAATTCAGTGCCATCAATCCAGATGCGATGCATAATCACGGCCAACCGTCGAGCCAGTGCAACGATTGCCTTTTTCATCCCGCGGTGCCTGGCGATCTTCATCGCCCAGGCCTTGAGCCACGACCATTTTGCCGAACGTAGCAGCATGACCTGGGCGGCTTCATAGAGTGTTGTCCGCATCATCTCGTCTCCGCAGCGAGATATGGCGCCAGGACGATCGCTCTCGCCAGATTGGTCCCGGGCGGGTGTCAATCCGAATACGGCCCCAACGGACTTTGACTTCCGAAAGCGAGCTGGCACATCGACAGTGGCGCGATAGGTCAGCGCCACCACTGGCCCGACACCGGGCACTGTCATAAGCCGCCGACACACCTCATCGTTACGCACGGCAGCCAGCACGCGCCGGTGCAGAATGCTGATCTGTTCGCGCAGCACCCGGCGGACAACAAGCAGTGGTTCGACTAATGCCAGCAGGTCGGGGAAGTTCTCGACCAGCTCTTTAACACGGGCCTCAAATTTGACCGTGCCCACGACGCCGACCTTGAGACCAAAGTTACGCAAACTGGCACGCAGATCATTCTCAACAGCGATGGCCTCCGACTGCAGCAGCTTACGATGGGTCAACAGCGTGCGCAGTTTCTGGCTGCGCAGCGTCTTTACATGCACCGGGCGATAAAGCCCCACCCGCATCATCTGCGCGATGCCGCGGGCATCATTGCGATCGGTCTTGTTGATCCGTGCCTTCAATACCGCTCGCATGTGCCGCGTCTCGACACAAATCACCGGCAAATCTGCTTCGGCAAGCGCGCTGAACAGCCACTGCGATAGCGGTCCAGCTTCCAGGCCAATCCGCTTGAAGTGGTAGGCAGGATTGTTCAGAACCGCGAGCAGAGCGTCAGGTTCACTCGCCACCTTCACTTCTCGGGTGATCTTGCCCGTGCCATCCACAATGCAGACGCTCGTGTCCTTGACCGATACGTCCAGTCCCGCAAAATAGTCCATGCTGCGCTTCTCCTACTGATGCTTGAGGCCGCATCTGCGGACCTCGTTTCACCATCAGCCTGAAGCGCAGCACCCCAAATATTCAGCTATCCACAAGAACGCCGGCCGATTACCCCATCTTTTGACCCAAAGCGGACATCGCCGACCCCCGACCTGACCACTTCCAGTCTCCCGGCTTGACCCGCTACGATGCCGCCTTCTGAGTTTGGGAGGGGCAATGAGACGACGCGAATTTATTGGCCTGATCGGTAGCGCTGCTGCGGCTTGGTCGCGCGGTGCTCACGCGCAGCAACCAGATCGGATGCGACGCATTGGCTGGCTGGAACAAGGACAGCCCGATGATCCGAACGTGCAGGCCCGCATTTCGGCAGTCAGACAGGGTCTGGAGCAGTTGGGATGGGTTGTCGGCCGAAACCTTCAAATCGACTACCGGTGGGGCGTTGTCAGCTTCGAAATGGCGCAACGCCTCGGTGGGGAGCTGTTAAGCCTATCGCCGGACGTGGTGCTTAGCGTCGGCAGCCCCGGCGTGAAGGCGTTGCAGCAGGCGACGACTTCAGTGCCGATCGTTTTCATATTTGTCGCCGAACCCGTCGACCAGGGCTTCGTACAGAGTCTGGCCCACCCTGGCGGCAATATTACCGGCTTTGCTTATCTGGAGCGGACGATCGGAGCGAAGTGGCTGACGCTGCTCACGGAGATCGCACCGAAGGTCAAGCACATCGCGTACGTTTTCAGCCCAAAGGCGGCACCCTATGCCCATTTCTATTACGAGTCGGCGCAGGCAGCCGGCGAGAAGATAGGCGTACAGATCGACATAAATCCGGTGAACGAGCCTGCGGATATCGAGCCGATCCTGTCTCACCTCGGTGCCGATGGTGGTGTGATCTTCAACGCCGACGCTTTCACGAACAACAATCTCAAGCTGGAAATCGATCTGGCGGCACGATATGGCGTCCCCGCCATCTATGGAGGCGGGAGCGGCGGCGCTAAGGCAGGCGGCTTGATTTCCTACAACCTCGACGTCCCTGCGCAGGTCCGGCAAATCGCTCCCTATTTCGATCGTATTCTCGGGGGGGAGAATCCAGCCGATCTTCCGGTTCAACAGCCGACGCAATTTCAGTACCTCATCAACCTCAAGACCGCGAAGGCACTCGGCCTCGCCGTACCGATGACGATGCAGATGACCGCCGACGAGGTGATTGAGTGAGGCGCCGCGACTTTATCACACTCATCAGCTGCGTAACGACGTTACCCTTTGCGGCTTTGGCGCAGCAGACTGGCGCGGTTTGGCGCATTGGGTTTCTCACACCACGCTCGCGCCCCAGTCCTCCCGCTCACGATACGTTTTCTGATGCCTTTATCGATGGCATGAGCAGTCTCGGCTACAGCGAGGGAAAAAATCTAGTCATCGAATGGCGCTATGCGAACGGAGATTATGCGCAGCTCGCCGGCTTCGCAAACGAACTGGTGAGCATGAATCTGCCGGTGATTGTGACCTATGGGACAGCCGCAGCGCGCGTCTTGCAGAAGGCTACAACGACAGTTCCTATTGTCGTCGCGGCAGCAGTTGATCTGGTCGGCGCCGGGATTGTTGACAGCTTGGCACACCCTGGCGGTAATATTACTGGCTTCTCCGTCATCGATGTTGATATTAGTGCGAAGCAGCTTGAGCTGCTAAAGACCTTCTCACCCAAACTGTCGCGCGTCGCGGTGTTGTTAAATCCTGGCAATTCAGCCAATCCCCTCGTGTTGAAGCATGTTGAGTCTAATGCATCGATATTGGGCGTGCAGGTTATGGCGGTGAATGCAACCACTCCGCAAGGGATTGAGACTGCCTTCGCCGAAGCCGCGCAGCAGGGTGCCACCGCGCTTATTGTTGCTGCTGATGCATTCTTCTCCGCTCAGGGGTCGCAGATCGCCAGGTCAGCGGCTCAGCATCGATTACCGACGATCAGTCTTTATAAAGACCATGTTCTCGCGGGATGCCTCATCAGCTACGGCCAGAACGTCGCTGAGTTCCATCGGCGAGCAGCGACCTACGTAGACAAAGTACTGAAGGGCACAAAGCCCCAGGATTTGCCTGTAGAGCAACCGACCAAATTTGACATGGTAATCAATCTCAAGACTGCCAAAGAATTTGATCTTGTTGTGCCGCAATCACTGCTCGCCACTGCCGACGAGGTGATCGAATGAGGCGGCGGGGTTCGTTACGCTTCTTGGTCGCGCAGCAGCCTGGCCGTGAAGCGGCTCATTAACGCCACGATCCATTCGCTCAGAGGGCTGCGCTACACCATCGCGCATGAGGCCGCGGTTCGCCAGGAGGTGATCGTCCTGGCTTTGGCGGTGTTGCTCGGCTTCTTCGTGGCACCTAGCCCGGCTTGGTATGTGGCTATGATCGGCGTGCTTCTCATTTTGCTCGCCGTCGAGTTGTTAAATACCTCGATTGAAAGGCTGTCCGATCACGTTACTCCAGAGCACCATACCGAAATCGGAATAATCAAGGATGCGGGTTCTGCTGCCGTGTTCTGCCTGCTGCTACTAGCCGGGCTGGTGTGGCTGGCAGCGATCGCTGTGCGCTTCGGATTTCTTTAGACGACGCGAACCGGCCTGCATGGGTTTTCCATATGACACAAAGACATCCGAAAGCACTCAACCGATGTCCGCTTTCGGGTGTAAAGCAAACATTGATTGTGGACGTACTCCGATGTCCGCTTTTGACCCAAAGCGGAAATAAGCCTGTCCCTTAACGAGGTTCGGTTGAACAGCTACGATCTCCTTTCCTAAGGCTCGGAGCGGTAATGAGGCGGCGCGACTTCGTCACACTTCTCGGCGGCACAGCGGTTTTATGGCCGATTGCGGCGTGGGCACAGCGCGAGCAGACTGCGCGGATCGGTGTGCTCATGAGCGTGGGCGATGACCCGGAAGGACAGGCCCGCATTACAGCGTTCCGACAAGGCTTACAAAAATTGGGCTGGACCGAAGGTCAAAACGTACGGATTGACGTTCGCTGGGCCGCAGGCGATGCCGCCCTTGAGCGTAAATTTGCAGCCGAATTGGCTGCACTCGCCCCTGATGTCATCCTGGCCACGGCCAGCCCGACTGTTGCGGCGTTGCAAGCGGTAACTCGAACCGTGCCGATCGTGTTCGCACATACCGTCGATCCAGTCGGCGCTGGATTCGTGGATAGTCTGGCGCGGCCGGGCGGCAATGCCACCGGTTTCGTTTTGTACGAGTACGGCATAGGCGTGAAATGGCTCGAACTTCTCAAAGAGATCGCGTCCAACGTATCGCGAGTAGCGGTGCTTCGAGATCCCGCTATAGCTGCCGGGATAGACAATTTGGTGCTATCCAATCTGTAGCGCCGACATTTGGCGTGGAGCTGACCCCCATTAACTTGCGCGACCCTGGCGAGATCGAGCGTGCGAGTTCAGCATTTGCCCGCTCATCTAATGGTGGCCTCATCGTAACGGCGGCTCCAATAGCCACGGCTCATCGCGATCTCATCATCACGCTGGCTGCCAGGCACAAATTATGTGCGGTCTACAATTTACGTTTCTTCGTCACAGCGGGCGGCCTGATCTCCTATGGAACCGATGTCTACGATCTATACCGGAGGG
>Ga0318504_10000237_pt1 | contig 11122 bp, 10 predicted proteins | sample GRESIP084b2f17_FD_203679 | JGI IMG/M metagenome (GOLD analysis project Ga0318504, IMG submission 203679) | Tropical soil microbial communities from Luquillo Experimental Forest, Puerto Rico - GRE.SIPMG.084b2f17 | ecosystem: Environmental > Terrestrial > Soil > Tropical forest > Bulk soil...
CTTTTGGCACAAAGCGAACATTCCACGACTGAGTTCCGATGTCCGCTTTACCCCCCAAAGCGGACATCGGAACTCAGTCGTGGAATGTTCGCTTTGTGCCAAAAGCGGACAAAGTGCATTGCAGCAAAATAGTGCGCTATTCGATCACCTCGTCGGCGCGCGCGATCAGCGACTGCGGGACGGTGAGCCCGAGTGCCTTCGCGGTTTTGAGATTGATTATCAACTCATACTTTGTCGGCGCTTGCACCGGCAGATCGGCCGGCTTCTCGCCCTTGAGGATACGGTCGACGTAACCCGCGGCGCGGCGGTACGGATCGATTGAATTGGGGCCATAAGAAATTAAGCCACCCGCGGTAACGAAAATGCGCTGCGGATAGACCGCCGGCAAGTGGTAGCGCGCTGCCAGGGCAATGATCAAATCGCGATGAACGATGGCGGGCCCGCTATTTGTTACGATGATCCCGCCATCGGCATCGCGCGCCAACGCGCCGACCGCCTTCTCGAGCTCGGTGGCAATCATCACGTTCACGGGGCGCAACTCCAGCTCGAACGACCGAGCGAACGCTTCCGCTGCGCCCCACTGACCGATGCCTGCGAGGGTGCTTGAATCCCGAAGCAGCAACGCGCGTTTCACGTTCGGGGCGATCTCTTTGAAAATTTCCAGCCATTTGCCGGCGGAAACGTAATCCGCGGTTGCAAAGCCTGTCGCGTTACCGCCGGGCCGTGACAGGCTGTCGATCAACCCACCGCCGACAGGATCGGCCACCTGGACAAATACGATTGGCACCGTGTGCGTCGCCTGCAAGAGTGGCTCCAGAGTCTGGCTGCCGGCCGCCAACACGATGTCGGGAGAGTGCGCCAGCAGCTCCGCAATGTCTCTGCGGGCTCGATTAGGGTCACCGGCGCCCCAGCGATACTCGATCCGCACATTGTGGCCGACGATCCAGCCTAAATTCTGCAGTTCTTGGCGGAACGCGGCGACACGAGTTTGACCCTCCGAGTCGTCCTCAGAGAGCGGCATAATCACAGCGATAAGCGGTATCCGGTTCGCCGGCTGCGCCTGTGCAGCAATCGGCCAAGCAGGGATCGAACAAGCAATTCCTTTGATGAAATTGCGTCGCCGCATTGCCTGCCCCGGGGCTTAGGACCACGCCAACAATGCCTGATTACATCAGGGATTTACCACCAGCGAAATGGGGGGTCACGGGTCAGTTTGCACGGCAGCAATTTTGACCCGCCCATGTCCGCTTTGGGTCAAAAGCGGACATCGCGGCTAGTCAAAGGAATGTCCGCTTTACCCCCAAAAGCGGACATTGGAACTTAGTCGCGTGATGTCCGCTATGTGCCAGAAGCGGACATGATCCGGTCAAAGGAGCAGAAGCGGTCGTATGCTGGCGAGACGCGAGGCGCCACGATCGCGCCCCGAATCTCACAGCACCGATGACCGACCGACGCAGCGTGACGTCCGCTTTGTGCCAAAAGCAGACATTGCGGCAGACCGCAATTTCACGCGACGAGCTCGTTCATAGCACCGACGATTCTTACGGCCAGTGGTTCCGCACGTCCGCGCACGGTGATCTCGCGCAGAGGAAAGCCACTCATTTCGACCCCAGCAGTTGTGGCGACGATTTCGGACACGATGAGCTGACAGCCGTAATCTTTAGTCAATTCTTGGAGACGTGCAGCTACATGCACTGAATCGCCGATTGCTGTAAGCACGAAGCGATCCTTGTAGCCAAGTTCCCCCAGGATGACACTGCCTGCATGGAGCCCGACGCCGATTGCAATTGGCTCCGGCAACTCGTCAGCCATTGTTCGATTCATATCGGCAAGGCGGCTGTGAATAAGTTGCGCAGCACCCAATGCCTGTGAGCAAGCCTCACGTTCCCCGGTGTGTACGCCGAAGGTCGCCATCATGCCGTCGCCGACGAATTGGCTAGGCATGCCACCGGTGTCGACCACAGCGCCTGCCACGGCATCGAAGAAATGATTCAGTAGGAACACCACATCATAAGGGTGGCGTTTCTCGACCAGAGCTGTTGACCTACGGATGTCCACAAACATGATTGCAACGAAACGCTCAAGGTCCGAAGCCTCAGAAGTGTCTCGCCGGCGTGTCTCGCCCGCACCGATGTCTGGCGGCAGCAACGGCAGCACGGCGGTGTCACTGCGGGGGCGCAATTGACAAGCCAGACGCACGCTCGGACCAGCGTGCAATCGACTTAACAAAGCCTGCTCGGAAGCGCTAGGCGGCGGCAACTTGTCAACCCCGCGCAGCACGCGGACGCGGCAAGTCGTACAGCGACCTCGTCCGCCGCAAATGGCAGCGTGTGGAATGCTAGCGCGGCGGCTGGCATCGAGTACGGTGTAGCCAACCGGGACTCGAAGGACGCGGCCGCCAGGATAAGCGATTTTGATCAGCCCGCGGCGGCGTTCAACCAGCCAGCGCACCGCCCATCCGACAAAGACGAGCGCGAGTAGCACAATATAAATCCAATAGAGCTGCACTTCGAGATTCCAGCTCGACCCGCCTATAGCTGGATCGCGCATATGACCGTCGCGCACGGTCATCTGAAGCAAGTCGGGGTGCAGTTGCCATTGCTGGAATATTTGCTGCGTACCTTGCCAAAGTCCAAGCAGAGCGAGTACTGGCAGGAGTGTGGCGACGGTCAGCAATATGGGCGCAAACCTATGATAATTGGATCGTGCACGGAGCCAGTAATGCACACCTAGGCAACCATGTGTCCACGCGACCAAAAGCACGGTGACCTGCCGCCAACCCCAGAACGGAACAAACCAAAAATAAGCAGTGAGCACTACGTCATAGCGGCGATCCACGCCGAACGCGGAATATACGTATCGCCCCGCAAAAAAGTGATGGAATAAGAGAGGTAGAATGGAGAATCCGAGAACAAGTCGCACCAATTCGCCGGCACCCATTCGGAAGCTCCGGCGGGCATAGAGGGCGTACAACGCGAGCGTAAAATGGATGGCGAGCGCACAGTAGAGAGCAATGGTTCCCAGCGCACTATGCCAGACGAAATCATGGATACGAGTGCCCCATTGCATTGCCTGGAAAGAAATATTGCCTAGCGCGTGCATAGTGAGGTGCAGCGCGAGATAAGAGAGCATGACCAGACCGGCTGCGAGGCGGAGCCGCCGGATCGTCATCTGATCGCGAAAAACGTAAGAATGGAGCATCTAAAGAGTGGTTCCCCGGCTCGCGACGCAGCATCGTACCAGGTAAAGTCGCCGATGTCCGCTTTGGGTCAAAAGCGGATATTGGGGCACCTCCGAGCAATGTCCGCTTTACCCCCGAAACGGACATTGCGGAGTGCGATTGGCATGTCCGCTTTGTGCCAAAAGCGGACATTGCGCAAACGAGTGCTAAGCTTACCGTTAATGGGTCAACACAGAGGAGGATATGATGATGCGCTCCGCACTATTGCTCGTCATGGCGCTGCTTGGCGGGACAGATCATTTGGCAGCTCAAGAAGCCGTGGAAGCACGGGGCATTACAGCGGGTATTAAACTAGATGAGGTTGTGTATAGCCACATGGAAGAGCTCAACGGTAAATTCAAAATGCGAGCCACTGAAGCAACGTTTGCCCCGGGGGCTCACCTCGGCGTGCATCACCATGTTGGCCCTGGAGTTCGATATGTAATTTCTGGCGAGCTCGCATTCACTGAAGGAGGGAAGGTGACGATCTATCGTGCTGGGGATTACTTTTTTGAAACGGGGAACCTCGCACATACTGCTGACAATAAGACGGACCTCCCGCTTCGCATACTGTTTGTAGAGCTTCTTCCAAAAGATTGGACGGGCCCGACAGTTATTCCACCCACGCCATAAAATATTAGTTGGGGGTGGGGCAAAATTGAGTCTCGGCGCGCGGCCGAACCATCCTCGCAAATTCGCTCCGAACTTTCGAAGATATTATCTTGCCTGCGGACTATGTCCGCTTTACCCCCCAAAAGCGGACATCGCTGAGGGTGGTTGCCATGTCCGCTAGGTGCCAAAAGCGGACATTGCGTGGCACCTTAGGCGCCAATCAAGCTGCTTACGTGCCCAATCGTTCTGACGAAGTCCTCATTGCTTAAGGTCAGTGCTCCTTCAAAGGGGTAGTCAAGCATTCTGACGAGGACAAATACTAAAACTACTGACGCCGAAAAAACTGCTGTAAAGAACAGATGTCCTATTCGCGACTGGACGCCCGCAAACAGGACAAACACGACTAAGACAAGGCCATAGAACGACAGAACTATCCAAATAATAATCGGCAGCCCTTGGTTTGCGTGGAAAATGCGCGTTTCCCTAAATGCATGGGCCTGAGTTAACAACGACAGAATTTGACTTTGGATGGCCGCATCATTCGGCTGCCCAATGCTCAAATTTCCCGCAGCTTCGACAATTGCCTGAAACGCCAATACCGCGTTTGAGCTCGCTTCTCGGTGCTGTAGGGCCGGCCATTCGTCACTTATCACAACCTTCGAATAGTTCAGGATGGCTTCCTCAACACCTCGTCCGTGTCTGTCCGGAAGCTGATGCGCTAGCAGTGCGGCTCCATGCAGTGCGCCGCATTCTCCGTTTATGGCTTGGGCCGCTGCATTATATTCGCCAAAGACTTCATTGAACACGAACGCAAGCAGGACAGCGAACACAACGCCGATTTGTAGGTAAACGGGATTGCCAACTTCATGATGCTCTCGGCGGGTATCCACGCCTAACGCGCGACGAACGAGGCTTGTGGCTATCACCGACACAATTGCAGTGAATAAGGTCAGGAGTAACGCTTCAGCGTAGCTCATATCTGATCGCGGTTTTTATGAAATGCTGCGAACCTTATCGCGCGTGAGCAGCTTGGCCGCAATATCCGCTTTACCCCCAAAAGCAGACATCGCTGAGTGAGATTGGCATGTCCGCTTTGTGCCAAAAGCGGACATCAGCCCCGTCATCCATTCGATGCGCGCTCACGAGCCAAAGAATCATCCGATGACAGTGCAGCAGGTCCGCGGTCTTGCGGGATTATCGGCCCTTGTCGAGGAAACCGCGAACCAGCGCGATGGTCGCCTTGGGGTTCTCTTCCATGATCCAATGCCCGGAGTGCGGAACTATCCCTTCTTCCACATCGCTCGCCGCAAAGCGCATCACTGCGGCCATCGTCGTGCCGAATGATTTTTCCCCGCCCAGCGCAAGAACCGGCCCATCGAGCTTGCCCGCCGCGACGAAGGCCCTGTTGTCGACAGCGTCCTGGTCGAAGGCCGCGAACTGCGCGAACCCCGCATGCATTGCGCCAGGGCGGGCATAGAGCTTCGCGTAGTGCCGGCGGGCCGTCTCGCGAAACCGCTTTGGGGTGGCGGAGAACTCGTTCCAAAACCGGTCGAGGTAGATGCGCTCGCGACCGGCCACCAGCCGCTCCATGTCCGGGCCGCCAAAGCGGAAGTGCCATAGCAGCGGGTTCTTGAGGATCTCCTCCCACGGGCCCACGCCCGGCAAGGGAGCGTCGATCACCACAAAACGGGTCACGCTGCTGCGGTACTGCGCGGCGAAGGCGTAGCCGACCATGTTGCCGATGTCGTGAGTGACGAGGGCGGCTCGCTCCACCTTGAGCGCATCGAGGATACCTGCAACGTCGCCGGCTTGCGTTTTTTTGTCGTAGCCACCGGCCGGCTTGGCGGAGAGCCCCATGCCGCGCAAGTCGGGAACGACCACGGTGTGATCGCGCGCCAGGTCGTTGGCAAGCGGCACCCACATGTCGCCGGTCTCGCCATAGCCGTGTAGCAGTACGACCGCGGGTCCCCCGCCGCCAACGCGCACGTAGAGCTTAGTCCCGTTGGTCGCGACCTGCCGCGCCCGGAACTTCTTGGGGTAAGCCAGGACGTGTGCGCGCGCAGCCCGCGTCATTTACCTCACCGCGAAGTTGAATTGACGAGGCAACAATAACACGGCGACAGAAGGCTCGTCGCGCCGCAGAATTGCCGAGCCGAAGGCAGCAGTAGCGCAAGACACTTGAATGTCCGCTTTGGGTCAAAAGCGGACATCCTGAGGGCAAGCAGCGAGGTCCGCTTTACCTCCGAAAGCAGACATCATCGATGTCCGCTTTGTGCCAAAAGCGGACATCGCGTTGACGCGCGCGCCCTCTCGGTAGAATTCCTGCGCTGCGGCCAGCCCGATCCCGCTATTGCCACCAGTGATAAGGATATTCTTGTCCGCTAGCCTACCCATTGTCGTCACTCCTTTGGATTAAACGTGTCCGTGTCTCAGTGTGATTGCGCAGGCGCGGGTGTTGGCGCAACGTTGCGCAACAGCGGCACCAGAAGCGTGGCAACGACAAAAGCGATCATAATCGCCCGGAATGCGTCGGCGTAGGCCAAAGTCGAGGCTTCGCGGTAGGCAAGCTCCCAGAGCTGCTTGAGTGCTGCCGTGTGGCCGGCCTGCAGATTTCCGGGTATCGACCCATAGCGTTGTTCCATCTCACCAAGGAATCGCGTCATTGCGCCGTTGGCCGGCGTGAGATTGGACGCGATTGCGACAAAATGAAAATTGGTTTTGGCATTGATGATGGCGCCGCACAGCGCGATGCCAACGGCGCCGCCGAGATTGCGCATCATGTTGAAAAGCCCGCTTGCGTATTTCAGCCGATCCGGCGGCAAGCTGGCGAGCCCGAGATTGACCGCCGGCGCGACCGCAAAAACCTGTGGCAGACCGCGAAGGATTTGCGGGATCAAGAGCTGATCGGCACCCCAGTCGTGGGTGATGAAAGTGTAACTCCACATCGCCAGGCCGAAGGAGGCAAGTCCCAGCATCATCAGCCAGCGGATGTCGAATTTCTTGGCGAGGACGATATAAATTGGAACGCCGATCAACGAAGCCGCGCCGGTCGAGAAGATCGCAAGTCCGGTCTGCCAGGCGGAAAAACCGCGCACATAGCCAAGAAACAGTGGGGTGAGATAGATCGTGGAAAAGATGCCGACGCCGGTGATGAAGGATAAAAAACACCCAAGCGCAAAGTTTCTGTTGGTCAGCGCGCGCAAATCGACGACCGGACGCGGGAAGGTCAGGCTTCGGGCGATGAACAGGACACCGCTGATGCCGGCGATGTAAGCGCAAGTGCGGATGGTGTTATCGTCGAACCAATTCCAGCGTGTTCCCTCTTCAAGCACATATTCGAGCGTGCCCAGGCAGATCGCCATCAGGACGATACCTGGATAATCGGCGTCCCTGAGCAGGCGCAGATCAGGTTTGTCGATATCGACCAGGAACGGGACCAACAGCGTAATTGCTATGCCCGGCGCGAGATTGACATAAAACAGCCAGTGCCAATTCCACGCGTCGGTAATCCAGCCGCCGATGATCGGGCCGAGTGTCGGAGCGACAGAGGCAATGGAGCCAACCACAGCCGCGGAATAGACGCGCCGTGGTCCCTGGAAATAATACAATGAGGACGTGAATACGATCGGAATCATTGAGGCGCCCAGCGCGCCTTGCAGCGCGCGAAACAGGATCATGCTGTGAATGTCCCAAGCGACACCGCACAAGATGCTGGTGGCGGTGAAACCTGCGGCTGAGGCGGTGAACAGCCATCGCGTCGAGAACACTTGCGTCAGCCAGCCCGATAGCGGAATCACAATTATCTCGGCGATCAGATAGGCGGTCTGCACCCAGCTGATCTCGTCCTGCGCCGCCGACAGCCCGCCGCCGATATTTTGCAGCGAGGACGCCACGATCTGAATGTCCAACAGCGCCATGAAGCCGCCGAAGCACATCACGATGAACGGGACGATGCTTTTGAGCCAGTTCTCCGAAGCGTCGGTCATTTCTCGCCTCCGGAGCGCGAGCGCGTATCCACCGTCGCAATCGTCGAGAGTCCCGGCCGGATCATGCCCAGATTCGGATCGTTATCATCGAGCGCGATCCGCACCGCGACCCGCTGCACGATCTTGGTGAAATTGCCGGTGGCGTTCTCCGGCGGAATTACGCTGAAGACGGCGCCGGTTGCCGGGGCCAGGCTCAAGAGGTGACCATGAAAGATATGGCCGGGGAGAGTGTCGGCGGCGATTGTCGCCGGCTGCCCAGCCTTCATTCGTGCGAGCTGATCCTCCTTGAAATTGGCATCGACCCACAAACCCTGCGACGGCACGATCGTCAGCAGATAAGCGCCTTGCGAGACGTAGGCTCCGACCCGCGCCGCGCGATTGCCGACATAGCCGTCAACCGGAGCACGGATTTCCGCGTAGCTGACATTGAGCCGCGCAGTGTCGAGGTCGGCCCGCGCCTGTGCCACGGCGCCTGATGCTTGGGCGATGTCGGCATTCAAGACGGTGAGCTGCTGTTTTGCCGCGGCAAGGGCGGCCTGCGCCGCGACGACGGCTGCCTTGCCCTGCGCATCGAGCGCAGAGGTCCGCTCGGCATCCTGCCGCGAGCCATAATTGGAAAGGGCGAGGGTGCGATAGCGGTCCGCGTCGACTTTGGCGAAATCAGCCTGCGCGGACTTGGCATCGAGATCGGCACTTGTCTGCCGGATAGTCGATTGCTGCAGCTCATATTTGGCCCGCAAACTGGCGAGCGTCGCGCTGCGCTGCTCGAGGACCGCTTGGGCGTGATCGGCCGTTGCGCGCACATCGCGGTCATCCAATCGCACCAGCAACTGTCCGGCATGAACACGTTCGTTGTCGCTTACAAGGATCTCGGCCACGAAGCCGGCGATGTGCGGGGAGATCGGCGTGACATCGCCGCCGACATAAGAATCGTCGGTGCTCTGAAAGAAACGGTCGACGGCCCACCAGTAGGTGCCATACCCCGATGCCGCCAAGGTCAACGCGCAGCCAAGCCCAATCAAAGCGAGTCGTTTCAAGGACAACGGCGGTTTTGCTTTGGCAACAGCCGTTTCGCTCCATTTTGTCAGCGCGTCCATGATGCACTCCATCAGTTAGGAGTATATGCACCTTTTTACCAACACATCGACACATCGACCGCGCTTCGCGTCGGAGCGGCGGCTAATCATTCAGATCGGCGGCGAAATCGTTCGCGATCACGGCGCGGAGCATGGCGCGAAAGTCCGTGGCGCGCTTGGTGCCGAAGCGAGTGTCAAAGCGCCGTTGCGCCTGCTCCCAGGCATCGCGGGCGGCTTGCAGCCGCTTTTCACCGATTTTGGTCAACAGAAGTACCTTGGCGCGGCCATCCGTGGCGGATGCTTCAATCTTGAGCAATCCATCGCGCTCAAGAGGTTGAACGTTGCGGCCAAGGGTGGTCCGGTCCATGACCATTTCCTTTGCCAAGGTGTTGATCGTCGTTGGGCCGAGCCTTTTCAGCTTTGCCAGAACCGAAAACTGCGTCACGTGCAATCCGACAGGCGCCAGAAACTGATCGTAAAGCTGGGTCACGTGACGGGCCGCGGAGCGCACCACAAAACAATTGCAATCTTCCGGCTTAAATTGAGAGCTGGCTGACATCATCCGAATCCTGTCCTTGATAAGCGTGCATATACTCCTATATACGCGCATATACTCTTATTGTCAATGCCAACCGATGGGGAGTTTTCAAATCATGACAACCTTAGAACCCATGGCCGCCCACGATGGGCCCGGTTATCAGCCCGTCGTCGCCACCTATACCGATGACAACACGATTACCATGCGTCGCCTGCCAGGCCACTATGCGACCAAGGCGGACGCGCGGCGACAAGCCCGCGAGCATATCGCTGACGCCATCGCCAATGCGCGTGATCCGGCCTTGCCACTCCACATACTGAGCGAGCCCGATGCGTCGAGCGAAGCGCAAATCGGCTTCCGTTCGACGATTGGTTGGGATCATAAGCACCGTAGAACGACTTCGATACCGTGGTTCTGAGGGGGATGATCATGTTGCAATCGCTGATCAGCCGTTGCTTCAGTGCGGTAAAGATGTCCGCTTTACCCCCGAAAGCGGACATTCACCCGGCGGTTCGCGAACGGTCATCCTGAACTCTGCATCGTGGCAAATAGTCTATTTCGATATTGCAGCTGCTGGATCAGTTGGCTCGCTCTTTCAGCGCAGATGCTCGAGACTTATATGCGAGGGAGCACAGGTGCGCCCAAATGGATGCCGCAACGGGGACCTCAAAACTGGCCGAGGGCGAGAGACGGGATCAATTTATCCCTGTTCGCAAGGAAGATCTTTTCAGCACTCTGATCAAGCAAGGCGACCTCGCCAACCCCCTAGAGCGCGAACTTTTTTGGCGTTTTGCGCGCACGCTGCGCACGATCTGTCACTACGAATATTCCGAGACCCTCGATCGGCTGCGCGATGACTATTACTATTTCAATCCTGAGGTCGCGGGGCACACTGCGGCGGATCACGCAAAGAGCGATTTCGCCTATGACGATCTCATCCGATCGCTGGATAAAGTTCTCAAAGACGCAAATTTTGAGGAGTTGCCCCACGAGGAAGTCACAGAGGCCCACCGCAAACGCACAGTACCGGTCGAAGTCAAGGCAGAGCACGACGATTTCCGCGAGGTGCGCTTTTACAAGCGCGGCCGCCATGTCGAGCGGTTTGAAGTAAGGGAATGGTTCGGCTTGCGACGGCACGAAGTTGAGATCGAAGTATTCGACGATATCGTGCTTGTGGTTGCAATGAAGGCCCAGGCGGAGATTGGTTCACGGCGCGAATTGCGCATCTTGAAGCGTCGCAAGATCGTTCCAGGCTCGGTGCTGTTGAAATATTTCCGCAATATCGCGTGTGGCGATCTCTACGCCCTTTTCCCCAATGCGCGCGTCGTCATGAGCAATTTTGACAAGGCCTTTCTCGGCGTACCAGCGATTGCCGGCGGTATTCCTATCCTGATCAAACTCTACGCCACGATTTCCGTCCTGTTCCTTGTGGCGGGAGTTTACTTCGGCGGATCCGGGTCGGTTGCAGACACCGACATGAAAGCGGCACTCGCCGCCTTGATGGGGATCGTGGCGCTCGGTGGCTTTGCCGTGCGCCAATGGCTGAAATATCAGCATCAAACGCTGAAGTACCATATGGAACTCGCTGAAAACATGTACTTCCGCAATGTCAACAATAATGCGGGCATTTTTGACTACCTAATTGCTACTGCCGAGGATCAGGAGACCACGGAAGCGGCGCTCGCATATC
>Ga0318504_10000244_pt1 | contig 11025 bp, 9 predicted proteins | sample GRESIP084b2f17_FD_203679 | JGI IMG/M metagenome (GOLD analysis project Ga0318504, IMG submission 203679) | Tropical soil microbial communities from Luquillo Experimental Forest, Puerto Rico - GRE.SIPMG.084b2f17 | ecosystem: Environmental > Terrestrial > Soil > Tropical forest > Bulk soil...
ACGGAAGGCGATCTCGATCCCGTTGCCGGCCTCGCTCGCCCGGTTTCGCGCCTGGATCACATCGCCCGAGTAGCCGAGCGAAACGCATAGATCGCCACCCGCGAGATCGTTGATGTACTGCGAGGAATGGAATTTGCGGATGTGAGGACGGATCTTTTCGAGCGCGCCGAAAGCCTTCTCGAGATCGCCGAGGTCGCGGCTCTTCGGGTCGAGCCCCAAATAGGCGAGAGTGGCCGGAAACACCTCCTGCGGCGTGTCGAGCAATGAGATGCCGCAAGCGGCCAGCTTTCGCGCATTTGCCGGATCGAGAATCACCGCGAGGCTGTCCACCAACGCCTCCTCGCCCAGCGCGGAGAGCACCTGCTTTTCATTGAAGCCGACACCGGTGTCGCTCCACAGATAGGGTACGCCGTGCGCGTTATCCGGGTCGGCGCCGGCGACCAGCTCGAGGATTTTTGGATCGAGGTTTCTCCAGTTCGGGAGTTTCGCCTTATCGAGGGTCCTGTAGACCCCCGCCGCGATCTGGCGTGCCATGAACGGGCTCGCCGAGGGAACGACGACATCATAGCCGGAGTTGCCCGCCAGCAATTTGGCTTCGAGCACCTCGTTGCCGTCATAGACGTCGTAAGTGATCTTGATCCCGGTCTCCGCCTCGAACTTCGGGATCGTATCGGGCGCGATATAGTCGGACCAGTTGTAGATATTGAGCCGAGGCTCGTCGCCGGCAGCGGGTGAAGCCGCGATCATCGCGGCGAATACCCCGTATTCGAGCCAATGCAGGTTCATGAGGGCGCATACAGCAGCCGGTCCGCCGCTTGTCAACGCCGGCGGAAAACCATAGCTGCGACCATCGTTGCCGGCGGGAGCAGAATTAGCGGACAATCGGAAACGCAGATCCAAGCTGGGAGGTCAGCCGTATGATTTCGGCACGGAGCGCACCCTTGCGTCTTGCCTTCAGCCTGCTGCTCGCAGCGATGCTAGTCTTGGGCGCAACCGCAGTGAGTGAGGCCGCGCCGACGCCGTCGGGGCGGGCGGTCATGGCCTGGCACGTGACAATCGCGCCGAGCTGGTTCGATCCGTCGACCGCACCGCCGCAGATCACGCCCTTCGGCATGCTCTATGCGATCCACGATGCTCTGGTGCGCCCCTATCCGGGACAGAAGATGGGACCGAGCCTCGCCGAAACCTGGGAGGAGAGCGAGGATGGCCTGACCTACACGTTCAAGCTGCGCCCAGGGCTGAAATTTCACAACGGCGACCCGGTGACCGCCGACGACGTCAAGTTCAGCTTCAATCGGTATCAGGGCACCGGGGCGCAGACCTTCAAAGACCACGTCAGCGAGGTCGAGATCGTCGACCCGCTTATCGTGCGCTTTCACTTGAAGGAGTCATGGCCGGACTTCATGACCTTCTACGGCATCACGGCGACCGCGGCCGGCATCGTCGTGCCCAAGAAATATCTTACCGAAGTCGGCGACGACGGCTTCAAGAGGCACCCGGTCGGCGCCGGCCCCTACAAGTTCGTCAGCAGCAAGCCGGGTGTGGAAGTGGTGCTGGAGGCCGATCCCGGCTACTGGCGACGCGTGCCGGCGGTCAAAACTCTGGTGATGCGCAGCATCCCCGACGCCACGACACGCGCGCTGACGCTGAAGACCGGCGAGGCCGACATCGCCTATGCGCTCGACGGCACGGCCGCTGAGGGTATCAAGGACGACCCCGACATCAAGATCGTCGCCACCAACCATGCCTCGAGCCAGTGGATCGAGTTCACCGAGCAATGGGACCCCAAATCACCATGGCACGACAGGCGGCTACGGCTAGCGGCCAATTACGCGCTCGATCGCCAGGCGATCAGCGATGCGGGCTGTCTCGGCTTCTGCCCGCCGGCGGGCGTGATCGTTCCCCGGGTCATGGACTATGCCTTGCAGGTCGCGCCGACGCCCTACGATCCGGCAAAAGCCAAACGGTTGCTCGCCGAGGCCGGCTATCCGAACGGGATCGACGCCGGCGAGTTCGCCGCGATCCCGGGCTTCCCGACGATCGCCGAAGCGGTCATGAACTACCTGAACGCGGCCGGCATTGGGGTCAAGCTGAAGCAGATGGAACGCGCCGCGTTCTACGGCGACTGGCAGGCGAAGAGATTGCGCGGGGTCTTCATGACCGGGGCCGGGAACTCCGGCAACGCCGCGAGCCGGGTCGAAGCCTTCATCCAGTCAAAGGGCGCCTACGCCTATGGCGGCTATCCCGACATCGACGAGTTGTTCCGGCAGCAGGCGACCGAGCGCGACCACGCCAAGCGCGAGGCGCTGCTCGACAAGATCCAACAGCTGACGATCGATCGGGTCATGTATGCCCCGGTTCTGGACTTTCGCGCCCTGATGGGAATTGGCCCGCGCGTCACCAAGCATACGATCGGCGATGTCTGGATGAGCCCGTTCCCGTCCTACGAGGACCTCGAGATCAAGGGTTAAGACTTTCGCTTTAAGGCGTTGTCTGTCGGGCAGGGTTAGGTTAACCTTGCCGGTAATTACTGCCGCAAAACCGGCAACGCCGGGTGCAAAGGGAGGGGCAAGTGGGGTCTGTTCTCCGTAATGTGCTCGTTGGCTTGGCCACTGTCGCCGGCGCCTGCGTCTGGCTCGCCGCGTTAGCTTCCGCAGCTTCGCCCGAGGGTATGCGGCTGTACGTGTTCTCTTCGGGCTCGCTCACCCTCGACAAATCGGCGCTGCAAACGGGAGCCCCCGGGAAGATCACAGTTCCCGTCGCGTTCTTTCTGATCAAACATCCCAAAGGCAACGTGCTGTTCGAAACCGGGAACAACGACAAGATCATCACCGATCCGACTTATTGGGGGCCTCTTGCCGAAATGCTCAGTCCGGAGAGCCGCAAACCGGATCTCGCGATCGATCTCCAGCTGGATAAGGTCGGCGTCAAGCCCTCCGACATCAACTACGTGATCCTCGGACATATGCACCTCGATCACGCTGGCAATGTCGGTAAGTTCCCGGGGGCGACAATCGTTTATCAGCGCGACGAGATCGTCAACGCGTTCTGGCCCAAGCCCGGCTTCGGTTGCTGTTACATCACCGCCGACTTCGCGATGCTGCGCAACGATGTGGGCCAGAACGCGCCCAACAAGCAGAAAGTGATCGAGCTCAATGGCGATCTCGACCTGTTCGGCGACGGCAGCATTTATATCCACCGAAATGTGGGGCACACGCCCGGAAGCCAGATGGCGGTGGTCCGCCTGCCCAAGACCGGGCCCGTCGTGTTGACCAGCGATACCTGCTATTTGATGGACAATCTGCAGAAAGACATTCTGCCGAGCGTAGCTCTGGCCTACGATCCCGCCGGGATTCTCAACGGCTATGCCTGGATCAAGCACCTGATGTCGGCGGAAGGCGCGGACGTTATCTTCGCGCACGACCCCGAGACCTTCAAGAAGCACAAGCAGGCGCCGGAGTTTTACGAATAATCTCACGGCGCCACCGGGCAGCGTCCACTGGTCGATGCCCGACTTCGTCGTCGTTGATCGACTGGTGAAGCGCTACGGTCGGCGCATCGCTGTGCGGGGCGTTTCGTTTGCGATCGAGGAAGGGGAAGTGATCGGGTTGCTTGGGCCAAACGGCTCCGGCAAGAGCACGATCCTGCGTGTGCTAGCAGGATATCTGCCGCCGTCGGCCGGAAGCGTCCACATCGCCGGGGTCGATGTCGCTGCGGATTTGCTCGCGGCCCGGGCTCGGGTCGGCTACGTGCCGGAAGACGCGCCGCTTTACGACGGTATGCGGGTCCGCGAGTTCCTGCATTTCATGGCTGCGATCAAAGGCATTGCCCGCCGCGCGGCGCGCGGGGCCGCGGTCTCGGCCGCCGAGCAACTAGATCTCAGTCCGGTGCTCGGCGAGCCGATCCGCAAGCTGTCGCGCGGCTACCGGCAGCGCGTCGCAATAGCGCAAGCGTTGATCAATGACCCGCCGGTACTGATTCTCGACGAGCCGACAAATGCGCTCGACGCCTATCAGGTGATCGCGGTGCGCGCGTTAATACGCTCCCTCTCCGGGCGGCGCACCGTGCTGGTCGCCTCGCACGTGCTGACGGAAATCGAGCGCGTCGCGAGTCGAATCATGATTCTGGTCGACGGCCGGCTGCTGACAACTGACGCAATGCGTGAAGCCGGCGCCGCGCTACGGTTCCGCCTGCGCATCGCTGGCCCCGAACCGGCGGTCCTCGCCACACTGCGACGGGTCCCAGGGGTAATCGACGCCGCGCCAGCTGATGCTGCCGAAAGCTATTTAGTGGGGGTTACGCCGGGGCGGGTGATGGCTGCCGCTCTTGCACAAGCAATCGTAGAACAGGGTTTCGCGCTGTCGGAATTGGCGGAAGTGAAGCCCGGCCTCGAGAGCGTATTCCTCGATCTGACCCGGCGGGCCTCGGCAATGGCGGCGAACGCCGCATGAGGACCTTCGTCGCGTTGCTCCTCAAAGAGGAAAAGGCGATCTTCACGTCGCCGATCGCCTATGTCGTGCTGTCAGTGTTCCTCGTCATTATGGGCTACACCTTCACTCTGACGTTGTTCGTCAGCCATGCGCCGACGCTCGTGCATCTATTCTTTCAGATCTACGTATTGTTCCTGTTGACTGTGCCGATCATTACGATGCGTCTCCTGGCTGAGGAGCGTCGCCTGCGCACGATCGAGATGCTGCTCACCGCTCCAGTCTCGGAGCCTGCCGTCATATTCGCAAAATATCTGGCGAGCCTCAGTCTCGTGGTGCTGATGCTGGTCTTGTCGGGAGCCTACGCTATCACGCTGGGTATCCTCGGTCAGCCCGACTGGGGGCCGATCTGGAGCGGCTACCTCGGCCTGTTGCTGCTCGCCGCCGCTCTGGTGGCCGTCGGGCTGATGGCCTCGAGCTTCGTCGACAATCAGGTCATCGCCGCTTTGCTGTCGCTAAGCCTTTTTCTGCTGCTGTGGATCATCGACCATTTCGGCTGGATGCTGCCGGATCCGTTTGACGCGCTGGTCGTCAATCTCTCGCTGCTGGTGCATTTTACGCCCTTTGCGACCGGCTCGATCTTTCTCTCCGACGCCGGCTTTTTCATCAGTGTCGCGCTGCTCGGGCTTTTCCTGAGCGTGCGCGGGCTAGCAAGGCGCTGACAAGGGAGCGTTATGTTTCCGCGCTCATTCCGTCTTGTCTTGGAAGCCGTGCTGTTCCTTGTCGCGCTCGGCCTCGGCGCGGCGGTTGCGTTTGGTCCAATCGACGATACCGCCGCCGACCAGCTCCATTTCGGCGCGTGGTGCGCCGCGCTGTTGCTGATATTCTCCCTGGCGCTGCGCCTGCCGCTTCATTTGCGCCCCGGGCTCGCGCGCGTCGCCAATCCCGCCATTGTCGCCGCTGCCCTGGCGCTCGCAGTGCTAGCGAACATGGCGCTCTATCGCCACGACGCGCATTTCGACGCCACCGTCAGCGGCCGCTTCACACCGCCGCCGCAGCTGCAGAAGATCGCCGACAGTCTGCAGCACGATGTCGTGCTGACTTATTTTTACAACAACAGGGATGACGACGCGTACGCAGCAAAGCAAGCGCTCGCGGTCGTGGCGCGTCTGCACCCGCATCTCAGAGTGCATGCGCTCGACCTCGACACCGAACTCGTTGCGGCGCGCGATTACGGCGTGAAGATATACAATACCGTCGTTGTCGAGGCGGAGGGCCGGCGCACGCAGGTCGAAAACACGGTGGATCTGCGCCAGATGGCCTATGCGATCGAGCGCGTGCTGCAGCGCCGCACGCAGACCGTCTGCTTCGTCATCGGGCATGGCGAGCATTATGCGCCGGGTCACGTGCATTACTCTCACGTGGAGACCATGGGCGGCGACCGGCCAGGCCGTTCCGACGTAATCGATGCGCCTCCGGACGGACTGGACCGGCTCAAGCTCGCGCTTGAGACGATCGGCTACAATGATCGCGCGATCGAACCCGCGACATTGCCGGCAATCCCCGAGGATTGCGCGGTTGTTGCCGATCTCGGGGCGACCAGTGCATATGCGCCCACGGAAGTCCAGGCGCTGAGGGATTACCTAGCGCTCGGTGGTCGTGTATTGCTGGCATACAATCCTCGGTTCTCGGTCGCACCCGAACTCGCTGGGTTGCTGGCCAGCGTAGGACTCGGCGTCGAGAACGGCGTCGTCGTCGATCCGTTGAACCACTACGGCACCGACCAGGAAGAGGCGGCGGTGCCGTATTACCCGCCGCACCCGATCACCGAGCAGGTGGCGCTTACCGTTTTTCCCGGGTCGCGGCCGATCCGTCTGCGCGGGCCGATTGCGGGCCTCACCGCAGCTGAATTGGTCGCGACGAGCAACGACAGTTACGTGCGCCCGCTCGATGCGAGCGCTCAAACCGCCGCCACACCGGGCCCGCGGCTGCTGGCAGCAGCGGTTCAAGGAACCTGGCCGGCCCCGGGCGGCCCCCCTTTCCGCCTCGTCTTGGTCGGCAATTCCAGCTTTGCCGCCAATGCCTTCTTCCCCTATGCATCGAACGGCGATCTGGCGGTATCGATGATCCGCTGGCTCGCCGACGATACCACCACCCCGCTGCTCAAACCTGAAACCTACAGCCTGCCGGAAATGCGGCTGACGCACCGGCAGATGCAAATCACCTTTTTATTGGTCGAAGTTTTGCTGCCGTTGAGCGTCATGGCGTTCGGCGTAGTCGTCTGGTGGCGCCGGCGGTGAGCCGCGCATTCGCGAACAGTCTCGGCATTTTGGCCGCCGGCACGATGGCCGTCCTGATCGGCGTCATCGCAGTCACTGGCCGCTGGCCGGTCGACGCCCCGCGCACCCGCCTGGAGCCGGGCGGCATCCTTTCGATCCCGCCCGAGCGGATCGCGCTTGCCGAATTTTCGAACGGCGGGCAGCAGGATCTGTTTCGTCGCGACACGCGGGAGGGATGGCTCGCCAACGGCGCCCCAACTGGGCCTGCAGTGACCAACCACATCGACACTGCCCTTCGGCTGCTGACAAACTCCGCACCGAGGCGCGTGCTTTCGGCGAGTGAATACGGCCCGCATCGACTCGCAGAATATGGCCTCGATCCGCCCCGTTTCGTACTTGCTCTCAGCGAGCCCGACGGCCATGTCACGCGCTTGGGCTTCGGCGAAGCGACACCGGCGCAGAATGCGCAATACGTCCGCATCATCGGCCGGCCTGAGGTCTATCTGCTGCCACGCGATGTCGGCGAAGAATGGCGGCTGGCGCGCGACATAGCTGAGCGAACCGCCGCTGATTTGTTGCTGCCGGTCTCGATTGAAGAAGTGTGGGCGGTCGAGATCATCAGCGGCGGCGCGCTTTACCGTTTCGAGCGCGACCCGGCCGGGCTTTGGTTCCATCATACCGGTCAGCACGTGCACACTCCCGGTGGTTTCGTGCATTACGCCGACCCCGCGCTGGTACCGCTGATCGAGGCCGAGCTCGGAGCGCTCGACCGCTCGCCGGTTCGGCGCATCGTTGCCCGCCGTCCAGATACGGCGGCGCTCACTGGCTCCGGCCTCGAGCATCCCACAGCTATCCTATTGCTTTACAGTCGCGATTCCGCCGGGCCGGTGGCGCGCATCGAATTGGGGAGCACTGCAACGGATGGCTCCGATCGCTACGTCCGGATCCAGCAGAACGATGTCTTGGCGACTGTTCCCGGTGACGTGCTGCGGAATATCGCGAAACTGGTGCAGCTGGCCGGCACCCCATCATGATCGCGGCGCTTCTGGTAGTATTGACCTCGCTGCTCGGCGGCGCAGTTGTCGCGCAGGCGCACCAGATCAACCTGACCAATGCCCGCCTCTCGCTCGACTCGGACCGCACAGTTGAAGTCGAGGTCGCGATGCGGGGCAGCGATGTCGATCGCGTCGCCAGAACGCGCGTGTTCGACGATGCGAGCGGCCTCGTCGAACCGGGCGCGCTCGCCACATCCGCGGCACCGATCGTCGCCTATATCGAAACGCACACGGCTGTGCTCGGGGAGAATAGCCGCCCGTGCCGACCGAGCGCCGGCGATGTCGCGCCGGACGGCGATGGTGTCGTGGTGCGCGTTCCCTGGTCATGCGCCGGGGTCGCGGATCCGCTGCGCTATCGCTCGACGGTGCTCACCGATGTGTCGCCCGACGCCCGCCAGGTGGTGCTGATCGGCGACGGCGCCGACGCCGCGCAGGATCTGCTGGATGCAAACCGCACGGAAACCTCGATTACCGCCGCACCGCCGCCCAGCCTGCTGCAAGTGATCGGGCGTTATACCGAGGCGGGGATCGAACACATCTTCCTCGGCTATGACCACATCGCGTTCCTCGCCGCGGTCGTGCTGTGGGCACGGCGGCTCTGGCCGGTCATCAAGGTCGTGACGGCTTTCACGGTCGCGCACTCGATCACGCTGTCGCTCGCGGCACTCGACGTTGTGCGCATTCCGAGCAGCATCATCGAGCCGGCGATCGCCGCCTCGATCGTATATGTCGCAGCCGAAAATTTCTTGTCGCGCAATGTCGACAAGCGCTGGCGCGACACGTTCTGCTTCGGCCTCATTCATGGCTTCGGATTTGCCAGTGCGCTCCAGGAGTTCGGCCTGCCGCGGGATGCGCTGGTGCCCGCGCTCGCCTCGTTCAATCTTGGCGTCGAGATCGGCCAGATCGCGATCGTTTCCCTCGTCGTTCCGGCCTTGCTGGGAATGGATCGGGTGCTGACGCCAAGCCGCCGCGACCCTGCCCGCCCCGCTTTTGCCGTCTACGCCCTCTCGGTGGTGATCATCGGCCTCGGCAGCTATTGGTTTCTCGACCGCACCGTATTCTCGGCGTGAGCGGAACGCCGCGGTTGACCCGGCCGACGGCGCCTCTTACCACTTGGCCGCATGACGATTTTTCATCTGCTGCGGCATGGCGAGCCGACGGTCTTCGGTCGGATCAACGGGCGCCTGCCCGGCGTTGGGTTGTCCGCAAAGGGCCGCGCCGAAATCGCCGCGGTGGCAGGTCGTCTTGCCGCAGAAAAGATCGATGCGATCTATTCGAGCCCGTTGCAGCGCACGCGCGAGAGCGCCGAGATCCTCGCCGAGCGGCTCGGCCTGCCGATCCAGTATCGCGAGGACGTGATCGAGCTCGATTTCGGCGAGTGGACCGGGTTGACGGCCGATCAGATCCGGCAGGACGAGCGTTGGCAGATGTGGAGCAACTGCCGCAGCATCGCGGCCATCCCGGGCGGCGAGAGTTGGCGCCAAGTCCAAGATCGGGTCGTCGGCGCGCTTTTCGATCTGCAGCGGCGCCATCCGTCCGGTAGCGTAGTGCTTGTCAGCCACGGCGACGTGATCCGCGCCGGGCTGCTCTTCGCGCTCGGCATGCCGCTCGATTTTTACTCTCGGATCGAAGTTGCGCTTGCCTCGCTCAGTACGATCAGGCTCGACGATTCAGGCATTCGCGTGGTCGCCCTTAACGAGTGGCCGCGGTTGCCCTGAGGCTGTTGATTGCCGCCTCGGCGGCGGCGACGCCGCTCATATAGGCACCGTGCGCGGTCGAGAAAAAATTGGGCGACGTAGCCTCGCCGGCGAAAAACAGCCGATCGTCGACCGGCGCGGCGAGCTGAGCGCGGTCATCGGCATGACCGGGCTGCGCGTAGGAATAGGAGCCGCGCGCCCACGGGTCCTGCAGCCACGCGGTCGAGGCGAGCGGCGAGATGTGTCGGGCGGTGTCGCTGCCGAAGAGGCGCGCGAGTTCTTCGGCGGCAAAGGCGAACATCCCCGCCTCCCCTTCCTGCTCGAGCGCCGCGGCCCAACGGCCGCCGAAAAAGCAGTAGATCGCCGGCCGGTCCAATGGCCGCACCTGGTAGCTCATTGTCTCGCGCGAGGTCGTCGAACCGACCAGGAATGTGTCGGGCTCGATGCCGGGAAGGGACCCCGACAGCGAGATGAACAGCTTGTCATCGACGCCGAGCGGTAATCCCTCAGCTGCGGCCAGCTTTTGGGGCAGCGGCGGGTCGAAACGCAGCGCCTCCGCGGCAAGGATCGAGGTCGGCACGGTGATGACCGCGCGCGCTGTGGTCACGGTGCCGCGCGCGGTTTTGAGCCGGATCGCGCGCCCGCTATGGTCGATGCATGACACCGGTGCCTCGAGTGCTACCGGAAGCCCTTCGGCGAGCACTTCCAAAAGACGGCCGTAGCCCTCACGCAGCCGCCAATTGGTGCCGCTGTCCTCGTAACGGACATTGTCCTTGATGGAGACGCGGTCGAGTTCGGCGCCGTTCCCCCAGGTGCTTGTCGCGTCGAGCAGCTGGTTCCAGCGGCCGCCCGGCACCAGCAGGCTCGCCAGCGAGCGGTCGGCCGGCTCCGCCGCCGCTGTCCTGCGCGCCCGGTATTGTGCCTTGCGAGTGGCGATCCAGTCCGCCTCGGCCTCGATCGTCTCGCCGCTGCGGCGCAGACGGCTGACCCATTCCGGCGGCCGGCAATGGATCGAAAAGCCGAGCTGCTGGGCGAGCGGCGACAACGGATTGCGATCGGCCGAATGCAGCCACTCGGCGCCGCGGTCGAGCGCAAACCCGGCGGGCGTGATCGTATGAACGCGCCCGCCGACCCGGCCGCGCCCCTCGAGCACCAGCAACGAGACAAACCCCGCTTCGATAAGACGGCGCGCCGCGCCGATTCCGGCGGCGCCGGCACCGACCACCGCGATGTCAACCTCCGATTGAAATCCCACCTGTGCCCTCGTTGCGCAGCACCAGGGCCGAGTTGCCGTCAGCGGATCGAGGCGGCGAGACGCCTCTGAGAGCCCGCAGCGATTTCGCTGACCAGCTTGCTGGTGATTGCGTCGGCAAAAGACTGAAAATCTTCGACAACGCGGAGAAAGGCGCCGGGGCCGCCGATGACGTTCTGGCGATACCACTCGGGCAGTCCCCCCGGTGGCTGGGTATGAAAAGCATAGCCGGGATTGGGCTTGTCGTTGATGATCGCGAGGCCGTTGATCGTGACCCCTTGCGCCACCGCCTGATCGCGCGCGTCGGTGACGGGC
>Ga0318504_10000263_pt1 | contig 10833 bp, 5 predicted proteins | sample GRESIP084b2f17_FD_203679 | JGI IMG/M metagenome (GOLD analysis project Ga0318504, IMG submission 203679) | Tropical soil microbial communities from Luquillo Experimental Forest, Puerto Rico - GRE.SIPMG.084b2f17 | ecosystem: Environmental > Terrestrial > Soil > Tropical forest > Bulk soil...
GACGGATCGGCGTTCCCGCACGCCGCGTTGCTTGGCGATGTTGATCATCACCGTGAAAAGCCAAGTACGCAAAGATGATCGGCACTCAAACTTTGAGATGCCTTTGATCAACGCAATCCAGGTTTCCTGGACCACTTCTTCGGCGATTTCGTGACTGGGCACGTAGCCGCGCGCCACGCGCAGCATGGCGGGGGTATACCGGTCGACGAGTCGGGCGAACACGGTCTCGTCACCGTCGCGCAACGACGCGATCAGCGCCGATTCGTCCGCGGACTCGCCTCTGAGGGTCCCAGGCATCGAGACCCATGGTATCGGCTCAGCGATACTCAGGATTGGCAAAATCATGACGGCAGCCCGCATCCCATCCCGAACGAATGTTGCCGTAGGCCGGAACTCCACCGGCAGCGGCAGCATCCGTGCCGGATGCATCAGGTTCCAGGTCATGAATGTGGTGTTGCGGTTGGTGAAGTCGTAGTCGGGCCCCCGTGTGGTCCGACGTCGGCGTATGGCCGCGGGTGATACGAGTCTCTGGCCGAAACACCGTAATTCGCCTCGGAGGCGGGACTGCGACGTCGAAGTGTTCCGGCCACAACACCGGCTCTTGGTCGGGGGCGAAGGCCGTCAGGGCTTGCGCTCCAACTCACAGACCGCGATGGACATGCGCGACCGCGTCGGCGTCGGGCTCGAGCACCGCGTCAACCGACAGCGGGACCGAGCTGTGGTACTTCCCGACGGGTGGTCCAATGTCGACGCCGCACGCCACGGCGAGCTCGGCGGGGTGGTCCAGCGCGCTGCGCGCGGCCATGCGGCCAGACCAACTCGGTGCCCTCGGGAAACCGACCACCCCGACGGAGAGCGATGCCGTGCAGCTGTTGGCGGGTAGCGATGAACAGCTCGAGGGCGCCTGGGTGGATACAGGGTTGCGCAACGGCCATCGCGGGACTCCTCTCAGGGCTCTCCGAACATTCGTGCGCGAACTCAAACCAACCGTTACACCGCCGCGCGTAACGGCGGGCGTTCTGCAACCCACTCTGCTAGGAGCCCGGCAGCACAGAGATGAGATCAATTATGCGATCGGAAGCACGACTTGGACACTATGGCCGCTGGTACTGCACGGTGAATGCGTCAGACCCGGAGGGAAGGGCAAGCAGGTATCACTCGGCCGAGGGGGTTGCGTGGTTTCGACGCAACCTAATCTCGCTGCTGCTGGCCCGCTCCTTCGCCGGTGCCGACGCCCTCCGCGCGCAAATAGGGGTCAACTACAAACAGCTCCCGAAAGTCTGCGATGCCGCGCCGACGAGCCGGGTCATGGTGGTGGCGATCATGGTGTCGATGGTCGCATTTCTCGAAAGTACCGTCGTGAACCTGGCGCTGCCGGCCACCGGGCGCGACCTGGGCGGAGGCCTGGCTTTGCAACAGTGGGTCATCGACGGCTACCTGCTGGCCCTGGCCGCCACGATTCTGCCGGGTGGTTCCATCTCCGATCTGTTCGGGCGAGTACCGGTAATGCGCCTCGGGTTGGTGGCCTTCGGTACGGGTTCGGTGGTGGCGGCCACCGCGGCCGCGCCGGCGATGCTGATCAGCGGGCGCGTGATCCAAGGGTTGGGTGGGGCGTTTTTGGTGCCCGGTTCGCTGGCGCTGATCAACTCTGCGTTCGACCGCGCCGCCCGACCCGCAGCGATCGGTTCCTGGACCGCCTGGACCGGCACCGCCTTTGCGCTCGGTCCGCTGCTGGGGGGTCTGGCCGTGGATTATCTGAGCTGGCGATGGATCTACGCGCTGTCGGCGATCCCGATGGTGATCGGGTTCGCGTTGACGTTTTGGCTGTGTCCGATGCCCGCGCCGGCAAAGCGGGCCCGGGTGGATAGGGCTGGCGCCGCCTTGTCGGCGGTCGGGTTGGCCGCCACGGTGTATGCCCTCATTGAGTCTCACCGGCACGGATGGCACGACCCCGTCGTCGCCGCGTCCATGGTCGTCGGCGTCGCGGCCTTGCTGGCATTCGTGGCATGGGAGCGCCGCGCTCCCCACCCCATGGTGCCGCTTGGGTTGTTCACAATCCGCAACTTTGCCGGCGCCAATCTGGGCACCGCGTTCGTCTACGGCGCCCTGACGTTGGGTTCGCTGGGAATTTCCCTGTATACCCAGGAGGTCGCCGGCTACTCGGCCACCGCCGCGGGTTTGATCACCTTGCCGTGCCCGGTGATGTCGTTTCTGTTCGCCCGCCGCGTCGGCGGCATGGCCGCACGGATCGGCCCGCGCATGTTCGTGATGGCCGGCCCGGTGCTGGCCGGCGTTGGGCTGCTGCTCATCCACCCCGTCGCACACGGATTCAACGTCGTCACGCAGCTGCTGCCCGGGATGATCGTGCTGGCCGCTGGCATGGTCACCACCATCACCCCGCTGACCGCGGTCAATTTGTCTGCCGTTGAGCCCACACATAGCGGAATCGCCGCAGCAATCCAAAACGCCGTGGGCCGGACTTCTGCGCTGATCGCGACGGCCTGCGTGGGGCTGATCGCCGCCTGCACGCTCACCGATACCAGCTTCACCCGGCTACTGCAGGTCAGCGCGGCGGTGTTCTTCATCGGCGCCGTCCTCAGCGGCGTCACCATCACCCATCCGGCCGCTTCCCGCTGAACCCGTTCCCTGTGAAGTTGCCGCCCTGTGCCGCGACCGGCACGGCGCCTACCCCATCTGGCCAGCCGTACCTGAACCGCAGCCGACTTGCAGCTGTCGTGGTGGCTACTGTGCGGCTACGTGTGCCGGTTCACGATTTCGCCGCAGCTGACTTTCCGCGCCCTGCATGCGCTCTGAGATTTGGTGGGCCGCATCCCTTGTGGCGAAGGCGATTTCGTCGAGACGATCCACGATGCCATCTTGAAATAGATTCAGAGTACCTACTTAGACTGACTGCACAATTCGTCAACGCAATATCAGGACAATAGGGCAGGCTGGCGCTACCCGCGAAGGGATTTGCCAGGACGACCACACGCTATTCGCCGGCCGTGGGGGGTGGCTTACACGACAACTAGGGCAAGCAACGGGACTAGGCCGGGTGTAGGGCCAACTACTGGAGCCACTCGACCGTAGCGAAGACCGTCAACGACGCGGCGTAGACGATCACGGCGACTGCGGCGCCGCGCAGGCTGATTCGCAGACTGGCGCCGTCGACCGGGTCGAGGCAGCGGCGGCACCATGACGACACCGTCGGCATCAACCACCATTGCATCAATGCCACGCTGAACACCTGGCCGAGCCACACTGACAGCCACGGCTCCGCTCCCAATTTGCCGATCACCGGTGCCACAAACTTTGACTGCAGCATCGCCATCGGGTAGAGCACCATCAGCAGCAGCATCGCCGTCTTCCAGCTCGGCGTCATCGCGGTCTTGCCGTTCATTCTGCGGACGGTTGTGCCCAGCGGGGTGGTCTGGGCGAACACCGAGAAATCCTGCGCCAGACTCGACCGCACCGCCGGCAAGCCTTCCTTGCGCTGCGGCGACTGTAACCATGCCGACAACTGGGGTTCGGTGCGAAACCGGATCAGCGACCGCCATTCCCCCGACGCGCTCGGCGGGAAGACGGCTGCGCCCTCATATCCGGGGAATTGGGAGGCGGCCTTCTTCAGCCGTCCGTGCGCGGCGTGGAAGTCAGCCTCCATGCCGTCCGACACATTGGAGGAGACGATTCCCACACCGGTCGGCAGCACCGCGCCCTCGATGATCACCAAATCGGAAGAAAGCCGCAGCAATCCGCGTTCTGCGCCCCGGCGCACCAAGGTCTTCCAGGTCGCCCCGTCGAGCCACTCGTGAAGCAAATTCTCCGACTCGAAGGTCACCGCGATCGCCCAGTCCAGCGGCGCGTCACGGCGGTTCGAGGCGGCGAGCGCAACGAATCCTGGTGTTGCCTCCGCGGCAGATCGCACGTCGCAAACCCACGCGTCGAAAACCTGTGGGTCGGCGATCCGGTGAAAAATCGTGACGGCGATGGCCTTCATCGTGATCCGCCTTGGCCGCGGCGAATCGGCGGCCGCGCCGGACTCGGGGTCGGAACCTTAGTTGCCATGCGATCTCCTTGCTAAGCCATTTCTGCCCCCGTGAGCCTCGATCGCCGCACGCAACACCTCGTCGTGGGCGGCCAGCGCCGCCCGCATGCCCTCCGTGTCGGCTTCCCACCGACGCGTCGAACCCTCCACATCGGTGAACAAAAACGTCACCACCCCCGAAGGAGCAGCCGCCGCAGTAGCGGACACCCCAGCAGAATCTCACAACCGACACGTTCCTACCTCGTGGATCGGCGGAATCCGGCCCCGGACCAACGCCCCGAAGCACTGCGCGGCGGGCTACTCGCAAGGGATCGCACCGGGGATAAGGCACATGTTGGCTGGCAAGAAGTGACACGATACTGATGTGAGCGCCAGTGGGGTGGCCGCGTGACGACAGCGACCGTGGTGTGCGGGTCGTGCGGCACCGAACTGCCACCCAACTCCAAGTTCTGTAACGAGTGTGGTGCACCGGTCACGCAGGTCAGCCGATCGGCGGAGTACAAGCAGGTGACGGTGCTGTTTGCGGATGTCGTTCGTTCGATGGACATCGCCTCTGCCGTTGGGCCGGAGCGGCTGCGCGAGATCATGGCCGACCTCGCCGACCGCTGCGCGGCGGTGGTGCAGCGCTATGGCGGGACGGTGGACAAGTTCACCGGCGACGGGATCATGGCGGTGTTCGGCGCGCCGGTGGCGTTGGAAGACCACGCTACCCGCGCTTGTCTTGCGGCACTGGGCATCCAGGAGGAGACGGCCCGGCTGGCCGCGGAGGCCAAAGCCCGCGACGGTGTAGATCTGCAGTTGCGCGTTGGTCTCAATTCCGGCCAGGTGATCGCCGGTGAGATCGGTTCGGGTGCTTTGGGTTACACCGCGGTTGGTGAGCAAGTCGGGATAGCGCAGCGGATCGAATCGGTTGCCCCACCCGGTGGGGTGATACTCAGTGAGTCCACCGCGCGGCTAGTCGCGGGAGCGGTGCTGGGAGAGCCGGAGTTGTTGCGCGTCAAAGGTGCCGAGGAACCGGTGCCTGCCCGTCGGCTGCTGGGCATGGGTGAACGGCATCGCGTTGCTTCACGTGCTGAGTCCCATCTGGTCGGGCGGCGCTGGGAGATGGCCGCGGTCGAGGGCTTGCTGGAGCGTGCCACCGACGGCGATGGCGCGGTGGTCGAGGTGCGGGGATCACCGGGTATTGGCAAGAGCCGCCTGGTGCGCGAGGTCACCGCGATAGCGGCAGCCCGAGGTGTCGAGGTGTTCACCGCGTTCTGCGAATCGCACGCCAGCGATGTCCCGTTTTACGCCGTGTCGCGGCTGCTGCGCGCAGCCACCGGCGTGGGTGATCTGGACGCCTCGGTCGCCCGCACGCAGGTACGGGCCCGGGTGCCTGATGGCGATCCGGAGGACTTGGTGCTCTTCGAAGACCTGCTGGGCATCGCCGATCCCGAGGCGGAGTTGCCCAAGATCGATCCGGATGCCCGGCGGCGACGGTTGACCGCGCTCGTCGCTGCCGCGTCGCTGGCCCGCCAAGACCCGGCCGTCTATGTCATTGAGGACGTGCACTGGATCGACGAGGTCAGCGAATCCATGCTCGCCGACTTTATGGCTGTGACCCCGCAGACGCCCTTTCTGGTGCTCATCACCTGCCGCCCCGAATATCGGGGCGCATTGAGCCGGGTGCCCGGTGCTCAAAGCATCGCCCTTGCGCCGCTGAGCGATTCGGAGACCACAGCACTGGTCACCGATCTGCTGGGGCCGGACTCCTCGGTCGCCGGGTTGACGACCATGATCGTCGAAAGGGCGGCCGGTAACCCGTTTTTCGTGGAGGAGATGGTGCGCGAACTGGCCGAACGCGGGGTCCTGCGCGGAAACCGCAGCGCCTACGTTTCGGCGGTCGGTGCTGCCGAGGTCAGCGTGCCCGCCACCGTGCAGGCGGCCATTGCCGCCCGCATCGACCGCCTTAACCCGGCGGCCAAGTGCACCCTGAGCGCTGCGGCGGTCATCGGCTCACGGTTCGACCCGGGCCTGCTGGAAACCCTGGGCATTGAGCCCGTACTCGAGGATTTGGTGGGCGGCGAATTCATCGACCAGATCACCTCTACCGAAGAACCCGAGTATCTGTTCCACCATCCGCTGATCCGCACGGTGGCCTACGAAGCACAACTAAAGTCGGATCGTGCCGAGCTGCACCGGCGCCTGGCCGCCGTGATCGAAGCCCGTAGCCCGGCCTCGGCTGACGAAAATGCCGCGCTGATCGCCGAACATCTGGAGGCCGCCGGTGATTTGCACGCCGCCTACGGCTGGCAGATGCGGGCCGCCGCCTGGGCGACCAACCGCGACATCGCCGCCGCACGGCTGAGCTGGGAGCGTGCCCGAAACATCGCCGACGCATTACCCACCGACGACCCCAGCCGGGCCGCCATGCGCATCACGCCGCGGACCATGTTGTGCGGGATCGCCTTTCGAGTCCAACTGAACGTCGCCGGTGCCCCCTTTAATGAGTTGCGGCAGTTGTGCACCGCCACCGGGGACAAGGCGTCACTGGCCATCGCGATGGCAGGGCTGGTGATGGATCACGTGTATCGGGACCGGCCGCGCGAGGCGTCGCAGCTGGCCTCGGATGCCATGGCCCTCATCGAGTCGGTCGGCGATCCGACGCTGACGGTGGGGCTGTCCTTCGCGCCGACCTACGCCAAAGTTGAGAGCGCCGAGTGGTCTCACGCGCTGCAATGGTCAGAACGGGTCATCGACCTTGCCGACGGTGACCCGGCCAAAGGTAACTTCCTTTTCGGCTCTCCGTTAGCGATCGCCCATACGAACCGGGCTATGGCTCGGTATTGTCTGGGTCGTCCAGGATGGCGCGACGACCTGAACCGCGGGCTGGCTCTGGCTCGCAGCGCCGACTCCCTCTCCTTCGCCGCGGTTGTCGGCTGGGTCTACTTTGCGGGAATACCGTTTGGCGTGCTGGCCGTGGATGATCCGACGGTGCGCGAGATCGAGCATGCCCTACGGATTGCCGAACGATCCGGCGATGACCTCGCGTTGGCCTTAGCCCGTATGACGCTGGGCACTGCGCTGGTGCACCATCCAATGGCTGCGCAGCGTGACCGCGGACAGAAGATCCTGGCAGACGTCGGCGAAGTGTTTCGGCGCCGGGGCCACAACCTGTCCGAATTGCCGATCGTCGATGTCTACTCCGCGCGTGCGAGGGCTCGGTGTGGAGATCGCGATGACGCGATACCGCTCATCCGCGCCGCCGTCGACCATCTGTTTCGCCACGAACACCTGCTGGCGTGGGGCGTTCCTGCGACGGGTGTTTTGGTGGAAATGCTGCTCGATCGTGGGACCGAGGGTGACGTGGCCGAAGCCCAGGCCGCAATCGAGCGATTAGCGGCCGCGCCAGCCGATGAGGGTCTGGTGATACGGGAGATCTGGCTGCTGCGGCTGCGCGCGCTGCTGGCCCGCGCCCAAGGCGACGAGGCCGGCTACCGCGACTATCGGGATCGCTACCGGGACATGGCGAGAACACTTGGCTACGAGGGGCATATCGCCTGGGCCGAGCCGATGCCATGACGGCGGCTGCTCCTTCGGGAGTGGTGACGTTTTTGTTCACCGATGTCGAGGGTTCGACCCGTCGGTGGGAGGCCGACGCGGATGCGATGCGGGCCGCGCTGGCCGCCCATGACGAGGTGTTGCGCCAGGTGATCGAGGCGCAGGGCGGCTTCGTGTTCAAGCACACCGGTGACGGGGTGTTTGCCGCGTTCGCCTCCCCCAGGGCTGCGGTTGATGCGGCGGTGGCCGCGCAGACGGAGCTTCAGTTGCCGGTACGGATGGGGTTGGCGACCGGGGAAGCCGAGCTGCGCGAGGGGGATTACTTCGGTGCGGTGCTCAACCGAGCTGCGCGGGTGATGGCCGCCGGGCACGGCGGCCAGATCCTGCTGGCCGATTCGACGGCGAGTCTGCTCAGCGGAGTGGACCTGGTCGATTTGGGGCCGCGACGACTGCGCGACCTACCCACACCGGTCGGGGTGTTTCAAGTCTGCGCACCCGGCCTGCGCACAGAGTTCCCACCCCTGCAGGCGTTGGATGCCAGTCCGGGCAACCTGCGGACCCCAGTCACCAGCTTCATCGGACGCGAGTCCGAACTCGACGAGGTGCAAGCGGCGGTCAAGGCTCATCGATTGGTGACGTTGACCGGGGTGGGCGGGGTCGGCAAGACCCGGCTGGCGGTGGAGGTCGCATCGCGTCTCGTCGATCAATTTCCGGATGGGGTCTGGTTTTTCGAGCTGGCTGCGGTGTCCGATCCGGCGGCGGTGCCTGACGCGGTGGCGGCGGTACTGGGCATCACTCAGCAGCCGGATAAGACCGTGAGCGAGTCGGTGGCCGCCGCGTTAGAGGGCCGGGCGCGGTTGCTGGTGTTCGACAACGCCGAGCACGTGCGAGACGCTGCCGCCGATCTGATCGAAGCGATCCTCGCGCGCTCCTCGACCGTGCGGATCCTGGCGACCAGCCGCGAGGGATTGGGGGTCGCCGACGAGCAACTGTGGCCGGTGCCGTCGCTGGATGTCGGCGCGGGCATCGACTCTGCCGCAGTCGATCTGTTCGTCGAACGCGCCCGCAGTGTGGTCCCGGACTTCTCGCTGGCGAACCCTGACGAGGCGGTCGCGGTCGTGGAGATTTGCCGCCGCCTGGACGGCATCCCATTGGCCATCGAGTTGGCAGCCTCGCGGATGGCGTCAATGACCGCCAGTGAGGTGCGCGATCGTCTTCATCAGCGGTTCCGGCTGCTGGTCGGCTCGCGGCGGGGCGTGGCACGCCACCAAACCTTGCGCAATGCGGTGGCATGGTCCTACGACCACCTCGACAACGCGGAAAGGGCTCTGCTGCAGCGGTGTTCGGTGTTCGCCGGGGGATTCGACCTCCAAAGTGCCTGCGCGGTGGCCGGATCCGATGACGTCGACGACTACGCCATCCTTGATCTGCTCGATGCGTTGGTGCGCAAGTCGCTGCTGGTCGCCGACCGATCGGCTGGGCGGACCCAATTCTCGATGTTGGAGACCATCCGTCAGTTCGCCGAAGAGCAACTCGTCGCCTCTGGTGCGGCCACCGAGGCACGTAACGCGCATGCCCGCCACTTCGCCAGGCGCGAGACCGACATCCTGGCGCTGTGGAACAGCCCGCACCAGCGCGAGGCATACACCTGGTTCTCCGCCGAGCTGGCCAATCTGCGCACCGCGTTCAAGTGGGCCGCCGACCATGGCGACCTAGACGTTGCCGCCACCATCGCGACGTATGCGGCATTCCTCGGCCTTCGGGTCGAAATCTACGAGCCCATTACTTGGGCCGAACAGCTCATCAAGCCCGCCCGATCCGTCAACCATCCCCGCCTGGCAGCCCTGTATGTGATGGCGTCGCAGTGTCACACGACCGGACGCATCGAGGACGCTGTCGGCTACAGCGACGCGGCCCTGACGGTTAAGGGCAGTGGCCGCGACGAGGTGCCGGACGGCATCCAGAGCTGGCTTAGCGCTGCGTATCTGTACATCGGCCAGCCCGACCGGTACGTGGAGTTGTGCCGCGCCCGGCTCTCATCCGATCGAGAGAATGACGCAGTCATCCAGGCATACCTGGTACTCGCGCTGACGGTCGCCGGTGTTGGTGACGACGCGATCGGCATGATCGACACCGCCGAAGCCACCGATGACCCGTGGACGCTTTCGTGGGCGCTTTTCGCCTACGGCTTCGCCTTTCGGCATGTCGAACCTGGGCGCGCGCTCCAAGCCGTGCGCCGGGGGCTGGTGATCGCTCAGCAGAGCGGCAACCGCGCCAACGAGTCACACCTGGCGATCTGTCTGTCCGCTCTCGAGGCCCAACACGGGGACCCGCTGGCCGCCTTCGACTACCTCATGCTCGCGATCCGGAATTTTCAGGACTCGGGTCATGCGGCAAACATGCGTGTTGCCCTGGCTATGCTCACGGTGCTTTTCGACCGGCTCGCACGGTGCGAAGCGGCGGCGACCATCGCCGGTTTCGCGTTTAGTCCGCTGACCGCAGCGTTTCCTGAGTTCGGCACCGCAATCACCCACCTACGCGAGGTGCTCGGCGAGGCGACCTACGAGTCGCTCGCCCGCAAGGGTGAGACGATGACCACCGCCGCCATAGCGGCGTATGCATACGACCAAATCGACGAGGCCCGAACAGAGTTGAACGCGGTCTCGAAATAGAGCACATTCGAGACACCGATCACCGGACACTCGGATGTCCGATCTTCCGAGGTCGCCGTGTCTCGAAAGTTCGTCTCACCGAAAGTGTCCCGAAAGGCTGTCTCGCAATGGGCAGCTAAGTATCTATGACCTAGCACAGAAGGTGTCGGTGATGCCTTCGGGTGGAACTTGGTTGCAGGGTAAATACAATAGAGAGCGTGAGCGAACACAATCTTCTTGTGGAAGCGGCCAGGCAGTGGCGGCCCGAAGCGGTGTGGCGTCAACACTTTCATCGTCCCTGTCCGACGTGTGGACGCGACAGTCGTTACAAGCAGTGGCCGATCGATTGCGCGTATGTCGCGCTGGCGATCCGCAACTTCCACGACTCCGGCGACACCACCGGGGTACGCAGCGCCCTCGCCATCCTCACGGCCCTATTCGACCGGCTCGGACGCTATGAACCAGCCGCCACCATCGCCGGTTTCGCCGCCAGTCCCCTCACGAGCACGGCCATGCCCGAGTTCAATAGCGCAATCGCCCACCTCAGCGAAGTCCTCGGCGACCCGACCTACGAATCGCTCGCCCACAAGGGTGAAA
>Ga0318504_10000283_pt1 | contig 10629 bp, 10 predicted proteins | sample GRESIP084b2f17_FD_203679 | JGI IMG/M metagenome (GOLD analysis project Ga0318504, IMG submission 203679) | Tropical soil microbial communities from Luquillo Experimental Forest, Puerto Rico - GRE.SIPMG.084b2f17 | ecosystem: Environmental > Terrestrial > Soil > Tropical forest > Bulk soil...
CACTCGCTTCGCTGCTGCACATGATGTGGGGCGATGAGTTCGTCGACGAACGCGACAGCCGGTTCATCAACGACCGGGTGCACGCCAACATTCAGCGGGACGGAACCTTCTCCGTGGTGCCGCAGCTCAAGGGCGGGGTGACGACGTCCGACCAGCTGCGCAGGATCGCCGACGTGGCCGACAAATATGCAATCCCAATGATCAAGCTCACCGGCGGCCAGCGCATCGACCTGCTGGGCGTGCGCAAGGAAGACCTACCGTCGGTATGGGCCGACCTCGGGATGCCGTCGGGCCACGCGTACGGCAAAAGCTTCCGGACCGTGAAAACCTGTGTGGGAAGCGACTTCTGCCGCTACGGGCTGGGCGACTCGACGGCGCTGGGCATCGCGATCGAGGAGCGCTTCCAGGGGCTCCCCAGCCCGGGCAAGATGAAGCTGGCGGTGACCGGGTGCCCGCGCAACTGCGCCGAGGCCCTGTGCAAGGACGTCGGCGTCGTCGCGATCGAGGGTGGGCAATGGCAGATCTACGTCGGCGGGGCCGCCGGCTCACACGTCCGCAAGGGTGACCTGCTGGCGACCGTGGACACGCCCGAACAGGTCATCACGCTCACGGGCCGGTTCCTGCAGTACTACCGGGAAAACGCCAACTGGCTCGAGCGCACGTACGCGTTCGTGCCTCGGGTGGGCGCCGAGCGGATCCGAGAGATCGTGGTCGAGGACAGCGACGGTATCGCTGCCGACCTCGATGCGCGCATGCAGAAATCGGTCGATTCCTACCGGGATCCGTGGACGGAGAGCCGAAACTCCGCTGAACCCAACGACTTCCGGTCTTCCCTGCCGCTGATCCCACTGCCGCAGGTGCCGGTGCGATGAGCGAGATCAGCCTGGGCCCGGTGGGCGACATCCCGGTGGGCGGGGCCCGCGCCTACGCGGTCGAAGGTCGGCAGGTCGCGGTCTTTCGCCTGCGCGACGGCTCGCTGCGCGCGCTGAACGCCGTGTGCCCGCACCGCGGGGGCCCGCTGGCCGACGGGCTGGCGGACAACCGGATCGTCGTCTGCCCGCTGCACGGCTTCACCTACGACCTCGCGACCGGGGAAGAGGTCGCCAACGGCGGCGTGCCGGTGGGCGCCTATCCCGTGTACGCCGACGACACCGGCACCATCCGCCTGCGCATGGGCGACGCCGAGGCTGATCAACCGCAACACAACGGCGTGCCTGCCGCCTATTAGGCCGTCCGGTAGACATCCAAGCCCTCGTCGGCACCGAATCACTCGTGTGAAAGGTTTCGCCACCTTCGGTGGAGCGACCTTGGTTAGCCGAGCCGGCATCGGGGTATCGATCCGATTGATCGAAACGCTGGCCTATCCCGTGAATATCGGCGTGTCGGCGGTGTTGTTTCCAAGCCATGTCATCCAACGGGTCCGAAGTCGCGAGAGGCGAGAAATGCTGGGGAATCTCTACGATCGGGCGCTCGGCGGCGAACGATGCTGGATTCGCCACGAGGACGGGGAGGTCCGGCCGCTGCCCGCTCACCGTTGGCTGGGCGCCCGGAACGGTGACGCATCGGGTGACGCCGTCGATGACGCCTTCGACGACGCCGTCACGCGGACGTGCGCAGGGCCGACGATCGAGCTGGGATGCGGCCCCGGACGGTTGGTCGCGAGGCTGAATCGGCGGGTGATACCCGCGCTCGGCATCGATCGGTCCGCGACGGCGATCCGCCTGGCGGGTCGCGGCGGTGCGCCGGCCCTGCTGGGCGACGTCTTCGCGCCATCCCCCGCAAGCGGGAGGTGCCCCCAGCCGGGAACCGGTCGTTGGCGTACGGTGCTGCTGGTCGACGGCAATGTCGGTCTCGGCGGCGACCCGCGACGCATCCTGGCGCGCGCCGCCGAGCTGCTGGCCCGGGGCGGGCGCTGTGTTGTCGAGTTCGACACCGAGGTCATCGGCGTCCGTCCGCGCCGGGTGCGTCTGGAGTCGGCCCGCGAGGTCGGGCCCTGGTTCCGATGGGCATCGGTCGGTGTGGACAGCGCCGGCACGCTGGCCGCACAAGTGGGTCTGACACTGGCGGGTGTCCGTCTCATCGGTGGCCGTATGCTTGCGATAATGGTGGCCTTGTGAGCCTCCAGTTTCGTAGCCCGTTGCGTGGCCCCTGGCTGACGTCGGTGTTCGGGCTGGTGCTGTTGATCGCGTTGCCCATCGTCATCATCACCGGGCTGCTGTCCTACGCCGCCTACGCGCCGCAATTCGGGCAGGCCATTCCGGACCATGTCGGGTGGCTGCGACTGCCCGCTTTCACCTGGCCGACTCGCCCGTCGTGGTTGTACCGGCTGACCCAGGGTCTGCACGTGGGGCTGGGCCTGGTGATCATCCCGGTGGTGCTGGCCAAGCTGTGGTCGGTGATCCCGCGGCTGTTTGTGCGGCCGCCGGCCCGCTCGATCGCCCAGTTGCTGGAGCGAATGTCACTGTTGATGCTGGTCGGCGGGGCGCTGTTCGAAATCGTCACCGGAGTGCTCAACATCCAGTACGACTACATCTTCGGCTTCAGCTTCTACACCGGCCACTACTTCGGGGCCTGGGTCTTCATCACCGGTTTTCTGATGCATATCGCCATCAAGATTCCGCGCATGGTCGCCGGATTGCGGTCGCTTTCGCTGCGAGAAGTGTTGCGCACCAACCGCAGCGATACCCGCCCCCAACCACCCGATCCCGACGGACTGGTGGCCGTCAATGCGGCCCAACCAACGATGAGCCGACGCGGTGCCCTCGCACTGGTCGGCTCGGGTGCGCTACTGATCGGCGCGCTGACGGTGGGCCAAACCCTCGGCGGTGCCGCCCGTGGCGCCGTTCTACTGCTGCCACGGGGGCGCGGCCGCGGAGACTTCCCGGTCAACAAGACCGCCGCCGCCGCGGGAATCACGCCCGAGAGCGTTGGCGGCGGTTGGGTGTTGGCCCTGCGCGGTGGGCCCTCGGAAGTGGTGTTGGGCCGCGCCGCGCTGGCACGTATGCCGCAATCGACGGCGCGGCTGCCGATCGCGTGCGTCGAAGGCTGGTCGACCGTGCAGACCTGGAGCGGGGTGCGGCTTTCCGAGCTGGCCCGGATCGCGGGCGTGCCCGCGCCCCGGGCGGCGCGGGTGACATCGCTGCAGCGGGGCGGTGCATTCGGCGCGGCGACGTTGCAGGCCAATCAGATTGGCGACCCCGACGCGCTGCTGGCGTTGCGAGTCAACGGCGCGGACCTGTCGTTGGATCACGGCTATCCGGCGCGCATCATCGTTCCGGCGCTGCCCGGCGTGCACAACACCAAATGGGTGGCGTCCATCGAGTTCGAGCCGAGCTGAGATGACGGGATTGGCAAGGCGTTTCAGGGCGATCTACGGATCCCATCCGCTGCATCTGCTGACGATGCTGTCCGGTTTCGCCCTGTTGGGCTACACCCTCACCACGTTCAAGCCGGCAACGCTGTGGAATCCCGGCACCTGGTGGCAGTCGATTGTCATCTGGTTGGCAGCCGCCGTCATCGCCCACGACCTGCTGCTCTTCCCGCTCTACTCGCTCGCTGACCGGGCGCTGTTCGCGCGGATCGGTGGGCGAGCGGCGCGGGGTCAGGCAAGCCCGTCAAGAGTAAGCGCCCGCAACCACATTCGGGTGCCCGCTCTGGGTGCAGGGCTGACGCTTCTGATTTTCCTTCCGGGCATCATCGAACAGGGCGCCGCGACCTACCACGCCGCCACCGGACAGACCCAGCAGCCGTTTCTGGGCAGGTGGCTGCTGTTGACCGCGGCGATGTTCGCGGTAAGCGCCCTCGGCTACGCCATGCGGCTTATCGTCGCACGTCGGCGGGCCGCGGGCGGCTCGCCGAGGTGACCCTCAACGCAATCGTCAGTTCTGCCGATCCCCGCGGGGGTGTAACAACTGTTGCCTGGACAGTGAGCGGAAGTGAGTGGTACTGCGCGGAAATGGGCCTGTTGCTGGTGTGTGGGGCGGGGTTGTCGGTGGGTGGTGCCAGCATGTGGGCATGGCTGTGCGGGCGGGGTTGCGTCGGATCGGGGATCCGGTGGTGGCCGCGCCGCCGGCGGGAGTGCGGATTCGCGCTCGGATACATCCGAGTGGCACCGAGGGTGAGGCGTTGACCGCGATCGGGGTGTTTTTGGGGTCGGTGTATCGCGAGGAGCTGGCTGGGCTTATTCGATGTGGCGTGCTGGATCATAAGGGCCGCACGCTGTGGCGGGCCGAGCGTAAGCGGGCGGTCACCGGGGTGGCGTCGAGCCGGTGGGCGGGGGCGATCACCCGCGCCGTCGAGGACCAGTATCAGTTGGGGATGCGCGGCTTGGCAGCTCATGTGGCGGGTATGTGTGCCGCGGTTGATGTTCTGGAGTCCCGGTGCGCGCTGCGCCCGGGTCAACCGGCCCCGAAGGCCGGTGGCGAAGGAGCTGGGCGGCCTCGGCGCTCGCGGGCGTATGGCAGCACCGCGGAACGATTCGCCAAGACCCGCCGCTTGGCCGTGCTGCGCGCGCGACTCGCGGTTGCCGAGCGCGCACTGGCGGCGGGGCGGCCATCGATCACGCGGGGCGGCAAACGCTTGTGGCACACCCGCAACCATCTGGATGCCGCGGACATGAGCGAGCGGCAGTGGCGGGAGCGCTGGGATGCAGCGCGGATGTTTTTGACTGCTGATGGGGAGGCGGGCAAGGCTGGCGGTAACGAAACCATCCGGGTGGACGCCGAGGGCCGGCTGCGCATCAAAACCCCCGCGGCGCTGGTCGAGCGATTCGGCTCGCACGTCGTTATCGTTGAGCCGGTGCGGTTTTCTCACCGTGGCAGCGAGTGGGCGGCGCGGATCAGCGACCACTGCGCGGTGCGCTATGACATCAGCTATGACCCGGCACGGGGCCGCTGGTATCTGCACGCATCGTGGACCACAATCCCCGAACCAGCCCCTGACATCGAGGATCTGCGCACCGGGCGAGTGCTGGGGGTGGACCTCAACGACGGCCACTTGGCCGCCTGCGTGCTGGACGCGTCGGGAAATCCGATCGGCGAGCCGCTGAGCATCGACGTGCTCACCGCCGGGCTGGCGGCCTCCCGCCGCGATGGGCGGGTGCGCGCGGCGATCACTGCCCTGCTGGATCATGCTCAGGCCCGCAACTGCGACGCGGTAGTGGTGGAAAACCTCGACTTCGCTGACGCGCGTGCCGTCGGCCGGGAAACCCTGGGCCGTGGGAGGCGCGGAAGACGCTTGCGCTACAGCATCGCCGGTATCCCCACTGCGAAATTTCGCCATCGGCTGGTCGGCATGGCATGCCGCCGCGGCATCGCCGTGATCGCGGTGGATGCCGCCTACACCAGCCGCTGGGGGAATCAGCACTGGCGTACTCCCTTGCAGCAGCAGACTTCCGACCCGGCCACCGTCACCAGCCATCACGGGGCGGCGGCCGCGATCGGCAGGCGTGGCCTCGGCTTGGCGATCAGGCGACGGCCGGCAGGACCCCGCAACCGACAGCGGACGGTTGAGGGCACGCCACCGGCCAGGCCCGACCATCAGCCGAGCACCACACAACGACGGCGCGGCAGTTCCGGCCCACCGACACGCCCACCCATGAGGCATGCCGGTCCACCGGAAAACACCCACCACAGCGGCCAAGACCGTTCGGGCCGCACAGGAATCACTCCTGCTCACTCCTAAGGAACGGTACGCTCCCTACATGACTGCGAGGGGACCCCGCATGACACCCTGCATGAGATGGTTGCTGCGGGCTGGTCCCGCAGACTACATCCTGGCCTTAAGCGTCGCAGGGGCTTCGCTGCCGGTCGTCGGCAAGCGGCTCGAGCCGCTGGCCGGTGTGACCGCGATGGGCGTTTGGGGCGCCCGGCACGCCCCGCAAGCCGTATCCGCCATGACGAAGGATCTGCTGACCCCGGGCATCAACGACGTGCGTCGCCGGGACCGGGAGAGCACCCGGGAGGTCTCCCTCGCGGCGCTGCGGGGGGTCGTGTCGTCCGCGGACCTCGACGTGGAATGGCCCACCGCGGAGCGGACGCCCCCGATCTGGGATGCGATGCGTCAGCGCCGCTACCTCTACCGCCGCGGGGTCCACTATGGGAACAGCCCGGCGCAGGTGCTCGACGTCTGGCGACGCGAGGACCTGCCGGCGCACCCAGCGCCCGTCCTGATCTTCGTCCCGGGCGGCGCGTGGGTTCATGGCAAGTGCATGGGGCAGGGGTCGGCCCTGATGTCCCGGCTGGCCGAGCAGGGGTGGGTGTGCCTCGGGATCGACTACCGGGTCGCGCCGCACCACCGCTGGCCGCGCCACATCACCGACGTCAAGACCGCCATCGCGTGGGCGCGAGCCAACGTCGACAAGTTCGGCGGCGACCGCAATTTCGTTGCGGTGGCGGGCTGTTCGGCCGGCGGCCACCTGTCCGCGCTCGCCGGGCTGACCTCCAAAGACCCTGTGCACCAAGCGGAGCTGCCCGAGGGCGCCGACAGTTCGGTGGACGCGGTGGTCGGGATTTACGGCCGCTATGACTGGGAGGACCGTTCCACGCCCGAGCGTGTCCGGTTCGTCGACTTCCTGGAGCGGGTGGTGGTCAAACGGAGGATCGCCCGTCACCCGGAGGTGTTCCGCGACGCGTCACCGATCGCGCGCGTGCATCGAAATGCGCCGCCGTTCTTGGTGATTCACGGCGGCAAAGACAACGTCATCCCCGTCGAGCAGGCCCGCAGCTTCGTCGAGCGGCTGCGGGCGGTCTCGCATTCGATGGTCGGCTACCTAGAGCTCCCGGGAGCGGGCCACGGCTTCGACCTCATTGACGGCGAGCGGGCCGGCGTGATGGCCCACGCGGCCGCGCTGTTCCTCAACCAGGTCTATCGCACCAAGGCACGGATCGCGAAAGAGGTTATCTGAGCCTCCGCCGCTGAGTTATGGTCGCCCTATGAGCAAGGGGCAGCGGTGAAGCGGCTGAGCGGCTGGGACGCGGTGCTGCTGTACAGCGAAACGCCGAACGTGCACATGCACACCATCAAAGCCGCCGTGATCGAACTGGACGCGGATAGACGTGACTTCGATATCGAAACGTTTCGCCGGGTCATCGCGGGCCGGCTGAACAAACTCGAGCCATTCTGCTATCAGCTCGTCGACGTCCCGTTCAAGTTGCACCATCCGATGTGGCGGGAGCACTGCGACGTCGACCTCGATTACCACATTCGCCCATGGCGGCTGCCCGCGCCCGGCGGCCGTCGCGAGTTGGACGAGGCGATCGGACGGATTGCCAGCACCCCGCTGGACCGAAAACATCCGCTGTGGGAGATGTACTTTGTCGAGGGTCTCGCCAACCACCGGATCGCGGTGGTCGGCAAGATCCATCACGCGCTCGCCGACGGGGTCGCCTCGGCGAACCTGATGGCCCGTGGCATGGACCTACAGCAAGGTCCGGAGGGCGGCCCTTACGTTCCCGACCCCGCTCCCACCACGCGGCAGCTGATGGGTTCGGCGTTCGCGGATCACCTGCGCCACGTCGCGCGGATCCCCGCAACGATCCGCTACACCGCGCAGGGCGTGGCCCGGGTGCGCCGCAGCTCGCGGAAGCTCTCCCCGGAACTGACCCGCCCGTTCGAGCCGCCGCCGACCTTCATGAATCACCTGCTCACCCCGGAGCGCAGGTTCGCCACCGCCACACTGGCATTGGCGGACGTCAAGGAGACCGGCAAGCGGCTCGGGGCGACGATCAACGACATGGTGCTGGCCATGTCGTCCGGGGCGCTGCGCACCTTGCTGTTGCGCTATGACGGCAAGGCCGAACCGCTGCTGGCGTCGGTCCCGGTGGCCTACGACTTCTCCCCGGAGCGGATCTCCGGAAACCGCTTCAGCGGGATGATGGTGGCGCTGCCGTCCGACTCCGACGACCCGCTGGAGCGGGTGCGCTGCTCGCACGACAACGCGACCTTGGCCAAGGAGGGCCACCAGCTCCTGGGGCCGGAGCTGATCAGCCGCTGGGCGGCCTACTGGCCACCGGCGGGCACGGAAGCCTTGTTCCGGTGGATGTCGAGCCGCGACGGGCAGAACAAGATCCTCAACCTGAACATCTCGAACGTGCCGGGTCCCCGTGAGCGCGGCCGGGTGGGCGGCGCGCTGGTCACCGAGATCTATTCGGTGGGACCGTTGACCGCCGGCAGCGGCCTCAACATCACTGTGTGGAGTTACGTCGATCAGCTCAACATCTCGGTGCTGGCCGACGGTGCCACCGTCAAGGACCCGCACGAGGTGACCGAGGCCATGGTCGCCGACTTCATCGAAATACGAAGGGCCGCAGGGCTTTCCGAAGAGCTGACGGTCATCGAGACCGCGATGGCTCAGGCTTGATTCAAGGCCTGAGTGTCGACCGCTACCATCAGCACCGTGACTGGTAGCGAAGAAGCTGGCATAGGCGAACCCGAAGTCCTCGTCGAACAACGGGACCGGATCCTGATCATCACGATCAACCGGCCGAAGGCCAAGAATGCGGTCAACGCCGCGGTCAGCCGCGGCCTGGCCGACGCGATGGATCGGCTCGACGGCGACGCCGGCCTTTCGGTCGGGATCCTGACCGGCGCGGGCGGCTCGTTCAGCGCGGGCATGGACCTCAAGGCGTTCGCCCGCGGCGAGAACGTCATCGTCGAGGGCCGCGGGATGGGCTTCACCGAACGTCCACCGGTCAAGCCGCTCATCGCGGCGGTGGAGGGATACGGCCTGGCCGGCGGCATGGAGCTGGCTCTGGCCACCGATCTGATCGTGGCGGCCACGGACGGGGCTTTCGGTATCCCCGAGGTCAAGCGCGGACTGGTGGCCGGCGGCGGGGGATTGTTGCGGTTGCCGGAGCGCATCCCCTATGCGATCGCCATGGAGCTGGCGCTGACCGGTGACCACCTGAGCGCCGAACGCGCGCACGCGCTGGGGCTGGTCAACGTGCTGGCCGAGCCGGGGAAGGTGCTGGACGCGGCGATTGCGCTGGCCGAGAAGATCACCGCCAACGGGCCGCTAGCGGTCGCCGCCACGAAGCGGATCATCACCGAGTCCCGCGGCTGGAGCCTGGAAACCAGGTTCGCCGAACAGATCAAGATCCTGGCGCCGGTGTTCTCCTCCAACGACGCGAGGGAGGGCGCGATCGCGTTCGCCGAGAAGCGCCAGCCGCGCTGGACGGGGACTTAACCCGCCAGATAGCGCTGCACGGTCGGCCCCAACCACGCGACCAAGTCATCGATCGAGGTGGACGCGATCGGCTCGATCTTCAGCTGGTAACGGGCGAAGGCCAGCCCGGCGAGATGGCTGGCGACCAGTTCGACGCGCAGCTCGGCATCGGCCACCCCGAATTCCGCCGCGACCCGCTGGGCGAGGGGTCCGGCGAGGCTGTCGTGCAACACTTTTCGGGCCTGAGGATGGATCGCCGCCGAGCGCCACAGCGTCAAGAATGGCTCGAAGACGCCGCCTTCCTCCCAGTGCTCGAGGAATCGGCGCACCAGCCGCGGGCCGATCTGCTCGGTCCCCTCGTCGAGGAGCGTGGCCAGCTGGTGTAGCGGGTGCTCGGGACCGGTGAGCGCCGAGGCGGTGAAAAGCCCCTCTTTGCTGTCGAAGAAGTAGTAGACCATCGCGACGTCCACGCCGGCGTCGGCGGCGATCGCGCGAACCGTGGCCCCCTCGTACCCGTCGCGCATGAAGCGTTCGCGCGCCGCGTCGATGATGCGCTGCCTGTTCTGCTGACCGGTGCGCCAGCGGCCCGCGCGCCGGGGTTCTGACATGCACGACAGCATACTTCAACAAGCGTTGACCTATGCCGTGTCCCGGGCGTAGGCTCTTATTTGTTCAGCGACGGTTGAAGTATTCCGAAGGAGGTCTGGCATGGTGACGACTAGCACGCGCGAACGACGGCTTTGGTGGCGACACCTGATGTCCGTCCTGCTTTTTCCGGCGACAATGACGCTGGTCATCCCGGCCCTGATCGTGCTGCCGGCCGGCGTGCGCGGCCCGCAGTCCGGTGCCGCGCTGACGGTCGGGCTGGTGACGGTCGGTTGGTCGCTGATCGCCGCCGGCTTGGGCATGGTGATTTGGACGGTGGTGCTCTTCGACCGTGTGGGCAAGGGCACGCTTGGGCTCGGCCCCGTGATGGGGGAGCCGGTCCACCTCGTCGTACGCGGGCCATACCGACACGTGCGCAACCCCATGATCACGGGCGTGCTGTGCATCCTGCTCGGGGAAGCGGCCGCCACCGGGTCCGGTGGGCTGTTGGGATGGTTCGCGATCTTTTTGGCGTTCCAGCTGACCGTCATCCCGTTCTGGGAGGAGCCGCACCTCGTCAAGCGCTACGGCGACGATTACGTCGACTTCCGGCGCAACGTTCCACGCTGGATTCCCCGGGCTTCGGCCTGGGACCCAACCCTGGCCGCCCGCGCCGATACTTAGATGGCTTACACTGTGGCCTAGATTTGTAAAGGGCGGGGATCGAGAAAGATCGAGGATGAGCATTTCGCTGCTGCTCGAGATGGCTGCGTCGAGCAACCCCGACCGCACGGCCGTCGTCTCGGGAGACCTGCGGCTGACGACGCAGCAGCTGAGCGATCTCGCCGACGGCGGCGCCGGCGTGATCGCGGCGTCGAACG
>Ga0318504_10000289_pt1 | contig 10525 bp, 5 predicted proteins | sample GRESIP084b2f17_FD_203679 | JGI IMG/M metagenome (GOLD analysis project Ga0318504, IMG submission 203679) | Tropical soil microbial communities from Luquillo Experimental Forest, Puerto Rico - GRE.SIPMG.084b2f17 | ecosystem: Environmental > Terrestrial > Soil > Tropical forest > Bulk soil...
AAGCGTTGTATGGCGGGCGATGCGCCACAGCGGCTGCTCGAGCTCGGTCGTCGTGAATAAGAGCCATCGGATCATTTGAGCTCGTTGCTGCAGGTCTGTCGGGATCAGCCCCTTGTCGCGGTACTTCTCGGCCAGATAGAGAACGATCGCGACGGATTCCGTGAGAATCATGTCACCGTCGACGAGAACGGGAAGCTTTCCGGCCGGATTGATTTTGAGGAATGCGGGACTGCGGTGCTCGCCGGCGAGCATGTCGACGGTAATGGCCTCGAAGTCGATGCCCAATTCCTGCAGCGTCCAGCGGACGCGGATCGAGCGGGTCGGAGCAAACTCATAGAGCTTCATTGCGTTCCCCGGTTGGTGACGATTAAACCGGCGAGCCACATCGCCGGCCCTCCTTGGCGACATGAGCCGCCGCCGTCAATGGCAGGCGCTTCCATACTGGGGCGCCTTCCCGGCGCGTCAGCGCTCAGCGCAAGACGCCTTCGCGCCCGAGATCTGCAGCCACATCATCGAGCGCGCGCTCAAGTCGCGCGCTAACGTCTTCGATCTCGCCCGTTTCGATCACGAGCGACGGAGCGAACACCAAACGGTCGCCCACCACGCGTATGAGCAGCCCGTGGCGCTTGGCCGCGGCTTCGACGCGCGCACCGACGTTGAGCGCGGCGTCGAAGGGAACGCGCCCTTCGCCGTCGTGCATCAGCTCCATGCCGAGGATGAGGCCTACCCCTTGCACGTCGCCGACCAGCGGATGCGCCTTGAGCCGGCCGAGCGCCGCCTGCAGCACGGCGCCGAGGCGCTTGGCGCGACCCACGATGTCGATCTCCGCATAGATCTTCTGCACCTCGAGCGCGACCGCGGCCGCCACCGGGTGGCCGGCATAGGTGTATCCGTGCGCGAAGTTGCCGAACTTGTCCGACTGCGCGAGCATCGCCGCGTGGATGCGATCGCTGACGAGGACGGCCGAGATCGGCTGCATGGCGGCGGAAAGCGCCTTGGCCGAGGTCACCATGTCGGGCCGAATGCCGAAAGTTTGGCAGCCCCACATTTCGCCGGTGCGGGCGAAGCCGCAAATCACCTCGTCGGCAACGAACAGGATGTCGTATTTGCGCAGCACCGCCTGGATGTTCTCGAAATAGCCGCGCGGCGGGAGGACCGCACCGCCGGCGCCCATGACGGGCTCGGCAAAGAACGCGGCGATCGTGTCCGGCCCTTCCGCTTGGATGAGCGTCTCGAGTGCCTCAGCCATGCGGGCGGAAAATTCCACCTCGGTCTCGCCGGGCCCGTGGCAGCGGTAGTAATGGGGAAACTCGGTGTGCTTGAAGGGCGCGAACGGCAGGCCGAATCCCGCGTGCATGTCGGGCTTTCCCGACAGGCTGACGGCGGCGCAGGTGCTGCCGTGGTAGGCCATGCGGCGCGCGATGATCTTCGTCCGCTGCGGCTCCCCGACCGCATTCCAATAGTACCAGGCGAGCTTGATGGCGGTGTCGTTCGCCTCCGAGCCCGAGCACTGGAACACCACGCGCGCCATGGGCACGGGCGCAAGCTTGAGCAGCGTCTCGGCCAGCGCGATGGCGGGCTCGTTCGAGCGGTGGCGATAAAGATGGTAGTAGCCGAGGTTTCGCATCTGCTCGTAAGCGACCTTGGCGAGCCGCTCGGAGCCGAAGCCGAGCGAAGCGCACCACAGCCCCGCCACCGTGTCGATGTAGTCGCGGCCGGAATCGTCGAAGACGCGACAGCCCTCCCCGCGCACGATGACGTGCGGGCCCTCCTGCTGGTGCCTGCGCAGGTTGGTCTGCATGTGCACCAGGCTTGCGACGTCACGCGCCTCGATCGAGTTCGGGATATAGGTCACTCTTAATCCTCCGATTGGGCGGCTTTGCGCAGCGCCTTGGGATCCGCAATGCCGTAATCGCGTTGCGCCGACGCGGCGCTCACGTAGCCATCGAGAAGGTCGCGGCCGATGGCCGCCTGATCTCGCGCAGCCACCGCACCAAAGCCACCCGAGCCGGGCGTGATCATTTCGATGACGGAGCCCGTCGGCGCGCTGAATGCGCCCTTGCCCGGCAAATGCCGCGTCGCCCCGTCCGGCGTCGTGAGCTTGACCAGAGCCGCTGCTCCGGCTTTGCCCCCGAGCAGCCCAAAGGGCGGCGACGTCATCCGCTCCATGCACAACGCGCCGGTTGCGTCCGCTCCTTCCAGCAGGCGCCAAACGCGTATCGCGCCGCAGCCGCCGCGATAGCGCCCGGCGCCGCCCGAGTCGGGGTTGACCTCGTAGCGCTCGATGCGCACGGGAAAGGCCATCTCCATGATTTCCACCGGCGTATTCATCGTATTGGAGATGCCGCTGGCGATGCAGTTGATACCATCCTTGTTCGGTCGCGCCCCATAGCCGCCCTTGACGGTCTCATAGGAGACATAAGGCCGGCCGGTGCGGGGATCGACGCCGCCCAGCGTGAGGATGGCCGAGGTGCCCTGGCTGCACGCCATCACCTGCCCCGGCATGAAGTGTGCGAGCGCGCCCATCACCATGTCGGCGACGCGATGGGATATCTCGTGGTTGGCATAGACGACCGGGGAAGGAAACGTGGCGTTCACGACACAGCCCTTGGGGGCCCTGATCTCGATGGTGCGCCAGCAGCCGGAGTTGGGTGGAATGAGATTGTTCGGGTCGACGGCGGTCTTGAGGCCGCAATAGACGCCCGAGGCGGTGACCGAGAGCGGCGCATTCATCGGTCCCTTCACCTGCGCCGCGGTGCCGGCAAAGTCGACGATCAGCCGGTCTCCCATCTTCTTGACGGACAGGCGGATGACAAACGGCGCATCCTTGCCAAGCTCGTCGTCCGCAATGCCGTCGCCGTCGCAGAAATCCTCGAACACGCCTTCCCCATCCGGCAGGTCCATGAGCGCCGCGCGCATCAGCCGCTCCGAATAATCCATCACCTGCGCCATGTAGTGGATCAGCTCTTCGGCGCCATAGCGCCGGGCGAGCGCTTTGAGGCGTTCGGTCGCGCGCAGCGTCGCGGCGAGCTGCGCGCCGAGATCGCCCCTGCGCTCGTCGGGCGTGCGAACGTTGGCCAGGATCACGCTTTCAAGGTCTGCGTTGACCACCCCGCGGCTGATGAGCCGCAGCGGCGGCAGGCGCAGCCCCTCGCCGAAGATTTCCGTGACCGCGCCGTAGCTGCCGGGCGTGGCGGAGCCGACGTCGGGCCAGTGGGCGCGCAGGCAGGCGTAGCCGAGCAAGCGGCCCTCGTAGAAGGCAGGCCGCACCACGTTCACGTCGGGCAGGTGGCTGCCGCCGAAATAAGGATCGTTGTGGAGAAAAACGTCGCCGTCGTGCACGTCGGCCGCGAACGCGGCGACGATGGCGCGAACCGCGTCCGGCATCGAGCCGAGATGGATCGGCAGGTCAGGCCCTTGCGCCACCATCTCGCCACGCGCGTCGAACAAGCCGCAGGAATAGTCGCCTGCCGACTTCAACAACGGCGAGTACGCGGTCTTCGCCAGAACGACCCGCATCTCTTCGGCGATCTTGTAAAGACCGTTTTTGACGATCTCGAAGGTGGCGGGATCGCCCCTAGGCGCTGCGTCTTTCATTTTCGTCCGGCCCCTGGTCGCAGACGCGTCATCAGCACGAAGCCATCCGCATTCATCTGAGCCTGCCATCCGGGTGGGACGAGAATGGTGGACTCGAGCGACTCAATCACAACCGGGCCCGCGACCTCCAGTCCCGCCGCCATCCGCCTGCGGTCGTAGATCGTGGCGTCGATCACGCCGGTTTCACGAAACCATAGCTGGCGCTTGCCCTTGACCGCGTCCGTTCCGGACGGCGCCACGACATCGCGGATCAGGAGCGACGCGGTCGCGCCGATGGCGGTGACGCGAATGCTCACGATCTGCACCGGCTCGCTGCGATTGTCGTGGCCATAGGTGCGCAGGTGACGATCGTGGAAGGCGGCTGCGATCTCCGCCAGCGCGGCCGCGTCGAGCGAGCGAGGTGGAACCGGGATCATCAGTTCATGGGATTGCCGCGGATAGCGCGCATCGACGGCGCGCTCGAACCGCCGCCGCCCGGGCGCAACGCCGGCCCGATCGAGCATGGCCGCACCCCTGCTCTCGAGGGCGACGAAGGCAGCCTCCACGGCTTTGGGATCGGCCGCGGCGGCCGTTGTGTACAGCGTTCGCACGTAATCGCGTTTCAGGTCGGTCCCGACCAGCCCGAGCGCGGAAAAGGCTCCCGGAATCGGCGGGCAGATCACCTCGGCAATGCCGAGTTCGCTCGCCAGCGCGGCGGCATGCAGCGGCCCCGCCCCGCCGAAGGCGGCGAGCGCAAAATCGCGCGGATCGTGGCCGCGTTGAACCGACACGATCTTCAAGGCTTCCGCCATCGCATGATTGACGACGTCGATGACGGCAGCCGCCGCCGTGCGCACGTCAATTGCAAGCGGTTCGGCGAGCCGTTTGCGCACGGCAGCCACGGCCGCGTCATGATCGATCGGGAGGTCGCCATCGAGCAGCGATGCCTTGTCGAGGTAGCCGAGGAGGAGGTTGCAATCCGTGACCGTCGGCTCGCTGCCGCCGCGCGCGTAGCACACGGGCCCGGGATCGGCGCCGGCGCTCTTGGGGCCGACGCGCAGGCCTCCGGCGCGATCCACCCATGCAATCGATCCGCCTCCGGCGGATACCTCGGCCAGATCGATCACCGGCACGCGAATCGGATGACCGGTTCCGTTCATCCAGCGGCTCATGCTTGATCCGCCGCCGACCTCGTAGTCCGGGGTCGTTTCGTAGTGGCCGCCGCGGATCAGGCTCGCCTTTGCGGTGGTGCCGCCCATGTCGAACGAGAGCAGGTCGAGGCGACCGGTTTGGCGCGCCACCAGCGCGGCCGCCACCACGCCGGCTGCGGGCCCCGACTCCACCGCCATCGCCGGCATGGCCATGGCCTCGCCCGCCTCGAGGATGCCGCCGTTCGATCCCATCACGTAGAGCGGCGGCAGCGCGCGACTGCGCGTGACGTGGTCCAGCCGTTGGAGATAAGACGTCAGAATCGGCCCGGCATAAGCGCACACCGCGGTCGTGCTGGTGCGCTCGAACTCCTTGATCTCGGGCAACACCTCCGACGACGAATAGACCGGGACATCGGGCAGCGCTGCCCGCAACCGCGCGCCGAGCCGCTGCTCATGCTCCGGGTTGAGGAAGCTGAACAGGAGCGAGATCGCGACGGCATCGACCCGCGCGGCCTCGAGCGCCGCGACCAAGCCATCGATCTCGTTTTCGGCGAGCGGCGTCACGACGGCGCCGTCGGCGCCGATGCGCTCCGTGATCTCGAAGCGCCGGCGGCGCGGGATGAGCGTGGCCGGCGCGTCCTGGAACAGGTCATAGAGGTCGGCGCGCGCCGAGCGGCGGAGCTCCAGCACGTCGCGGAACCCGCGCGTCGTGATCAGCGCCGCGCGCGCGCCGGTTTCTTCCAGGATGGCGTTGGTCACGACGGTGGTCGCGTGCGACAGCAGTGCGACCTCGGCCGGGGCCACGTGGTAGCGACGCATCGCCATGTCGAGGGCGCAGAGCACGCCTGCGGTCAGGTCCTTTGGGGTAGTCGGCACCTTGGCCACGCCAATATGCCCGCTCGCATCGTCGACGAGCGCCACGTCCGTGAAGGTCCCGCCGATATCGATCCCGATCCGCCAAGCCATGCCGCGTTTGCCCCTTTGGGTGGAGGATTTATTGTACAGTGGATTACCAAACAAATTCAATGAGTTGAGGCGTAGATTGTGCCCTCGGGTATGCTACGGGTATGCGCAAATCAGCGTAGGGCATCAAACGATCGTGCGACGAGGCGGTCTTGCGACTCGCGCGCGCTTGGTAAAGTGGACGGTTCGGCACAACTGAGTCGGAGTTCCCGAATAGTGATCGGTTAATCACCCTGCGATTTACATCAGCGCGATCGGGGCGCTTGTCGTCCCCATGAAGCGAAATTGAGATTGCCCGATGGAAGAGGTGACCAAGTTAATCGTTCCGTTTTTCTACACGCCGAAGAATTACGGACAGGTTTCGACGAAGTTAGCAAGTTTTGCCTGGTACGAGACGTACTTCATCACGCTGTTGCTTCGGAGCGATGCCGACTTGTTCGGCTTGCCGCCGGTGCCGGAGCGGCCGCACCCGAGCTTCACCCGGCTGGCTCGCTATGACCTCGCCGGGCTGTGCTGGCTCCTGCAGGGCCGCGAAGTCGTTGCCCTAACCGCGACGAGCGCGGCTATCATGAACACCAGCGATGCGATGACGGTGTGGCGGCGTCCACTCCGGTAGCAGCGGCATATAGCCGAAAAGATAGGGGCGTCGAGTGGTGACGACCTTTTCCGCCTTGTATATTCCCGCGCGGCGAGCCGCTAGACTTTGCCGACGGTCTCGAATTCGAGGTCACGCTTATTATCTGCCTGGTTGTTACGTCGGCGACGATAGTGCCATCGTTAAAGTTTATGATGTCTGTACATGTACAGCCTTGTGGCACGTATAAATCGACAGCAACATCCCAGACATAAAACGTGTCAGCATTGGGCGCAGCCAACCCGCAACATCAATGCGGCAACTAACAACAGCTTCATGACTGCGTGTCCACGAAGTCAGCGCGCCACCTGCTGCTGCGCCTGCATTCCAAGCGCGATTTCGAGTTGCGTCAATTCATGATCATTTCCGCACTGATTGAGAAGATCTACGAAAGCATCCTGAGTCGCCTTCGAAAGGACCCAGCCAAGCGGAGGTTGGACCGGCGCAGGCTTTCCGTCCATGCACATCGCAAGGTGAGCCAAATACGGATTTTCGTGGCTCGCCGCGGCGGGAGGTGATTGGTCGACGTTCTCATTCTTCGCCCTGTCGAGCGTGGCGGCGGTTTGCGTCTGTGGGGACTGTGACGCAGCGCGTGGCGGCTGCGATGCGGGCGCAGACCCGCTCGCACTCCTTGGTGGTTCGGGATATTCAGCGCAGATTTGGACAGCGAGTTCGGCTGCGGCCCGGTTTCCATGCGCCTCGCGCACATTCTTTATACCCTGAAATGGCGCGAGAAATTCGTTGATCCAGGCGTTTTCGACCTCGTTCTTATCGAGCGAAAGATAATTTGGCGACTCGTTCGGCGTCTGCGAATTGCCGGCGGCGTCTGACGGCTCGCCTTCGCGCTCGGCGACGCTCACCAGGCACCGTCCGCCGTCCTTGGCCTCTTTGATCCGCACCAGCTCGTGGGCTTGCTCGAGGCCTGGATCGCTGCTGATCATAAGAATAGCAAGCTTGACTCCCGGCTTTTCGTTTCTCAGCTCCCACCTCGCGGCGCGAGCGAGCTCGAGCGCCGAGAGTGCTCCATAGTTCTCGAAATATCCTCCATCGATCACCGAGCCGCGTTTGTCTCCGAGGTCGCCAGCCGGAGAGATGTAGGTAAAGCGCGCGCTATTATGAGCGGCCGTGCTCGCCCGCACGTCCTTGCCCAGCAAATGCAGTGCGTCCAGGCTGTCAATGAACACGTTGCGTTCGATCAGGACATGGCCCGTGATGATTCGCTTGCCGGTTTCCTCGTGCGTTGCGTTGAGCAGAAGAATCGGACGCCAGGGCGCTCGTCCTTTTGCGGCTGGGCCGGTCTTGTAGGGAAATAAGCTCAGGAAAGGTCGTGTCAGCAGGCCTCCGCTTGCATTCTCGAAGCTTCTTTCGAGCGTCGTGCCGCGATCCCCCTGACCCAAGTCCGGCAGAAAGCTCGACGGCGCATCCACAAAAACCAAGCTCGCAAGAGCGGGCGCGAGGAAATCCGCGGTCAGAAATGTCGTTGCGAGCGGACACGTCGCGTCGCCCGCCGCGCATTGGTTCTCATCGCGTTGCGCCAAAGCCGCATCGAAAGCGGTGGCGCCGACGCTGCCGCCGGAGACGCCGCTGATGGCGAACAGATAAGGGCGCACGCCGCCTTCCTTCTCGAAATCGCGCGCGAGCTTCTCGAGAACCGTCGCCGTCCAGTAGGCCGCGCGGATGCCGCCCCCAGCCGTTGCGACAATAAGCATCGGCACGGGCTTCTCGGGATGCGCCTTGCCGTAGGCGGCCTTCGCCTGCTCGTACCAGACGCGCGCCGCGGCGGCGACGGTCAGCCTTTGATCCGGCGATGTCGCCACAGCGAAGGCCGCGGCCGATGGCGGCACGATGCAATCGCCGCCGTCACAGAGGCGTACCCGATGGGATGGATGAAGCCATGCGTTGATCACGGCGAGGCCAATCAAGAAGATGACCGCATAGGCGCCGACGACGCGGGGCCTTGCCCCGTTGCCGAACCACCCCTGCTGGGTCGTCCAAGACACCGCGAACTCGAAAGCGTTGACCAGAGCGAGAATCGCTCCCAACGCGAAATAGGCTACCACCATAGAGCCCAAAGAGCGGCCGACTGCGATGGGGTTCATCCATGCCGCAAAGGCGAAGGCGAACGCTATGACAAATAGTCCGGCTGTGAAGACAAAAATCTCCCGGTTCTCGCGTCGGTCATCCTTCTCCTTCGCGGCAGCGCTTGCGTTGGGGCCAAGTGGCCTCCTGTACCGTAGGGAGCTGATAACGAACAGGAAAACGATTGCCGATGCGCTGATCCAGATTGTCCCCAGCAAAAACCCGGCCGGGGCGCCTGGAATGGCGAAGGCGATGATCGCGATGCCGCCGAGTAGGGCGATCGCGACGATCACAGCGCCGATTTTGGTCAGCGTCGTCCTTTCGAGGGACGTTCGCTCCGACAGCAGAAGACGATCGAGGGTCCAGGCCAGAGCGGTCGCGAGCACAATAGCGAGCGGCGCGGTCCAGGCTAGCAGCCATAACCCGCTGGCGGCGAACTTGGGTTGGTTTGCCGCCGCTAGAGAAAGATTGATCGCGGCGAAAAGATGCGCGCAGACGCCAAGAAGGCGCGGCGCCCAGAAAAGCCATTTTTCATTGCCCTGAGGAACCGGGATGTCGCCACGCTGCACAGCGGCGCGCAAGCCGAGCCGCGCCGTATGCCAATTATTGGTTGCCCAATAAATTAGCGCCAGGAAGAGAAAGAAGAGTCGCCACCCACTATTCTCGGCCATGAGACTGAGGCCGAGCTCGCGTCCCTGGTCGTTTGAGAACAGAAGATAAGCGGCTGCAAGGACGAGGACGAGGGGCCGCCACATGGCGGCGAGCGTCCATAGAAGGTCGGGCGCATATGATACGAGCTTGAGCAGAAGCGCACATAGAGCGAAGGCCCCCGCCCAGATGCCGATCCCGAGGATCCGTCCGGTCCAGCTTGCCGCATCCGGCTCCAAAAGAAGCCAATAGAGAACCCCGGCGGCCAAGCCAAGGATCAGCAGAGACCACATCACGCGCCAGAACAGAAATCCTGCATTGCGGCGCAGCGGTAAACCATCCATGCAACCACCTCACGCAGCCGACTGGCATTCGCCAGATGAGCGCCCCGATCGGCCCCCTCGAGCAGGATCGCTCAGGAATCGGTCGAACCATGTGAAGTAGTTCACACTTGGCGGAGCAAATGGCCGTTGCTCCGCCTCCCCTACTCGCGATTTCGCTAGCGCTCATATCCGCGTTGTCATGCGCGGGCGAGCGAAGCGGCGCGCATAGCGGGCGGACCTCTTTTCCGCATTCGTCGCGGATGACCGTGCGCATCCGTCGCGGACCAACGTCCTTCGCTCGTGCCGCGGACTGCGCTCGGCGGCGCGAGCCTTATTTACCGGCCGCTGTTTTGTAACCGCGCCGTTTCCGATCTTTGACCGCATTGTCCAGTTAAGAATTATTCGCAAAACTAAAGACGGCGCCAGAGAGAAAGGTGGCGGTTGGCCCGAAAGCATCCCACAGCCAACCAGCCAACACCCTCGCGACGAGCAGCACGCCATGGAAAACTGTCGCGTTGGAGATCGTCGAAGAGCTTGGGAAGGCCGTTGTGCTGATTGCCTCCGCCGTCGCCGTCGCTATTTTGGGCATTGTTCTGGCGGCCATGTCGTCGCTGCCGTAATTGTTTCGTAGCCGCGCATTCTTGGCCGGGCTAACGTTTGATAACGTATCTAGTGATTACTGTAGACTGGCTGTTCGATATTGCTGAGGGACTTTCAGCGGCTTGGACGGCGTCTTCAGGCAGGTCAGGAACAGCCAGCTGCGACCATGACTCATATCCTCCACCGCCAGACCGGGCATTCCTATCCCGTCGCCGCGGGCGGTGAGGGCGTCACCATCCGCGACGCCGCGGGGAAGGAATACATCGACGCCTCGAGCGGCGCGGCGGTGTCCTCTCTCGGCCAATCGCATCCGGACGTCTTGGCAGCGATGCGCAAGCAGCTCGACAGGCTTGCATATGCGCATACGAGCTTCTTCACGACGGAGGTTGCGGAGGCATTGGCCGACGATCTCGCCGCTCACGCCCCGCAGGGCATCGGCCACGTCTTTTTCGTCAGCGGCGGCTCGGAGGCGATCGAGGCCGCGCTCAAACTTGCGCGCCAATATTTCGTCGAACGCGGTGAGCCGCAGCGGCGATACATCATCGCGCGAC
>Ga0318504_10000312_pt1 | contig 10314 bp, 4 predicted proteins | sample GRESIP084b2f17_FD_203679 | JGI IMG/M metagenome (GOLD analysis project Ga0318504, IMG submission 203679) | Tropical soil microbial communities from Luquillo Experimental Forest, Puerto Rico - GRE.SIPMG.084b2f17 | ecosystem: Environmental > Terrestrial > Soil > Tropical forest > Bulk soil...
GTCAACGGTAGCACACGAACTGCCGCGAAACCCTCGCCCCGCCATAAGCGCGTTCACGCGCGTCTTCGACGCGCTATGGCGGGGAGAGGGTGGCGAGCGCCGACGGCGCGAGCCGGGTGAGGGGCAAGAGCGGGCGCCATCTGCAAACGGGAGGGAGATTCGCGTCGCGAGGCAGTTGCCCCTCACCCGACCCTCGCTGCGCTCGGGCCACCCTCTCCCCGCTACGCTTCGCTCCGCGGGGCGAGGGAAGGACGCTGCGCTGCGCCCGGGACAAGGATCAACGCCGGCCGAACAGGCGATCGAGAAACCAGCCGTCGAGGCCGCGGTCGATGGGTTGCGGCCGCACGGCTTGGCCGCTGACTTGCGTGTTGAATTGCCCGTCGCTCGGCACGGGCGGCAGGGCAGCGTTCGGCAGCGCCGAGGCGAGCGACGGCGCGGCCGAAAGTCCGGGCAAGGATGCGACCGCCACGCCCTGATGCGCAACTTTCATAAAGCGCGACCAGATGTCGACCGGCAGGCCGCCGCCGGTCGCCTTCTTGGTCGGGGAGGAATCGTCGTTGCCGAGCCACACCCCGGCGACGAGGTGGCCGGTATAGCCGATGAACCAGGCATCGCGGAAATCTTGGCTCGTGCCGGTCTTGCCGGCGGCCTGCCAGCCCGGAAGTTGCGCCTTCTGGGCGGTGCCGATCAGCAGCGTCTCGCGCATCATGGCGTTCATCATGGCCACATGGCGCGGGTCGACGATGCGCCCGAGGGTCTGCGGCGCGCGCGCGTACAGGATCTTGCCGCCATGGGTGCGCACGCGCTCGACCACGTGCGGCGCGATGGCGTTGCCGCCATTCGCGAACGGCGCATAGGCGCAGGTGAGCTCGATGAGCGAGACTTCCGACGTGCCCAGCGCCAAGGACGGATTGGCGTCGAGCTTGGAGGCGATGCCAAGGCGATAGGCGGTCTTGGCGACCGCCTGCGGCCCCACTTCGAGGGTGAGCCGCACCGACACCGTGTTGAGCGACAGCGCGAGCGCCTGCGTCAGCGTCACCGGCCCATGATAGTCGTGGCTGTAGTTCTCCGGCTTCCAACCCTTGAGCGCCACCGGCTTGTCCTCGCGCACGCTCTCGGGCGTGAGCCCGCGCTCGAGCGCGGTCAAATAGACGAAGGGCTTGAAGGCGGAGCCCGGCTGGCGCTTGGCGGCGACCGCGCGGTTGAATTGACTTTCCGCGTAGTTCTTGCCGCCGACCAGCGCGCGCACCGCGCCGTCGGGCGTGATCGCGACGATGGCGCCCTGGGCGACGTCGAACTTTTGGCCCTTGAGCGCGAGCTCGTCGACGAGCGCCTTCTCGGCCGCCGCCTGCAGGAGGGGGTCGATCGAGGTCTCGACCACGAGGTCCTGCTCCACGCGGCCCACGAGATCGTCGAGCACGTCCATGATCCAGTCCGCGACGTAGTTGACGGAGCCGGCGCCGGCGGGTTTGACCGCGCGGGCGGGCTGCGCGAGCGCGGTCTTGGCCATGGTCTCGGTGACGAAGCCGAGCTCGGTCATGGCCGTGAGCACGGCCTGGGCGCGGCGCTCGGCGCCGTTGGGATTGCGGCTCGGCGCCAGCCGGGAGGGCGATTTCACCAGGCCCGCCAGCATCGCCGCCTCGGCGACTTTCACCGTGCGCGCGGACTTGCCGAAATAGCGCTGCGCCGCCGCCTCGACCCCGTAGGCGCCGGAGCCGAAATAGACGCGATTGAGATAGAGCTCGAGAATCTGCGTCTTGCCGAACTTGCGCTCGAGCCAAAGCGCCAGCACGAGCTCCTGCATCTTGCGCCAGAGCGTGCGTTCCTGGGTCAGAAACAAGTTCTTGGCGAGCTGCTGGGTGATGGTCGAGCCGCCCTGCGAGACGCCGCGGCGAAGCACGTTGGCGGCGACGGCGCGGAGAAGCCCGATAGGATCGACCCCGAAATGGCTATAGAAGCGGCGGTCCTCGATGGCGACGAAGGCCCGCGGCTCCTTGATCGGCACGTCGGTGCCGCTCATCTCGCCGCGCATGGTGAGCGGCCGGCCGTCGAGGCCGACGATCTCGACCGTCGGCGGGCGCTTGGGAACTTCGAGGGATTGAATCGGCGGCAGCGTCGAGACGCCAAAGGCGATGGTGCCCACCGCCGCGATCACCGCCCATAGGCCGAGCACCAGCGACCAATAGACGAGGCGCCGCAGGGGTGAACCGCCGCCCTTACGCCGGCCCCATTTCCATCGCTTGCTGCGAGGGCGTTCCGCCGCTGGCGCCGCCGGGCCGGTGTCGAGCGCACGCGCGCGGCGCGCTTTGCTCTTTTGCTGCCCCATTGTCGCCTCCCGCGGGTCCGGCCCTGCGGCAGGCTAGTGGCCGTCATTTAAGGCGGGGTTACCGCGTGTCCCGGATGCGGTCCAGCGCGACCCTCGCCCCGCGAAGCGAAGCGTAGCGGGGAGAGGGTGCCGAGCCGCGAAGCGGCGAGGCGGGTGAGGGGCTCCTCCGCGCCAAACTCAAAGCGCTCTGCCCTGCAGCTTCGCAAGGATCACGCTGAGAACGCCCACCTCATTACTCAGGATTTCGGAATTCCAGAATCGCAACACGTCATACCCCTCCGCGCTGAGCGCGGCGTCACGCGCCCGGTCCTTGAGATCATCCGCGTGCTGCCCGCCATCGACTTCGATGACCAGTTTTTTCTCGCGACAAACAAAATCAACGATGTAGGAGCCGATCGCTTCCTGCCGAACGAATTTGAACCCGTCCAGCCGTCGGTCGCGCAGCGCAAACCACAACTTCGTTTCGGCGTCGGTGGCTCGGCGGCGAAGGCGCCGCTCCAATCGAACTTTCCGTTGTTGCGGTCCGCGCATATGTGCCTGCCCCTCACCCGGCTCGCGCCCATAGCGCGTGGAAGACGCGCGTAAACGCGCTTGTGGGCGCTCGCCACCCTCTCCCCGCTCCGCGGGGCGAGGGACGGGAGCGTGCGGCCCCTGCAATTATCTCACCACGTATATCGCACGGTGCCGGTGCCGGCGTAGGTGGAGGAGTGCGAGGCGAACTCGCCGTCGAACTTGGCGAGCAGCGTGACGCCGTTGGCGAGGCGAAGCTCGCCGCCCGCCGAGGTGAGCGCGGAATTCTTCGCCGGCGTCGCGCCGTTGACGATGAAGCTCGCGCCGGGAAGCGCCTGGAACACCGGTACGAGCGTCGGGTCGCTGATCCAGTCGTGCGCCCACGCCGCGCGCGCGCGTAGCGTGAGCGCGGCCTCGGGGTTGAGCAGCAGCAGACGGTCGAAGCGTCCACCCAATTCGCTGCGCGTATCAGTAGCGTTGCGCGAATTAAAGCCGAGCGCGAAGCCGCCGGCGGTGAGGTCGCTCTCGCTGTAGCCCGGCGTATGGAAGTTCTGCGCCTGGATCGCGGCATAAGGCGTGAGCCCGCCGTAGTACGTCGCGAAGCGGTAGCCGGTTTCCACACGGCCGCCGAAGCTCTGCGCGTTGAAGCTCGCGGTGAGATGGTCGCCGGCGAAGGCGAAGCGGTCGGTCGACATCCAATGGTTGGTGTAGGCGAGCGCGGCGGCGAGATAGGCGGGACCCGAGCGCGCCGTGCCGTAGATGCCGGCCTGGAACGCGTCGCTCCTGCCGCCGCCCAGCCCCTGCGCCAGGGACCAATCGGTGCCGCCGCCCGCCAGCGCGAAGCCCACCACCGTGCCGGGCGCCAGGCGATAATCGAGCCCGGCCGCGCCGCCCGCGGTGCGCGCGGACAAGTCATGGCTCCCGACCACTGCCACGTCACCGCTGGTGCGGTTGCTGCCGCCATAGCCCGCGCCCCACACGCTCCAGCGCTGCTCGAAGGTTTGCGGTTTCGGCGGCTCCTTCAGCAGCTTGGCATAGGCGAGCGCGAGGTCCTCGGGCAGCTCTTCGCGCTCCGGCGCAAATCCGATGGCGCGACCATTAACCTCGCTCCTGCCGTCGACGAAGGGATCGAGCATGATCCCGAGAAACTGGTTGGTAAGTTGGAACGCAACCTGCTGCGCGCCGGTCGCAGCTTCCCCGGAGAGGAGCGTGAGCGCGTTGGCGAGATTGGCGCCGGTGAGGCCGAAGATGGTCACGAATGCGGGGGGCAGGGCGCCGCCGTTGTTGAAGAAGGCGTTGAGCGCGTTGGCGACGTTACATTGGTTGACGCTGAAGGCGCAGGCGAGTGCGCTGGGTCCGCTCGGCCCGCTAGGCTGCGCGAGCGTGGCGGTGAGGTTCAAGATCGCGTCGGTCGCAGTGTAGCTCAGCGACGCCGTGAAACCGGCGGGGAGATTGCTGGTGGTGAGCGCGTTGAAGGTGGTGCCGCCGAGCCCGCCCGCGGCCGAGAGGATCGTGTAGGTGCGCGCGACGTAGCTGCCCGGCACGAACGCCGCCTGCACGGTGCCCGCGAGCGCAGCGCCGCCGCTCACGTTGGCGCTTGACGCGGTCGAGGGATTGATCTGCACCAAATAGATCGCGCCGGATTGGAAGGCGAGATTGCCCGCGACCGTCATGGTGCCGGGCGAGTTGCCGGGCGCAAGCGTTCCGCCGCTCATGATCGTGGTTGGGCCGACGGTGCCGGTGCCGGCGAGCGTGCCGCCCGAGTTCACCGTCATGGTCGAATTGGCCATAGTGCCGTTCACCATGAGCGTGCCGACATTGATCGTCCACGGCAGTGCGGCGGTGTTTGTCCCGGTCAGCGTCCAGGTGCTGGTGCCGGTTTTCTGAAATACGCCGAAGCCTCGATACTGGGCGCTCGACCCGATCTGCGAAACATCGAAGCTCGCATTTGACGTGCCGCCAAGCCTGAAGGTGTCGGCCATGCTGAACGCGACCACGTTGCCGGTGATCGACGAGCCGGCCTGCAGTTCGAGCGTATTGGTGCCGCCAGTGAACGTGATGGGTTGGCGCGCGTCACCCCGTCGCCGGAAAGGCCGCCCGTGATGCTCCCGCTGTTGATGACGGTGAGCCCCGAGCCGACGATGCCCGCGCCGCCAGCGCCCGCGCTGCCGTTGGCGCCGGGGTTGAAGCCGGTCCCGCCCGCGCCGCCATTGCCTCCCGTGACCGTGCCGGAATTGGTAAACGTGGCGCCGGTCGTTGTGAATTGCACGCCGACGCCGCCATCGCCCCCATTGCCGCCGGAATCACCAATGTTACCGCCACGCCCGCCGCTCCCGCCGCTGCCCCCGGTAATGCTGCTGGTATTGCTGCTCGCGCCGGCGGCGGTGACCACCGCGCCATAGCCTCCGGCGCCGCCACCGCCACCCCCACCCGTGCCGCTGCCCCCGCCTGCGCCGCCAGCGCCGCCGTTGCCGCCGGTCAGGGGGGATGTGTTGGTGATGGTCGTGCTACCGGCTCCGTTGCCATTGAAGCCGCCACCGCCACCACCAGCGCCGTGGGAGGCCACGCCAATATTTGCACCGGGGTCGCCGTTGGGACTGCCCGGGGTGCCGCCGGGGCCGCCCGCCGCTCCTGCGTTCACGCAGCCGACGCCGCCGTTGCCGCCTTGACCGCCGTCACCGCCGCCCGCGCCACCACCGCCGCCACCGCCACCAAAGCCGCTGACACAAGTCCCGGGGTCCCCCGCAGTTCCATTGAAGCCGCTTCCGCCTAAGCCAGCGTTCGCAAAACCACCGCTGGTGCCTCCCGCGCCGCCGTCCGCCAGCCCGGGCGTCGGCGCAAGCGAAGTCAACAAGACCACGCCTGTCAGCATGGTGCCGGCGAGCAACGTCCGCCGCCGCACGCGGCTGCGTGCTTGCGCCGGCGCAACCGAAATCACGCTGTCGGAAACCGATGCATCGAGCGCGCTCGGTTGATGCGGCGCGCCGCGCATTGCCACCGCACGCATGCGATGTGAAGGCATACCTCAAGGCCCCCCGAGCGCGACCACCGGCTTGCTCTGGTGCCGCGTCCCCTCTTGCCGGCATTCAAACGGATGCCTGCTCAGCCTTACATGATCCTTACGGGAGCAACCGGGGCTGATCAATTCAGGGCTCGCGATGCCGATTGCCGCGTCCTGCGACTTTCCCGCCACACCGGAACACGCCTCACGCACGGTGCCGGTGCCGACGTGCCACTCTGCGTGTCCCGGATGCGGTGCAGCGCGGAGCTCTTTGCGCAGCGGTGCACCGCTGATCCGGGACCGCCACGGACCATAACCGCCACGGACCATGACGGTCCCGGGTCTGCAGCGCACCACTTCGCCATAGCGCGTCGAAGACGCGCGTGAACGCGCTTATGGCTCCGTGCTGCGCTGCGCCCGGGACACGCGATCGGACGCCCACTCAGCGCCGGGAGATTTCCGCCTACAGAACGCATTTTTTACTTGACTACAATTCGAAGCGATGCTAGAACCATTCCCAGCCTCGCTCATCGAGGGCGTCCTCCGGAAGCGACCTGAAGACGGAGCGAGGCGTGGCGTCCTGCGGCGGCGGCTCGTAACCGTTCGTCCCGGGAGGCTCGGGACCCCGCCCTCCAGGCACTACGACCTGGGTGCGAGGAGCTCGCTGTAACCGATCCGGCGCCAATGCCGGTGAGAGAAGCGCGGCCCCGGAGCCCAAAACCGCCACGGTGGAGCGCCGAGAGGCGAGCGTCCCGCGTCATGGGACGCAAGGCGCCTCGCTAGGCGCCTGGCGTGCCGCGTTATGTGCACGCCGCACGGGTGTTCCGCCGAGCACCCGAACGACTCTCGGCGCTCCGCCCACCCTCATTCGGGGTGAGCGAAGCAAAGATGCAAAACCCGGGCGCAGAAACGCACCGCGGGAACGAGATGGGCTGTTTGACATGGTGAACTGTGAAGTCTGCGATGCTCGTCCTCATCCTGAGGAGCGCGTATGCCGAAGACGTTCGGCAAATTCAAACGTGCGTACGCGCGTCTCGAAGGATGAGGACGAGCAAGTGCATTCGCCCTCATGCTTCGAGACGCATCGCAGCGCAACGATGCTGGGCAGGAGGCGTGCTCGCTCGCGCTGCGATGCTCCTCAGCATGAGGGGCGAGGACGCACGGCGCATTTTGGCGAAGCGAAGCCAATGGGGAGCATGCCTGCTTGATCCATGCGAAACCGACCTGCGGTTGCAGGAAACGATCGCCGGCTCCGTTCCATTGTTTGCGGATTGTTATTTACAATGACCGGCGCAACTTGCGCGTGGGAGGCGGTCAGCGCAGCCAAAGACTCAGCCCGCCGCGGCGCCCTTGGCCCGCTTCTCAACCTCCGCCGGCGCGGGCGAGAGCAAAGCAATGAGCGCGCGCTTGATGGTCGCCTGCCGCGTCGCCGAGGTGATCTTCGCCCCGAACAGATCGGTGACGTAGAACACGTCGACCACGCGCTCGCCGAAGGTCGCCACGTGGGCGGAGGCGATGTTGAGGGAAAGCCTGGACAAGGTTGCCGTCAGCTCGAACAACAGGCCGGGACGATCGAGTCCGGTCACCTCGACCATGGTGTAGCGGTTCGACCATCCGTTGTTGACGGTCACCTCGGGCGGCACCGCGAACGCTTTCAGCCGCGCCTTCGCCGTCTCGCGTTTCGCGACCACTTCCGGCAGCTTGAGGTCGCCGCGCAACGCCTTCTCGATCGAATCGGTGATGCGCGCGGCGCGGCGCGCTTCATCGGCGTCGAACTCGAACTCGCGCGACACCGAGATGGTGTCGAGCGCCCGCCCGTCGGTGGTGGTGAAGATCTGCGCGTCGACGATGTTGGCGCCGGCGACCGCGCAAGCGCCGGCGATGATCGAAAGGAGCCACGGATGGTCGGGCGCGAGCACGGTGAGCTCGGTCACCCCGCGCGCGGCCGGAAACGACACCGAGGTCGCGAGCGACTTTCCCTCTTGCGCGGCCGAACGCAGAAAGCGCGCATGCGCGACCTGGTGCGGCAGATCGACCTTGAGCCAATAGGCCGGATAATGCAGCGCGATATAGGCGTCGACCTCGGCCGCCGTCCAGTCGGCAAGCTCGCCGCGGAACTCGGCCTGCGCCACCGCGACGCGCTGCGCGCGGTTGACCTCGGAAAATCCGCCGGTCAGCACCGGCTCGGTCTCGTAGTAGAGCGTGCGAATGAGCTGCGCCTTCCAGCCGTTCCACACCCCGGGCCCGACCGCCTTGATGTCGGCGGCGGTGAGGATGGTGAGCAGCTTGAGCCGCTCGACCGACTGCATCACCGCGCTGAAGTTTTCGATCGTCATCCGGTCGGACAGGTCGCGCGACTGGGCGACCGTCGACATCACCAGATGCACTTCGATGAGCCAGGCGACGGTTTCCGTCTCCGCCTGCGAGAAGCCGAGCCGCGGGCAGAGGTTGCGCGCGACGCGGGCGCCGGCGATGGAATGGTCCTCGATCCGCCCCTTGGCGATGTCGTGCAGGAACAGCGTGACGTAGAGCAGTTCCTGGTGTCGCGGCTGAATGCTCCGCATCAGCTCGTTCGCCAATTTGGTGTCCGCGGTTCGCGCCGCCTCGATGTCGGCGAGGACGCCGATGCAGCGCAGGAGATGCTCGTCTACCGTGTAGTGGTGGTACATGTTGAACTGCATCATCGCGACGATGCGGCCGAAGGCGGGCACGAACTGGCCCAGCACGCCGGCCTCGTTCATCCGCCGCAGCACGGTCTCGCCGTCGTTTTTCGAGGTCAGGATTTCGAGGAACAGGCGGTTTGCTTCCTCGTTCTCGCGCAGCGTCTGATCGATGAGCTTGAGCGAGCGCGTGGCGACGTGCATGGCGTCGGGATGGAACGCCAGATTGTATTTCTGCGCGAGATGGAAGATGCGGATGAGATTGACGGGGTCGCGCTTGAACACGTTCTCGTCGGCGACGTTGATGCGGTTGTAGTCGACGACGAAATCTTCGGTCTCGCTCAGCGTGTGGCGGGCGCGCGGGCGGAACTTGGCCATCATCCGGCTCAGCACCGGCATGGCCTTGGCGTGGCTGTCCTCGAGCTTGGCGCAGAGGATGGCGGTGAGATCGCCGACGTCCTTGGCGATCAGGAAGTAGTGCTTCATGAAGCGCTCGACCTCGCGCAGGCCCGGATGCTCGGTGTAACCGAGCCGCACCGCGATCTCGCGCTGAATGTCGAAGGACAGCCGCTCCTCCGCCCGGCCGGTGAGGAAGTGCATGTGACATCGCACGGCCCAGAGGAAATCGCCGCAGCGGCGGAAGCGGCGGTATTCGCGCGGGTCGTAGACGCCGTGCGCGATGAGCTCCTCGCGCTCGCGCACGCGATAGACGTATTTGGCGATCCAGTAGAGCGTGTGCAGGTCGCGTTGCCCGCCTTTGCCGTCCTTGACGTTGGGCTCGACCAGATAGCGCGACTGGCCGGCGCGCCGGTGGCGCTCCTCGCGTTCGGCGAGTTTGGCGGCGACGAATTCCGCCGCGGTGCCCTGCACGATCTCTTTATCGAAGCGTGCGACCAGTTCGTCGTAGAGCTTGTGGTCGCCGAGGAGATACCGCGCCTCGAGCAGGGAGGTGCGGATGGTCATGTCGGCCTTGGCCTGGCGGATGCACTCGTTGACCGAGCGCGTGGCGTGGCCGACCTTGAGCCCCATGTCCCAAAGGCAATAGAGGATCGTCTCGGCGACGGATTCGCCCCAGGCGGTCTGTTTGTAGGGAAGCAGGAACAAGAGATCGATGTCGGAGCCCGCCGCCAGCACGCCGCGGCCGTAGCCGCCGGTGGCGACAATCGCCATGCGCTCGGCCTCCGAGGGGTTCTGCGCGGGGTAGAGGTGCTTGATCGCGAACTCGAAGAGGACGCGGATGATCTCGTCCTGCATGAGGCTTAGCCGCTCGGCGCAACGCCGTCCGTGGCGGTCGGCGATGAGCAAGCGCTCGGCCGCGGCTCGCCCGTCCGCGAGCGCGGCCTTGAGCAGCCGCGACACCGCCAAGCGGAGTTCGCGCTCGTTGCCGGCGTGGACGTCACTCAGGCGTTCGAGATCGGCCGCGATGGCGACCGCATCGAAAATTTCGGCTTCGGGCGAAACCTGATCGCTCAAGGTCAGCATGGTCGCATGGGGATAGCGGAGCGCCGGCGGCGTGTCATACCGAATCCATTCTCATCAGCGCTCATAATACCGGTCGTCCCCGCGAGGGGCGCCCCCGCGACAGCAAAAGCGCGCTTACGCGCGTCTCTGACGCGCTATGCGTCGCGGGGACCCCGTTGCGGGGACCCATAACCACCACCGCTGGAATATGACGACAGAGGGATGTCGGGACGCCGCGCCAAAATAAAAATAATTCCTATCGCACCCCCAAGATTCAATAAATAATTCTCATTGACGCCTCAGGTTGGGCTTCCTAAGAAATAAATCTAGCGCCGATTTGAGCAAGCAGCTTGCGG
>Ga0318504_10000319_pt1 | contig 10271 bp, 8 predicted proteins | sample GRESIP084b2f17_FD_203679 | JGI IMG/M metagenome (GOLD analysis project Ga0318504, IMG submission 203679) | Tropical soil microbial communities from Luquillo Experimental Forest, Puerto Rico - GRE.SIPMG.084b2f17 | ecosystem: Environmental > Terrestrial > Soil > Tropical forest > Bulk soil...
ATCCAGCGAGGCCCGTTACGATTGTCGTTCCGTTTGCTGCCGGCGGGTCCAGCGACGTTAGTGCGCGTATTATCGGCGAGTATATGGCGCGCACGCTTGGACAGCAGTTCATCATTGAGAATGTGGTTGGAGCCGGTGGTACGACCGGCTCACTCCGCGCAATGCGCGCAAGACCTGACGGCTACACCATCCTGATGGGCCACATAGGAACTCATGCCTTCTCAGTCTCGCTCTACCCCAAACTTGCCTACAAACCAGATGTCGATTTCGAGCCGATTGGTTTGGTTTTCGAACAGCCTAACGTAATCGTGGCAAGAAAGGACTTTCCGGCAAAAGACCTGAAGGAGTTTATTGGTTACGCAAAGGCCAATGCCGAGAAGTTGAATGTGGGCCACGCCGGCGTTGGCTCCATCACATTTACGTTCCCCCTTTTGCTTAATTCGTTGCTGGGTATCAAGCCAACGATGGTGCCATTCAACGGCGGTGCACCCGCCACGAATGCGCTAGTCGGCGGTCAAGTCGATTACATCGTCACCGGAATCGCGGATATCGCACAGCAGGTTCAGACCGGGACCATTAAGGCGTATGCAGTCGTCGCTACCAAACGTCACCCGATCCTACCAAATGTCCCAACTACAATAGAGGCTGGCCTGCCTGAATTTCAGGCGTTGCCTTGGTGGGCGTTGTTTGCGCCGAAGGGCGTACCGCAACCGATTCTCGACGCGCTCACGGATGCACTCGACAAGGCACTCGATGACGAGCAGCTGCGCAAGCGATTCTCCGACCTCGGCGGCGACATTCCGGGCAAAGAGAGGCGAGGCCAGCAGCCACTCGCAGCATTGGTAAAAAGCGAGATTGCTCGTTGGACACCGATCATCAAAGCGGCGAACGTCACAATAGGGTGAGCCGAGTAGGCCCGGGGAATTTCACCCCGAGCCCCTCACAGAACCGGACTTAAGCCTCTCGACTTATCCGGCTCGTACCACCGCATGAAGGCTGCCGCCTTCCATTGATCATCGGGTTCCTCCCGTTGCCGGTTGACCCGACCCAATGGCGATGACCCGCTCCCTTCGCTCCACGAGCATTACACCCGCTTCGACGCTACTACGGAGCAGTCCGCCCCTAACCGGCGCACCGGTACTTTCGGCCTTGCAGTTGTAGCCGCTTGTGCCTTTTCCCTTAGCATCGCCGTGTAGGTTCTCACGTTCCGTACAAGAGCCTGGTTGAGCTTCGCGCCGCCTACATGCCGGATGTCGCTTGGGCATTCTCAGGCCTCCCCCAAGCCGATCCCGGAGGAAGGGTCACCCCCCGGTTTTGACATCGCCTAATCCGCTTTCGACACTTCAACAGCGGTTCGCTTGCGCTCGCCTCTCTCAACCATGCCTGCTGGGATCATGTCCCAACGTTTCCGCAACGTTCACCACCATCGCTTTTGACGACAGCAGCTTGCGGTAGCTTGAGATCAGCACCTGATTGCCGAACTCGAAGGGCCCTCCTTCATCTCCCGTACAGTTGCGCCTTGCCGTGTGGACGGGCAATGCTCGTGACACAAGGCCCACTCCGGACGTTCCATAATCTCCCGTTGAACTAAGCCGCTGTCGCGGCATTGGAGATCGTTGCAAGGTCGGGAGGTCCGCTGGCATGATCACGGTGCGACGAGACGCAGTGAGGACGCAAGGCCGTGCACCGAAGGGCGGAGGAGATCAACGAGACCGCGAAGCAGTGGGTTCGTCATCGCGGCTTGAAGCTCGTCTTCGATCACGCAAGCTCGGCGACTGGCTGCGCGATCTGCTCGATCCCAAAGGCGCGCTCAATCTGCGTTGACGGCGGAGGAGACAAAAATGTTCTTGCAGGAATACAGTGAGAAGTGGGTGGATGTGGGCGGCATCCGCACCCGCTATTTCGAGGCCGGCATCGGCCGCCCGCTCGTGCTGGTCCATGGCGGCACCAAGGGCGACTCCTCGGGCGGCGCTAACGCCGAGGATTTCGACCGCAACTTCGCCCAGCTTGCGAAGAAATTCCGAGTGATCGCCGTCGACCGGCTCGGCCAGGGCTATACCGACAATCCCAGGTGCGACGAAGACTGGACCATGGCGGCGTCGGTTCGCCACTTCGCGGGTTTCCTCGACGCGCTGGGCTACGCTCCCTACAATCTCGTCGGCCACAGCCGCGGCGCCTACGTGGTCGCGCGGGTTACGCTCGACCATCCGCGGCTGGTCGAAAGCTGCGTCATGATCGACAGCAGCACCGCCTCGCCGAGCCCCGGCCGCAGCCAGATACTGTTCTCGCTCAATCCCTATAAGCCCGGCACAGTCGAAGCCTCGCGCTGGACCTACGAGACATATTCTTGCACCACCGACCACGTGACCGACGGCTGGATCGCGATGAAGCAGAAGATCACCGAAACGAAGAAGAACAAGGAGGCGATCGCCAAGATGAAGGACGAGGGCCTCCTGGCGACCAGGTTCTTGCCCGAGTTGCTCGAAGACAAGGAGGAATTTTTCATGCGACTCGAGAAGGACGGCATGAGGCGGCCGATGCTGTTGTTCTGGGGCTATAACGATCCGACCGCACCGCTCGATTGCGGCCTGGAGCTCTACGATTTGATCGCCAAGCGTCAGCCGCGCACCAGCCTGCACATCGTCAACCAGGCCGGCCACCACAGCTTCCGTGAACGCGCCGCCGAATTCAATCGCGTCATCGCCGAATTCGTCGAGGGGGTGGTCCATGGCCATTGATATCGCAGCCGATCCGCGCCTGAGAGCCGAAGTTGGGCCGGGCCGCAATTACAATCCGGCGAATGCCGACATGGGCGCGGAGAGATGGCTCGACGTCAGCGGAATCCGCACTCGCTATTTCGATGAAGGCACTGGCGCCCCGGTGGTGTTCGTTCACGGCGCCCAAATGGGCGCCAGCGACGGCGCGAGCTCGGCGAACACCTGGGCGCTCAATTTTCCGGTGCTGCGCAACTGGCACAACGTCATCGCCTTCGACAAGCTCGGCCAGGGCTACACCGACAATCCCAAAACCGACGCCGACTACACGATGCACGCCATCGTGCAGCATGCCATCGGCTTTTTGGAAAAGCTCTGCAAGGGCCCGTACCATCTGGTCGGGCACTCGTGCGGCGGATACGTGGTGAGCCGGATCGCGATGGAGCGGCCCGACCTCGCTAAGACCTGCGTTTGCGTATCGTCCGGGACCCTCTCGCCCGGGACGTCGCGGACGCGAATCGTCCACAAGGATCCGCCGCAGCCCCCGCTCACCCGCGAGTCGATCCGCTGGTACTGCGAACGCTATTCCTACAACCTCAAGATCGTGACCGAGGACTGGCTCGACGGCAGCCTTGCGATCGCGCGGACCGAGAAGAACGAGATCGCGGTTGCGAAGATGAATCGGGACGGGCTGTTGCGCAGGCAATTCCTGCCGCTGCTTTCGAAGCAGCGGACCGAGATGTTTCGCTGGCTTCAGGAGCGCGGCATGCCCTGTCCGACGCTGGTGGTGTGGGGCTACGACGATCCCGCCGCGGATCTCGCAGACGGCCTGCAGCTCATCGAGTTGTTCATGAAGAAGCAGCGCGACACTGAGGTGCGCATCTTCAACAAATCGGGGCACTTCGTCATGCGCGAGCACCCCGGCGCCTTCAATCGGCTGATCGATACCTACATCGATGCGCACTGCTGAGGCAGCGCCCGCTTCGGTGCCGGATCGGCAGCCGATCCTGGCGCTCGAGGATCTCAGCCTTCATGACCGCGGGGATCGCGCGCGGCTCAAGATCTCGAGGAGGTGACGTTCGCGAGCCGGCGCGGGGTCTCCGCCTTCGTCGGCGAGAGCGGCTCCGGCAAGACCATGATCGCTCGCGCCATTACGCGGCTCGTGCTCGACACCGTGCCGTACCGTGGCGTCGAGCGGGGGCCGGCCCGCGAGGTGATCGAAACACCTGCGCATCCCTACACGGCGGCGCTGCTCTCCTGCGTGCCGCGCCGTCGTGAGGGGCGCGGCACGAGGGGATCGACGGCGCGGCGCCTGCGGTCTGTCGGCCTTGCCGGCGCAGGTAGGGTCATTCCAATGCGGCGATGCTCGACACATACGATGGCGCTCCCTGGTCGGGGCCCCGGGCCAGATTTATTGCGGGGATGCCGCACAGCGCCTCAGTCCATTCACGCAGGATCGGCGTATCAGTGCACGGGCCAGTTATCAGGCTGATCGCGAGCCCGATTTCCGCAAGCGCGTGCTTCGCGCCCACTGCGCCGAGCGCATCGGCCGCGGCAAGGATTATCTTGAGATCGGAGCGTCGCGCTTTTAGACAGCTAAGTAGCTCGGGCGCATTGGCAGAGACCGGATCGCCCGCGCATTCCACCACTAAGGCGTCGGCCGGCAGCGAGAGGCAGAAATTGAGGAAGATATCGATGATCCCTCTGCGACCCACCGGATATGTGGTGGGAAAGCCGAAATCAATGCAATCGAAAGCTTCCGCCGCCCCGAAATCCAGGTATCTTGCTATCTCCAAGAACGATGAGGTGCCGGTCGCCTTCAGGGCTACCACGGTCGTATGGCCCTGCAGGAGCAGCGCGCGCAAGACAGCGACTCCGGCGGTGGTCTTGCCGACCTCCGAGGAGGTCCCAAGTATGAGATACACGGGCGCGTTACGATCCGTTCCGCTGGAGCCCGTCACGCCGAATTGCCGAATGTTGAGCGTCTCGCCGCGGTCCCCGCACACTGCCCCAAGATAGCGTACACGCCCAAGGTGCTGCATTTCCAAAGACGGGTGGCTGATCAGTTCACCAACTACCCCGGAATCAGAAAGCACCCAGTAGCTGTTACCTGGAACGAGTCCGCCAGCGGGGATGCTGCCAACAACCCACCGCCTCGCTGCACGGTAACCCGGCGTCGCGAGAAAGGCATCGCCTGGAGCGATTGTCATCATGCGGCCGGTGGGTGATTCCACCGTGATCGGAGGCGCGTCGCGCGGCAATTCGAAGGCGCAGATATCGCCCTCGCCGCCGGATGCCGATCGCAGTCGAATCGTCTTAAGCGGCGGTACGCGCCGCAGTGCAGAGGCGCGCTTAACATTGGCGGGAAGGCTTCCCGTGTACATTCGCGTTAAGTTTGGCCTCCGCCCGATGGCGGTGCCTATTCGCCGCGATAGATATAGATGGATCTAATTTCGGAGATAAGCTTATCGCGGTCAACCTTTGGGATGCCCAGAATCTCGGCGACTCTTAAAAGCGTTTGGTCGTCGACCTTCACCTTGCCGACATAGGTCTGATTTTTCGTCGTTACAACATATCCCCCGTAAGCTACAAGCCCCATCGCATCCTCCCTCTATTCCGGCTTTCGCGCTCAAACGGCGAGCATCACACTAACAATTATAGTATTCATAGCAAGTGTCTTTGACCATCTGGTTGGGCGTCCGAAAGGCGAGGCCGACCCCGATAGGTTGCGGTTTGTCCAGTGAATATTGAGCGCCATCTGACGCGTTCGATCTGGCGGCTCTGCTCCCACGGACGCTGTCTGGACGCCCTGAGCGAGCTGATCGACGGCAGGCCAAAAACCCCCCTCGCCGGCGATGGGGCTGTGGAGTGCTTGAGCCGTCCGGATTTTAGCTCAACTGGTCGAGCAGTGCCTTCGCGCCCTTGAGGTCTTGTGCATCGAAACCCTCGATGAACCAGCTGTAGACCGGGGCGAGGAAGTCGTAGGCTTCGGAGCGGCGACCCTGATCGCGACTGAGCCTAGCGAGGCTGACGGCAGCGCGCAATTCCCAGAGCTTGGCCTCCTGCTTCTGGGCGATTGTCAAGGCTTGTCGATAGAGATCCTCGGCCGCCTTTGAATCCCCCTGCCGTAACATCAACTGGCCCTTGTGCCGATACAGTTCCGCCCCGAACCAGCACTCCCCTACCCTTTCGGCGATCTGCAAGGCATCGTCCAAGAGGAACAAGGCCTCCGCAACTTGCCCTGCTATCTCGCACGCCTTGGCTAATAGAGCGATATGATAGGATATCCGGGTCTGTGCACCGGTGGCGCTGTAAGCGCTCGAACCGCTGCGCAACAGAGATATGCTCTCTGTCGCATCGCCGGTCCCGACCTTGCTCCAGCCGCGATAGATCGTCCCCAGCGCCCCGTACAACGGGAAACCCTGCTCAGTCGCTACCGCGGTTAGCTGGTCCGCCCGCTCCTCCAAGGCAGAGTTATCTCCGCTGAGGGAAAGCAACCTACAGCCCTGCGCCAAACTCGCAGCCAATGACGGCGGATGTGCCAGCGTCAAACCCTCGGTGATCGCCGCGTTAATCTGCGCCAATGCCTGGTCCGGAAAGCCGAGACAAAAAAGGGCAATTCCTAATTGCCCCCTTGCTCCCACCCGGGGGTCGCTCCCGGTCTGGTAGCCAAGCGAGCGGTGGGAAATCGGATCATAAAGCGTAATAGCCTCCTGCAGATGGGATCGGGCCGAAGCAAACCTGCCGGCATACATCAGGGTTCGACCCGAGGAGGCGTGACCCAGAACGAGCCCAGCCGCGTCGTCGCGTTGACGGCTCAGACGCAGCAGATCCTCGTCGAGGCGCTGCGCCAAATCGAATTCGCCGCGGTATATGTGATAGAAGGACTGCCCATAGGGAATGTGAAGGAACTGCGAGGGAGAACCCAGCTGCTCCCACAATTCTCTCCCGCGTGTGAAGGCACGACCCATTTCCGGCGCCGCCTGGCCTTTGACGAATCGCAACGCCGCGCCCAGGGCGCTCCAAAACTCAAGCTCCTGCTCCTTGCGCTGGCGGTTGTCCGGCAACAGGGCCAGTTGGTCCAAGCCCTTTTGCAATTGCGCGGCCGCTTCCGCCATCGCCGAGCGGGCGGCTGATCTTCGACCGGCCCGGCCCCAATAGGCAACGGATTTTTCAACGAGCCCGGCTTCGGCATAGTGCCGCGCGAAGAGTTCGGGCTGGCTGTCCATCAGCTCGGGGGAATTGGCTTCGAGCGCGTCTGCGATTTGCGCATGCAGTTGCTGCCGAGAGCTGCGCAGCAGGCTGTCGTGCGCCGTGTCCTGCACCAGCGCGTGCTTGAAGCTATAGACCGCATTCGGCGGCGCGCCGCGCTGGAAGACCAGCTCAGAAGCAACGAGGCGAGTGAGCGCGGATTCCAGCTCGCCCTCTGAAATGCGGGAAACTGCGCGCAGCAGCGCGTAGGAAAACTCGCGTCCGATCGCCGCGCCGATCTGCGCCACGAGCCGCACCGACGCGAAGCGGTCGAGCCGTGCCATAAGCGAGTCCTGCAACGTCGTCGGAATCGCAAGCGGCCGCAATGTGCGGTCGAGCACGTAGCGGTCCGCCTCCTCGCGCAGCACGCCGCTCTCTAGGACGCTCTTGGTCAATTCTTCGACAAAAAGCGGCACGCCGTCGGTGCGATCGGCAATCTGGCCGACAACCTCGTCGGGCAACGGCTTGCCACCGGCGATCTGCTCGACCAACGCGGTCCGGTCGCGGCGGTCCAGACGGTTGAGTGATAACATCGTCACCTGCGGCTGGCCGATCCGGGGCGGCTGGAATTCGGGACGGAAGGTGACTACGAGCAGGACCGGTAGGCTGCGGACACGCTCGACGGTGATGTCGAGCAGCTCGCGCGAGGTCGGATCCATCCAATGGGCGTCGTCGAAGATGACGACGACCGGCTGTTGCCGCGCCAAGCCTTCGAGCTGCCGGATCAGCGCCTCCAGTGTCCGCTCTTTTTTCCGTTGCGGACTGAGGTCCGGGAGCGGATGGCGCTCCGAGGCCGGCAGCGAGAGCAAGTCGGCGAGAAAATTCAAATCCTGGTCGGGCGGCGCGGCGCGAGCGAGCAAGGCCTTGAGTTTTTCCAACTTGACGGCAGGCGGATCGTCGTTTCCAAACCCCGACGCTCGACCGAGCTGCTCTATGAACGGGAAGAGCACACTGTCCTGGTAATACGGCGAGCAGAAATAGTGCAGAGGAAGATGCGGCTCGACGTGCAGGCGTTTTTCCAGCTCCGCGGCGATGCGCGACTTGCCGATTCCGGGTTCGCCAGAGATGAACACGACCTGGCCGTCGCCCGCCTTGGCGCGCGCCCAACGGCGCAGCAGTAGGTCGATCTCCTCCTCGCGGCCAATCAACGGCAATAGCGCCGATCCGTGCAAGGCCTCGAATCGGCTGGCGACGGCACGCGGACGCAATACCTGCCACACCGGCACCGGTGCGGCGATGCCCTTGACCTCGGCGGCGCCGAGGTCGCGGTATTCGAAGAGATTACCGACCAGCCGGCGCGTGCTCGCGGCGACGATGACAGTGCCGGGCTCGGCCAGCGCTTGCAGTCTCGCGGCGAGGTTCGGCGTCTCGCCGACGACCGATTGTTCCTGCGCCGATCCTTCGCCGATCAGATCCCCGACGACTACCAGTCCGGTGGCGATCCCGACCCGCGCTTTGAGCTTGACGGACCCGACATCGAGGCGACCGACAGCGTCAATCAAGCCCAACCCCGCCCGCATCGCCCGCTCGGCATCATCCTCATGCGCTCGCGGGTAGCCAAAATAGATGAGCACCCCGTCGCCCATGTACCTGGCGATAAAGCCGTCGGACCCGCCGACTATTTCGGCGACAGTACGGTGGTATGCGGCGATGATCTCGCGCAGATCCTCGGGATCGAGCTGCGCCGAGAGTGCGGTCGAGCCGACCAGGTCGCAGAACATCACGGTCAACTGCCGCCGCGCGGCGGCGATATCCATGACTTCCTGGCGCTCTGGCCCTGGTTCCGGCCGGCCATCAGTGCGCAAAGCGGCAATCGCAGCAAGCAACTTGCGGCGATGTCCGACCAGGCCGACGCCAATGTCCCTGAGATCCTCGGCGGTCAGTTCCGGCAGCACTGCAGCATCGATCGCGTTGTCGCGAAACGCCTGTTCGTATTGCTGCAGCCCGAGACCCTGGAGCCACGCCGCAATGTTCACGTTCTCCTCCGCGCGGTCACCACCCGCAATTTCGCGAATAGTCAGCTCGGCTTGTCGCAACCCACGGTCAGCTGTCCCGCGCCCTTCATGAAATTCACTACGCGTTTGTGAAGACGCACTTCAAGCAATCGAGCGGTCGATTCGTCTCCGCAACTCTCAGAGACCAGCTGGCGGGCGCCGAAAGCTTTCAAACTAAACCTTACCATATTCCCGCTCAAAATGTTGCTGGGTCCCCGGCGCAGAAAATGACATCGACCTTGGCCTTGACTAGCTCGGCCGCTATTTCCGGAAATTGCTCAGTGCGAGATTGCCAGCCCCGCCCTGCGACGCAGTCAATTCAAGCTCGACGAGTCCGCCATTGAAGCCGAAGCCATCAGGAGGTCGTCCTCGGACCTCGAGTTGCTCGACAGGATGCTGACCTCGTTGGAGTCACGCCGCGACAAGGCGCTTGGCTGCGTTGCAGAATATCGCGCCAGCCTGGCGCAGCAACTGTGGGAGAGCACGGAGCGGCAGGCCGCGTCCTATGTGGATCGCATCCTCAAGGGCGAGAAGCCCGCCGACCTTCCGGTGCAAGCGCCGACGAAATACGAGTTGGTGATCAATCTGAAAACTGCGAAGACGCTCGACCTCACCGTGCCTGACGGTTTGCTCGCCCGCGCCGACGAGGTGATCGAATGAGATGGTATCCGAACCCTAGGTCTCTGGCGGGACGACGACGCAGTAGAGATGATCGGGTCGTCCATCGAATTTGAATGGAGCGCAGACATGAAATCCAAGGTCCGGTGCCGACTGCTTCAAGATTTTGCCGGGAGGAACGGATACCCACGCGCCATTGACCTTCACCTCGTAGTGGTCATCGACCTGTCTCCCTGAGGTGGGGCGACAATCGGTAAGATTGCAGCACGGGCTTTTGGTATCGGGGCGCTCGAGCGTTTGGTAAAAGCCACGATGCCACTTGTCATGATCGTGACCGAAATAGCCTTCCTGTGCCACTGCAGCGTCACACCAAAATGCCGCAAGCACAACACCCAGCCTCATGACGAAGCTCCTCTGGGTTCCTCCTCAAATGACCCGGCTTCCAAGCAAAATGAACGATTGACCCTTGGATAGGTTCCTTAGAGGGGTCCGTTGCCAGCTCGACCGATTCGATATCTTGCCAAGCACACTGGCTCTTGGCATTGGTCGCACCTCGATTAATGAAACGGCACGAGTTTATTTCCCTCGTCGCCGGTGATTGGGTTGTACAGTCGCACCGATACCCGCTGACTATTCGCCGTCAGTTCGATATCCTGCAGCCATCCCTGGCTGGCGGGAGCGAATGCAAGTCGAT
>Ga0318504_10000323_pt1 | contig 10241 bp, 11 predicted proteins | sample GRESIP084b2f17_FD_203679 | JGI IMG/M metagenome (GOLD analysis project Ga0318504, IMG submission 203679) | Tropical soil microbial communities from Luquillo Experimental Forest, Puerto Rico - GRE.SIPMG.084b2f17 | ecosystem: Environmental > Terrestrial > Soil > Tropical forest > Bulk soil...
CGCGCCCGCGACGACGACCGCGTTGGGGCGGCGATCGATGAACACCAGTTGGCGCAGTTTTCCCGGGGTCAACAGGTCGACCATGTAGAACCCGACGACCAGGACGGCCATGCCGACCAGGAAGTAGAGGATCGTCGCGACTGCGCCGCGGAGGACTGGGTTGACGTCGACGTTCCCGATCTCGACGGCGAGGTACATGCTGTCTCCTTTGCTGGACTACTTGGTTCCGCCTGGGCCGCCTGGGGTGCCTCCGGCGCCGCCCGAGGGGGACCCGGGGGTGAACCCGGGGCCGAGGAAGCGGTACGAGCCGTGGTTGTATCCGGCGCTCAGGGGCTCCACGCGGATGCTGCAGGGGCGGTCGCCGTCGGGGCCGACGGTCACGATGTCGTTGTAGCGCAGGTACTGGTTGTCGCCGTTGGCGGCGCGCGCATCCGGGTCCTGATAGTTGACGAGCGTGTTGGCCACCTGGGCGGGTGATCCGGTGCAGGCGTAGCGCGTTCCGTTCGCATCGCGGGCGTACTGCTGATAGTGGCTCGGTATGTAGGACGCAATGTTCCTGTTCACGAACTTGGTTCCGAAAAACAGCGACGCGCCGGCGGCGGCGACCAACGCACCGGAAATCAATAGCAGGAGGCCGCGGCTCATGGACGCCACCGGCTCGTCGTGTGGACCACGGTCCCCCCCGACCCGAAAGGGCGGCGCGGGTACAGGTGCCAGGTCTGCCACCGCCAGCCGGTGCCGTCGGGTTCGGCGGCCAGCGCGGTCAGCGCGGCGTCATCGCCGGGAAACGTGCCGCCGAGCCAGCCCTGTTCGCGCACACAACGTTCGCGGAGCTCGCGCGCGAGGCGGCGGAAGGTCTCCTCGCCGTGCGTTTCGGTGCGGGATTCGAGGCGGTAGCCGGGCGCGTCGGTACGCTGCGGCAGATCGGCCCCGAGGCTGCGCGCGGTGCAGGAAACCTGCTCGGAAAAGCGGCCGGTGGCGTGCTCGACCGCGACGACGTGCGACGCGCCGAGGACGCCCAGCAGCAGCACACCGCCGTCGGGATGCGCTAGCGAGCAGGTCGCCAGCGGCGCCGGCGCGGGCGCGTTGAGCGCCAGCCCCAGCCTTTCCCCGGATACGTCCGCCGGAGTCACGGCGAGCTGATGAAGGGGCACCGACCTGAAACCTCTTGCGTCCTAGGGGGAATAACTGGGGGGCGCCGGATAGACGGTGAGCTCGCCGGGCAGCACGGACTTGCCCGTCGATATCTCCCACGGCATGTTCGGTGCCCAGCGCTCGAACGAGAGCAGCGCGGTCTCGTCGGCGTTGGTGCAGTCGAGGAATTCCATCTCACCGCCCGGCGGCAGGCCGGTGGTGCCTTCGGTGGTGTACGAGGCGCGACCGCGCTCGGACTCGTGAAACGGCACACCGTCGACGACGTACTGGTTGCCGGGTTGCAACGTGAGGTCTTTGCGGGTAACCCACATCGCCAGCTTCAGGCGCCCGTCGTCCACCTCGACGCTGAACCAAACCGGCTGGTCGCCGCCTTCCAGCAGGTGCTCCCACCACACGAACGGGCCCTCGCGGTAGGTCACCGATCCGCGGACCACATAGTCGATGCCGCCGTGGCTGACGACGGCACCGGGGCCGAGTTCGCGGGGCCCGAACTGCGGCGTCGCGTCGAACATCAGCGGATCCGGACGCCCGCTCCACTGGTCCGGTTGCTCCTTGTGTCGCGGACGCCGCAAAGCAATGACGAGCACCACGATGGACGCGATGAACAGCACCGCCGCGAGCACGAACAGCAGTGTTCCCACACAAACCCTTCCGTTGCCACGGAGGCCGAGCAAATGTCGGCTTTAAGTTAACAGCTTTTGCCCGGAGTAGGGGCCGCGTGTCGTGCAGGATCCCGTCGGTCCCACCCGCTAGGCTATCGAACAGCTGTTCGGTACCCGAATATGGAGAAGCGGGAGTGAGCAATGCGCGTGATGGGCGTCGATCCCGGGCTGACGCGATGCGGGCTGTCGGTCGTCGAAAGCGGGCGCGGGCGAAATGTCGTCGCGCTCGACGTCGATGTGGTGCGTACTCCCTCGGACGCGCCACTGCCCCAGCGATTGCTCACTATCAGTGACACCGTGGAGCACTGGCTGGCCACCCACCAGCCGGACGTCGTGGCCATCGAGCGGGTGTTCTCCGAGCAGAACTTGGTGACGGTGATGGGCACCGCCCAGGCCGGCGGCGTCGTCGCGTTGGCGGCCGGCAAACGCGGCATCGTCGTGCACTTCCATACCCCCACCGAGGTCAAGGCCGCGGTCACCGGCAACGGCGCCGCCGACAAGGCGCAGGTCACCGCGATGGTCACCAAAATACTTGCGCTGCAAGCCAAGCCGACACCTGCCGACGCCGCCGACGCGCTGGCTTTGGCGATCTGCCATTGCTGGCGGGCGCCGATGATCGCCCGGATGGCGGCCGCCGAGGCGCTGGCCGCGCAGCAGCGCCAGAACTATCTCGCCAAGGTGAAGGCCGCCCGATGATCGCCTCGGTGCGCGGCGAGGTGCTCGTGGTGGCACTCGACCACGTTGTAATCGAGGCGGCTGGCGTCGGCTACCGGGTGAATGCGACGCCGTCGACGCTGGCGACACTGCGGCAGGGGAGCGAGGCCAGGCTGATCACCGCGATGATCGTGCGCGAGGACTCGATGACGTTGTACGGGTTTACCGACACCGACACCCGCGACCTGTTCCTGACGCTGCTGTCGGTGTCGGGAGTCGGGCCTCGGCTGGGGATGGCCACGCTGGCCGTGCACGACGCGGCGGCGCTGCGGCAGGCGCTGCACGACAGCGATGTCGCCGCGCTGACCCGGGTTCCCGGAATCGGCAAACGCGGCGCCGAACGGATGGTGGTGGAATTGCGCGACAGGATAGGCGCGTGCCCGTCCACCTCGTCGGGCCCGTCGGCGGTCAACGGCAACGCGGTGCGCAGCCCCGTGGTGGAAGCCCTCGTCGGCCTCGGCTTTGCGGCCAAACAGGCCGAGGAAGCCACCGACAAGGTGCTGACCGCGGACCACCAAAAAGGGGAAGCGGCCACGACATCCAGCACTTTGCGGGCGGCCCTGTCGTTGCTGGGTAAGGCACGATGAGCGCGGATTATTCGGAGGACTATTCCGACCGCGAAGTCTCCCCGGCGTTGACCGTCGGCGACGGCGATATCGACGTCAGCCTGCGGCCCCGCTCGCTGCGGGAGTTCATCGGTCAGCCCCGGGTGCGTGAACAACTGCAGCTGGTCATCGAGGGGGCTAAGAACCGCGGCAGCACACCGGATCACATTCTGCTGTCCGGTCCGCCGGGGCTGGGCAAGACGTCGCTGGCCATGATCATCGCGGCCGAGCTCGGGTCCGCGTTGCGGGTGACGTCCGGCCCGGCGCTGGAACGCGCCGGCGACCTGGCCGCGATGCTGTCCAATCTGGTGGACCATGACGTGCTGTTCATCGATGAGATCCACCGCATCGCCCGGCCCGCCGAGGAGATGCTCTATCTGGCGATGGAGGACTTCCGGGTCGACGTCGTGGTCGGCAAAGGCCCTGGGGCGACATCGATTCCGCTCGAGGTGGCACCCTTCACGCTGGTCGGTGCCACCACGCGGTCCGGCGCGCTGACCGGCCCGCTGCGCGACCGGTTCGGTTTCACCGCGCACATGGATTTCTATGAGCCCGCCGAGCTCGAGCGGGTGCTGGCGCGTTCCGCCGGAATTCTGGGCATCGAGCTGGGCGCCGAGGCTGGCGCGGAGATCGCCCGGCGCTCGCGGGGAACGCCGCGGATCGCCAACCGGCTGCTGCGCCGGGTCCGGGACTTCGCCGAGGTGCGTGCCGACGGCGTGATCACCCGCGACGTCGCGAAGTCCGCGCTGGCGGTCTACGACGTGGACGAACTCGGGCTGGACCGGCTGGACCGCGCGGTGCTGTCGGCGCTGACCCGCGGCTTCGGCGGCGGACCGGTCGGGGTTTCGACGCTGGCCGTGGCGGTGGGTGAGGAGGCCGCCACCGTCGAGGAGGTGTGCGAGCCGTTCCTCGTCCGCGCCGGCATGGTCGCGCGCACCCCGCGCGGCCGGGTGGCCACCGTGCAAGCCTGGACGCACCTAGGCATGACTCCGCCGGCAGGCGCGGCCGGGTTGGGCCAACCCGTGTTGTTTGACTAGCGGAGCGGGTTACAACCCGGCCCGGTCGGGTACCCAGCCAGCAGAAACTACCTGTTGGAGGAGATTCTGATGAGGCAACCGCGCTCCGACTATGAACGCCCTCGCGCTATGTACATGCCACGCTCCCGTGGCGCGCTGACTGGGCTGCTTTTGATCCTCTTGGGCGCCTGGGGCGCGTTGGTACCGTTCTTCGGACCCAACATCGATTGGGCGTATACGACCGACCCGGCATGGACGTGGACGACGGCCAAGGGCTGGCTCGAGGTGCTCCCCGGGGCCGTCACCGCAGTCGGCGGCCTGCTGGTCCTCGGCTCCGGAAATCGCGCCGCCGCCTCGTTGGGCGGCTGGCTGGCGGTCTTCGGCGGTGCCTGGTTCGTGGTGGGCCAGGCCTTCGCACCGACACTGGCTATCGGGGACGTCGGGCAACCGGCGGCGTCGACTGACCTGAAACGGGCCCTGCTCGAGATCACGTACTTCACCGGTCTGGGCGCGCTGATCATGTTCCTGGGCGGCGCCGTCCTCGCGCGTGTGGCGGTACGGCATGCGCGAGACGTCGTGGTTGCCCAACCGGCGCCGATGGCGGCGCCCGCGGCAGAACCGGCGCGGACGGACCAGGTCGCGGCCGACGAGCCGGCGGCGCGCGGGCGCACCGGGCGTGGCTTCTTCGGAGGGGGCACCGGGGGTGGCCTATTCCGCCGGCACCACCACGCCGGCGTCTAGGGCGCGCCCACTGACAACTGACAACGCGCGTGCAGCACTGGGTCGGTAATGTCCTCGCAATGATCGTCGCCGGGCTGGTATTCGCCGCACTGGCCGCGTTACTGCACGTCTACATCTTCACGATGGAGTCGTTGACCTGGACGTCGCCGCGCACCCGCGCCACGTTCGGCACGACAGCCGAGGAAGCCGAAACCACCAAGCTGCTCGCGTTCAACCAGGGCTTTTACAACCTGTTCCTGGCGATAGTCACCGGCATCGGCATCGCCTTCGTCGCCCTGGGACACAAGGCCGTTGGCGCCGCGCTCATCTTCGCGGGGGTCGGGTCCATGGCCGCGGCCGCGATCGTGTTGCTGCTGTCGTCGCCGGACAAAGCCCGGGCGGCGCTGACGCAGGGCACTTTCCCGGTGATCGCCGTTGTGCTGCTCGCGCTCGGCCTTACTTCGTAACAACAGACACACCGGCCCCACTGGCCACGCCTCCGGAATTTCACGGGTTACACGAGGCACCGCCCGGGTACCCAGGCGATGCTGAAATAGCCCGGCGTCTACCGAGGAGATCTGATGAGACCTGCACAAAATGGCCAGCCCAGCGCGTTGTGGATGCCACGCTCCCGCGGGGCAGTGAGTGGATTGCTCCTGGTCATCTTGGGTGCCTGGGGCGCGCTAATACCGTTTGTCGGTCCCCACTTCAATTTCGCTTACACGCCCGACCAGGACTGGGCCTGGAGCACGGCCCGGGGATGGCTAGAGGTGCTTCCGGGAGCCGCCACCGTGTTGGCTGGGCTGCTGCTGATCCTGTCCGGAAATCGCGTCACCGCGATGGTGGGAAGCTGGCTGGCGGTTCTGGCCGGCGCATGGTTCGTGATCGGTGGCCAGATCGCCCCGATGTTGGGCATCGGTTCCGCCGGCGATCCGATCGCCGCGACCGACCGCAAACGGGCCGCGCTCGAGATTTCTTACTTCTCGGGTCTGGGTGCCGTGATCATCTTCGTGGGTGGCGTCGCGGTGGCGCGCCTCGCGGTGCGGCTGGCGAGTGATGTCGAAGACCTGGCACGGGTGGGAGCGGCAGGGCTTCAGGAGCCGGCGCCCGAGGTGCTATCTGATGCCGTCACCAAGCCGCGGGCGGGTCAATACGCGCCCTCGGTAGCCGAACCGAAACGGGGATGGCGCCGTCAGAATGTGGGCGCGGAGGCGGGGTCGCCGGGCGCCGCGTACTTGCGGTGGCCGCATCCTCAGCAGTAATTCGCCGATGCGAAAAGCTAATCGCCCAGCCCCGAACGGGGCTGGGCGATTCGCTTTGGTGTGTTACAGCAATCCGAGCAACTGCAGGTCGGTGATGTACTTCACGATGACCGGCGCCGAGACGTGCGGAATGTCTTTGTCCGCACCGATTTTCGCCTCCTGCACCGCCGCGCGGAACCGGTCGGTCGGCGCCAACGATCCGTGGAGCGGCGTCCCCGGCTTCTGGTAGTTGTGCAACAGCGGCAGTAGCGAGTACTGGCGCTGCCGCTCCGGCAGGGCCCGCATCGCCCCTTCGAACCGGCGCAACCATTCGCCGTAGTCGGCGATGCGCTGGATCGGGTAGCCGGCGTCGACCAGCCAGTCGACGTACTCGTCGAGGCCGACGCCGTCGTCGTACGGGTTCATCACGTGGTACGTCTGGTACCCGACTCCGCTGTCCAGCACCCGGGTCCCCAAGATGGAGATCCCCGCGGCGATGAACTCGACCGGCAGGCCGTCGTAATGCGAGCGCTGCCGGTCGCCCTCGGCGTCGAGCTCGTAGAACGAACCGGGCGCGATACCGGTGGCGACCAGGCTCAGCATCATCCTGGTGAACATGTCCGGCAGGTTGAGCTGTCCGGCGTAGGTGGTGTCGGCCAGGATCATGTCGCACCGGAACACCGCGACCGGCAGGCCGCACAGGTCGTTGGCCTCGCGCAGCAGCACCTCGCCGGCCCACTTGCTGTTGCCGTAGCCGTTGGCGTAGCTGTCGTTGATCTGGCGGGTCGGGCTGATCTCCCGGATGTCGCCGTCCTCGACGAACTTCGCCGGCGCGATCTGGTCGCCCACCCCGATCGTGGACACGTAGGTGTACGGCTTCTGCCTGGTCGTCAGCGCGATGCGGAGCAGTTCGGCAGTGCCCAGCGCGTTGGGGCCGAACAGCTCGCTGTACGGCAGCACGTGGTTGACCAGGGCCGCCGGGTCGACGATCAGGTCGACCGTGTCGGCCAGCCGCTGCCAGGTCTGCTGATCCAGGCCGAGGTTGGCCTCGCCCTTGTCGCCGGCGATGACCTCCAGGTGGTCGGCGGCCAGCCGCCGGTAGTGCGCCGGTAGCTTCGGGTCGCCGCTGTCGAAGGTGTTGTCCAGCCGCGCCCGCGCCTCCGCGTCGGACTTGGCGCGCACCAGAGCAATCACCTTGCCGTCGACCAGGTCCATCCGCTCCAGCCATTCCAGCGCCAGGTAGCGGCCGAGGAAGCCGGTCGCGCCGGTCAAGAGCACGGTCCGCACCTCCGTCGTGGGCTTCGGCAGGCTGGGCGCCGCGGCCAGCGTCGGCGCATCGATGAACTTGTCGAGGGTGAGGTCACGCGCGTGCACCTCGGTCGCGTCACGGCCGTGCACGGCGGCGAAGGTGGGCCGCTTCGTGCCCTTGCGCTCGCCCTCGATGTAGTCGGCGATGGCCTGCAGGTCGTTGGCCGGGCTGACGATGACGCCGACCGGGACGTCGACGTCGAAGATCTCCCGCAGCAGGTTGCCGAATGTCAACGCGGACAACGAGTCTCCGCCCAGGTCGGTGAAGTGCGCATCGGGCGACAGGTCGGTGGCCGCCGTCCCCAGCATTGCGGCCGCGGCCCGGCTCACCGTTTCCAGCACCGGAGCGTCGGCCCCGCCGCGGCGCAGTTCGCTCAGCTCGTTGGCCTGGCTGTCGGCCAGCTCGGTGTAGAGCTGTTCCAGCCGCTCGCCGTAGTGCTGCTTCAGCTTCGGCCACGCCAGCTTGCGGATGCCGGTGAGCAACCCGTTCTCGAGCGTGAAAGGTGTTGTCTCGACGATGAAGTCGCGGGGCACCTCGTAGGACTGCAGGCCCGCCTCTTTCGCGACGTCCTGCAGCGAGTCGGCGATCAGCGGCTTGAGGACCTCAATGTCATTGTTAGCCAACGCCTCTTCGGTGGGCACCACGACCGCCAGCAGGTAGGGGTGTGCGCTGTTGCCGTAGATGTAGATCTGCCGGACCAGGGGGCTGTTGCCGAAGACCGCCTCCAGCTTCGCGACGGTGACGAACTCGCCCTGCGCGAGCTTGAGCACGTTGTTGCGGCGATCGACATACACCAGTCGGTCGGGACCGACCTCGGCGACGACGTCACCGGTCCGGTAGTAGCCGTCGGCGTCGAACACGCCCGCGGTGACCTCGGGCCGCTTGTAGTAGCCGGGGAACATGTTTTCGGTCTTGAGCAGCAACTCGCCGCGCGGATGGGGCCGGTCGGTGGAGAAGTAGCCCAGATCCGGGACGTCGACCAGCTTGTAGTCGACGACCGGCGGGCGCTGCACTTCGCCGTCGAACAAGACCATTCCGGCCTCGGTGGAGCCGTAGCCGTCCAGCAGATGGGTCTCGAGCAGCGACTCGACCCACTCCTTCAGCTCCGGGGAGGTCGGCGCCGAGCCCGTCATCGCGAAGATGAACCGCCCGCCCAGCAGGTACTGGCGCTGCTCCTCGAGGACCTCGGCTTCGGGAACCCCGCGGTCGACCTGGCGCTGAAATTCGCCGAACAGCGTCTCCCAGATCCGCGGCACGAAGTTCAACTCGGTGGGCCGGACCAGCTCGAGGTCCTCCAGCAGCGTCGAGAGGTCACTCTTGGCCGCGAAGTAGGCGGTGCCGCCATTGCCGAGCGTGCCGTAGAGGATTCCGCGCCCCATGACGTGGCTCATCGGCATGAAGTTGAGGGTGATCGACGCGGCGCTTTCCCCGAACCAGTTCCTGCTGGAGCGGCGCCACATCTTGCCCACGTTGCTTTGGGGATACATCGCACCCTTGGGTGCGCCGGTGCTTCCGGAGGTGTAGATCAGCAGGGCCAACGGGTCCCCGGAGTCGTCGGGCTCCGCGGCCGGCGTGACCGGCAGCTTCCGCCCACGCTCGAGGACGTCGGCCAGGGTCTCGACGACCACCGTGTCCGCCAGCCGCGCGCGGGCGGTTTCTACGGCCTCGCGCTGGTCGTCGACCTCGGGGTGGTAGTCGAACACCACAAGCTTTGCCGGCGTGTGGCCGCCACCGAGGATCAGCTCGACGGCGTCGGGCAGCTGGTTGACGCTCGCCGCGATCAGGCTCGGTTCGGTCTCGGCCACGATCGGCTGCAGCTGGGTGGTGGCGGCGCTGGTCTGGAGCGGCACCGCAACGGCGCCGGTCTGGGCGAGTGCCACGTCGATCGTGGTGAAGTCGACGCTGTTGAAGCCCAGCACGCAGACCCGGTCGCCGGCTTGCACCGGGTCGCCGGTCAGGGCGCGCGAAAGCGCGTCGACCCGGTCGCCCAGCTCACCGTAGGTGAGCGTGTCGAAGTGGGGGAGGACCCCCAGCACCGTGCGTCCTGTCTTCGGGTCCTTGGCGAACTCCACGGCGCGCTGGCCCAGTGCCGGGCGGTCCGCGTAGCCCTACAGTACGGTCCGGATGATTTGCGGCAGTCGCAGGCCGGGCTGCTCGAGGGCCGCGGCGACCGCTGGATCCGGTCTGGCGGCGGCGAACTGTGGGTCGGTAGCGGTTAGTTCCTCGACGCGTCGTGCCAGCCACTCTTCGCGCGTAATAGTCGACATAGCAGTTCCTTGATGACTAAGAAGTATTGCTCGCGGAAGTATTGCTCGCGCGACGTTGCGCTGATGGAAAGAACGTTAGTTAAACTAACGGTATTCCTCAATGACGCGGCCACTTGTCGTTGTGTGAGATTTCACACGGGGGCTCGCGCGAGTCTGGGCTGCCGGCTCTAGAGGTCACCCAGGATCCGGCTCAGGATGTCGAGCCCTTCGATCAGCAGATCGTCGCCGATGGTCAGCGGAGGCAGCAGCCGGATGATGTTGCCGAACATGCCGCAGGTCAACACAATGACTCCGGCCGCATGGAGCGCCTTGGACAGCTTCTCGGTCAGCTCAGCGTCGGGGTCCGCCGTTCCCGATTTCACCAACTCAATGGCGATCATGGCGCCGCGGCCACGCACGTCGCCGATCCGATCATCGGCGGCCTGTAGCCGCGTCAGCCGCTCGAGGATCACCCTCTCGATCTGCCGTGCTCGCTCCAGCAGACCGTCGCTCTCGATGGTCGCGATGGTGGCCAGCGCCGCCGCGCACGCGACCGGGTTGCCGCCGAAGGTG
>Ga0318504_10000346_pt1 | contig 9985 bp, 7 predicted proteins | sample GRESIP084b2f17_FD_203679 | JGI IMG/M metagenome (GOLD analysis project Ga0318504, IMG submission 203679) | Tropical soil microbial communities from Luquillo Experimental Forest, Puerto Rico - GRE.SIPMG.084b2f17 | ecosystem: Environmental > Terrestrial > Soil > Tropical forest > Bulk soil | place...
ATCTCCACCCGGGCGTTATGCAGTCAGTTAGCCGCATAAGACAATGGGCAGACGATTGGCTGCCTGTCAATCCAGGTGGCGCGCCGCCAAACCCCATCCTCAAACCCGGAACAGGACGCGCGGTTCCAGGTCCAGGCGGGTGACCGGGGCGTGATCGGGTGGGGTGAGGTCGACGACCCAGTTGCCGAAGCGCCGTATCGTGCGGGTGATGTAGGGGGAGACGGCGGCCAGGTCGCCGGTATCGACTGGGAAGCCCTCGGCGGCCAGGGCGTTGGCCGCGTCCGTGATATCCAGCGCGGTGGAGAAGATCGCCGCGTTGGCGACCAGTTCGTTGAACTTCACCACCCGTTCCTGGTAGTCGGGGTCGTTGTGGCCGATGAGCCGTCCGCCGATCATCAGGAACTGGGCGAAGTTGTGAAACTGCTCGGTCCGGTTGGTCACGACCGCGATTTGGTCTCTGAGCCCGGGTTCTGACAGGTATCGCAGCAATGTGATCGTCCGGATGACGCGGCCCAGCTCGCGCAGCGCCTTGTACAGGCGGTTGCGCCGGGAGTGGTTACCCAGACGGCGCAGCAGCGTCACCGAGGACAGTCGGCCCTCGCGGATCGAGATCCCGGCGCGCAGCAGATCCGGCCAGTGCTTATCGATCAGGTCCCAGTCGATGACGTCGTCGCCGAACAGCGCATCGATGTGCTCGTATCGGGTCGCGGCGTCGGGGCGGTAGAAGGTCAGGTCGTGCCAGTTGCGGATCCTCGGCAGCAGCTCGAACCCGAGCAACGCCGCGAGCCCGAAGACAGGCAGCGATTGGCCTTGGGTATCGGCGTGGATCTGGTCGGGCTGGAGGTCGGAGGAGTTGGCCAGCAGCGAGTCCAGGATGTACACCGCCTCCCACACCCCGCACGGGAGGAAGTGCGAGAACAGCGCGATATAGGTATCAGAGATCAGCCGGAACGCGATCCCGCCGAACCCGGAAGCGCGCGGGTTCGTCGATTCCTGGCTGTCGTTCGGGTGGAACCCGCGCGTGACCTGGGCCGGGAGCGTCCCAAGGGGGTTGGGTTCGCGTCAACTTATCGGGAACTGGCGTCGTCCGGAGGCGTGGAGGATGGCCTTGACCAGCAGGCCGACGTTGCGCTCGTCTTCTCTGAACTAGAGTTGTTCATGAGTTTTCCCAGTTCAGTGGCCGTTTCCCGGATGCGCGGCGGATGGCGGTGAGCAGGAGCTGGATGTTACGGTCGTCGAGGCCGGTGATGGTGTCCTTGAGGTCGACGGGGATGCCGTCGGCCAGGCTTGCCGTGATTCTCAGCATCCGCTGTTCGCCTCCGGAGCAGGGAAGACTGGCGCCTAGTGCGGTGATGACGGCGGGCCAGTCGATGACGGCTACTGGCTGCCCGCCGCCGATTCCGGGGTGGACGGTGATGAACCGGCTGGTGAAGTCGGCCCGGTGCAGCCAGGTCTGGGCGATGAGGAGCTCGGCGGCGGCTTCAAGGCAGCACAGGCCCTGAGCGTGGGCGCGCAGGGCGGCGGCGAGCGTGGCGGGTGAGGTCATGTCGGCTCCTTGGCGGGAGCGGCGGTGCGGCCGGCGACGTCGGGGAAGGCGGGCATGCCCAGGCTCACTGTGTCGCGGAGGCGGGCGATGAGGCTGTCGACCTGGGCGAGCTTGTTGTTCGCTGCGGCAAGGCTGACCTTCAGTCCCTCGGCCTCGCCGGTCCAGCCCTCGCGGTCGGCCTCGGCGATGCGGGCGAGCAGGTTGTCGCGGATGTCCTCAAGCCGGCCCCGCTGGGCGGGGTCGATCCTCAGGAGCGCGCACCTGACACAGCTGTGCTCGTGAAGGCAGGCAGTGCCGTATGCCCGGCCGCAGTCGCCGAGCGCGAGCTTGCGCCGTTCGAAGTGGCCGAGGAACTCGTCCCATTCGGCCTCGGTGGGAGTACGGTATTCCTCGCTGGGGCGCAGCTCGCGGCGGCGGGCGATGAACGCCCGGTGGCCGTTGATGGCTTCCTCGGGATAGACCGCCTTATACCCCATCGTGGTGTTTATGTCCTTGTGGCCGAGGATGAGCTGGGCGATGTGCGGCGGCATCCCGTTCATGATCGCGTCGGTGGCGAAGATCCTCCGGAAGTCGTGGGGGACGAAGCTGAGCGGGGCGCCGGCCGCGCCGGTGAGGCCGGCTGCTGCCAGCCCGTCGCTGACCAGCCGACGGACCGTCTCGATGCCGATCGGCCGGTTCTCCAGGCCGACCGGGTGCTGGAACAGCAGCGGCATGGGCGGGTTCCACACCTTCTCGTTGATGTCGTAGGCGGCCACGAGGGGAACCGCGCCGTCCTCGCCGCGGATGCGGCTCAGGATCGCGGCGAGGACGTCTGCGGCCTCGGGCCCGATGACGAGCAGCCGTTCCTGATCGGTCTTGGACGGGGCGATGTGCAGCAGCGGGACGACCTCGCCGGTGGCCGGGACCTGGTACTGGACCAGGCTGTGGTGCGAGAGCTCGGTCAGCTCCTCTATCCGGATGCCTTCTCCTGGCGTCCTCAGCCTGTTGCATGACGTTGCGCGAACCGGTCATGTGACGGGGTTCTGCGGCGCGTCTCCTGGGGTGTGGCGCTCGTGGCTGGTAGATGTTCATGCAGCCCAGCACGAGATCGGAGGATCACAGGATGCGGGCGTTCCCGGTGGTGTTGCCGTCCGGCGCGAGGTACTGGACGGTGCTCGATGAGGACCTAGCCGTGGTAGGGGTCGCCGATGGCTTCTTGCGACAGGTGCGGTTCGGCCGTGATGGCGCGGAGTCGACGACCAAGAGTTACGCGCATTCGATCGCGTTGTTCCTGCGCTGGTGTGCCCGCACCGGCCGCAGCTGGCAGGCGGGCGCCGGGCAGCTCGGATTGTTCATGACCTGGCTGGCGCATGCCGGGCCGGCGGCCTCGGGAGCGGGGGCCCCGCCGGGGGTTGTGCTGGCCGGGCCGGGGGCAGCCCCGGCCCGCGGGGCCCGGCGGGTCAACGGCGTGCTGACCGCGGTGCGCGGGATGGTGGTGCACGCGGTGGCGGCCGGGCAGGCGCCCGGGCATCTGGTGACGCAGCTGTATGAGGTCGCCGACGACTGGGACCTGCCCGAGGCTGCCCGCCGTGAGGACGGGCGGATGGGCTGGCGGGTGCGGGCCCGCCACCGGCTGCACGAGCCGGAAACGGCGGTGAACCGGGCCAGTGACGAGGAGATCGTCGCGCTGCTGAAGGCGTGCCTGTCGGCGCGGGACCGGCTGATCGTGCTGCTGATGGCCCGGGCCGGGCTGCGCCGCGGCGAGCTGTGCGGGCTGCGCCGGTCAGATGTGCACCTGCTCGCCGATTCCCGGCCGCTGGGCTGTGAGATCGCCCGCGCCCACCTGCATGTGGTCCGCCGCGGCGATAACCCGAACCGGGCATGGGCCAAGTCCCGCCGACAGCGCGCCGTGCCGCTGGACTTCCTCACGGTGCAGGCGTTCGACACCTACGCGCTGGAACGGATGACCGTCCCGCGCGCCGCGGGCAGCGACTTCGTGCTGGTGAACCTGGTCCGCGGCCCGGTGGGGGCACCGATGCGCCCGGGCGGGATCGGTGATCTGCTTGCCGCAGCCTCCCGCCGCGCGGGCCTAGCAACGGCCATCACGCCGCACCAGCTGCGACATGCCTTCGGGAGCAACACCGCCGACGCCGGATGCGGCATCGACGTGGTTGCCGACCTGCTCGGCCACGCCTCGGTGTCATCGTCGCAGGTGTACCTGCACCCGGATCCCGGCCGACTGCGGGCCGCCGTCGACGCGGTGCCCAGTCCCCGCGAGCAGGCGGGGGTGACCCGGTGACCGCCGCGGCAGCCGCCCGGGCCGTACCCGCCGCCGCGGGCAGCGGCGGCGTGTTCCCCGCCGTGCTGGACGGGGTCGTGCTCGAAGGGCCGACCGCTCTCCTGGCCGGGATGCTGGATGGCGCGTTCCTGGCCGAGGCCGGCTGGGACCCGGTGACCCGGGTGCTGTCCCTGCCAGCCGGGCACCGGCTGCTGGGCCGGACGTTGTGCCGGGTGGACGGCTGCGCCGCGACCGCGCATGGCACCAAGGCCGGCGGGTTGTGCTGGCAGTGCTTTGCCCGGCTCACCCGCGCGGGCGTGAGCGCCGGGGAGATCATCTCATCGCCGCAGCTGCCGCCGCGGCCGGACCGGCCTGCCGGGTGCGCGGTTCCAGGGTGCCTGCGGATGTCGCCGGGCGGACGGCAGGGGCAGCGAACCGGCCTGTGCCAGGCGCACTCGCGCCGGTTCCGCCGGGTCGCCGGGATGACGATGGAACGGTTCCTGGCCGATCCGCGGGTGCGTCCGCTGCCCGCGCTGGGACCCTGCAACGTGGCGGCCTGCACCCGGCGGGCCGAAAGCGAGCACGGCTACTGTCCCACCCACTACGTGCGGTGGCGGCAGGCGGTCACGACCGGCTCCGGGGTCGACGAGCGGCACTGGCGGCTGACCCAGCCGGCCGTCGCCGAGGGCGGGCAGGTGAGCCTGCGGGGGCTGCCGCCGCGGGTAGTGACCGAAGTGCTGTTCGGGATGCAGCAGCGCACCCGCGGCGGGGCGAAGATCACCGACGTGAACCTGCGGGCGGTCAGCGACACACTCCGCCGCCAGCAGGCCGCCTCGATCCAGGCATCCGACGCCGGCCGTGTTCCCGGCAAGCCCGCCAGGTCGCTGCTGAACGCGCTGGTGCGTCACGTCCGCCGCGGCCTCGCCGATCCCGGCGCTGAGCAGGCCAAGGACACCTGGGACCTGGCGGTGTTCGGCCATCCCGGCAGCCTGTCGTTCACCGCGATCACTCAGCCGTGGCTGCGCCAGGCCGCCAAGGGCTGGGCGCGTCAGGAGTTGCCCCGCCACCGCGGCGCTGGCGCCAGCAACGTCCGGTCGAAAGTCAATGCCCTGGCGCGGCTTTCCGAAAGCCTGCGCTCGCGAGACGACGACGGGCTGTTCCCGGCCGCACTTGGCCGGCCCGACATCGAGTGCTTCCTCAACCGGCTCGGATACCTGGAATCGGCCGGGACGATCAGCCGCTACCATCGCAACGTCATCTGCCGGGGCGCCCGCGCTGCACTGGCCGGGATCCGCGCCCTGGGCCTGACCCGGCCCGGCGAGGTGGCCGCCGGCCTGCCCGGCGACTTCGCCATCGAGATCAGCGACATCCCCGCCGAGCCCGAGCGTGGCGAACCCGGACGCGACCTGCCGCCGGAGATCATGACCGTGCTGTGCGCCAGCCTGGACACCCTGCACCCCGCCGAGGTCAGGGCTGCCGTCCAGATCGCCATCGACACCGGGCGGCGTCCCGAAGACATCCTCGGCCTGCCGCTGGACTGCCTGGCCCGCGACGCCGATGGCGCGCCGGTGCTCGTTTACGACAACGCCAAAGCGCACCGGCTGGGCCGCCGCCTGCCGATCAGCGAAGCCACCGCCACAGTGATCACCAGCCAGCAAGCCCGCGTCCGGGCCCGGTTCCCCGCCACCCCGGTCAACGAGCTGAAGCTGCTCCCCGCCCCGCGGGCCAACCCCGGCGGGCGCAAGCCCATCACCATCTCCATGCTGGACGACCGGCACCAGCTCTGGGTCGCCGGGCTCGGAACGCTGCGCACCCGCGACGGCCGCGAGTTCGACAAGGCCAAGGCCGTGCCGTATGCCTACCGGCATTCGTATGCCCAGCGCCACGCCGATGCCGGCGTGCCCATCGACGTCCTGGCCGAGCTTCTCGATCATCGCAACCTGAACGTCACCCGGCGCTACTACCGGGTCGGCGAAGACCGCCGCCGCGAAGCGGTCGACAAGGTGACCGCGATGACCTTTGACCGGCACGGCAACCGGGTCTGGCGCGAGGCGGCCGCGCTGCTGGAGTCCGAGCACGCCCGGCACGCGGTCGGCGAGGTCGCCGTCCCCTACGGCCGCTGCACCGAGCCGTCCAACGTGCAGGCCGGCGGCGGCGCCTGCCCGGTCCGGTTCCGCTGCGCCGGCTGTGATCACTTCCGCACCGACGTCTCCTACCTCCCCGACCTGACCGCCTACCTCGATGACCTGCTGCGCACCCGCGAACGGCTCGCCGCCGCCATCGACGGCATCGACGAGTGGGCCCGCGCCGACGCCACCCCGGCGGAGGAGGAGATCACCCGGATCCGGCGGCTCATCGGCCGGATCAAAGGCGACATCACCCAGCTCAGCGACCCCGAGCGCGCCCAGATCGACGAGGCAGTCCGCGTGATCCGCCAGCACCGGGCCGTGTCCTTGGGCATGCCGTCCGGCCGCACAGTCCCGCCCTCACCCGCAAGAAAGGCCCTCACATGACCGGCACCACCAAGCCTGCCCCGCCCAGGGCGGCCAGCCCGCGGACCGAAGCCATGCGGAAAGGGCGGCAAGCCGACTCCGCGCGCCGCCACCAGCGCGTCATCGCCGCGCTCGACCGCGCCACCGCCGACGGCGCCGAGCTCAGCGTCTCCGGCATCGCCCGCGCCGCGGCCGTGGACCGTGCCTTCATATACAGGCACCGCGACCTGCTGGAGAGGATCCACGCCCTCGAAGCCGCGCCCGCCGTCCAGGGCGCCGGCACGGCCGTCACCCGCGCCTCACTGCAAGCCGACCTGCTCGCCGCCCACGAACACTCATCGCGGCTCACCGCCCGCCTCCGGCAGTTCGAGAAACGCCTGTCCGAGGCGCTCGGCGATCAGGCCTGGCGCGAATCCGGCCTCGGAGCGCCCGCCGACATCGATGCCCTCAATCAGAAGATCACCCATCTCGAACAGCAGGCCATAAACCTGCGCCTGCAGCTCGAGGAACGCGACCAGGAACTCGCCGCGGCCCGCGCCGCCAACCGCGAACTCATGGCCCAGCTCAATACCGCGGCACGACACCGATGACACGCCGCATGTCATCCTTGCACCACACCTGTCGCGCACGCTAACGTTCTTCAATCAGCCCGTGAGCTGCACAAACGCAGACACCAGGCCAGCGCTGACTGGGCGACCCCGGGAGAAGATGCCGGTCGCCCGCAGGATCTCGATGGCGGCCCAGGCCCAGAATGCGTTGTCTTCCTCGCGTGTCAGGTCCCGGCGGGCTGCCGTGCCGGGATCTTCGGCCCAGATCCGGGTGCCGGGCCTGACCAGCACTGACCGGCGCAGGGTCTGGCCGGCGGCGGTGAACAGCTCGCCGGGGCGGGCGGCTCGCGCGGCCTGCAGGCGCGCTGCGGTGCCGGTGCGCGCCTGGTAGGCGGCGGCGGCCAGCACCGGCAGGACTGGCAGGCGTTCCCTGGTGCGCTGGTCCATCCGGGACTTGCGCTGGGACCGTTCTTTGCGGTGGGTGTTGTCGCCGGGCCGGATCGGGCACGGCGCGGCCCATGGTCCCCACCGGGCCGGGTCCTCGGCTGCCCACTGGGCGATGTCGAGGTAGAAGGCCCGCACCATGGTCAGGTAGCCGGCGACCGCGGACCGCGGGATCGTGGCCGGGGCGGCCTGGCCGGCAGCGGCCGCTGGCCTGGCCGTCTTGGTCTGGATGCGCTGCTTCCACGCTGCGGCGACGTCGGGCCCGAGGCGCAGCGAGTCGATGCCGGGGTGGTGGTTCTCCAGGTCTTTCCAGAACAGCAGGCCCAGCCCGTAGGCCAGGCCCATCAGGGTCCTGTAGTCCACGCCGGGCTGGCGCTCGCGCAGATAGTCCACCAGCAGGTCGCGGACCGGCCGGCAGGCGATGTCGTAACGGTCGATCAGCTGCTCGGGGGTCAGCTGGCCCTGAATCTGCGGGTGGAACATCCGCACGGTAGGCGGTGCGGCGGCCGGGAAGGTCCCCGCCGCGTGGAGGAGCTGGTAGAAGTACGGGCTCTTGCCGCCGGCGCATGTCCGGGCGCCGGCTTCCAGCAGTTCCAGGCAGTCGCCGACGGTGATATCGCCGACTGTGCCGCCCTTGGCGGCCACGATGACGGCGACCAGGTCCACAGCGTCGCGCGTGGTGGTGAAAGATGCCTGCCCGGCCTTGCCCGCCGCGGTCAGCGCCGCGAACCCGGCGGGATCGCGGACGCGGGCCATCTCGGGGGCGAGGTTGCGCGGGGCATCGGTGGCCAGCAGCCAGCAGATGCCCGGGCGGATGACATCACCGCAGATCAGCTGCAGCAGTCCGGAGCCGAGAATGGCGGCGGTCTGCTTGTTCTCCCCGGGGATCCGGCCGCTGTCCTTCAGCCACCGGATGGCCGGGCCGCGCCAGTCCGCGTTCCCGTCGGCGCCGGAAGCCATCCATCGCTCCTGCCAGGTGGCGCCCGGCTGTGCGCCGAGCCAGTCCAGGACCCTGGCCAGGCCGAGCTTCCGGTGGTTCTGGCTGCTGGCATTGCCCAGCGGGAACGGCGGCGCGAGCAGCCGGCGCAGCACGGCCGCGCGATCGTGCCCGGTGGCCTCCCAGCTGCCGCCCGCGGGGCGCGGCGGGAACCGCTCCCGCAGCGCGGACGCCTCCGCGCTGAGCCGTCGGCCCGGAACCAGGGCCGGCGGCGTGAGGGGCGTCACTGCGGGCCCCGGCCGAACAAGATGTCCAGGGTCTCTGGCCGGTAGCCGGGGGAAGCCTGCGGCGGTGACGCCTGCCGGGCGGCCCGGCGCTGGTGGTGGGCGAGGACGTCCCGGACAACATCTTCGGGGGCGGCCGTCACGTAAACCTGCGTCGTGGACAGGTGCGCGTGCCCGAGGACCCACTGCACGTCGGTGATCGGCATCTGCGGGTCACGCGCCATCCGGTAAGCGGCGGTATGCCGGAGATCATGAAGGGTCCAGTTCGCCCCCAGCGACTCGTTCGCCCGCCCGAACATGGCACGCGCCGCGTAATACGACAGCGGCCGGAACGGCCGCCGCAGCGTCCACCACAATGGGTCATCGGGACCGCAGGGGACCAGGCCGCGCATCTCCTCCTGGTAAAGCCGCAGCCACACGAACGCGTCCGGCGACGCCGGCAGCGGCTGCAGCGCCCGCGACCCCTTGCGGATCACCGTGACGAGCTGCTGCCCCGGGTCGGCGCCACCGCATAGCACGCCCAGCAGTTCCGACGCGCGGGCACCGGTGGAGATCCAGAACGCGACCAGCGCCCGGTCGCGGTGCGAGGGGAGCTTCGCGAACAGCTCGTTGAACTTCCCGTCCGGGATCCGGCGCGGCAGCCGCTGTTCTGGCCGCGGCCGGAACAGCCCCGTCCGGTCCTTCCCCGGCGGATCCATCGGATTGCGGTGGGCACCCACCCTGCCGCCCCGCACCAGCGGGAACGGGTTGACCATCGGCCCCGTCCCGGCCTCCAGGTGAAACTCATAGAAGCTGCGGAGCACTGTCTCGCAGTGCGCCACCGTGGCCGTCGCATACCCCGCGGCTGGCGCGGGCTTACCGGTCACCGGGTTCGGTGCGCCGCGAGCCGGCCTGCCCGCCGCCCGGCCTGCCCCCGCGTCCGGCCCGGATCGCCAGTGCGGCCGCACCGGCTTGTCAGCGAGCTGGATCCACCGGCAGAAGTCGCGGGCCTCGACCCGGGTCGCCTGATCCCACGGGCACCCGACCGCCCAGCCGAACCGGAACCACCGGAGCAAGTCCATGCCATACGAGCGCAAGGTGGCCGCCGGGCGCCCAGCCGCCTGCAGGTCCTGCAGGTAACCGGCAACAGGGCCGACCGCCAGGCCATCACGGTCAAGCAGCTGATACGGCTCCCACGGGTCGCCGGTATCCCGAAGCGAACCCGCGAGGGGAACGACCAGCGATGCCAGGTCCCTGGGTGACTCGTCGTCTGTGACCATGGGCGGGGAACGTACCCACCGCGCCAGCGGGCTGTCCGCCGAACCGGGCGGCCTCCCGCGGTAGTTCAGTCAACGGGTCGAGCCCGGTGATCGTGTCGCCGAGGCGGACCGGCACGTCGGCGGCCAGGCTGGCGGCGATCCGGAGGATGGCCTGCTCGGTGCGGGAGGCGGGCAGCTGCCCGCCGGCCAGGGCGCGGGCGGCGGCCTTCCAGCGCACG
>Ga0318504_10000347_pt1 | contig 9980 bp, 4 predicted proteins | sample GRESIP084b2f17_FD_203679 | JGI IMG/M metagenome (GOLD analysis project Ga0318504, IMG submission 203679) | Tropical soil microbial communities from Luquillo Experimental Forest, Puerto Rico - GRE.SIPMG.084b2f17 | ecosystem: Environmental > Terrestrial > Soil > Tropical forest > Bulk soil | place...
CGTCGTGGGAGGGCTCGCCAATGATCGGCCCAATCCCGGCGTTGGCGAGCACGAAGTCGAGGCGCCCCAGTTCGGCCACGCCGTTGTCCACCACAGACTTGAGTCGCTGGAAGTCGCGGACGTCGGCCTGTTCGGCGACGATGCGCCGTCCCGGTCTTCTCGACCAGGTTGATGGTTTCGTCGAGGTCCTCGGGTGCGGCCATCGGGTAGGCCACGCTGTCGATTTGTGAGCACAGGTCGACGGCAAGGATGTCAGCGCCCTCTTCGGCAAAACGAACGGCGTGCGAGCGACCCTGCCCCCGCGCGGCCCCGGTGATGAAGGCAACCTTGCCTTCGAACAGCAGTGCCCTGATTCCTCCAAATACCGGATGTCAAGTGGTCGCGCGGGCAGAATGCGTATCCGCCCGTCAGCTACGCCCAAAGCCCAAATCGCGGGTAAATGAGCACGACGCGCAATCGAGCCGCAGGCAGATCACATTCCCAGGCTCGGCGCGGCAGATGGGTACGCTCTCAGCGCGGTCGTGGCAGTGCTCTGATGGTCGTCGAACTGGTGCGCATAGACACCCAGCGTCGTCGTCACCTTCGCGTGCCACAGAACCGGCTAATCTCCGGAGCGGCATGCCCGCCGTGGCGCACAGGCTCGGATAGGTATCGCGCAGTGCGTGGAACTTGAATCGTCCGGCGACAAGATCGTTCGGGACAGATAACGTCCGGGTGCGGGCGCTGAGGTCCTATTCTTGGCCGGGCGGGTAGTCCCGGATCGGCGGTGGGTTTGGATGACGGCAGCTACGGCGTGCCGCATGTGTGGCACCGAGCCGCGTCAGGGCGCGCGATTCTGTGACGGCTGTGGTGCACCCATCACGGAGCACGACACCCATGCCGAGTACAAGCAGGTCACGGTGCTGTTCGCCGACGTGGTCCACTCGATGGACATCGCCTCTGCCGTCGGGGCCGAGCGGCTGCGCGAGATCATGGCCGATCTCGCCGACCGCTGCGCGGCGGTGGTGCAGCGGTACGGCGGCACGGTAGACAAGTTCACCGGCGACGGCATCATGGCGGTGTTCGGGGCACCTGTTGCGTTGGAGGACCACGCCATCCGGGCTTGCCTGGCGGCGCAGGGTGTTCAAAAGGACACGAAACGGCTTGCCGTCGATGTCCACGAGCGCGACGGTGTGGAGCTGCAGTTGCGTGTTGGCCTGAACTCCGGTGAGGTAATCGCCGGTGAGATCGGTTCGGGGCCATTCGGTTACACCGCCGTCGGTGAGCAGGTCGGGATGGCTCAGCGGATGGAGTCGGTGGCACCGCCTGGTGGGGTGATGCTCAGTGAATCCACGGCGCGGCTGGTCGAGGGCGCTGCGACTCTGGGTGAAGTCGAGCGTGTCCGCATCAAAGGCACCGATCAACCGGTCTGCGCCCAGCGGCTGCTGGGCGTGCCGGAAGGGCGTCGCGCTGTCGGGCGTGCTGAGTCGAATCTGGTTGGTCGGCACTGGGAAATGTCCGCTGTCGAGGGCCTGCTGGAGCGCGCCATCGACGGCCACGGCGCGGTGGTCGGCGTGGTCGGGCCTCCGGGCATCGGCAAGAGCCGTCTCGTGCGCGAACTGGCGGCGATGGCGCGTCGACGCGGCGTGGAGGTGTTCACCGCGTTTTGCGAGTCGTATACCAGTCAGGTCCCCTTCCACGTCGTCGCGCGCCTGCTCCGTGCGGCCTTTGGTGTCGAGAGTCTCGACGGGCAGACCGCTCGCGATCAAGTGCGCGACCGTGTTTCCGACGCAGACCCCGAGGACTTGCTTCTGCTTGATGACCTACTGAGCATTGCCGACCCGAATGTTCCATTACCGGCGATTGATCCCGATGCACGTCGCCGAAGGTTGACCGCGCTGGTGAATGCCGCGTCGTTGGCCCGTGAAGCCCCAGCGGTCTATGTCGTTGAGGACGCCCATTGGATTGATGAGGTCAGCGAGTCGATGCTGGCCGACTTCCTCACGGTGATCCCGCAGACGCCCTCGCTGATGCTGCTCACCTACCGACCCGAATATCGTGGTCCATTGACCCAGTTGACTGGTGCCCAAACGGTAGCCCTTGGGCCGCTGAGCGATTCGGAGTCTGCCGCGTTGATCACCGAGCTGCTCGGACCAGACCCCTCGACAACGCAGATCGCCGCCCTGGTTGCCGAGCGGGCCGCCGGGAATCCGTTTTTCGCCGAAGAGATCGTGCACGAACTGGCCGAGCGCGGCGTGCTGCAGGGACAGACCGGCGCATACGTGTCGACCGCAGATGTCAGTGAGGCGAAGGTGCCTGCCACCTTGCAGGCGACCATCGGCGCCCGCATCGACCGCCTCAACCCCGGGGCTAAGCGCACGCTGAGCGCGGCGGCGGTTATCGGCTCGCGGTTCAGCTTGGAACTTTTGGAAACCCTGGGGATTGATCCCGTCCTGAAGGACCTGGTAGCCGCTCAGCTCATCGACCAGGTCCGGTTCGCCCGACAACCCGACTATGTCTTCCACCATCCGCTGATCCGCGCTGTCGCCTACGAATCACAACTGAGGTCCGATCGCGCCGAGCTGCACCTGCGTCTGGCGGCGGCAATCGAATCGGGTGACCCGGCAGCGGTCGAGGAGAACGCTGCGCTGATCGCCGAACATCTGGAGGCCGCCGGTGAGTTGCATGCCGCCTACGGCTGGCACATGCGGGCTGGCACATGGTCGGCTCCACGCGACATCGTCGCGGCCCGGCTGCATTGGGAGCGCGCAGGACAGATCGCCGACACATCGCCCTTTGACGGCCCGGACCACACTGCGATGCGTATCGCTCCCCGCACGCTGCTGTGTGGCAATAGCTGGCGGATCCATGCCAATATTTCCGCCGACCGCTTCAACGAACTGCGGCAGCTGTGCGGTGTCACCGGGGACAAGGTGTCGTTGGCGATCGGCACTGCCGGGCTGGTGAACGAGCACCTGATGCGTGGCCGGGTGCGTGAGGCATCACTGCTGGCCGCCGAGTGTATGGCACTGATCGAGTCGACCGGTGATCCGGCCCTTGTAATCGGACTGTCATTTCTAGCCATCCTCGTCAAGTGCGAGACAGGCGAGATGACCGAAGTGCTCCGGTGGTCACAACGGGTCATCGACTTGGCCGAAGGTGATCCGATCAGAGGCAACATCATCATTGGCTCCCCGTTGGCTGTGGCGTTGTCATCGCGAGGTCTCGCCCGATGGACCCAGGGCGCTGCCGGATGGCGCGATGACTTCGACCGGGCGCTGGAGATTGGCCGCCGCACTGATCCGATGTCACACGCGTTTGCCGTCAATCTGATCTACAGCCCGGCGATACCGTGCGGGTTGCTTCTCCCCGACGATACGGCACTGCGTGAGATCGACGAGGCACTCCACATCGCCGAGCGGTCGGGTGACGATATGACGCTAGGCAGCGCCCGAATGGCGATGGGTCTGGCGTTAATCCACCGGCAGTCCCACACAGACCGAGAACACGGACTAAAGGTGCTGGCAGAACTTCGTGAGATGTGCTTGTACGAACGGTTTAACTTGGCCGAGCTAGCTGTGCTCGACGTGTATGCCACCGGTAAGAGTGCCCGGCGTGGGGATCACGATGACGCCGTCGCGAGGATACGTCGAGGTGTTGACGACCTATTTCGTTCAGGACAGTTTGCGTGGTGCGTCCTAACTACTGGCGTCCTCGTAGAGACTCTGTTGTCCCGCAACGCCGATGGTGACCTTTCCGAAGCCGAGACGGCGATCAAGAGGATGGCGGCCATCCCTTTCGACAACGAATACGTGGCTCGCGACATACTGTTGTTACGGCTATACGCAGTGCTGGCACGTGCTCGCGGCGACGACGGCGCATACCGTGATCTAGTCACTCGCTATCGCTCAATGGCGGCATCGTTTGGCTTCGAGGGGCATATGAAGTGGGCCGAGGCGATGCCGTGACGGCGGCTGCTCCTTCGGGGGTAGTGACGTTTTTGTTCACCGATGTGGAGGGTTCGACCCGTCGGTGGGAGGCCAACGCCGACAGGATGCGGGCGGCGCTGGCCGCCCATGACGAGGTGTTGCGCCAGGTGATCGAGGCACACGGCGGCTGGTTGTTCAAGCACACCGGTGACGGTGTGTGCGCCGCGTTCGCCTCGCCGCGCTCGGCGGTGGATGCGGCGGTAGCCGCGCAGCGGGCGCTGGAGTTGCCGGTGCGGATGGGCATCGCGACCGGCGAAGCCGAGATGCGAGGGACGGACTATTTCGGTGCGGTGCTCAACCGTGCCGCGCGGGTGATGGCCGCCGGGCACGGCGGGCAGATCCTCTTGGCCGACTCGACGGCGGGTCTGCTCAGCGGAGTGGACCTGCGCGATCTGGGGCAGCGAAGGCTGCGCGATGTGCCTATGCCGGTCGGGGTGTTTCAGGTACGAGCAGCCGGACTCCTGACGGACTTTCCGGGGCTGCGGGCGCTGGACACGACGCCGGGAAATCTGCGGCCCGCAACGACCAGCTTGATCGGGCGCGAATCCGAGGTCACCGAGATCGCGGCGGCGCTCAAAACGCATCGTTTGGTGACACTCACAGGCGTAGGTGGAGTTGGTAAGACCCGACTCGCTTTGGAAGTCGCGGCGCGGCTGGCCGATGAGTTCCCGGACGGGGTTTGGGTTTTCGAGCTCGCGGCGGTCACCGATCCGGCGGCGATACCCGACTCGGTGGCTTCAGTGCTCGGGATTACCCAGCAGCCGGGCAAGAGTGTCACCGAGAGCCTGGCCGCCGCGTTGGAGGGCCGGGTCCGGCTGTTGGTGATCGACAATTGCGAGCACGTTCTCGCCGCCGCCGCCGATCTGATCGAAGCAATCCTCGCGCAATCGGCGACCGTGCGGGTCGTTGCCACCAGCCGCGAAGGACTCGGGGTCGCCCAGGAGCAGGTGTGGCCAGTACCCTCGTTGGACGGGATTCCGTTGGCCATCGAGCTGGCGGCCTCCCGCATGGCGTCGATGACCGCGAGCGAGGTGCGTGATCGTCTTGATCAGCGGTTGCGGCTGCTGGTCAGCTCACGACGCGGATTGGAGCGCCACCAAACGCTGCGCCATGCGGTGGCGTGGTCTTATGACCACCTCGAAGACGCTGAAAAGGCGCTACTGGAGCGGTGTTCGGTATTCGCCGGTGGATTTGACCTCCAAAGCGCTCGCGCGGTAGCCGGATTGGATGGCTTCGACGACTACGCCGTCCTCGATCTGCTGGATGCGCTGGTGCGCAAGTCGCTGCTGGTCGCTGACCGATCTTCGGGGCGGACCCGGTTTTCGATGCTGGAGACGATCCGTCAGTTCGCTGAGGAACAACTCGTGGCCCACGGCGAAGCATTCGAGATTCGGGCCGCCCACTCGCGGTACTTCGCCGGGCGCGAAACCGACATCATGGCCCTGTGGGACAGCCCCCGTCAGCGCGAGGCGTACCAGTGGTTCAGCACCGAACTGCCCAATCTGCGCACCGCATTTCGGTGGGCCGCCGACCACGGCGACCTCGACGTGGCCGCCACCATCGCCACGTGCGCGGGATTCCTTGGAATGGCGGTCGAAAAGTACGAACCCATAGCCTGGGCGGAAGAACTGATCGAACCCGCCGGCACGGTCGACCACCGCCGGCTCGCGACCCTGTACGTGATGGCGTCGCAGTGCTGGTTCGTGGGACGCGTCGAGGAGGCTGTCGGCTATGCCGACGCCGCCCAGACGGTGATCGGCACTGGCCACTACGAGGTGCCGTACGGCACCGAGGTCGCGCTCGGCATTGTGTACCTGGTTATCGGCCAGCCCGAACGAAGCGTCGAGTGGTGCCGCGCCCAGCTCGCCCGCGGCCACGACACCCATACACTCACCCGGTATTGCCTGGTCGTCGCGCTGGCGATCGCCGGGGCCGCTGACGAGGCGAGGGCCGCTGCGAACGGGCTGATCGACGCCGCCGAGGCCACCCACAACCCCTACGCGCTCGCGAACGCGCTTCACGCCTACGGCTACGCCTTCGGTGATGCTGATCCCATCCGCGCGCTGGAAGCCCTGCGCCGGGGCCTGGTGATCGCCCAAGACAGCGGCAACCGCTACGTCGAATCACTGCTGGCGACCGCTTTGTCTCGGGTTGAGGCCGAACACGGCGACCCGCTGGCGGCGCTCGATCACATCACCCTTGCCATCCGCAACTTCGACGACTCAGGCAACGTCGCCTACATCCGTTCCGCCCTGGCAACTCTCGCGCTGTTCCTCGACCGCCTCGGACGCCTCGAACCGGCAGCCACCCTCGCCGGTTTCGCACTCAATCCCCTGACCGCAACGCTTCCTGAGTTCAGCGCCGCGATTGCTCACCTCCGCGACGTCCTCGGCGACCAGACCTACGAATCGCTCGCCCGCAAGGGCGAAACGATGACCACCGCGGCCATGTTGACTTACGCCTACGACCAAATCGACCAGGCCCGAGCGGAACTGGACGCTGTCGCAAAATAGACGACATACGAGAGTCTCAAAACTCTGTATCGGAATCACCGTGAACTCCCACGGCCCCTTGTGGAAGCGTCCAATCGCCTATCCTGTGAGAACCGGGGCCGGGATTGGCGGAGGGTCGGGTGACGGCCATAGCAGCGTGCCGGACATGTGGCACCGAGCCTCTAGAGAACGCCCGGTTTTGCCACGGCTGTCGCTCCCCAATCCAAGACGGCGATACCCAGGCCGAGTACAAGCAGGTGACGGTGCTGTTCGCCGATGTGGTTATTCCTGTAGGGGGTACATGAGCCTGTAAATGCGGGGTGTCAAATATCGCACAGCTAGCTTTCGAAGGCGACGAGCGCGGCTGGACGGCCCAGTACCCGCCGCCTCCCAACCGCCTACAGACTCCTGCGCTCGCTACTTCTTGCCGTAGACCCGTTCGAACATCGCAGTGTCCGAGAAGGCCTGAAGATTGACGATTTTGCCGCCGCGAAAGGTGGATGCATCGGCTTCTGGCGCGGATTCTCCGCCAGCGGTGACTTGGCCGATGACGACCACGTCATCGCCATCGGCGACGAAACGGCTGGGCGTTGTTGTGAAGGACTTCTCCGCTAGGCTGGCGAAAAATTTCGTGACCTCATCTTTGCCGCGATACGTTCCGCTGATCGTGCTGTTTCCGGGCACGACAAACTCGACGTTGTCGTCGAAGGTGCTCAGGACCGTTTCTAGATCCCCCGCAGCGAACGCGTCATACGCCTTCTTGGCTGTCTCGACATTCTGACTTGCCACGATCACTCCTTTGTGTCGGTTTCCTCTCGGGTCGGTTTTCCCGCAGAGGAGTTGATCTTTCCGTCTCTGCGGGACTTGGGGGGCAGATTTGGCGACAACGTAGGTTGTCGAGGCGATCACGACGCATTGAATGCGGAATCCTGGACACTGCTGAGCGCCCCGCCGCGCTTGCCCTGAGCATCCGACTGCGGAAGCATTCCCGCATGCTGATCTCGGCAAAACTCGCCCCAACGTTCGACTATGCGGCACTCGAGGAATTCTGGCGGGCCGCCGATGAACTTGGCTTTCATGCGATCTGGGACTACGACCACTTTTATGGACTGGCTGACTCCACGACGCCAACCTTGGAAGGGTGGACCACACTGGCGGCCATGGCCGCCGTCACCCATCAGGCACGCGTGGGCTGCATGGTGACCAGCGTGACCTACCGGCACCCGGCCATGCTCGCCAAGATGGCCATCACGGTGGATCACATTTGCGGCGGAAGGCTCGACTTCGGGGTCGGCGCTGGATGGCATGAAGCAGAGCACCGCGCCTACGGGATCGAATTCCCCAACCCCGGAAGCCGCGTCGCCATGCTCGACGAGGCGCTCACGGTAATTCGCAGGCTGTGGACCGAAGAGTCCGTGAGCTTCGCCGGTCGTTTCTTCACACTCGATGACGCGCATTGCCAGCCTAAGGCGGTCCAGCGACCACATCCGCCAATCGTGATCGGCGGTGGCCAGCCGAAGATGCTTCGCGTCATTGCCCGCCACGCCAACGAGTGGAATTGGACAGACATAGGCTCACTGGAAGGGTGGCTTGAGGCCAGCAGTCGCCTCGACGAGGCGTGCGACGAGATTGGGCGGGATCCGCGAGAGATCCGCCGATCTGTGCAACTATTCCTGTTCCCGGGCCAACCGGACCAAATCGACGTCCAAATCGACCGCCTGCCGGAATACGAAAAGCTCGGATGCCAGCACGTAGTGCTCTCCTTCTACCAACCGCCGTCGATCGAACTTCTCGAGCGTTGCGCAAACCTCGATTGAGGACCCGCGACCCCGTTAACCCCGGGGTTTAGCGGCAGATTCCAGCGGCTTGGCGCGGGCCACCTCCCACGTCGCCGAAATCCGACCCAGACCCCCCCGAGGTACGTCGTGGCGCGCTGCCCATTGGCCGGATCGCAGCGGCGATATGGCACATGCTGGCTGGCCAGTGGTGACACGATATTGACGTGAGCGATGCTCATAACGGCAACGGGGCACTATGGACGGCGATGACATGACCGCAACAGGGTTGGGGTGCAAGTCGTGTGGCACGGAGCTGCCGCCGGACTCACGGTTCTGCAACAAGTGCGGCGCGCCGATCACACCAGCCGCTACATCGGCGGAGTACAAGCAGGTCACGGTGCTGTTCGCCGACGTGGCGCATTCGATGGAGATCGCGGCTGCTGTCGGGGCAGAACGGCTGCGGGAGATCATGGCCGATGTCGCCGACAGCTGTGCGGCGGTGGTGCAGCGCTACGGAGGAACCGTTGACAAATTCACTGGCGACGGGATCATGGCGGTGTTCGGCGCGCCGGTGGCGTTGGAGGACCACGCTCTTCGTGCATGTCTGGCGGCCTTGGGCATTCAGGAGGAGACCACCCGGCTGGCCGCTGAGGTCAAAGATCGCGACGGTGTGGACCTTCAGTTGCGGGTGGGACTGAACTCCGGTCAGGTGATCGCTGGTGAGATCGGCTCAAGGTCGTTGGGCTACACCACCATTGGTGAGCAGGTCGGTATGGCCCAGCGGATGGAATCGGTAGCGCCGCCGGGTGGGGTGATGCTCAGCGCGTCGACAGCACGGCTGGTCGAGGGCAATGCGACTCTGGGCGAGTCGGAGCTGGTTCAGATTAAGGGCGTCGACGCGCCGATGCCCGCGCAGCGGCTGTTGGGCATGGCAGACGGGCATCGCGCTGCTGCTGAGTCGAATCTGGTCGGGCGGCGCTGGGAGATGTCCACCGTCGAGGGCTTGTTGGAGCGTGCCATCGCCGGGCATGGGGCGGTGGTCGGCGTGGTGGGACCACCTGGCATTGGGAAGAGCCGTTTGGTGCGCGAGGTTGCCGCGATAGCTCGTCGGCGCAACGTGGAGGTGTTCACCACCTTCTGCGAATCGCACGCCAGTGACGTTCCGTTCCGTGTGGTGGCGCGGCTGTTGCGAGCGGCCCTCGGGGTCGAGGGCCTTAATGCGGTAGTGGCCCGCGCCCAGGTCCGTGCCAGGGTCCCCGACGCTGACCCCGAGGACGTGGCGCTCTTCGATGACTTGCTGGGCATCGCCGATCCCGACGTTGCGCTGCCCAAGATCGACCCGGATGCGCGGCGGAGGCGATTGACTGCGCTGGTCAATGGCGCATCCCTGGCCCGCCACACCGCAACGGTCTATGTCATCGAAGACGCCCATCGGATTGATGAGGTGAGCGAGTCGATGCTGGCCGCGTTCCTAACGGTGATCCCGCAGACGCCCTCGTTGGTGTTGGTCACTTACCGACCCGAATATCGCGGTCCATTGACCCAGTTGACTGGTGCGCAAACGGTAGCCCTTGCGCCGCTGAACGATTCGGAGTCTGCCGCACTGATCACCGAGCTGCTCGGGCGACACCCCACCGTTGGCGAGGTGGGCCAGAAGGTCGTGGAACGGGCCGCCGGTAACCCGTTTTTCGCCGAGGAGATCGTGCGCGAACTGGCCGAACGCGGTGTGTTGACAGGGAAGC
>Ga0318504_10000350_pt1 | contig 9917 bp, 15 predicted proteins | sample GRESIP084b2f17_FD_203679 | JGI IMG/M metagenome (GOLD analysis project Ga0318504, IMG submission 203679) | Tropical soil microbial communities from Luquillo Experimental Forest, Puerto Rico - GRE.SIPMG.084b2f17 | ecosystem: Environmental > Terrestrial > Soil > Tropical forest > Bulk soil...
GGCTTGGCGTTGGGGCGAGCACAAACTACCGCAGCGTGATCACCAGCCCATTGAGGTCGGCGGCGACGATCAGTCCCATTTGACGGCCCGATATGGTCAGCACTGCGCCGTTCTGGTTGGCCAGTACGATCCCGCCCGCGCCAGGGCCAACCGCGACGCCCGCGCCGGCAGCGCCATATACGCCATTAACGTCGAACGGCGTTCGGATGTTGCTGACCGTGCCGACAAAATCGGTCGCTGAGGCGCCGAAGGTAAATCCCCAGCTCACTCCCCCGATCGAGATCGGATAGCGCCGGCCGTGGAACACCAGCGTGCCGCTGCCGCCAGAGCCGCCCACGACAAAACCGGCCTTGATAACGTTAAAGCGGATGCCGCCGAAGTCGGCGTAGACGGTCGTGAGCCCGGCGCCTGTAACAGTCAAAGCTATTAGTGCAGCACGAATGGCGGATGACAATTGCATAAGAAAGTCCCCCTGGATGACGTTTGCAACTTTGCTGGCCTAAACGCCCTTGATCGTCCTCGTCGGCAAACAAATGCGAGCACCAGCTACACAGTCCTGTCGCGAAATAGAGATCAGTTTCTTCGGATAGTGGGTGTTCACCACAGCGGTCGCACGCTCACCGCTGTCGACGCGCGGCATGACGATCTTGTTGGTCTGGATGCAATGCCGTCATGAGTCCCCCCCGTTAATCATGCGTTCTTTGATGGTGACGCTGGCAGGACTTGAACCCGCAACCTCCCCCGCCCCGGTAAACAAGGACGCTCTATCCCCCTTGAGCTACAGCGTCGTCACGATCTTCATGACCGTTTGTGGCGGCGCAGGGGCGTAGGCCGTAGGACCGTGCAATGGCATTAGGAGTTGGCGTCCCTCATGTCCCTCTGCCCCAGCTTGTTTGATGCAGATCAATGCGCCAGGAAGCACGAACAAATTACAGTCGGCGAGCCTAGCCTTCGGATATTGAACGGCCTTTGATAATGCCGACCGTGTTTCGTGCGTCCGCCTTTAACTTGACGACATCCTCCTGTTGACGTTGCGCATAGAGCGACGCTGTCGAAATAAGCAAACTGGCAACGATCAGCAGCCTGCTCAAATGGCGTGTTCGGATGAGCAAGCTTTACTGCGTCGGATGTCCTTTTCTGGGCGGCTGTTGTGGCCGAAAGGCATCGCTCGCGAGAAATCAGCTCAACCTATTCACAGGAGGGCGCATCAGCCCGGATTTCAGCCATGGAGCCCCAACATCGTGCGTTCTTGGCAATGGGGGACACACGTGCACGGGACGATAAGACCACGGCGCAAACAAGAAATTGATGCCGTATTTTTGGCGGCCTATCTCATCGTTTTCGCAACCGCCGCAACGGCAACGTTGCTTCATCCCAAACCCGAGCTAATCCAGGCGCCTCGGCTTGACGTATCGCCGTGTCCGGTCGCCGCATTGGGTGAGGTCAAAAATCCGAAAGCGCCAGCGGTGAAACGCGAGGCGGAGGAAGATTGGGGGCGCTGAGCCGTGCGCGTGCAATGGGTGGTACCACGCGGCCTCTGCAGTCGAAATAGCGGCGGCACGGTAAAACGGTTGCGCGCTTAGGAGCTCGTTTAAGGCCCACAGGTGAAACGACGAACTCCTGCCACCGTGTCACCCGAATTGATGCCCGCCAACCTCCTGACCTAATGAAGGCTCATCTGCAACGCAGATAAGGAATGGGTGCTTCGTCAGATCGCTGGCCTTCTCGCGATAGATCGTACCGGCACCGGCAGCCTTGAGCGCCTCGTGGGGATTGTCAATTTGGATACGCCGTTGTACCTGTGCGGGCGCAGTTCCATTTGGGAAGTCGAAGGCAAGCCGTTGATCCTTAACGCGTCGTTTAGCGAGACTTTGGGAAAAAAGTTCTTTTAGAACAACGGCGCGCGAAGGACTCTTAATCAGCGGGTCCAAGGTTCGAGTCCTTGTGCGCCCACCAACGAAATCAAATGGTTAAGTAAAGGAAAAGCTCTCCGAGACCAGTCGCGGTAAGCGTCGGGTAAGCAGAACCACATTTCTCCGGTAAGCGTTCCGGTAAGCAGTGAAACGGTCGCGTAGGAGGAAGCAATGCAGATCACCAAATGTGCGTATGGAGATTGCGTAGCGACTACCAAACAGCCCGCCAAGGATCGCTGGACGCACTTCACGGACTGGAAGGCGTTTGCCAATGGCTGGTATTGCCCCGCTCATGCTCACGTCATCGAGCGCGTGCTGCGACGCGGCGGTTTCGACAATCCAGAAAATGATCCGCGCGGTGACGACAAAGCCGCCTGAAAATATCGGCGTCGCTCGAAAACCCCAGGAATGCCAGCCTCGATGTCTATCGCGGCGGAACCTTAAGCCTGCACGTCCGATCAATCGGCGAAGCGGCCCGCTTAAGGATGGGCATCACAGCGAGCGGCCGACCCATTTTCAAACGCGATGAGACTATGCCGCCAGCCCCGCCCATGGGTTTAAATGAGCCGGGCGTCACCGAGCTATCATCGGCTGCACACAATGCGGACATCCCAACGCGCTCAATCAATGTCCGCTTTTGGGGTAAAGCGGACATGTTGCGCGAATCTATAGTGTTTGAATTCCCGCGAACTCGATTACCTTCGTCCACTTATCAATCTCGTCGACGACAAATTTGCCGAATTCAGAGGGCGTCCTCACCATCGGCTCAACGCCTAAGGCAATGAGGCGCGCTTTCAGGGTTGGGTCAGCCGCACCAGCGCTGATCTCTGCATTGAGCTTATCAACTATCGCGATCGGCGCGCCCGAAGGCACGCAAATACCAAACCAACCGACCGCTGTGTAACCCGGCACGAATTCACCGATAGCAGGAACATCCGGCAGTGCTTCCGCGCGCGTTGCAGTAGTGACTCCAAGGGCGCGGAGCCGACCATCTTTGATGTATTCGATCGCCTGGGGCATTGGGCCAAAATAGAAATGAACCTGACCGGCGAGGAGATCGGGCATCAAGTTGACGCGATACGGCACATGAACAAAGTCGACGCCCGTCATCATTTTGAATAGTTCGCCGCAGACATGGGGCGTAGTCCCGATTCCCTGGGAGCCCATGTTGACTTTGCCTGGATTTGCTTTGGTATAGGCGATGAACTCAGGGATTGTTTTCGCCGGGAACGACGGGTTGAAGACCATCACAAAGGGAGTGCCGCCGATGCTCGCGACCGGCGCGACGTCGCGGATGAAATTGAAATTTAGATTTGTATACAGCGCGGCGTTGACCGCGGTCGTTGAGACGGCAAGGAGCAGCGTATAGCCGTCTGGGGGCGCCTTTGCCACGATTTCGGTGCCGATGTTGCCGGCCGCACCAGGCCGGCTATCGACGAAGAATTGTTGGCCGAGCCGCTCCGACAACCATTGACCGATAAGCCGCGCGATGATGTCGGGTGCACCACCGGGAGGGAAGCCAACGACGATGTGCACTGGACGCGTCGGATAGCCGAGCGCGTTTGCAATGCCAGCCAGGGAAGGAAGGGCCGCAGCAGCGGTTGCCAAGTGCAGAAATTTACGACGGGGCAGCTTCATGGCGATGTCCCGCGAGTTTAGGCTCACATCAATTATATCGAACAGAGGTGTGTCGGACAGAGGTCTGAATGTCCGCTTTTGGCACAAAGCGGACATTCCAACGCGCTCAACTAATGTTCGCTCGAATCTCCTGTTCTGCGATTAGCGCCTTCACGGAAAGCGCGGCCCATCGATAACACTGAGGACTAGCTTTAAGTGCTCTGCGGTCCGCGCTCCCTTTCGCAGCCTTATCTCCTCAAGCACGCGAGCCCGGCATAGCGCGTGGCATGCCTGAGCTGCCTTTTCTTTCATTCGTTTATTGACTTCTTGCGCTCGGAACAGCTGTTCGTAATCGGCAAGGGCGCCACGTACGCCCTGATGGATCGCGTTCGCCTCTTCGCCCTCGAGTGCCATAACGTCGGCCAAAAAGGCTTCAACGCGCTCGTCCATCGGCTTCCCGCTCTTCTCCCTGCGGGCTACCAATGGGATTATAAGCTAATGCCCTGACAAATGTCTGCAGTTGAGGAATAAGCGGACGTTTCGCGGATCTACCGCGACGCCTGCTCACAATCGAGATGCTTAAATTTCCGCCGCCTATTTGGGCTCTAGTCTACGTTCTCACCGCTGCGGCGATCAGCTGGTTTTTTGGCTGGCCCAATGTGCCCGGCTTTCCGCTTGTATCCCTCGGAATCTCGTTGGTCGCGATTTCGTGGATTCTGCCTGTTTGGGCTATTGTTCTCTTCCGACGCGAGGGCACCGAGGTCGAACCCACTTCACCAGCCAATCGCAAGCTTATTACGCGCGGTCCGTATCAATTTACCCGCAACCCCATGTATCTGGGCCTCGTTATACTTACCCTTGGCATAGCGATCTGGGTCGGCGCGTGGCCAATGTTTGGTGCGCCCATAGCCTTGTTCGTTACCGCGAATTGGGTCCACATTCCCTTTGAAGAAGCAAAAATGCGTCGCCAGTTTGGGGCGGTGTATGACAACTACGTCGCGGGGGTGCGGCGCTGGATATGACTGTCAATTGCTGCACTGCAAGAGTTCGCTTTTGGCACAAAGCGGACATGGAAGCTATACCCGACGCGCGAAACATCGCGGCCTTGACCGATTCTAATTCGGCGACGGTCGCCCAGCTCGATGCAATTCGAGGTGTGGCCGGCGCTCGCGGCGTTGAGCTTTCTGTTTCAAGTTTCGATACCCGATGAAATCGGACGTGCGATTGATGCAGCGAAACGATCTGGCGCGCAGGCGCTCAACGTGTTGTCATCGTCCCTGCTGTTCAACAATCGGCAAATTATCTTGGAGCGGGTCGCGACGTATCGGCTTCCCGCGATATTCTGGGCTACGGCCCGCGTATTGTGCAAGTTTATCGAGATATTTTCGCTCGGCAGACCGTCGATATCTTGCGTGGCAGCAAGCCAGGCGAGATTCCCGTCGAACAACCCACACGTTTCGAACTAGTGGTCAACTTCAAAGCAGCTAACGCGATTGGTGTTAAAATTCCAAGCGCGTTCGCAATCCGGGCGGATGCCGTCATCGAAGGACCGAAATGAAAGCGGACGCCTCTTAATTCGAGTCAGCGACCGAGTGTTCGACAAGAATTATCCTGCGAAATTGGTTGACTGCTCGGATGTCCGCTTTTGGGGGTGAAGCAGACATCGCGATTTAAGGACCTCATGTCCGCTTATGACCCAAAGCGGACATGAGTGGTCAGGATTGCTGTCGTGCAACCTGATTCCTAATCCCCATTTCACTGGTCGCAAATCCCTGCTGTAATTCAGTGCGTTGTAAATCGCAGTGGACATGGTCCCGCATGATCAAACCCTGGCTGTTCGAATTCTTGCCTGAACTGGGCGGCCCAAGCGTAGAGCCTAATCCTCAGGACGTGGCGACGCTGTTCGGGCGCTATCTCGATCTATGGGTTCATGATGAGGCGCTTGGCTTTGAAGGCATATTTTTCAGCGAGCATCATTTTGGTCGATCGTACTCGCCGTCCCCCAACCTCCTGATTGCTGCGCTCGGCCCGCGGACAAAGAGACTTCGTCTTGGCGTGATGGGAGTCGTATTGCCCTACTACCACCCGGCCCGCGTGGTGGAGGAAATCGGCATGCTGGATCACTTGACCGGCGGCCGATTGGAAATTGGCACCGCCATAGGCGTGCCGCAGGAACTCAGTCGTTTGAACCTGACAATGGCCGAAGCACGCGAACGCAATGAGGAAATCGTCACTATCCTGGATGCCGCACTGGTTGATCGCGTTGTCTCCCATCATGGGAAGTATTTCTCGTTTTCCAATCTGCGTCTTCTCCCGCGCCCGTTGCAGCAACCATCGCCGCCACGCTGGACGACCGTAATTAGCGCAGATTCGGCAAGGCGCGCGGCGCGGCGGCGGATAAAAATTAGCACCGGCTTCAATTCAACAAAATTGATCAAAAGTATCTTTGACGCCTATCGCGAGGAGGCGGACGCCGCCGGTTTTGAAGCAGGCCCCGAATACTTTGCGCTGCGGCGGCGCGTCACAGTGGCGCCCACCAAAGAGCAAGCGCACCAGTATGCGCAGGCCGTAACCGAGCGCTTGAAGAGCTTTGTAGCCGAGGACGAACGTCTGAGCACCCACGCGCCGGATGCACCGGCGGCCTCCGGCGACTTCACGCTCAGCGATGACGAGTTCATAACCGGTACGCCAAAAGAAGTTGCGGTAAACATTATCGAGCAGTGCCGAGCCGTTGGCGCTGGGCATTTCCTGACAGTGCTCAATTGGAGTGCGCCATTAGACGAAGTCACCGAGGCTCACAAACTGTTTGGTCGCGAAGCTATTCCCATTCTGAGGCGAGATTGAATCACCGCAAGGAAATTCGCAGAGGCAATTTTTGATGCCGCAAATGGCAAAACGCGACTGTTCCATCGGCTAACGCGACGCAGGCGCGCACCATGGAGCACTATCGCCGGCTCGGCTTTGCCGAGAAGGTGCGCGCCCGTGGTCTCCCGCCCGACTATCCGGGGTGAACTCTTAGCCCTTACCTTTCCTTGGCAGCTTGTCGAACACCATCACTTTCGAGACGAAAGCCCTGACATTCCGCACAGGTTTCAAGTGGTAGTTCGAAGCGAGCGTATCAAAGTTCTCATTGATGTAGCTTGAGTAATACGGCTCGTGATAGTTCTGCGGAAAGATTTCCAGGAGTCCATCGTAATCCGAGCGATCGCCTCGCTGGAGCGAATCTAGGATCACCAAACGCCCGCCGGGCTTGAGTACTCGGGCACATTCGCGAATTGCGATGCGCCTTACCTTTGGCGGCAATTCATGAAACAAGAAAATGCTGGTTACGGCATCCTGGCTGGCATCCGGCAGCGGTATCGCTTCGGCCTTGCCCACAACGAAACCAGTCCGTGTCCAGCGCTTCAAATGACGCTGTGCGTGTCTGAGGTAAGGGGCTGACATATCTAATCCAGTAGTCTGAAGCCGTGGCCAGGTCTGCTTAACGAAATCAAGGAATCGCCCTGTGCCGCAACCAATATCAAGAAGCTGCAATTTGCGCTGATCGCGTCCAGCAAAAGCTTCATGAAGTTGCGGCAGTGCCTGGCGTCGAATGGCGTTGGCCGCTCCGTTCAGAAGCACCTCGACTTGGGTATCGTATCGTTCAGCGGAATCGTCCGTCATCCAGCCATCAGACTGGAAGTGGAAATTCTGGAGATAATAGCGAGGTCGCTTCCCACGTGTTCCCTGGCTGAGCACTTCGTTGTACGCGTGGCGTTCGCGGCGTCGATGGATTTTTGGAAGATCTTCAAAGAAGAGCAGCGAGCGATGAATCAGGGTCAACAAAGATCCGTCGTGATCGATAGGAACGGGATAAATGCCGGCCTCCACATTGGCGAGGTCCTGCCTAAAAAGCCTAATCATATCCGCATAGATATAATCCCGCTCAGGTACCGACGCGCCGGTATGAGGCCGTCGTCGTGCTCGCGGACCTTCTCGTTGTCGTGCGGCCGCAGAAAGCCGACGCAGGGCGAAACCGTGCCCAAGATACCAGGCGACGCGCGGCAACTGGCTAACGCCATAGGCCATCCGGGTGACGAGGCTGGAAGTTGGCGAACTCATGTAGTCTTACTCGTTGTTGCGTGTTCGAGATTATAGCCAGGAATTGACGTCTCATCCGGAGGGATTGGATGAACTGTCTGCGTAAGTGGTGCGCCAAGAGGACGCCAATTGCCGCGCTGGGATTGGTGCTTGTCGCAACGAGTTTGACCGCGGGAGCAAACGCAGCAGTGCCGGAACCGACCGGCGGCCGCCCCGCGGTGCTGGCCCAGGCCATGATCCCGCGGACCGGCATGATGGACGCACAAAATCCGATGCCGATGAAGGAGCGCTATTTGAGGCGCTTTCCGCAGCCGGCACGAGTCGGCGACCTCGTCGGAATGCCACTGCTCGATCTTAACTCGAAGACGCTCGGCCATGTGCAGCAGATCGTGCAGACTACCGCCGGAGAGATCGAGTTTATCATCGGTTATAGCCGATGGTGGGGTTGGTTCGGACGGCCGGTTGCGGTGCCACTGGAAGCACTCGGTATAGAAGGCGGGCACTTGGTGTCCCTCGATATGCAACCCAGCGAATATGACGCTGCACCGACTTGGCATGAAACCGGGGGCACATCTTTGCCAGCCGATGCAACAGTGCGCGTCGCACTGTCCCGCAGTTAGGGCGCGCGCAAGGTCCGCTTTCGGGGGCAAAGCAGACATTCCTGCAACCAGCCTCGATGTCCGTCATTGACCCAAAGCGGACATCGGCCGGACTTGTCGAAAATCTCTGTTCACGATCCAATGCAATGGACCATCGGCCGAAGTCGCCGCTAATTTGTCAGCAGTACCGCCAATGGAAAAACACGAACTCAAGATCGATTTCGATATTATTGAGGACGCCTTTAAGGCGCTGCTGCAATCCCGTCCCGATCCGGTGACCGCCGATAAGATCGCCGATCTGCAGAATATGTTTCGGGACGCTTGCACTGGCTGGCTGGAGATTGAGAAAGAGGCTGCGTAAGAGTCGCGCCCGGAACTAAGACCGGCATTATGCGTTGGCCGCTCGTGTTGCGTTGTTAGTAGTGTGCATCATCGGCCTACTAACGGCCCCTGGAAACGGGGGCCGCTTTTTGAGTCGCAGTCACGTTCCACTGGCTTGACCACCCTCGCTCTCTCCCGCGCAGGCGCGTCAGTGCCTAGCGCGGAAGGCATGTCTATGATCGCGCACCTGACGACGTGATCGAATGGGGTGCCGTTTTTGCACCTGCTCACAGCCGCTTTTGGCACAAAGCGGACATCTCGCAAATGGAGTTCGGCGGCATGATCTTCGCCGTGCAGTCGCAGATCGCCGGCGACAGCTAAGAACGAGAGAATATCCTCTCAAACCTCCAGTCCGCACAATGAGGTAACCTCCAGTCCGTACAGTGAGGTCGCTCCAGGCAACCTCCAGTCCGCACCATCAGGTGACCTCCAGTCCGCACAATGAGGTTAGGTGTTGGTTGCCAGAACCGCCTAGGGGCCTCAGTGATAGCCGTCACGTTTTGGAGCTTTTCGGTGTGACCTAGAGCGGATATCACGGTTCCATTTCATTACCGTGCGAGGATCAAGTTCCTTTTTGATCTGAATCAAATTCGGAAATCGTCGCGCACAAACTAACGTTTGTGGCGCATTGACTCTGCGGAAACTGTAGCCGTTTTGTAGGGCGCTGCTAGAGTCGGATCGCGGCCTGCGCAAACATAGTTACTGAGGGTTGTCATGCCTCTTATTCCTGACAAAGCCGCCTTCCAAAACAGTCTCGCCAGCCTTCCGCTCGTGACATACCAGCCTGGCGAGACCGTGATCGTCGCTGGTTCGAAGACCGAGCGACTGTTGATCCTCAAGACGGGCGCTGTCGCTGTCGTGAAGGACGACACAGAGATCGCCCAGGTGGCGGAGCCTGGCGCCGTATTTGGTGAGCTCTCGGTCTTGCTCGACCAGCCGCACACTGCGGATGTGCGCGCATTGGAAGCCTCGCAGTTTCACATAGCGAATGCCACCGCGTTTCTCACGCAAAATCCGATCGCGGTACTTTATGTTGCAACAGTGCTGGCACACCGGCTCGATGGCGCGAATCATGCTCTTATTCAAATAAAGCACCAGCTTCAGAGCGGCGAGCCGCACAGCGTGGTCGTCAAAACGGTCAGTAAGATAGAGGGATTTCTCCATACCGGCGGCGCCGCTCTTATTTAAGGCCGTTCAACCGTCTCGGTCCGAAGGGCCGGGCGTGTTTTCCAAATTGGCCGATGTCCGCTTATCGTCTGTCATTAAACAAGACTGCCGGGAATATTTCTGGCCTACGACAAATCAACACCTCAAGCGGCGATCTGCT
>Ga0318504_10000366_pt1 | contig 9773 bp, 7 predicted proteins | sample GRESIP084b2f17_FD_203679 | JGI IMG/M metagenome (GOLD analysis project Ga0318504, IMG submission 203679) | Tropical soil microbial communities from Luquillo Experimental Forest, Puerto Rico - GRE.SIPMG.084b2f17 | ecosystem: Environmental > Terrestrial > Soil > Tropical forest > Bulk soil | place...
TCGCGGCCGCGACCTGGGAAAACTTCTCCGCCTGGCTGTGGCCGATCATCACCAAGCAGGCGGTGCCGGGCGTGATCCAGACGCTGGTGCTTTCACAGGTGGCGCTCGTGGCCATGGGCGTCATCGCACTGATTCTGTTCCCGTTCATCTGCAGGCAATTTGCCGGCCGGCTCGGACGGCCGCTCGGGCGTGTCGCGCTCGTGGTCGTGCGGTCGACGCCCGAATACATGCTGGTCTACGTGCTGCTCCAATTGCTGGGCCCCTCGATGCTGCCGGCCATCATCGCATTGTCCCTCCACAACGGCGCCATCGTCGGCTATCTGATGGGTCGTCACGCCGACGTGTTGGAGTATCGGCGCGATGCCCCGAGCGGCATCAATCTCTACTGCTACGAAACAGTGCCGCGTCTCTACGGCCAGTTCCTCGCCTACGTGCTTTACCGATGGGAGATCATCCTGCGCGAGAGTGCGATCTTCGGTATTTTGGGAGTGGTAACGCTCGGCTATTACATCGATGCCGCCATCTCCGAATTCAGGCTCGACGTTGCGGTCGTGCTGATTCTGGTCACGGCGCTGCTGTCGATGGCGGTCGACGCCTTCTCCCGCGGCCTGCGTCGACGATTGCGCATTGACACGATGCCGACGCGTCTGTCGGAAGCGCCGAGCGAACCGGCGATCGGTCGGCTGGTCGGCGCGGAGAGGCCGGCATGAAAGGGGTGACCCATCCCGTGCTCAAGGACGTGGTGCTGGTCGGCGCCGGCCACTCCCACGTCACGGTGCTGCGCATGTTCGGAATGAAGCCGATCCCGGGCGTGCGCCTCACGCTGATCAGCCGCGAGGTGCACACGCCCTATTCCGGGATGCTGCCTGGCCTCATCGCCGGCCACTACGGGTTCGACGACGCGCATATCGATACCGGTCCGCTCGCCCGGTTCGCCGGGGCGCGGCTTTATCAGGATGAGGTGGTCGACCTCGATCTTGCCGGCCGCCACGTGATCTGCCGCCGTCGTCCGCCGGTTCCTTACGATTTGCTCTCGCTCAATATCGGCTCCACGCCGAACACCGCGGATGTGTCCGGCGCGGGCGAGCACGCCATTCCCGTCAAGCCGATCGACGGATTCCTGCGGCGGTTCGAGGCGCTGCAGGCGCGCGTTCTGGCACGCAAAGGGCGCGCAGCCGTGGCGCTGGTTGGCGCCGGTGCCGGCGGCGTCGAGCTTCTGCTCGCGGTCGAGCACCGCTTGCGGCAAGCGGTCACGCGTGCCGGGTTCGATGCCGGCGGACTGTCGTTCGTCCTGGTCTCCGACGTCGCCGACATCCTGCCGAGCTTTCCGGCGGCGTTCCGCTCACGCTTCCACGCCATTCTGGCCGCGCGCGGGATCGCCGTTGTCACCGGTGCGCCCGTCACCGCCGTCGAGGCCGGACGGCTCATCCTCGAGGGCTACGGGCCGATCGCCGCGGACGAGATTCTCTGGACCACGCAAGCAGCGCCGGCGCGCTGGCTGGCAAAGGCCGAATTGCCGCTCGATGCCCGCGGCTTTCTCCGGGTCGACGAAACGCTGCGCGTTGCCGGCCACGAAAACGTGTTCGCGGCGGGCGACACGATCGCGTTTTCCGGCCGCGAGTTGCCGAAGTCGGGCGTCTACGCCGTGCGCGCCGGGCCGGCGCTCGCGGAGAACATCCGACGCACGCTGACCGGCCGCTCATTGCGGCGGTTTCGGCCGCAGCGCGAGGCGCTCTATCTGGTCTCGACCGGGGCGCGCCATGCGGTCGGTGCCCGCAACGGTCTGGTGGTCGAAGGCGCTTGGGTGTGGCGCTGGAAGGATTGGATCGATCGCCGCTTCATGCGCAAGTTCAACGATCTGCCGGAGATGACGCCGCCGCCGGCGGCGCTGCCGCCGTTGGCCGACCGCAAGGCGCTCGAGGAAATTTCCGCCATCGCCATGCGCTGCGGCGGCTGCGGCGCCAAAGTCGGCGCCACCGTGCTCTCACGCGCGCTCGCAGGCATCGAGCCTGCCGCGCGTGCCGACGTCGTGGTGGGGCTCGATGCGCCGGATGACGCCGCCCTCGTCGACGTCGGCGGCGAGCAGCTCTCGCTGCAGACGGTCGACTATTTCCGCGCCATCGTCGACGACCCTTACACGCTGGGCAAGATCGCGGCCAACCACTCGCTCGGCGACGTCTATGCCATGGGTGGGGAGCCGCAGACGGCGCTGGCGATCGCGACCGTGCCATACGGACTCGAAAGCAAGGTCGAGGCGGACTTGTCCGCGATGATGGCTGGCGCCAATGAGGTGCTGCGTGAGGCCGGCTGCGCGCTGGTCGGCGGGCACACCAGCGAGGGCGCCGAACTGGCGCTCGGCTTTGCCGTCAATGGTCTCGTCCCGGCGACGGCGGCGCTGCGCAAAGGCGGTCTCGAGCCCGCAGACGCGCTCATCCTGACCAAGCCGCTGGGCACGGGCACGCTGCTTGCCGCCGACATGCGCCGCAAGGCGAAGGCTCGCTGGGTGATGGCGGCGATCGCGCATATGATTCAGCCGAACGGCAAGGCGGCCCAAATCCTGCGGCGGCACGGCGTCCATGCCGCCACCGATGTCACCGGGTTCGGTCTCATCGGCCATCTCATCGAGATGGTGCGCGCCTCCGACGTCGACGCGACCCTCGCGATCGATCGCCTGCCGCTGCTCGAAGGCGCGCGAGAAACCGTGGCGCGCGGCATCTTCTCGTCATTGCAGCCGCAGAACGTGCGCCTGCGCCGCGCGATCCGGGAGTTTGCAACGGTCGCCCAGCATCCGCTCTACCCGCTGCTGTTCGATCCCCAAACGTCGGGCGGACTGCTTGCGGCGGTCCCGCTCGCGCAGGCCGAGCGTTGCGTCGCCGCGCTGCAAGAGGCCGGATATGCCGCCGCCGAGATCATTGGGTTCGTGGCCGAGCGCAGCGATGGGCTCGAGCCCGTGACGGTGGACCTGACTGGAGAACGCCTCGCGGAGGCACTAGCGGGACTCCGCGCCGCCCGCCCGCGAGCGCCCGAGCTGCAAAGGGTGGCGGATACCGAAAGATCCGCGCTCTGATACGGCGGTTTCTCGGTCTGCCGCCTCTGCGTCAGGCCACTTCCAGCAAGATCTCCGCCGTGCGCTCCGGCATGTCGATCATGACCTCGTGGCCGCACGGCATTTCGAACGTGCGCCACGACGGATCGCCCTTCACCTTGGCGTAGGCCTTGTCGAAATTGGGATTGTCGTAGCCGGTCGCCCGAACATAGGTTTTTTTAGGCACGCGATCGCGTGCACCGGTCAGCCTGATCGGGGTGAAGGCAACGCCGATCGGCTGCGCGGTGAATTTCTCTTGCACCCAGGGCTGGTCGTTCTCGTTCACCTTCCACACCGAAGGATGCGGTGCGGGCCGTGACACTTCGGCCTTCCTCACGGCTTCTTCGATCTCGGCGCGACTGCGCGGAGAATTGGTATCGAGCACGCGCTGTCCGTTCTCCGGCATAAAGGCGTCGAGAAAGACGATCGACGAGATTTCTTTCTCCACCTGCTCGACCACCCCCGAGATGATCCAACCGCCATACGAATGCCCGACCAGCACGAAGTGCTCGAGGCTCTCCCACCGGATGACATTGACCACGTCGGTGATGTGGGTATCGAGCGTGATCGTCCCGCTCATCAGGTGCGAGCGTTCGCCAAGCCCGGTCAACGTGGGCGCAAACACTTTGTGACCGCGGCTTTCCAAGAGATCGGCGACGCGCCGGTAGCACCAGCCGCCAGCCGAGGAACCGTGCACCAGCAGGAAGGTCTTGCGAGCGGCCTGCGCCTGCGCGGGAGCGATCATTCCACTTAAGGCAGCGCCGGCGAGTCCCGCGCCGACCGTCCGGCGCGTCGGCGAATACTGCGTCTCGTCCATCGCGCTCCCCTGGATTTGCCCGCCCAGTCGGCTAGGCGACATCCCTCGACCAAGCCGGCTCTAGCTCAGCGTCAGCCCCACAGCCGCTGGCTCGCGATCTTCGCGCCCTCGGCGAGCGACTTGAACTTCGCCCATACGATGCTCGGGTGCACTTCCTTCGAGCCGGCGAAGGTGGCAAAGCCGCAATCGGCGCCGGCGATCACGTTCTCGCGCCCCACCACCTTGGCGTAGCGGCCGATGCGCTCGGCCACCAGCTCGGGATGCTCGACCAAAACCGTCGAGTGGCTGATCACCCCGGGGATGAGCGATTTGCCCGCCGGCAGTTTGGCACTCTCCCACACCGTCCATTCGTGCTCGTGACGCGGATTCGCGGCCTCGAAGGAATAGGCGCCGGCGCGGATCTTCAGGATGAGGTCCACGATGTGCTTGAGCTCCAGATCATGCACGCGCGGCCCCATATTGATGCCGTAGCAGGTGTGATGCCGGACCTTCTCCGGGGGGATGTTGCGCAGCGCGTGGTTGAGCGCCTCGACGCGGAGCTCTGCCCATTTCCGGAACTGCTCGAGGGTGAGCTCGGGCTCCTTGATCCAGTAGGTGACGAGATGCGGATCGTCGACCTGCAACAGAAGGCCGGCCTTCACGATCGCCTCGTATTCCTCGCGCAGCGCATCGGCGATGGCGAATAGATATTCCTCTTCGCTCTTGTAGTAGCCGTTGCGCTGCCAGTCCGCCGCGCTCGTCGGCGAAATGGCCGGCATGAAAGCTTCCTGCGGCCTAGCGCCGTCGAGCGCCGCCTTGAGGTTGTCGATGTCGGTCTTGAGTTGCGCCATGCCGCGATAGGTGACGGGCGCGGTGCAGACCATGTGGTTCTGGCGCGCGGCCGCGTGCCCCTCGCCGTAGAACTCCGGAAAGGATTTCGCTTCGCGCGAGCCCGCCCACGGGCTTTGCCGCGGCACCTCCCTGTCCACCTCGAAGCCGCCGAGACGTTCGTTGACGTACGAGACGAAGCTCGGCTTGCCGAATTCGCCGTCGTCGACGATGTCGATGCCGAGGTCGATCTGCTTGCGGACGACCTCGGCGACGGCGGCACGCAGGCGCGCGGCATGGGCCTTCGCGTCGACGGGCTTGCCCTCTTCCTTTACCCGCACCACGTCGAGCAGATCGGCGGGCCGCGGCAGGCTGCCCACGTGGGTGGTGAGAATTCGGTCGGTGCTTCGCTTCATTGTTCCTCTCGCTGCGTCTTGTTGCCAATCGCGCGCCTACATGACGTCCCCCATCACCACTTCGCCCTCGGCCGGAGGCCGCTGGTAGAATTCCGGATTCATCCGGCTCGCCACGCCCTCGCGGGCGAGCGCCGCCTCGAATTCCTTGCGAATGGCGGAATCCTCCTGGTGATACGGGATGGCGCTGCCGCCTTTGCCGAGATCGATAGCGCCGTAGTCCATGAGCTGCTCGCCGGGACGACCGGGCTTGCGCGAGCGCTGGTTGTTGGGACCGTGCCAGGCGGTGATGCGCAGGCCTTCCTTGCCGATGCCGAAATGCTGGTGGAACCAGTCGCCGCTCATCGGCGCCGCCGAGACCAGACCGACCGGCTCGTAGTCCTGGCGTAGCACCTTGTCGGCCTTGCCGTCCCGCCAGGGCGTGGTGCCGAGCGTTTCCGGCCAGGTATAGGTGTAGCCCTTGCCCTTGATGCAGACCAAGACGGCGGCCGAGGCGTGCTTGTGCGCCTTGGAATAGCGACCGGTCTCGTGCTGGCCGATCCACAAATAGAAACGGTTGCCGGCCATGAACGGCTCGACGCGGCGGTAGCCGGGCGAGCGGCGGTTGTCGAGCGGCAGGGCGGTGTTGACGATGTCGGGAATGAGATTGGTGCGCCGCATGGCGAGCCCGCGGATCGGGTCCGGCTCGATATCATCCCGGGGCTTGAAATAGTCCTCCGCCCCGGCGAAGCGCTCGCTGAACGTATAGGGACAGTTGAAGACGAAATCGGTGTTGTCGATCACGTTCATGACGTTCGGCGCCGAGGTCCCGCACAAGAGCAGCGCGGGCGCGCTCGCCGCATTCACGAGCCGGTGGTAGGCGTTGAGCGGAATCGAGAACAGCGAGCCCTGCTGCCATTCGAACACGTGCCGCTTGCCCTGCCCTTCCTGCCAGACCTCGGTGGTGCCGCGGCCTTCGACCACGAGCACGACCTTTTCGTAGAGGTGCCGCTCCACGTTGAGCGCGCCGGCGGAGGGAATTTCGACGAGGTAAAGGCCCCACAGCCCCTCGGTGCCGAAGAGCTGGATATACGAGCCGCGGCCGCCGAGCCGCTTCCAAGGCGCCAGCGGCAGATCCTGCACGCGGCGAACCCCGATGCCGCGATAGACCGGCACGCCCTCGGCCTCCATGAAGCGGTCGTAGGGCATCGGCGCGCGCTTGAACTTGCCGTATCCGGCGTTCTCGCCGGCTTTCGGTTCGTGCCAGTGCAATTGATCGGGAGTGTCGTGCATGGGTTTCCTCGTTATCCGCCGCCCCGGGTCTCGGCCAGAAGCTTGCGGACGTATTCCAACAGCTCCGGCGCCGCATTGCCGATCCCGTCGATCGCGCGCAGAACCCCGTCGCCTCCGATCGGGCTCACGTCGACCCTGAGCTTGGCGGCATCTTCCAGGTATTGCGGATCGTCGTGCACCGCGAGGAACGCGCGCTGCAGTGCTTTGGCGCGATCCGCCGGCAGGTCCGGCGGCGCGGCGAACGGCCGTGACATCGCATAAGGCAGCTCGGCCAGCTCGATCAGCGCGCGCGCCGCCTCGTTCTTGGCGAGTTCGCGCGCGGTCGGCACCTCCGGAAACTCGGGATGCCGGGTCGCGCGCGCGAACTGAACCAATACGCGAAAACCGCCGTCGGGCTTGAGCCACTCGGGCTTCACCGATCTCAGCGTCGACAGATCGACGGTCCGCCCGTGGACCTCGCCGCGCTCGATGGCGAGAAAAATCGAGGCGCTGTCCGGATAGCCCACGACCTGCTTGACGTGCAGGCCGATGGTGTCCCGCAGGATGACCGGCACGTCGTTGCCCGTGGCCCCTTCGGCGGTGCCGCCGAGCACGAGCGCGGGCAGGTCGGGACGGCGCGCCTCGTCGATCGATTTCACCGGCGCGTCCTTGCGCACGATCAGAATATAGGCGTCGTGGACGAAGCTCGATGTGGAACCGAGCCAGGTGAACTTGCGCGGATTGAACTGGACGTTCGAATTGCCGCCGAGGAGACCGATGAGCGGCATGTTGCGCGCGAACGTGGCGATGGTGGCGCCGTCCTTGGGCGCGACGTTGTAGAGGTAGTTGACCGCGCGCAGGCTGCCGGCGCCCGGCATGTTCTGCACGATCACGTTCGGATTGCCGGGAATGAACCTGCCGAAATGGCGCGCCAACAGCCGCGCATAGATGTCGTAGCCGCCGCCCGGCCCATAACCGACGATCAGATTGACCTGCTTGCTCCTGTAGAAATCGGCGACTGCATCGGCGTGCGCGGGGCTCACCGCCAACGCCGCGGTGACCACCATCGCCGCTCGCCAACGTGCGAACATGCTTCCTCCCGGTATCGTTGCAAGGGTAGTCGTGCGCGTCGGCGCATTCAACGGTTTCTGGCGACCGGTGGCACCCTTAGCTCTTTCGCAGCGCAAACATCGTTTCTGCGTTGCGGTGGCAGATCTTTTCCATGTCCTCCTTGGGCAGATCGAGCGACTCCATGACTGCGATGGTGGCGCGGATGTAGCCCCTGCCCTTTTCCTTGTCGAACGGACAATCGGACGCGAACAGCACGTGATCCGCCCCGAAGAACGACAGCCCGCAAATCGTCGGCGCGCGCGCGCCAGCGAGCGCGGTGTCGCCGTAGAAGGCCTTGAAATAGTCGAACGGTCGCTTCTTCAGCCTCTTCAAGATGAGCGAGTAATCCTCGTCCGACGTGCGCGCGCCCAACTGATCCCAGCTGTGCGCAACGCGGCCTTCGAAATACGGAATGATGCCGCCGAGATGGTGCGAGATGACTTTGAGGTTGGGGAAGCGGTCCATGATGCCGGAAAAGACGAGCCGCGCCATCGCGGCGCCGGTCTCGAACGGCCAGCCGATCACGCTGCAAATTTCGTATTTCGACGTCGTCTCGCTGCGGTAGTCCGCCATTTCGCGCGTGCGGATCGGATGCAGCAGGATCGGCTTGCCCGACTTCTCGATGATCTCGTAGATTGGGAGAAACTTGTCCTGGTCGATGGGGGCGCCGTCCACATTGGTGTGCAGCTGGATCGCGTTGGCGCCGTTCGACAAAACGCGCTCGGCCTCCTTGGCCGCTGCCTCGGGCGCGTTCATGGGCAACGAGGCGGCGTAGCCGACGAAGCGGTCGGGATATTTGGCGACCATCTCGGCAAGCCCGTCATTGCCGAGCCGCGCCCATTCGGGCGAATGATCGGGTCCGGTGAGCCGGTCGATCGCCGGCATGCCGAGGCAGATGACCTGGGAGTAGTCGGGAAAGGCATCGACGACCCGCAGCCGCTCCTCGACGTCGTAGAGCGCGGGGATTCCCCGCATGCGTTTGCCGAGATCCTTCTGCCCCGCCGGCGATTGCAGCATCAATTCGTAAATGCGCTTGGGAAAGAAATGATTGAATGCATCGATGTAACGCATGTCTCAATCTCCTGCTTTTCCTCGAGCGGGGGCGGGCGGATTGTGTTGCAAGCGCGCTGATTTGTATACTCGGCGTTGCCGCCCGCCCCGGACGCGGTCGAGCGCGCCCACACAAACGTCGCCGGGGACACGGTCTAGGGAGGTCGCCATGAAACGCTTGATTGTCGGACTGCTCGTGCTGCTGAGCCCGTCGGCATTGGCCCAACAATCGCCGCCTGAAATTCCCTACGATTCGGTCGCGAACCTGTTGAAGCTTCCGCCGGATATGCACCTGGGCGAGGTGGCCGGCGTCGCCGTCAACTCCAAAGGCCACATCTACGTCTATTCACGCGGCGGCTCCAGCCGCGGCCCGGCCTACGGCAATACGGCCTCGCAGATCCTGGAATTCGACCGCAACGGCGTGTTCCTGCGCGAGATCGGCAAGAACCTCTACGCCTGGTCGTTTGCGCATACCGTGCGCGTCGACAAGGACGACAACATCTGGGCGACCGACAAGGGTTCGGACATGGTGATCAAGTTCACCCGGAGGGCCGCGTCGAGATGGTGTTCGGACGCAAATCGGAGGCCTCCGATCTCGACGCCCATCCCCACGAGCGCAACGCCAACCCGCCGCTCCCGGCCGTGGACGGCCGCTTCCGCCAACCGACCGACGTGACCTGGGATCCTCAGGGCAACATCTACATCAGCGATGGCTATGTGAATTCGCGCGTCGCCAAATACGACAAGAACGGCGACTGGGTGAAGTCGTGGGGGCAGCGCGGCAAAGGCCCGGGCGAATTCAACCTCGTGCACAGCATCGCCGCCGATGCGCAGGGCAACATCTACGTCGGCGACCGCAACAACCGCCGCATCCAGGTGTTCGACGGCGACGGCACGTTCAAGCGCGAGATCAAGATCGACGTGCCGTTCGATGAAAGCTCAAAGCCGGCGATCGGCAACAAGCCGGACCTCACCAACTATCTGCAAACCGGCGGCAGCTTCGCTCCGGGCGCGCCGTGGGCGCTCTGCATCACCCCCGGGCCGAACCAGGTGCTCTACAGCTCCGACTCCTATCCCGGCCGCATCTACAAGCTCAGCCTGGATGGAAAGGTGCTCGGCTATCTCGGCAAGTCGGGCAAGCAGCTCAAGCAATTCGGCTGGATTCACGAGATCGCGTGCCCATCCGAGAACGAGCTCTATGTCGCCGAGATTTTGACCTGGCGGGTGCAGAAGCTGATCC
>Ga0318504_10000387_pt1 | contig 9520 bp, 8 predicted proteins | sample GRESIP084b2f17_FD_203679 | JGI IMG/M metagenome (GOLD analysis project Ga0318504, IMG submission 203679) | Tropical soil microbial communities from Luquillo Experimental Forest, Puerto Rico - GRE.SIPMG.084b2f17 | ecosystem: Environmental > Terrestrial > Soil > Tropical forest > Bulk soil | place...
ATCGACAGCCTCAAGGCTGGCATCATCGTCAAGGAGTTCCTCGTCCTAGACGACGAGAAGGCCGCCGCCGCCGAGGCTCTGATCGCGGATCAGCTAGCCGGGAAAACCCCTAGCCAGATCGGCCGGCTGGCCGTCGGCGCGGTCCTCGAGGTGGACCCCGAGGGCGCGGAGAAGCGGCGGGAGCGGGCCGAGCGGGACGATGCACGGGTGCGGCTGTGGCGTGAGAACACCGGGGCCAGCGCGCTGGCCGCGCACGGGCTGCCCACCGACGCCGCGCTGGCCGCGCACGCCAACATCAACGCTCGTGCGCTGGCGTACAAGAAGGCGAAGCTGATGCCCGGCGCGCGGCTGGACCAGCTGCGGGTGCTGGCGTTCACCGACATACTCAACGGCATCACCCTGGCCGGCCGCATGGCTCTCGCCCAGACCCAGGCCGGCGAGGATGACTGCCCGGACGACGCTGACCCCGCCGATGACCCTGACGCCGACGACCGCGAAGAGCCGGAAAACGGCGAGAAGCCCGGCGGCGAAGAGCCCGCCGCGACACCGGCCAGCCCCGCCAGCCCGGCCCTGGACGGCACCGGGCCCGCGCTGCCGGCCCGGTCCAACCTCACCCTGCCCCTGGCTACCCTCCTGCACCTAGCCGAGCGGCCCGGCGAAGGGCACGGCATCGGCCCCCTCGACCCCGCCCTGGTCCGCGGCCTGGCCGCCACCGCCGCCCGCAGCCCGCACAGCACCTGGTGCCTGACCATCACCGACTCCAACGGGCACGCCATCGGCCACGGCTGCGCCCGGCCCGCCCGCGGCAAACGCAAACAGCCAGCCGGAGCAGGGAACCGCGACGGACCCTGGGCCTTCATCCGCGACGATAACGATCCCGGGCCGCCCGGCGGCTACGGCAGCTGGACCCTCACCCTGCCCACCGGGCAGGACCTCACCATCAAGCTCGGCCCCATCCCGCTGACCGGCTGCGACCACCGGCACGAATCAGCCGGCTACCAGCCCGGCGGCACCCTCCGCCACCTGGTCGAGATCCGGGACGGCGAGTGTACCTTCCCGTCGTGTTCCCGGCATGCTTCCGGCTGCGACTACGAGCACACCATCCCGCACGGCCAGGGCGGCCGGACCTGCGCCTGCAACGGCGCCGCCCGCAGCCGCCGCTGCCACCGGGTCAAGCAGTCCAGCGGCTGGACCGTCACCCAGCCCCGGCCCGGCTGGCACCAGTGGACCACCCCCAGCGGCCGCACCTACGTCCAGGGACCCGTGAAATACCCCGCGTGAATACCTATTCCGCTCAGAACGAATAAGGCGCTTTCCTGCTTCATTACGGGGTTAACTCGAGGCTGTGGCACCGCTCGGATCACGCTATGACGGGCATGCCGAATGGTATGACGGCTGGAACAAACCGCATGCTGAACACAACGCGCCCGAGGTGCTGGACCTGTTCGGGCCCGGCGATGGCTTGTGTCTTGACCTGGGTTGCGGCGCCGGGCATTACTTCGAGGTTCTCGCCGCCACCGGGAGGACCGTGGTCGGGCTGGACTGCTCGGCCGACCAGTTGCGTATCGCCCGGCGCAGGTCGGGGCGGCTCGTCCAGGGCGACGCGGCCGCGCTGCCCTTCGCCGACCGCACATTTCCGACCGTGGCCGCGATGTGGATCTCAACCGATGTCGATGACTTCGCAGCCGTCCTGGCGGAGGCCGCGCGAGTCCTGACGCGGGGAGGGCTGCTGGTCTGCTACGGTGCCCATCCTTGCTTCAACGGTCCGCATACGCAGTGGATGGACGACGGCGGTATGCGCGCACACCCCACGTACCGTCTCGCCGGATGGCACGAGCCGGCCCCGTGGTGGGGCGAATATGTTCGCCGGCGAGTCGGGATGCGCCAGCACACGCTGGCCGACGTGCTTAACGCGTACATAACCGCGGGGCTGGCTATCGAGCATGTGGCCGAGCTTGGTGACCGGCCAGTCCCGACGATCCTGGGAATCCGTGCCCGTAAACGAGGCTGACCGTCAGGATCGGTCACTGCTGCTCGCCGAGACCCCGTCGGCCCGGGCCCGCGGTTACGACCTCGGTGGCACGCGCCGTGGCCACAAGATCACCGACATGGCTGGTGAACCGCACCTCAACGTGGCCGATCTGGCGGCCCCTGGTCAGCACGACGCCCTCGAATCGCAGCCGGCCGCCTCGCACCGGACGGTGGTAGGAGATGTGCAGGTCCGCCGTGGCGAATCCCTCCTCGTCGCCGAGGGTGGTGGCCATCGCGTGGCCGGCGGTCGCGTCGGCGAGGGCCGCCAGGTAGCCGCCGAACAATGTCCCGTCGGGGTTGCAGATCTCCGGGTCGAAATCCCAGTCCCCCCAGACCCGGCCGGGCTCCCAGCCGCTGAAGTTGGGAAGGGTCAGCCGCCGCAAGGCTGGGTGCTGGAATGAGCCGTTGACCGTCCCGTCGAGCATCTCCTGCCAGTTCACGATCAATCCTTTCGCCGCGCTACCGCCTCCCGGGCGCGGTCGCGCAGCTCGAACTTCAGTACCTTGCCGCTGGGGTTGAGCGGTAGGGCCGGGACGAATTCGACGTGCCGCGGGACCTTGTAGTTTGCCATCTCATCGCGGCACCAGGCGATCAGTTCCGCCTCCGTCGGAGCGCTGCCCTGCCGCGCGATCACGTAGGCGAAGCCGACCTCGCCGAGCCGCTCGTCCGGCACCCCGACGACGGCGACCTGGGCGACGTCCGGGTGCCGGGACATCAGGTTCTCGATCTCGGCCGGGTAGGCGTTGAACCCGCCCACGATGAACATGTCCTTGATCCGGTCGGTGATCCGCAGGTTGCCCTCGCCGTCGCGGACGCCGATGTCGCCCGTGCGCAGCCAGCCGTCCGGCGCGAACGCCGCGGCGGTGGCCTCCGGCGCGTCGAAATAGCAGCGCGTCACGGCATATCCCCGCACCCATATCTCGCCCGGCTCGCCGGCCGGCACATCGGCGCCGGCGCGGTCCACCACGCGGACCTCCATGCCGGGGATCGGGCGGCCGCTGGTGGTCGCGATCACCTCGACCGGGTCGTCATGGCGGCACATCGAGACGGTGCCCGTCGTCTCGGTCAGCCCGTAGCCGGTGACGACCGAGGCGAACCCGAGGTCCTCGCGCATGCGGCGGACGAGGTCGACCGGGACCGACGCGGCGCCGGTCACCGCGAGCCGCAGGCTAGAGGTGTCGTAGCCGGACAGGTCGGCGTTGAGCAGCGACTGGTACAGCGCGGGCGGCCCGGGGAGCATCGAGATTCGCTCCCTGACGACGAGGTCCATCACCGTGGCCACGTCGAAGACCGGGCAGGGCACGATCGTGGCCCCGGTAAGGACGCAGGCGAGCAGCGCCGACTTCAGCCCCGCGCAGTGGAAGAACGGGTAGACGACCAGGTACCGGTCGCCGTGGCGCAACCCGACGATCTCGGACCACACGACGTAGCTGCGGGTGCTCGCCCCGTGCGTGAGCACCGCGCCCTTCGGTGTCCCGGTCGTGCCGGAGGTGAAGATGACGTCGCTGACGTCGTCCAGGCCGAGGCTCTCTTCGGCGGCGAGCGGTCCGCCCGGCTGCCCGGCGCGGTCCAGGAACCGCGGCCAGGGCGTCGCGTCCCCGGGCGGCCCGGACAGCACGACGACCTCGAGCGTCTTCATCAGGTCGGGGTCGCCGGCCAGCATCCCGATGTAGTCGGCCCCGAGGAAGTCCGTCACGGTCACCAGCAGCCGCGCCCCGGCCGTGCGCAGCACGTGCACCGCCTCCGCCGCCTTGAAGCGGGTGTTGACCGGGACGAGCACCGCCCCCGCCGCGTAGACGCCGACGGATGCGACGACCCAGCCCAGCGAGTTCGGCGCCCAGAGCGCGACCCGGTCCCCGGGCCGCACGCCGCTGGCCGCGTAGGCGCGGGCGGCTCGCGTCATGCGATCGGCGAGTTCGGCCCAGGTCACCCGCTGGCCGCCGTCGACGACGGCCTCTTCGTCGGGCCACAGTCGCGCGGCGCGCCGTACCGCGGCCGGGATGGTCGGCGGGATTTCGGGCGTCATGACTCGACCCGCTCCGGATTGACCCACTCGGGCTCCCGCTTCTCGGCGAACGCGCGCGGGCCCTCGTCCTGGTCGGGGTGGCCCCACACGCTGACGACCTCCAGGGCGCCGCGGCGGCAGGCCTCGGTGAGGCCGGTCTCGAGCGCGCCCCACAGCGCGCGCTTGGTGGCCGCCATGGCGGCGGGCGAGTTGCGGGCGATCGTCTCGGCGAGTTCCTGCGCTGCCTCGCGCAGCTGGTCCGGCGGCACGAGCTGGCTGACCATGCCGAGCTCGTAGGCCCGCTGGGCCGGCATCCGCTCATGCCGGCCGACCAGGGCCATCCGCATGACGGCCTCGAACGGCATCTTGCGCAGCAGCCCGATCGCCTCCAGGGAAACCACCTGGCCGATGGACACATGCGGGTCAAGGAACTCCGCCGTCGTCGCCGCGATCACGATGTCCGCGTCGGCCACCCAGTGGAAGCCGCCGCCCGCGCAGATGCCGTTCACCGCGGCGATCACCGGCTTGCCGACCTGCTGGTGCCAGGCGGTGAAGTGCAGGTCGAAGGCCTCCATGTCGGCCCGATAGCGTTCCATGCCGAGCCCGTCGGTGGCCAGCTCGGCCACGTCGACGCCGGTCTGGAACGCGCGGCCCTCCCCCGTGTGCACGATCACCCGCACATCCGGGTCACGGTCGAGCTCCAGCCACGCGTCCGCCAGCTCCGCGCGCATCACGGAGTTCATCGCGTTGAGGCTCTCGGGCCGGTTGAACAGCAGCCAGCCCACGGGACCGCGCTGCTGCAGCTTCAGGGTCTGGAATTCGGTGTAGGGCACTATGGCGCTCCCAGGGATTTCGCGGCCGCCGCCTCACGGCGGGCGGCCGTCAGGCCGAGTTCAAGAGCGCGCCAGAGCTGCTGCTTGACCAGCCGCAGCGTCTCCGGCGGGTTGCGGGCGATCTTCTCCGCGAGCCGCCTGGCGGCCACCCGGACGTCGGGGACGACCTCGCTGACGATGCCGAGCTGATAAGCGCGGGCCGCGTCGAGCCGCTCGTGGCGTCCGGTCAGCCCGATCCGCATGACAGGCTCGACCGCGCCGCGGCGGGCCAGGCCGATCAGCTCGAACGCGCTGGCCTGGCCGAGCGAGACGTGCGGGTCGAGGAACGTCGCCCGCTGCGCGGCGATCACGATGTCGGCGTCGGCGACGAAGTGCAGGCCGCCCCCGGCGCACACGCCGTTGACGGCGGCGATGACGGGTTTGCCGACCCGGTTGTGCCATGCGGAGATCCGCAGGTCGGCGTGCTTCGTGCGGCGCGACTGCGCACGCAGCGCGTCGCGGTCGCCGGCCAGCTGGCGGACGTCCAGGCCGGTCTGGAAGGCGCTGCCGTTGCCGGTGTTGACGATCACCCGCACGTCCGGGTCGGCGTCCAGGTCAGCCCAGGCGCGCGGCAGGTCGGCCAGCATCGCGGCGTCCATGGCGTTGCCGACATCCGGCCGGTCGAAGATCAGCCAGCCGACCGGGCCCTCGCGCTCGACGAGGAGGCCGCGGTAGGTCCCGCTCATCGGCCCGTGAAAGCGGCGGGCCGCTTCTGCGCGAACGCGGCGAGGCCCTCGCGGAAGTCCTCGCTGCGCGAGGACAGCTCCATCGCGAACGCCTCGTCGCGAAGGTGCGCCGCAAGGGACGTGCCGCGGCCGGCGTGCAGGAGCCACTTGGTCAGCCCCACGGCGACAGTGGCGGCGCCGGCGAGAGTCAGCGCGGTCCGTTCGGACTCCTCTTCCAAAAGATCGTCGGGGACGCAACGGTCGATCATCCCCCAGTCGGCTGCCAGGGCGCCGTCCACCCGCTCGCCGAGGAGTAGCATCCGGCGCGCCCTGACCTCGCCGATCCGCCGCGGCAGCAGCCAGGTCACCCCGCTGTCGGGGGTGAACCCGCGGGCGGCGTAGGGCGCCCAGAACCGGGCGGTGTCCGAGACCACCGCGAGGTCCGCGGCGAGGGCGAGCGCCAGCCCGATCCCGGCGGCCCAGCCGCGGACCGCCGCGACGACCGGGACCTGCGTTTCCAGCAGGACAGGTACCAGGCGGTGCGCCGTGCCGGGGAGCCTGCGCTGGATGCTGCCGGCCCGCGGCCGTTCGCCATCGCTTCCGCTGTTGCGCGCGACGATGTCGAAGCCGGAGCAGAAGTGCTCGCCGGCCGATGTCAGGAGCACGGCGCGCACCGTCTCGTCGTTGCCCGCCGCCTCGATGAGCCCGGTGAGCCCGGCGACCATGGCGTCGTCGAGCGCGTTGCGCTTGTCCGGGCGGTCTATGCGGATGCGCAGCAGCGGGCCGTCTTGCTCGCTGACGAGGCCGGTCACGAGGCGAACCGCTCGGTGATCGCGGCCATGGCGCTGTCCAGGCCGGCGCCCGGCGGTTCGGGCAGCCGGACCGGGCCGTGCTCGCGGCTGGGCAGCAGGATGGTCGCGGTGCCGGTGGTGGTCTCGGTTCCGCGCTGGTTCCGCGCGCTCAGCGCCAGGTCGACGGCGGGCCGGCCGCCGTCGGCGAGGTAGCGCCGCGCCACGCGGCCGCTGATCCACTGCGTGTCGCCGATGTAGTTGAACGCCCGGAACTCACACGACAGCTTCCACAGCCAGGCGTCGTCGCCCATCCAGTCCGTGCAGGCGTGGATGAGCCAGAACTCGCGCATCCGGCCGTAGTCGAACGTCGTCGGGTTGCCGGAGCGGCGCGCGAACTCGGGATCCCAGTGGACGCGCTGCATCACGTCGGGCACGTTGAGCTCGTCGCGGTGATAGAAACGCGGGATCCGCATGCGGTTGCGGACGGCAAGGCCGAGCGGGCGGACGTTGTACAGGCCCATCCCCACCCCGACGTGCCAGCAGACGATGTCGGTGACCGTGAGCGGGCCCTTGACCAGCGCGCCAGCCTCGTCGCCCGCGGCGACGTCCTCCCAGTAGCGGGGTGTCGCGCCGCGGGGCTGTTCGGCCAGGACGGACCGCTCGATCTCCTCGATCTCGGCGTCGGAGTAGACGTAGGGCTCGATCGCCGAGTACTTTCCCCGTTCCCTGGCCTTCTTCCGCTCGGTGCGGATCATGAGCTTGTACTGGGCGGACAGCAGGTCGCCCTCGTCGGTCGCGAAGAGCTGGCCGGTCCACTCGTGCACCGCCCGCCCGGCGAATTCGCTGTCCTTGTCCCGCACGCCGACCAGCGCGTCGCGCCTGCGGATCCGGTGGCCCGCGGTGAGCGGGGCCCACCATTCGCGCGAGCTGCCCGCGTAGAAGGCGTGCACACCGCGCAGCGGATCGCCCTTGAGGAGCGCGCGCTCGGCTTCGGCGAGTTCGACGGGATCGTCTTCGCCGATCAGCGTGTCGCCGCCGACCATCGCGGGCGGCGCGATCGGCTCGCGCCAGCGCGTCGCCACCGCGTAACCCCGGTCGCTCCACAGCGGATTGTCGTCGCCGTAGGCCTGGGCGACGATCCGGAACGCGTCGACGCCGGGCTCCCGGTAGTGCGGCGGGGCTGGGTTGCGCACCGGGATGCCGATCCGTGCCCGCAGCCGCGCCACCGCGTCGGCGGTGATCTGTTCACCGGCGACCGCTTCGTGCACCATTGTCAGTCCTTAGCTAGTTTCCGGTCGCGGCGAGGCGGCCGGCCAGGAAGGCCGCGTGCGCGTCCGCCGTGCCGAACGCCGTTTCGTGCACCCAGGCCCGCTTGAGGTACAGGTGCGCGAGCACCTCCCAGGTGAAGCCCATGCCGCCGTGTACCTGCACGCAGGTGCGGCCGCCTTGGGTGGCCGCGTCGTCGGCGAGCAGCTTCGCCGCGGCCGCCGCCTCGGCCGGGTCGCCCGCTTCGGGATCGTCCGCGGTGACCGCGGCGCACAGCACGGCCGCCCGCGCCAGCTCGACCCGGGCCAGCGACTCCGCGAGCAGGTGCTTGACCGCCTGGAAGCCGCCGATCACCCGGCCGAACTGCACGCGCTCGCCGGCGTACCGGACGGCCAGGTCCAGGCCGCCCCGCGCGACGCCGACCTGCAGCGCCGCCGTGAGCACGGCACCGCGCAGCCGCCACGCCGCCGCGTCGGCGGCGGTGCCGACGCGCTGCCCGCGCGGCTGGTGCCCGCCGGCGGCCACCGCGACCGGGGTCAGCGGGTCCAGCGGGGTTTGCACGGGAGCGGCCGTCACCTCGGCCATCGGCTGCAGGAACAGGCCCGCGTCATCCACCGTGACGACGTGCGTGGCGATGCCCGGGTGCTCCAGGACCGGCACGGGGGTGGCCGTGTCCAGCATGGTCACGACGGCGTCGCCGCCGGCCGCGCCGTCGACGAGACCGGCGGCGAGCACGCTGGCCACCACCGGGCCGGGCACCAGCGCCGCGCCCAGTTCCTCGAGCACGATCGCGGCGTCGGCGAGCGACAGGCCCGTCCCGCCCGCCGCCTCAGGCGCGATGAGACCGAAGACACCCAGCTCAGCGAGTTCCTTCCAGCCTTCACCGCCGGGGGCGGGCTCGGTCGCGGCGGCCCGGATGCGGTCGGCGGTCCACCGGCCGGCCAGGTACTCGCGCACTCCGGAGCGCAGCGCCAGCTGCTCGTCGTTCAGCGTGAGGTCCACCGCGGCTCCTTCGGCAGCCCGAGCGCGCGCTCGGCGAGGATGTTCTTCTGGATCTGCGATGTGCCCGCCGCGATCGTGTACGCAAGCGTGGTGATCCGGTCCTGGACGAGGTGCCCGGTCCGGCCCACGCCGATCTGGCCTCCCTCGGGGAGATCGCTGACGGCCAGTGCCGCCCGGCCGAGCACGCGGGCCGCCAGGTCGCCGATCCGCTGCCGGTTCTCGGAAAAGCGCAGCTTGAACACTGACGCGCCCCGCTCAGGGACCATCCCGGCGCTGGCCTGCGACACGTTCTGGCGGATCAGCGCCCACAGCCCGTGCACCTCGGCGGACAGCCGACCGGCGTCGCGGCGCAGCGCGCCGTCGTCCCACAGCGTGCCGCCGCCGGGCACGGGAGTGGCGCGCGCAATCCCGGCGATCTCCGCCAGGATGTTGCGCGACTCGATGACCTCCCCGATGAACGCGGTGCCGCGCTCGAAGGAGAAGGTGACCATCGCCACGCGCCAGCCGTCGTTCTCCGCGCCCACCCGGCTGGCTACAGGGACGCGCACGTCGTCGAGGATCAGCTCGCTGAACTCGGTGCTGCCGCCGGCGGTGCGCAGCGGCCTGATCTGGACGCCTGGGGTGTCCATCGGCAGCATGAGCCAGGTGATGCCCTTGTGCGCGGCTGCACCGGTGCGGACCAGGAGCTCACAGTAGTCGGCGACCTGTGCCATCGACGTCCAGATCTTGCGCCCGCTGACCACGTAGTGGTCGCCGTCACGGATCGCGCGGGTGCGCAGCGACGCGAGGTCGGAGCCGGCGTCGGGTTCGGAGAACCCCTGGCACCACACCTCGTCACCGCGCAGGATGCGCGGCAGATGCTCCGCTCGCTGCTCCTCGCTGCCGCAG
>Ga0318504_10000394_pt1 | contig 9472 bp, 7 predicted proteins | sample GRESIP084b2f17_FD_203679 | JGI IMG/M metagenome (GOLD analysis project Ga0318504, IMG submission 203679) | Tropical soil microbial communities from Luquillo Experimental Forest, Puerto Rico - GRE.SIPMG.084b2f17 | ecosystem: Environmental > Terrestrial > Soil > Tropical forest > Bulk soil | place...
CGGAACACGGCGGCTATTGGTTCCGAACACATCGTGACCGCGTTCCTTCGGGGCTTGAAAGAGGCTGGATTTGTCGATGGTCAGAACGTCGCGATCGAGTACCGCTGGGCTGATAATCAATATGATCGACTGCCCGCGCTGGCGGCTGATCTCATTCGGCGTCAGATGACCGTCATTGTCGCAGCCGGCATTCCTGCGGCACTGGCCGCAAAGGCAGCGACTGCGACCATTCCGATCGTTTTTGAGATAGGAGCCGACCCCGTCGAGGTTGGACTTATCGCCAGCCTCAACCGACCGGGCGGCAATCTCACAGGCGTGACCAGCTTAAACGCGGAGTTGGCGCCGAAGCGGCTGGAGCTGCTGCACGAGGTAGTACCCACGGCGCGCAGCATTGCCCTACTCGTCAATCCCGCCAGTTCCATCAATGCCGAGCATTTATCGATAGAAACGCAGACTGCGGCTCACACGCTCGGGCTGCAACTCCATGTCCTGAATGCCAGCACCGAACGCGATTTCGATGCGGTCTTCGCGTCCTTGGTCCAAATGCGAGCAGGCGCGCTCGTGATCAATAACGATGCATTCTTCCTTAGCCGGACTGAACAGCTTGCCGCACTGACAGTCCGCCACGCAGTGCCCACGATCTTCTCGTATCGCGAGTTCACCGCGGCCGGCGGCCTGATGAGCTACGGAGGAAGTCTACCAGACGCGTACCGCCTGACCGGCGTCTACACCGGCCGGATTCTCAAGGGTGAGAAGCCAGCCGACCTTGCTGCCCAGCAGGCTACGAAGTTCGAGCTGTTCATCAACCTCAAGACCGCCAAGTCGCTTGGCCTTACGGTGCCGCTGATCATGCAAATGACGGCCAACGAGGTGATCGAATAGGTCGGTTATGCTGCACTGCAGTGTCGGCTTTTGGCACAAAGCGGACATACCGAGACTGACAGCGATTTGTCCGCTTTCAGGACGAAGCGGACATCCACGATCGGGTGGCCTCGACCTCCTCGGTCGTGGTGGATGAGTTGCGCCGACCTAGACCACGGGCACAAGGGATCGAAATTCCGCAGTTGAGCGGCCTGCCGTACCGTGATGTGCTATCCTTAAAATCGGAAGCACAGGGATTGCTGCCTCTTGGCAGATCTCCCACGCAATTCCTGCCTCGATACGAGGGAGACTGGCATGACGCGGATTTGCTTCGCATTGCTGTCAGTTCTTAGCCTCGCCGTCACGAGTGGAGAGGCGTGGGCACAGGCTTGGCCGACCAGACCGATCCGAGCGATTGTCGCCTTTTCCGCCGGGGGCATCGTCGACGTTATGGCGCGTGTGGTCTGCGATCAGCTCTCGACACAGTTCCGTCAGCCGCTGGTTGTTGAAAACCGCGCCGGTGCGGGAACAGCGATCGCCGCCGCCTTTGTCGCCAAGTCGGACCCTGATGGGTATACCGTCTTAGTAAACTCCTCTGCGCACACGATCAGCCCCTTGTTGCAACCAAACCCGACGTTTGATCCTAGTCGGGATTTTTCGGCGGTCATCCCATTTGGCAATTCGCCAAACGTGCTGGTCGTTTCACCGTCTCGGGGCTTTAAGACTGTTGGTGATCTTGTTGCCGCCGCCAGAGCCAAGCCGGGCTCGCTCAATTTTGCCTCGGCCGGCGTCGGGAGCGGAGTCCATATGAGCGCGGAACGTTTCTTGGCCAGTGCTGGAATCGTGGCCGTTCATGTGCCCTTTAAAGGAAGCCCGGAAGCGATCACCGAACTCATGGCCGGCCGGGTTGACTTTTATTTTAGTCCCGTCGGACTTGTTGCTGCACATATACGCGAGGGGAAGCTGCTTGCGCTCGCGGTGAATAGCCCGAAACGTGCCGTCATCCTGCCGGAGGTGCCTACGCTGACGGAGGCCGGCGTTGCCGACGCTGAGTACCCGCTTTGGTACGGGTCATTTGTTCCTGCCAGGACGCCTCGCCATGTCGTCGAGACGCTTCATCGCGAAACATTGAAAGCCCTCAAGACACCGAACGTGGAGGACAAGCTTGCGACGCTTGGCCTGGAACCGATGGTCATGACCCCGGCCGAGTTCGATGCGCATGTCAAAGCCGAGATTCGCACCAACGCGGCCCTCATCAACGCGGCCGGAATCAAATAAACCAAAAGTTCACGGCCGCCTTCGTGACGGGCACTGATCGATCAAACAGCCATTGACCCACTCAAGGAAGAAGGAACATGACCTATCAGACCATCGAAGTACACAATTCCACCCCGCACATCGGCGCAGAAATCCGTGGCGTCGACTTGTCCAATCCGCTCGGGAACCAGCAATTCCAGGAGGTGCATGACGCGCTCATGGACCGCCTGGTGATCTTCTTCCGCGACCAGAAGCTGAGCGTCGAACAACACAAAGACTTCGCTCGCCGCTTCGGCAAGCTGCACATGCACCCTGCGTCACCGAACTTGATTGCCGATCATCCTGAGGTTCTTGTTATCAAGGCGGACGACAAGGCCAAGTACATTGCTGGCGAGGACTGGCACTCTGACGTTTCGTGCGATCCCGAACCGCCGATGGGCTCGATCCTCTATCTTACCGAAGTGCCCCCCGACGGCGGTGGCGACACCATGTTCGGCAACATGTATCTCGCTTACGAAATGCTGTCGCAGCCGATCCGCAAGCTGATCGATGGGCTCACAGCGGTCCACGATGGCGAGAAGCATTATCGTGGCCGCTACGGCAATGACGACCGCGGAAAGGTCTATCCGCGTGCCGAGCATCCGATTGTTCGGACGCATCCCGAGACAGGTAAGAAATGCCTGTTCGTGAATCGCTTCTTCACCACGCATATTGTCGGTCTGCGCCAGAGCGAAAGCGACGCGATTCTGGAAATGCTCTATCGGCACATTGAGACCCCCGAGTTGAGCATGCGCTTTAAGTGGACGCCGAACTCGGTTGCATTTTGGGACAACCGCTGCACGCAACACCATGCGTTGTGGGACTATTACCCCCACAGGCGCTACGGCCATCGCGTCACGGTGTGTGGGCAGAAGCCGTACTGATTAGCCTGCCGCCCTAGGCGCAAATTAGGACACTACCCAAGTGTGTGCTGAGCTATCTAGCGGCGGGGCAGAATTTTCGTCCAGAAGGTCGCGAGCAAAGGCTTGCCCCGAGACCCCTACGCGCTGGCGGGCCGGCCCTACCGATGAATTCCCTATGATGCAGTAGCCGGCTTTTGCTGCATAGGGATGACTTGTCCGGCCGCGGCGCTCGAGAAACAGAACTGTGCCCAACTACTCATTAACCGGCGGCGCTTTTCGAACATGTCGCCGCGGCGATAGGCTTGCTCCACCTTGCTGCCTACAACGTGCGCCAGCGCTGCTTCCACAATCTCGTTTTGGAAACTTGTTCGCTCGCTCGCCCAAGTCTTGAACGTCGCGCGGAAGCCGTGCGCGGTCAGGTCATCGCGCTTCATCCGCCGCAGCAGCATCAGGAACGCCATGTTGGAAAGCGGCTTGCCGGCCTTGCCGCCGGGGAAAACGAAGCGGTCATCCCCATGTCGGTGCGCTTGCATTTCTTCGAGGATAGCGAGTGCACGGGCGGAAAGCGGAACGCGGTGCTCGCGGCGCGCTTTCATGCGCTCGGCTGGTACGGTCCAAGTCTTGTCCAGCAAATTGAGCTCGCTCCATCGCGCGAATATCGTCTCGCCCGTTCTGGCGGCCGTCAGTGCGGTAAATTCGAGCGCGCGCGCTGCAATGCCTTCCTGCTCGCGCAACGCAATCAGGAAGCCCGGCAGCTCGGCGTAGGGCAATGCGGCGTGGTGTTCGACCTTCCGCACCTTGCCACGCGCCGGCAACAGCTTGTCGAGATGACCGCGCCAGCGTGCCGGGTTCTCGCCCTGCCGATACTCGCGCGCCGTCGCCCAATCGAGCACGGCCTCGATACGCCCACGGACGCGGCTGGCAGTTTCCGGTTTCTTTGTCCAGATGGGCTCTAACACCTTGTACACGAGTGCGGTGTCGATCGCCTGCACCGAGAGATTGCCAATCACCGGCTCGGCATAGGTGGCGAGCGTCGCTTCCCATTGCGCGGCGTGCTTGCCGTTACGCCAGCCGGCGCGGTGTGACTTGATGTAGCTTTCCGCGCACTGCTTGAACATGATGGCCTTCGCTGCCTCGAGCTGCGCTTTGCGCCGCTCGGCTCGCCGCGCCTCGATCGGGTCGATGCCGTCATGCCGCCTCAAACGGTGCTCGCCGGCTCGCTTGCGCGCTTCGGCCAGGCTGACGGTGTGCAGTGGCCCCATGCCCATCCACCGCGGCCGGCCATTGAGCATGAAACGGAAAACCCAATTCTTGGCGCCGTCCTCGGTGACACGGAGGTAAAGGCCCCCGCCGTCGCCGTACATGCCGGGTTGCTTCGCCCGCTCCACCTTCAGGGCCGTGAGCTTCTCCATCGCCCGTGCCATTTGTAAATCCACATTTCTGTCCACAAAGATCGGGCGCACTATGGCGAAGGACTGCGAACTTGTCCAGAGGCAAAAATATCACAGTTAGCGGCTAGCGACGGGGATTTTCCGGTTTGTGGCGAAGGATGGCGAAGGATCACGAATTAGGCTGCTGGCGGAGAGGGAGGGATTCGAACCCCCGATACGGTTACCCGTATGCCGCATTTCGAGTGCGGTGCTTTCAACCACTCAGCCACCTCTCCGTGGCCGCACAGGTGCAAACATCCATCGGTCGGCGGCTATGTATCCAACGCGAGACGGCTAAACAAGAACACTCTGGTTGCCCGGCGTAAATGGTTCATCGTCGCGCTTGATCGCGCAGACACGCAGAAGAACCTAGCGAGGAGCCTCGGGACTAGCGCGCGGCCACGCTCTCCCCGACCCAGCCGATGATCAGGTCGGCGATCTCAAGGTTGTTCTTGTCCATCATCAGCATATGGCTGTTGCCCTTGTGGCCGGCCTCGGGCAGCAGCAGGAACTTGGCCGAGCCGCCGGCTGACTTGATGGCGTTGACGGTCGCGGCGCAGCCGTTGCGGCGCTCGTCCCCGTTCGGCCCGGGCGCGCCCTGGCTGTTGTCGCCCCACACCGACAGCAGCGGAACCTTGGAATAGATCTTCACCACTTCGTCCGGCGTCACCGGCGCGCAATTGCCCTCGATATTGATGAAGCCCAACATCTTGGCGGCGCGGGCGCGCACCAGGTCCATGCCGTAGGCGCCGGATTGCGAATGCACCATCACGACCGCGGGCCCGATCTTGTCGAGCAGCGCGCCGAGCGCCTGCACGGTATTGGCGCCGGCGCCGGGCAGCGTCGCCTCCGCGTTGGGCACGAGCTGCGCGGTGTACTGGTCGAACGCCTCGATCGGAAACTGCGCGCCGGGGAAGGGCGTCGGATAGGTCGCGCCGATGCGGAAGAAAGACCAGGCGCGCTCGCGCGGCGCGATCTGGATGTCGGGAAGAAGCGCGGCATTGGCTTCGGCGCGCGCGCGGTTGATCACCGTCGGGTTGAAGCCCGAGCGCCCGCGGCCGGAATGGTCGACGACGTAAACCGGGAAGCCCTTGCGTGCGAAATAGGTCGCCCAGCCCTCGCGCCCGTCCGGGGTGGTCTCGTAGGTAGCGCCGGTATGGCCGGACCCGTGCACCATCACGATCGCGGGTCCGCTGACGGTCTTTGGGATGCGGTATTGCACATACATCTGGTTGACGGTGATCGTGCCGGGCTGGGAGATGCCGCCGACCGCGGTGCCGGGATGTGTCGACTGGGTGAGTTGGCCGTTGACGAAGAAGCTGCCTTCGTCTTGCAGCTCCAGCGGCCCGCCGAGGGACCCCGCCATTGCGCTTCCTCCCGTCGCCAGCAGCAAGGCTGCCGCTGCAGTGCGCCAGTATCCGTCGACGCAGATCATGGACAACCTCCCCCTTCCGATGACGGAAGATCGACGTTCGGGACTTGTCGCCCGTCATCTGTCAGCGCGTCTGGCCTGCAGCATATTGCGCGCGCGCCGGCAGAGAAGGCAACGGCGCATAAACGGCGCATATAAAACCCGCTCGGCCGTCGGACCGCCCATTCCTCAGGCGCAGGCCCCTTAACCAGCAAGGTGGGTGAGGGATGACCGCCCGGGGCGGGAGTATTATCTTGAGGTCATCCCACCGCGCCGTCGCCGGCGCCGGAGGACGATCCGTGGTTGGAATGGGTGCGGTTCGACGCGAATTGCGCGGCAGCGCCATCGCCCTGGTGATGGTGGCCGTGACCACGCTCGTGGTCTACGCGCTCACCCAATCGCTGGAGGTACGCCGCGGCTCGGTCATCTATCTGCTCCCGGTGCTGCTCGCGGGTTGGCACCTCGGCCTGATCCCGGCGCTGGTCGCGGCGGTCGCGGGCGTGCTGTGGTCGGGATATTTCTTCTTTTCGCCGTACTACAGCTTCTACCTCGCGCGGCCGAACGAAATCCTCAATCTCGTGTTGTTCATGGTGGTCGCCGGGGTAACGAGCCACCTTGCAAATTCCATGAAGACGCAAACCGAAATCGCCCGCAAACGCGAAAAGGAAATGGGTGATCTCTACGCCTTTTCGCGCCGGCTGGCGGGGGCGTCATCCGCCGCGGACATCTACCTCGCGATCCAGGAGCATCTGGCCAGCCTCGTTCAGCGCAAGGTGGTGCTGTTCGGAACCGGTGACGGCGGCGATCGCGACGCCAAGTCCGACCAGAGCGCATTGTCGCAGCGCGTGCATGTCGCGATTGCGGAGGTTCAAGCCGGCCGCACGCTCGCGACCACCGTCGACGACGGCGCCGGCGACATCTGGCTCATTCGCCGCGTGTCGCAGAAAAACGCCGACTTCGGCGTCATCGCCATCGATCTCGGCAGCGTCCCGCCAAGTGACATCGAGGAGGTGCGCAAGCGCGTCGACGACGTGCTCTCGGATGCCGCGGCCACGCTCGAGCGCCTCGACGTCGCGCGCGCGCTCAACGACGCGAAAATGCGGTCCGAGACCGAGTTGCTGCGCGAGGCGTTGATCGGCTCGGTCTCGCACGAATTGCGCACGCCGCTCGCCTCGATTCTCGGCGCCGCGACGGTGCTGAGCAAGTCCGCGGTGATCGCCAAGGACGAGCGGCTCACGTCGCTCGCCGGCGTCGTGCGCGATGAGGCGGATCGCCTCAACAACGACATCCAGAATCTCCTCGACGCGACCCGCATCAGCCGCGAACAGATCAGGCCGCGGCAGGAATGGATCGAGCCGCAGGACATCGTCAATTCCGCGCTCGAGCGCCGACGTCGGCGCCTGTCCGCGCACACCCTTTCGCTCGACGTGGATTCGAACCTGCCGTTCATCTACGTCGACCCCGTGCTGGTCGAGCAGGCATTCGGACAAATCGTCGACAACGCCGCGAAATATTCGCCCCCGGGCTCGCCGATCACCGTCGCCGCTAAGCGCAACGGCCGCGACGTCGTGCTTTCGGTGCATGACGAGGGCGTCGGGCTCACCGCGCAGGAGAACGCGCAGCTCGGCGAGCGATTCTTCCGCGGCGCCCGCCACGCGGCCACGACCTCGGGGTCGGGTCTTGGCCTGTGGATCGCGAAGGCCTTCGTCACCGCCAACGGCGGCAAGATCGAGGCCGCGAGCGCGGGCGCCGATCAAGGCACCACGGTGTCGATCCATCTGCCGTTTGCAACGCCTGCGAGCCAACCCGAGGTCGGTCCCGATGAATGAAGCCAATCCGGTTGTTCTCGTTGTCGACGACGAAGTGCAGATCCGCCGCTTTCTGCGGGCCGGGCTCGAGCTCGACGGCTTTGCCGTGCAGGACGCCGAGACCGGCGCCGATGCGCTGCGCTGGGCGACGCTCAAGCCGCCCGACCTCGTGATCCTCGATCTCGGATTGCCGGACATGGACGGCGCCGAGGTGCTCGAGCGCCTGCGCGCCTGGTCGAGCGTTCCGCTCATCGTGCTGTCGGTTCGCTCCAACGAGGCAGAGAAGGTGCGCCTCTTGGAGAGCGGCGCCGACGATTACGTGGTCAAGCCGTTCGGCATGGCCGAGCTTCTGGCGCGGGCGCACGCCGCCATGCGCCGGCACGTGCGCGTCTCCACCGGCGAGCCGGTGGTCAAGGTCGGACCGCTCGCGATCGATCTTGCCGCGCGCATCGTGACCATCAACGGCGCGCGCGTGATGCTCACCCCGAAGGAATATCGGCTGCTCCAGCTGTTGGCCCAGCACGCCGGCAACGTCGTCACCCACCAGTTCCTGCTCAAGGAGGTCTGGGGGTCGCCGCATCTGCACGACACGCATTATCTGCGTATCTTCGTGCGCAAGCTGCGGCAGAAGATCGAGGTCGACCCGACCCAGCCGCGGATTCTGTTGACCGAGCTCGGGGTGGGATATCGCCTGGTGGTGCCGGAGGGCGCAAGCCAAGTCGCGGCGGCGAATTAGCAAGCCCCGAAGATTTTTGTTGACTCGCGTAACGAGAATCTTTCACAAAAGCGTATTCACCAAAACTGCGCATGATGACCCGGGCGGGACACCGCTGCGGGGTTCTTATCGCGCGCTGTGTGATCCGTTGAAAAAATGACTGTCGCGCTTTTTCCTGTTTTTCTCCTGTTATCGTCCTGTTATTTGCCGCAGCGGGCTCGAAGAAAGCCCGTAAATATGGGGTGATCTGCGCTGCAGGCCTGTATTTTCCCTGTTATTTACAGGGAGCCAGGGGGGACGCCGATCTACGACGCCCGCAGCGCCGCCTTGAGCGCCGCGCGCCGCGCCGGATTGTAGAGGTTTGGATAGTCGTAGGTGAGCGGCTTCGATCGCTCCACATAAAGCGTCGCGAACACCGGGCCGTCCTGCTTGAGGACGTGCGCGGCCTGCTGCTCGAAATTGGCCAGTTCCGAAAACTCGTGCACGTGCGCATAGCCGGCCGCGCGCGCCATGGCGGCGAACTCGACCTTGGCGTTCGGGATCGGGTGGCTGCCGTTCGCCTCGTAGGTTCCGTTCTGCACGACCATATGGATGAGGTTCTTGGGCGCCGCCGCGGCGATGGTCACCAAGCAGCCGAGGTTCATCAGCAGACTGCCGTCGCCCTGCAGACAGATGATGCGCTTGTCCGGCCGGCCCAGCGCCAGTCCGAGCGCGTGCGAGGAATCGAGCCCCATCGCGCCCACTGAAAAATAATTGAGCGCGCGCTCGCCGAGTGCGAGCCAGTCGACGGCGGAACTGTAGGTCGCGACCACGATCTCGTCGCTCACGTGTCGCGCAAGCGCGCGGAAGCACTGGTCTCGCTTCATCATGACGTGGAAGGCCTGCGGCCGATCAGCAGCGCCACCGGATGCGAGGTCGTGTAGGCATCTTCGATCGCGGGACGGATTTCCGCGACGTCGGTTTCCTCATTGATCAGGTGATGCGGGATGCCCATGGCGTCGAGGATCGGCTCGATGATGCGCACGCCATAGCGCGGCGAATTGCGCGGGGTGGTCGAGGGATCGTGTCCGAGCAGCCCGATCATCATG